>Ga0222649_1000737_pt1 | contig 9917 bp, 11 predicted proteins | sample AntAcemetagen337_FD_179865 | JGI IMG/M metagenome (GOLD analysis project Ga0222649, IMG submission 179865) | Saline water microbial communities from Ace Lake, Antarctica - #337 | ecosystem: Environmental > Aquatic > Non-marine Saline and Alkaline > Saline | place: Antarctica: Ace Lake | collected... | reverse complement strand
ATCGGTTTTGTCTAAGTGGAAAACTTTCCCCGCTAACTCAACTGTCCCGAAAGACGATGTGGAAACCATTGCTGGCCTAACACTATAATCCGTCCACTCTACGCTTGGAGGAGCTTTGTCTGCCGCCACCCTTTTGTCAAGAAAAAACGTGTTCCCTTGCCAACCAGAGCCGCCCATTGAATCTCGCCAAATCCCATAAACAGACATGCTTGGTTTTTCCCCCGATGTTTCTATAAAATGCGTGTAGAGAACCATAGATTCTTCTTTCCCGCCTTGTTCAAGGATAGAAACGTTAACAAACTTTATCGGAAGAAGGCTAGATCCTGTATTAATAATAAGATCTAGGTCTTTTTCCCCGGTCGCGGCAAGACGATCTTGTATAGCTTTAATTACTGCCAGTGCTTTCATTCCCGAATGATAGCGGAAAATTCCAGCAAGTCAAGCAAATAATTTTAAGGAATTTTGTTCCAAGCCGGGCAACCTTGGTAATATTTATCAACCACTTTCTGCCCCGCCGCTGGTTTCAGTTCGTCTTTCTCCTTCGACTTCTTAACCACCTTTCCATCTTCTTCCACCAATTCGTAATAAAGGAATGGCAACCTGAATGGACACACCCACGCGGGCGTCACGCCGTCAACCTTCAAGTCTCCGGGCTGGTAATCGTATTTCCCACAGAGAAAATAGCTTTCGTTGTTCCGCGCAAAGTTTGAGCAAGCTTTTGTAAAGGTAAAGTTATTTAAGTAATTATAAACATGGGATAGATAATACTGAAATCCGTTGATTTGATCGCGGGTGTAATTGAAAGTTTGAAGAGGCTTGCGCGGGAATTTCAAAAAAACAAAATTAACCTCGTAGCTGTCAAAGTCATATTCTTTCGCGAGCGCCAAAGAATAAACCAACGACTGAACGTTGAACTTTGCATCTTTTCCGGTGAACTTTACCTTGCTTGTTTTATAGTCATCAATTCTGCCTATTTTTCTGCACTTAGAAATTCCCATCTTGTCGATAAACCCTAGCACATTAAATTCAGGTTCCTTGTTTTCAATGTGAAACTTCTTTTCGGGCGGCTCCAAATCCCAACCTTCGCAAAGGAAGTCGGTTTTAAGACCGAGCTTAATGAACCCCTCGATCAATTTGGTATTTTCGTCGTCATCAACGCCAAGTAATTTGGCGTGCTTCATCACCAATTTATGTATATTCTTATTACCCTTGAATCCGGTTTTCTGGAATTCTTCTATTAGGTAATGGCGGGGTTCCTTCCGCTGGATACATTCCAAAATTAAATGGGTTATTGTCCCGCGCTTCGAACCATCGTTGCCCTTGTCAAAATCACGGAACCCTAAGATATAGGTCAGGTAATATTGGAAAGAGCAGGTGTGGAAGGCTTTGATCCTTGATGCACTTAGATTCATAAGGCTGAAACGTCAATATCTTCTGCTGCGGACGAAAAAAGCTCCGCACACTCAGCCTTGAATTCGGAGGCCAAACACTCGGAAACCAGCCCCGGCGTAAATTTATAATCTCTCAAAGAGTGCTTTGAGTCAAACTTGCCCAAGACACCCTCCAAGGTAAGGGTTGTCGATTCGTAATTGTTGTTCATTTTTGTATAAAGTTACACCTACGAGCCGATTTTGTCAAGCTTTTAATTCTTGATTATCACTGGACTGGCTTAGAATATATAATAGACTCCAGCCCATGCTCGGAATCAAAAACGAACCCCTGCGCAACCCTTAGATTGCCAGTGTAGATACGCTCTCCGTGCCATACGTCGGTTCCCGAAAGAGAGGGGATAACTCTTATTTTGAACCCTTGAACCTCTGTTACTTTTTCTTGATGGATATGTCCAACGTGAAGCTCCCTGAATCTGGACTTTGCCCACATTTCCGGTTCTTCCGTCGCGGCTGCCAATGGCATATCGGACATCTTGCCTTTGTCTCCATGCGCGAAAACAATCATATTTTTTCCGAATCCATAATATTTTCGCATACGATTTGAATTTTCGACCGAAACATTTTCGTCATTGTAGAAATAACAGTCAATGGCGTCCGATATATGGAACATCGAAGATGAATCGTGGTTACCCGGACATGTGATTACATCAACCGGGGCGTATTCCTTGAGTAGATTAATGATTTTTACCAGAAGCTTTCTGCCTTCTTTGTAGATGTTGGGGAAGTTGCCATCGCAATCTTGGGGTGTTCCCGCCGTTGTCGTGCGCTGATTATTGTCCACGTTCAGGAAGTCGTTTCCAATTGGGAAAACAATCCTATCAATGCCCCCAAGGGCTTGAGCCTTTTCAACCACATCCATAATTGCAGAAAGGTAAATTTCTTTTGCAATTTCGATATTATAACTATGCCCCGCCTGTGAAGAATCCACATACTTTCCAAGGTGCAAATCGAAGGCAGAAATCTCCAAAAGACGTTCGTTGTTCTCCCCGCCGCGCCGACAAAAATCATATGTAAATTTTCCGACCTTGGGCGACATCGCCTTCAAGTCTTCTTTCATTTCGTTTACGCGCTTCGACGTTTGGCGCGGAATAATACGCTCCAGCACAGCCTTAACTTGAGAAAAGACAATCGGGCCGTCTTTAGATAGCACAGGCCAAGAATTCGGCTTGAAAAACCGAACATGCCATTCTTTCCTATCAATGGCGCATCTATCAAGAAGCTCGTCAAGGGTTTTTAGCCCGGCCTGCATTTCTGTAATCTCCAACCCATCTTGACCAACTTCGTTAATGGCAATCGTCTCCATGTCTGGTTCAATAAAATCCATAGATTTGATAATTGATTTATAGTGTTGGTTAACTTGCGTCTTTTTAAGCCCCGTCTTGTCGCGCATAAAAAGCTTGATTGCGTGTGTCGGGGTATGCTTATTAATAAGCTCTTTCACCTTACTGGTGATTTCAGGTGTTAGTTTAGTTTGCATATAGTTTCCTGTATTTGTTCTTTTGTTGAATCTCCTAGATCGCCGTTTGGTGGCAACATAATTGTGATGAAGTCTTCGTCAATTAGTTTCGAGAGTTTATCTTTGATTTTCTGTGCCGCGATCTGGCCTTCGTTCTTTTCCGAATTAGAATCGTTGTTTGTGCAAATAATTACCCTCTTCGGGCTAAGTGACACTATTTTATTAAGTAACTTGGGAAATAAATTCAAACCAAACATTACAAATACGTTTTTATGCCCCGCTTCATAAAGGGCGAGCATGTCGCCGATGCTCTCTACGAGAAACACCGCGCCGCTATCTCTCACGAACGGAATTGACTGCTGGGGGAACACCCAGCCCTGCTTGCCGCCCATTAATTTCCATTTGTTATCTCGATTTAGTAGGTCGCGGCCAGCCAAGCCAACTATGTTAAATTCTTCGTCGCGCACTAGGAAAACAAAACGATTATTCATTTTGCCGCTCATTTGAACGCCACACTCAAATCCTATAAGAACGTTTTCGCTTATAGAGTTGTCCCTTTTTGTGTAAAGCGAAAAGTGGCGCAGGAGTCGCTTGCCATAGTCGGGATCAAATTTCTTTGTGACTAAAATTTTCGGAGGTGGGTTCTTGATTTCAAAATCCGGGTTCTTGTTCTCAACCCAAGCCTTTGCATCTTTGTATGATGCGAGGGAAAGGCTAATTTCGATTAGCTTATAAAAGTCGCCGTGTATCCCGGCAGAAAAATCTTGGAAATACCCAGTTTCCTTGTTAATCCGTAAAACGGTATTGTTACCAGACTGCCGATAAATTGGCCGCGTCCTCCAATAATTGGAGTTTTCGTTATGGAGGGTATAGCCCATTTCTGCTAGGGTTTCTTCAATCATATTAGATCGTCCTCCACTGTAATAAGCTTCTTCTTCGGGGGGTCGATATCAATTTGCTTGTTCCCGTGTTCAGAAATATCTCGGCGCGTTCCTCTTTCAAATATGTTGAAATTACTTACTTCTAGGTTAAGCCAGTTTGGAAGATAAACCGTTCCTTTGTCTTTAACCTCTTTTACCCACTGCTCGTTTACCCAGTCGTCCCCAAGGTTACGAAGCTCCACTGGCTGCAAAATGTGCGTTCCATATTCTTCGCCGTGTTCCGAGATTTCTTCCGGCGTCTTGCGGCGAAACATCAAAATATTAGAAGCGAACCATTTAATTCGTGCGGACATGGCCACGCCGCCGACTTCGTTTGTCTGAATACATGCAAGGCCAGTCGCCCTCACCTCACTTACTATTTCTTTAAGAGCGTTGCATTTTTCTCCCATTACCTGCCACTCTTTGTTCGAATCATCGACTTTTTCGCCCGTGATCTTAAGATAGTCGTAGATGATCAAACATTCGTCGTCCGGCTCGGTTTCGGTTGCCCGCCACCTTCTTATAATCGACTTGATTTTTTCCATCGGCACGCCCGGAACGTAGAGGTGTTTAAACGCCCCATTCGCCCTTTTCTCGAAAAGATCTTTCTTGTCTAGCACCGCGCCCGTGTATTCCTCGTTCTTGAGCCAACGACCGTCCTGAATGAACGACCAGCCAACTTCCGTGAGTGCCGCTGCCTTTCGGCTCTTAACCCGCTCAGATTCAAGCTCAGTGTCCAAAACAAGCACTTTCACATTTTTACCTTTATTGAATCGGCAAAAGGGAACATCAGCGATATAACTAAGAATAGTTGACTTGCCTGTTTTTGGCGGGGAAGCAATTACCGTAAGGTCGCCGCGAGTTAAATTGCCCCACCAACGATTCCAAGTCGGGAATGGCGTCTTGATCCCGCCAGAAGTCTGGGAGGTCGCCAAGCTCTCAAGGAATGGCAACATATCTTTATAAATATCAACAGGCTTATATTCGTCTTGGATCGCGCTAGTAACCGCTTTAGATAGGGCTTTTTCTGCGATAGAAACTATTTCAGAAATTGGACGATTGATCCTCTTATTGATTTCCGATGCCGCATACATGCATTGGTTAATCACAGCGCGGGCGATTTTATATTTGTAGCAATCTTCGAAATATACTTCTGCCTTTTCCTTGTGGACTGCGTTTTGAGAAGTAATTGTCCAGATGTAGTCTGGCACATCAAGGTCGTCTTTCCGAGACAATCCGATATTCTTGATGTAGTCCGCAATAATTACGGGGTCGATGGTCTTTTTAATCGGGAACTGCGCCCGAATAGAGCCAGCAATAATTTTGTGGACATCATTGAAAAATAAATCGTCAGAGAGGTGTTCCAAATACTCTGGCACAATCTCTGGGTTTTTAACCAAAGTTGCCAAAAAGGTTCTTTCGATTTCTAGTGAATAAGGCAGTTTCAATTAATTAGTCTATTTTTAAGTCTTGAACCTACAGAACTCGCAGGCGGTTCGGGAATATATACCAAGTTGTCAGAAATGTCAACAACTTTTGTTTCGAATTTCGATTGTTCCATTTTTTTCTTGGCCGCGCCCAGAATCTTCTGGCCGTCCGGCTTGTTGAAAAACGTAAGAGTATTTAATTGAAACCCTAAATTAACGTATTTCCATATTTCCATGCCGTGTTCTGCAATGAGCTTCGCGGCAACGCGGGCTTGGGCGGGGAAGTTTGTTTCCTGTTTTTTTAGATATTTTTCGAAAAGAAACTGTTTTTGCTCCAACTTATTTAATTCAGAATTCTTTTTCATCATCATCGTCGTCGTCGTCATCGACATATTCCCCATTAGTGTTCATATTGTCGTAAAATGTTTCGTGATCCATCTGCTCCAACAAATCTACCAATCGCCGGGTCTTTGTCAAAATGGCAAGATAAGAAATTTCGTTATCAAACGACATGTATTGTTCAACGTCACCAGTTGTGGTTGTTCTCACAAATAAATAACCCCCGGCTGTGTGTTCTTCGAGGGTGGCTTTTACGCTGGGGGGTAGGTTTGTGAAGATTTTTTTCATTTAAATTAGTCCGATTTCTTTCATCTTTGATTCTGTTAATGGTAGATCGTGGGGGAAAATCTCAATAAGTGTTAGCTTGTTAAGCTCGCACCAAGCCCGCTTCTCTAAATCCCTGTCTAGTTGATTATAAAAATTCACTTTGCTTCCTTTGTGAAAGAATTTGTTGTATTCGTTATGTTGTTCGCCTTGAACCTCAACTGCTATCCCAACAGTTAAATTCACAATGTCAAGCGTCATTTTTGTTCCAACCACCGGAAACTCTTCGTAAACAACGTGTCGTTTCCAGAATGGGTAAAGCGAAAACTTTACACTCTCTTGGTAGCGGCTGCGTGATTTACTTTTCCATTTAATCAAATACTTAACGACGCACTTCTGAACCTTTTGCCCGTTATTCTTCAAAAAATTCACTGTCCTGAATATCCCCCTTCGCGGTTTCTTCTTTAATGTGGTTTACCCAAAATTTAAGAATCGGCGGAGTGGAAACATATGCCATGAATTTTTTTCCGCCGTTATGGACTTCCTCTACTTGGACACTTTCGTCTCCGTCGAAGTATTCCTGCATAAGACCCATTGCTTTCGGTGAAAACTTAACCCATGCGCCCTTGGATTCCACTAATTTAAGACGCTCCAGCGCTGATTTTAACTCCATTTCATTCCAAATGGAACCGATTTTTTCGCCCGCCTTAGTCCTACCGTATTTAATTGGATATTCGACAATTAGGTTTGACGTTTCATTTTCGCTTTTTGCGATTCTGACTCGGCAGTTGTGTCCCAAAATGTTATTTTTATCAAATTCGGTTACAACGGACTTGCCCTCGCTTAATATCATGTGTTTTCCGAAGCGGGGTAGGAACTCCAAAATCCAGTTTGCAAAGTGGATGGCCGCATTCCCGCCGCCTCCGCCTACATTTAGTTGGTCTGGGGAATCATATTTGCCCGTAATCTTCCCAATAATTTGAGAGATTACAATCATCATATGGCCGTGCTCCGAAATGGGGAGACTTGTTTGTTTCATCAAACGCTTGGTAAGAACGTTCGGACCAGCAACCTTTACGTGATCGCCGCCGTCAAAATCTTTAGCTAGGTCTGCCTTTAAAATAAGGCCGTCCAAACTATCAATGATAATACAATATTTATAATCGTGTGGATTATTCGTTACGAGAGAAAAAACAAGCTGGGCGATAGAATCGAACACGTTACTTTTGTAGCAAAACGCGGTGCCGACCTCCCATTCGTGGGGAACTTCAACAAAGTTCATCATGCTCCGCTCTTTTACTTTTTTACTTAGTCGCCCCTCCGCTTTGATATAAAGAACCTTGGAATTAGGAACCGTCAAAAGAAAGTTTTTCGCCACCTCTAGTGCGCAGCTAGTTTTTCCGCCCTCGGAACTTCCGCCTAGTCTATGAATGCCCGGACCTAGCCCCCCTTCAATTGCACAATCCAGATTAAGGCTTCCGGTTGAAATCTTATAAAGGATTTCCGGCAGCCCATTGTAATGATCCGTTTCATGTTCGTCCATGAAAGCCTCAAGTTGGGATTTAACCCTTTTAGGAATCTTTTCTTCTTTTTCTTTTTTTTCTTTACTCACTTGATTTTGGTTTGATATTTTATGCACTCCTCGCAAATTTCGGGAGTCAGGTCTTCGATGGAGCGGCGGTAACAAACATATGCCATATGCAAACCGTCTAGGCAGCAGGAAAATTCTCCGACCTCCTCCTGTTCGGAGGATCGGAACTTACATGTATCGAATTTTTCCTGACCCGCCCCCATTTTTTATGATTTCAATGGAACGTGAATACTAAGGTTCCCGTCTCTTGTTTCAAGTTTAACAAAACCGCCCCTAGACAGTTCGACTAGGGTTCTGTAGGCGGATGCTTGTAGATCGGCAAATTCGTCCTCCGACAAAAACCGTTCTTTTGTGTATTCTTTTACAATTTCCTCCATTAGAAAATCTACGGAGTCTTTGAGGTCAGCGTTCATAATTTGTTGTTTGTTATTTTATTTGAATTCTTCTGAGAGGAATTGAGCTAGGTCGGCTGGACGGTAGCTAGGGCCTTTGATCCATTTTCCATTTTCGGCGCGATGGCCATCAATGAATTTGGACATGTTTGAATCGTGAACCTCTTCGTGGCCTTGTTTTAGGTCTAGGCCACAAGCGCAGCCCGCTCCCGCCACAACGTAATTGGTGTCAACCAGCCCGTCGTAAACGCCCACCATGTCGAAAGGTTTACCGTTCGTGGCGAAATAGAAGCCTGTGCCGTCTTCAAGTTGCGCAAGATCAAACCCAGCCGCGTCCGCCGTTTCCATAAGTTCTTCAAGAATTAGGGTGAGGTGTAGGAGTATTTTGTTTGGCTCTGGAATGGTCGGGGTTGTGTGGAATGTTTGTCCAGCTCGCCCCATAAATTTCGCTACGTCTTTTTGGATGTTTGTCATGTGCCGCTACCTTATGCTAAATTAAGTTTGATGTCAAGATCAAAATGAGAAGTCCATACCGTCTAGGTCATTTTTGATCTTACCTTTCGAATAATCGAGGATATTTTGTTCTTGGGGAGCCGCGTCTGTTTTGTCGCTATGAATATATTCATTGATCCAACCTCCAATGGGGTTTTTTTTCGTTTCGAAGATTTGTTTGAAACCCATCGAACGAAGCCTAATGTTCGCTAACCACTCCACATAACCATGCAAAATTTCTTCGTTAAGGCCAAGAAGGGTTCCTTGCGAAAACAAATGGGTTGCCCAATCTTTTTCGTTTTTTACAGCCTCTCTGTATGATTGGTAAACCAATTCTTCGCTATTTTTGTAAACTTCTTGGAAACCCTCGGACTTATCGTCCCTCCACCTCTTCATTATATTTTGAGTAATAGAAGTATGTTCGTTTTCGTCAACCGAAATAAGCTTTATGATATTTGAGTTACCTTTCATAACGCCCCTGCTTCCAAACCAAAATGAGCATGCGAAAGAGGAGTAAAACAATACCCCCTCTGCAATTTGGAGAGAAAGGACTGTATTGAAAATTTCTTGCTTTGGGTCTTCTGCATCAACTGATAGAAGGGTATCAAAAACATCGGTCAACTGTTTCGCCCTATCCATAACAGCTTTGTTGTTGTAAATCTCCTCAAAAAATTCGGATGGATTTTTTACTATATTTTGGAGAATCCAAGTATAAGATTCGGAGTGTGTGTTCTCCATGAGAATCCACCAGTTCATAGCGAATTCCAATTCGGAATTACTAACGTATTTTTTCAACTGTTCGATTGTCCTGCTAAGGCAGGAGTCACCCATGGTTTGAAACATAAGATTATTGGTGAAGATAAACCTTTCTGTTTCTGTCATCCGTTCGAATTGAGCGCGGTCGTTCGTTAGCGGGATTTCGCTAGCTTGCCAGTAATTTCCCCTTTGGTTGTTATAGCTTTTCTTGAACTCAGGATATTTTACAATATCATATCTTTGCAACCCCATCGTCTCCCCCAGAAACATAGGCTGTTTAAGTATATCTGTTTCTTGTTTATTTAATACTGTGTTCATCTTATTATTTTACAAAGCGCATCCGCCACCTTCGCTACAACCTTGCTCTTCATCTAGCGAGAGGGAAGAAATATCGTCTTTTTTCTTCGCCGAATTGCAATAGTAAAATGTTTTCATGCCTAAGTGCGTGGCGTAAAGATGGTCACGGGCGAGAACGCTCATGGGGATATTGTCGTCTTCAAATTGGTTGTTGTCGTAATACAGGTTGAAGCTACTCGCCATGCACAGCCATTTGGCAATGGCGGCGTTCACATGAATAATTCCTTTGTTATCGTTTTTGATATCAGACTTGAGCAGATAGTTCTTTTTGTATTTCGCGATACCCGGAACAACCTGAACGGCAGTTTTACCTTTTGAAGTTTTGCTGATTACATAAGAAGTGATTGGCTCGATACCGCTGGTCGTGGCTTGTGTAATTGACGAACTCTCACATGGCATTTGAGCGGAAAGTGTCATATTTCTAAGGCCGAACTCTTTAATCCTCTCCATTAGGGCAGGCCAATCAAGCGAG
>Ga0222649_1000730_pt1 | contig 9945 bp, 14 predicted proteins | sample AntAcemetagen337_FD_179865 | JGI IMG/M metagenome (GOLD analysis project Ga0222649, IMG submission 179865) | Saline water microbial communities from Ace Lake, Antarctica - #337 | ecosystem: Environmental > Aquatic > Non-marine Saline and Alkaline > Saline | place: Antarctica: Ace Lake | collected... | reverse complement strand
CCGGAGACCCCCAGGCCGATCATAATTTGATTTCGGACCGCCAAGCTGATCATCTGCGCCAGCATCGACTTGAAGCTATCCAAGACGTTCGCCACAAAACCTTTGAAATCGGTGAACCCACGAACAGCAAAATCTGCAAATGCGTCAGACACGCTACCGACGGAAGCCTTCAGCGTGCCTGACAGCATGTCGGCCATTTTCGCGGCTTCTTCCGCGGCCTGATTGGTCTCTGATGCCAGTGTTTCGGCCCCATCAGAGACCTTTGCCATTGACGCCGCAGCGCCGCCAGACCCCAAAGCCGCGGCTGACAAATCGTCTAGCGTTTTGGCTAACGCCAGCGATTCGGATCCTGCATCTCCGGTAGCGGCTGTGCTTTCAACCACAGATGCGGTCAGCTTTGCCAAAGCCTCGCGCGCAGCGTCGAAACCTTCAGACGCAAGAGATGCCGCCTCTGATTTTAGCGCCTCTGCGGCGGCCGTTGCAGCATCGGCCGATGCTCTGAACTCGTAAACCTTTGAGCCTGCGAGAATGGCCGCACCACTGACTGCAAGCATTGCCGATTCAGCGCCGGGAATGTCGGCCATCCCCGTGGTCACGTTATGCAAAAAGTCGGCCCATATCGCAGCTATATCGGCAATCATATGCATGAAGCCGGATTTGATCGTCTGAAATATAGCCTGAAGCGCAGGCTTTAGACTTGTCGCACTTGTTTTAATGCCTTCCCAGACACCCGCCGCAACCTCTCCCAACAGAGACAAGGCGTTCGCAAATCCCCCAGTTGAACCGACCAGCCGCCCGAACATGGCGATTAGATACCCTGCCCCGACTACAAGCGCGCCGATGCCCGTCTTGAGTATGGCGCCCTTCAGGACAACCAGCGCGCCGGTCAGGGAAACGCTGGCGATCGCCGCAGCGCCCAATGCGACAACCAACGGCCCGGCAAATAGCGCAGCGGCGATGCCCGCGCTGTATGCGATCACGTCGATATTACCAACGACAAAATCTATCGTGGCGGCCAATGCTTCTAGACCCGTTGCCAGCAATGGCAGTGTCGTTAGCGCAAGCCGGATAAATGTATTTGACATGGCCTGTATTGCGTCGTCCATGCGTTCGCTGGCGGCTGAATCAACTGCTGCCATTGCCTCGTCAGTCGCGCCCAGCTTATTGTTCATCTGTTCAAGAATCTCGGTGAACGACTCGCCTGCCGAACCCGCAAAGCCTAGCGCGACCGCCGTTGCCTCAGTCGATCCGAAAAGCTGTTGAAGCAGGACGTTGCTGCCCCCGGTTGCGGTCGTGACTTGCTCCAAAAATCCAGCAAGCCCTTTGGCTTCGAGACCAGCGGCGTTGAACTCAATCCCAAGAGTCTCGGACAGCTTCTTTGCCGCTTCTGAAGGTGCGAGAATTGACGTGAGCGCCGCCCTCAGCCCGTTCGTTGCGACCGATGTGGTCAGGCCGCCCTTGGTCAGTGCCGCCACCGCGGCGGCGGTCTCATCAAACGACACGCCCAGCGATTGAGAGAACGGCAGGACAGCGCCAAGCGCCGCAGCCAGTTCCGGGATAGTCGTCACACCGGCTTTCATCGCCACGAAAAGCGCGTCCGACGCATCCGCTGCGGTTTGGTTTTCAGCCGAAAACACGTTGATTGCCGTTGTCAAAATCCCCGTGGCAGACGTCACGTCCGTCACACCGCCGATGGCCAGCTTGTTCGCTGCATCAAGCAACAGGGTCGCCTCTGCCGCATTGGACGCGCCACCTGAAATCGCCTGATAGAACGCTCTGACCTGGGCTTCATCTGACGTGCCGTATGCGTCTGCAAGGTCTCGTGCCGACGCCGCCACTCGGTCAATTTCGCCTGGCATGCCAGTCAACAGCGTGGCAGTTTCAGCAAGCGCACCGTCGAGAAGTTTGGCCTTCTCGACGGTTGCCATCGCGGCGCCCAGAGACAGGAAGCCTGCGACAAGGCCCGCCACCGGCGCCACCATTGCTGAAAATGAACGCCCGGCCCGATTGGCAGAGCCGCCAGCGCCGTCACCAGACCTAGCAAAATCGTCAAGATCGTCACTGGCAGTCCGCACGTCGCTGCTATCGACTTCTATCCCGATCGATCCCATGTCGTCCATGCGGGCCTACTCCTTAAACGGCTGCGGTGTGTTTTTGCCGTTTGATTCTGACAACTCACCGGCATATGCGCCGCTGATCTTTTGGAGCCATTCGGCTTCGTTGCCTTCAAACGTCAGGCCCACATTCGCAGCCCATGCTTGGATCTCCAAGTGGGACAAAGCCACCGGCCCCATCCCACCCTGCATCACCGGTCCAGCGTCCATCAGCCATTCCGCCAGATAACCACGATATGGCAATTCTGGAAAGTCCGGTTCTTCACCGGCCCGTTCCAGAAAGCTCCATCTCGTCGCCTTGATATCCTTTGGCTGCGTGCATAGCCAAGCGTGCTGTCGCGCCCAAAGGCAAAGCGCCTCTAGGCTTGCGCGAAAAAATTGGCCCGATCTTTCAGGAACTCGGTCACTTCCTCAAGAATTGACGGGTATTTCCGGTAAATGGCGAACGCAGCATTTTCCGAAAACTCAATTGGCTTGCCGTCAAGGCTCAGATTTTCCCAGCCGATGGTCTGATCGACCGCAGACTGGACGATGCCCTCCTGCCCCTCATCGATCAAAGCCCCGATTTGTCCCGCACTCATTTTGGCAAAGTCCATTTTGCCGACGCGCCGCTTCAGAACCTCAGTTGCGCGCTTGCGTGCTTTGGCTTTGGCCGCAGAGGCGTCCATACCGATCAGATTGATCCGCATTGGCTTGGACAGATCGGGCGTGCCATCCTTGCCCGTGACGTAGGCCGGAGCGTTGGTGCGCAGGTTCGTGAGGTGCAGCCATGCGCCCGCTTCGGCTGCCGAGACTGAATCGAAAAAATCCATTGGTTTGCTTCCTGGGGTTGAGGTTGATGGTGGGGGCGCGGGTCAACCACGCCACACGCCCCCGTCCTGCCGGGGCAGGATTACGGCGCGGCGACTTCGATGTCGGCGCGCGTGAACTCGATGTTGCAGGACGCCATGTTGACGCTGCCGACAGACTGACCGCGGGGGAATGACATGACCTTGCCGCTGATGAAACGGATCGTGCCATCGCTGCGCGTCTCACGAAAACTGATTTCGTTTTTGGACGCGAGAGCGGCAAGCAAGATGATCTGACCAGCATCGGCGGAGTCATACCCGAGCGGGACGGTGATTGATCCGTAATTCAACTCGCCGTGGAACTTGTTCACAATGCCGGTTTTCAGCGGGGTGAACGTGACGGGCGAATAGGCTGCGCCGAACTCGGGGATCTCGGACGCTTCGCCAACATCGGCCCACGTCAGGGCGCCGTATCCAGAGGCGTCGTAAGTGGCCGGTGCGGCTGCGGAGACGGACAAGAATCCGCCAATGCCCTCGGTAAGTGCCATGATTATTTTCCTTTCATGGAGTGCGTTGGAAGATCGCGCGGCAGCGGATCGACACGTTCGTGCGGAAGTAAGCGCCGTCCATGCTGCCCGCTTGTGGATCTGCCATGTCTGACACCTGAATTTGACCGCTTCCGGCCGAGAGTATCAGATCAATGGGGAATTGGTCAATGATGCGCTGCGCTTGCTCATCCGCCTCATCTTCGAACGTGCCTTCTTGCACAAAAACCGCGACGAAAAGCCGGATGACAATCTGGCTTGATTTGGACAATCCGAAACGCTCAGGCGGGGTGTGGGTGAAATACGCCAGCCAATAAGGCGGTGCAGGCGTGACGTATTGCAGCGCATCCGTGTCGTAAACGCCCGGAGCGTTCTCACCCCATACGATCGGCGGCGCGGATGGCGTGGCGGCAAGGCGCGTGCGCAAGGCTGTCTTGATGTCGCTGTGGTTCATCTGACGCGCGCCTTTGCTTTTGCGATAGACGCCCGCACGATCGCGGGCCATTGATCAACCGCACCCTCAACAAAATGCGCGCCGGGTCGGCCATTCCTGCCATTGTTGACTGCCGCTGCATATTCTGCGGTCCACGTGAACGTCGCCACGTCACCGCCCGTCATGGTGGCTGCGACCATGATATATGATTCCTCGCCCTCACCAGACGCCCCGCCCGCCACCGATGACTGAAGGCTTCCCCTCAAGGTGTTTGTTATGACAGGCATCCGACCGCCCTGGGCCTTTGTCCGCTGCGCGGTGCGAATTACTGTCTGCGTTGCATCTTTCAGCACGGCATCAATTCGACCCTGTGTCTTTTTCGTCCATTCATCAAGCGTGGCCATTGTATATCTGACCATCAGGTCAACCTCGCAAAGAAATCAATGCGGATATCTTGGTAGCATCTGCAATTTATTGTTTCTTCGGCGGGCGCCCCCATGCTTGAATCGCCCGGATACATCATCAGCGCGCCGCCAACCGTGAACGGCTCGCCCTGTGCCACCACCTGCCCGTCCGCAGCCGCGTGTGTCTCGCGCGTGCGGGCGTCGCCTGTGGAATCCCAAGCCCGAACAACGTCCTGCGCCTGAACATCATTGTTTGGGTTTTCAATCAACTGATCCAGCGCCTCTTGGCGCCCGGCGTTCAGCGCCTTGAGCGTTTCGGTGCGGGCGATCGTCTCGCCGCGCAGTGCCAGCAGCCGATCCGAATATCGGCCGGCCATGCGGTCAATGTCGGCCTGCGCTACAGGCTTTCCGTCTGCAATGGCCCGCCGCACGATCCCGTCAAAGCGTTTGTCGCGCCGCGTGCGGCTAAAATAGTTTCTCATGCCGACCGGATTGCCCAGTTCACCGCGCATGTTCTGGACATAGCCCGCCTGCCCGCTCGTAAGCCCCACCAGCCCGCCTTGCCGCCTGCCGTTGACCATGCGCCCGCCAATGTCGAGCGCGGTCCTGCGCGGCCCGGCGCCAGCCACAAGGCCGGACTGGATCGTTTGGGCGATCATCACGCGGGTGTCGTCCACCACCTCGGTCACAAGCCGCGATCCAAGATCCCGCGCGATCCGTTCGGCCCGCTCGTTCCGGCCGCCGAAGGATTGCACGACACGACTGCCGACCGGTGCGCGGCGGGTCGCATATTGAAACGCGCCCATCTGATAATTGCCGCCAGCCGCCAGCGCCGCCGTGATGGCCGTGTCAGTTTTGAACAGATCGGCCGCATCGAACCGCAGCGCACGGAATGCCGCGTCCACATCCCCGCGCGCGATCGCCGCCTCCAACGCCTTCATGTCCGCTTGGCTTTGGACAGCCTTCATCGCCGCGACAAATTCCGACCGGACGCCCGGCCAGGTTTTGTCCAGCAGCGCGAGGAACGCCTTGCGGGTGTCGCGCTTCGTCATTCCGTTCCCACCGCGTCCATGCACAACGTCAGCGCTTCGTCCGCTGTGAACCCCGCCGCGACGCTGGCATTGTAATGCAGACGGCGCATCTTTGCCAGCAAATCGGCTTTGCGGGCCTCAAGGGGAATTGCGGCATGGGCAGCGGCGAACAGCGCCTCAGTGTTTGCCGAGGACATCATGCGCTTTGCGGCGTCATTCATCGCGCGTCCTCCCGAAGATAGCCGCCGCGAAGATGGGGCCGAGGACAACGAACGGCGTCGCCAACAGCCATGCGGCCCACTGCCCGGCCACCGCGTCACCGGCCACGAACGCAACGGCCCCCGCGCCTGTGGCGTAGGCCGGGAGGTCGCCGAGAATCCAATCACGGCGCACTCGCGTTGTCGGGGTGCGCAGGTATTGGACGGCCTCCCACACGCCGCCCCACCAGCCTATCGTGATGGTCACCGCGAACCAAGGCGGAGCGCCAAGTGCAAGCGCGCCGAGCGCGGTCCAAGCGGCGATCCAGCCGTGGGATGCTTGGTTTTCCGCGACCGAAGGCGGCGTCGGGCGGGTGTCGCCGTCGCTCGTGCGGAGCGCTGAGAAAAGCTCGCGGATGCGGGCGGCGATCACGCGCTAAAGTCCAGCGTGCGACCGTCCTGAGCCGCAACAATCCACATTGCAACTTGCTGCATCTCGACCGCAGTCAAGGAACGGGAGATGTAAACCCCGCGCTGCACTTGCGCGCTGAAGCTTTGAGTCCCGCGATGGTCTAAAGCCCCGAAGCCAATTTGGGTCCGGCCTGTTGGCAGTGTTCCAGGGTTAGTGAGTGCTGTTGCTCCGTTAGAGTATCCTTCAATAAACGCCTCAATCTCACCCTGCGCTGCCCCGTCATTCCATTCACGAGTTCTGCCTGCAAAGACGTAATAACCCGGAAAAGTCACCGCAGATTTCGGGACAACGGTGTCTCCCGTTTTCGCCGTATCGCTTGCATTTGCCCTCCCTTTGTTTTGAGACAGGCCCGCCAAAGCAGTGCCCGAAAACCCAAAAAGTGTGCTGGTGCCTATTTGAGCAGGGAGATACGCACCTACCACACACGTAACCCCTGTAGACCCGTAGGGGTTCATGGCGGTCACGTTGTTGGCAGAAGTGTTTCTTGCGCCAAGTGAGCATCCTACGCCGTCAGTTGGGTCGGGCGCAGTGTCCATCGAGTAAACGCCGCTGGCAATCTTGTATGTGGGGCGGAATGTGTCATCATCTGAAATGATGTAGCTGCCGTTACCCCGCACGTCATTGAGGCGTCGGATGCGATCCCCGTGCGATGCGAGCACGGTTCCAGCGAGGTCTGTGAATACGGTGGCAGTGTTGCTCATGTCAAACACCATTCCGGTGTCCGACCCAGTGAACAGGTTGACTGGGTTAAAGACCGCCGCAGTAGCTGTTGAAACCGCGCTTACAGGTCCAGCACCCACTAAATTGTTTGCAGTGACCCGGTATCCGTAGGTAGTGCCGTTTGTCAGTCCTGTGTTGGTTGTGGTTTTAACAACTCCACCAATTGGACCCAGCGTGGTGATTGTAGCGATTGTAGACCAAGCCCCGCCGCTGGTCTGACGCTCGACGATGTAGGAGGTAATGGCAGATTTACCGTTGGCTGGAGCGTCCCATGCCACAATAATTTGCTCTGATGTTGGGGTCAACATCAAGCCCGTAACCTGTGCAGGAACCGTAGAAGCATTTGCCGCCGCGCTGGTTAAGGCCGAATAGTAAAGCGTGCCCATTAATCCGTATGACGCAGCGGTGAAGTGAGTATTGTCAGCCTCCGAAGACAGAGTGTCATTACTAACGACAGCGGTATGACCAACGCGGCTTGGAGTGCCGTTAATGGCTGCTTGAACGGTTGACGCATAAGTTCTGTCAAGCTCAGACGCTAGTTCTCCCAAAATAAACGGGGTTGAATAAGTAGCTGCCGTAACGTCTTTTCGAAAAGCGTCAATCATCGCGTCAAGAAAGCGCTGGTAATTATCAGCGTTTACCTCAGTTGTGCTGTCATTTTCGCCTTGGTGCCACAGGAATCCGCCAAAGACATAAGACGGGTCTGATGCCATCAACGAGTTAATGCGCGTGACCGCATCTGCGTAGTGAGTGCCAGCGCCGCCGCCGTCTGCGGCGTCCTTCACGCTGGGCCATTGACCCGATCCAAAGCCAGTGCTGCCTTGAGCGCCGGGCATAAAGATGATGGTGTCGTCAGGCCGCGCAGCCTTAAAGGCGTTTGCAAACGTAATGTCGAGGCCAGCCGCGCTATCTGCACCGTTCCAGTGGTCAAGATGAGCGACGGTATCGCCTGTGGTGGCGTCAATCAAGTTTACAATCGTTGGCGCAGTGGTTGTGCCGCCCGCGTCAAAGCGTGCCATTTGCTTGGTGCCGGTAGGGTGTTGGCTCACACGGTCCCAACTTGTCCAGCCGACGCCATTTGACTGGCCGATTAACGCCCATACGACGGTATAGGGGCCATTATTGGCATGCCTCATCCGCCCCAGCCGCGGCAAGCGCAGCCCACGAAACGCCAAATTACGCATCGGCGTGGCTCACTGACGCCACCGACGCGGCTATCGCAAATGCCCAGACGCGGTTCGCGCCAGTCACTCCGGGCCAAAGCTGCGCGATTGTCAGATCGGCGGCCAGCACGGCCCCACCAGCCAGCACAATCGCCCCGACCTGCGTGGTGGGCGCCGTGACGCCGTTGGTCGCTTGCAAGGTCATCTCCGACAAAATGACCGACTGCACACGGATTGCCGTCGTGTTCGCGTTGGTCAACTGCGTCCAAGTGAGGGCCGGGATTGCCACGTTGTCATTTCGCGCCATGGTCTTCTCCTTCAGGGATGATCATTTAGCCACCCGCACCAGCCAAGATATGGCGTATCCGGCAGAATCCATCGGGATAACTTCCTGCACCGGCCAATTCACGCCGTCAATCGTCAGCACGTCGGACGTGCTAGGCGCGATCGTAACGCCATAATTCACCAGCGAATAGACCAATTCACCCGCGCCCAGCGCCAACCCGGTGCGTTGCGTGTACGCTTTGCTGGACGGCTTGGCGACGAAGGTGTGAACCACAGACGTGCCGGGCACGGGCGCCCATTCCGGCCCGGTCGGTGCGCCTGTGCGGCTGATCGTGACAGACACCGCGCCAATCCCGTCGCCCGCGTCACGGCCCACCTCGGCATAGGCCAGCGCGACTTCAGCGGCTATCGCGGCGCCGCTCATACCAGCCTCGGCCCGGTTGAGTAGCCGTAAAGCCCTCCGCCGATGCACAGCCGGAGCATGCTTTCAATCTTGGTGGATCGCGGGATGGCCGCGCCGCCCTTGCTGGCGTCGCCCGTCACGGTCCACTGAATATCGCCGACCTTGGTCAGCACTTTTTGCTCGGCAGGCGTGAATGTTTTGGACCAGATGCCCGGCGCGGCCACCTCAGCAATTGCCGCTTCATAGACGGCTTCCGCGACATTGGCGCTGTCAGCGGTGCAGCCTGATCCGTCCAGATAGGTGAATTGGATGTAATCGGATGCCCGGACAAGCGCTTGCAGCGTCGCGGCGGTGTCAGCAATTACAGTGCCGCGCGCCCCGGCATATGCGATCAGTGCTGCGACAGTGCCGATCATCTCGGGATGCTCCAATAAAGGGGCGGGCCACGACAGCCCGCCCGTTGGTTATGCCGACAGCTTTTCACGCAAAAGGTAGCCCTCAAACGCCCAAATTTTATTGCGGGCGTTCTCACGTGCGATCTTGCGGCCGATTGCCTGATCGAAGTTTGAGGGCGAAGCGGCCGCGCTTTCACCAATCACAATGAAGCCATTGCGCAAAGTCAACGCGCAGACGGTCAAAGTGGTTCCCGGAAAGATGTGGTATTGTTCCGACTGGATCGTTGCGTCGATCATGCTTGGATTGAGCCGAGGGGCGTTCAACCCCTTTGACTGAATTTCAGCTTCAATCTTCTGTTCATTGTTCATCTGTCTGCGCTCCATCATGCCCGTTGACGCTCAGGCGGGGTGTCACCAGCGGGCCACGACAGCCCGCCCGTTGGTTACTTTTTGGCGCTGGGCATGACGGGCGGCGTGACCGACACGAGCCACCCGCTTGCGATCCACTCGGCAACGCCCTGGTTCTTTGCCAGATCGGCGGTGACCGGAACGTCACCGCCGTGCTTAACCTCAGTCCCGTCCGGCATGACCAGCGTGCCCGGATAGGTGCTGATGTGCCGGGCCATTACAGCCCGGTCCCGTAGCGCACCGCCGCGGGCGTGCGGATGCTGACCGGCGCGAACCGGAACGCGCCGTAGATCCGCACCTCAAGGCCGTATGCCTGGGGCGGGAGGAACTGAAGCGGCATGGGCATGTGCAGCTTGACCACGCTCGGATCGTTCCGATAGACCACCATCCGGTTCACCAGGTTGAAATCCGAAAAGATGTTCAACGGCAGGCCGGTTTGAGCGGTGTAGACATTGGCGCTCCGGATGAAATCGAGCACGGTCGTGTCGCTCTCCGGGGCAAGCTGGCGCGTGGCCAGATCCCCGAACTGCGCGATCGGCATGACCACGGTGTCCGCGATCTGCGTCCCGAGGCTGCCCGACAGCACG
>Ga0222649_1000729_pt1 | contig 9956 bp, 12 predicted proteins | sample AntAcemetagen337_FD_179865 | JGI IMG/M metagenome (GOLD analysis project Ga0222649, IMG submission 179865) | Saline water microbial communities from Ace Lake, Antarctica - #337 | ecosystem: Environmental > Aquatic > Non-marine Saline and Alkaline > Saline | place: Antarctica: Ace Lake | collected... | reverse complement strand
GTGTGCAGTTATACATCGCCCGTGAGTTCTATCAAATAGGTCAATGCTACCTTTCTTACCACTAGCATGTGCATGACCATGATTACTAACATCAATACCATGAATGTAGTGAGAATCACGCCCTCTAAGCAGAACGTAGGGATCTACAGCGTAACTGTCATTAGTTTCTGACAGTATATAACTCATAAGTGGTCTAGGTCGCTTTAAGTAAGGGATCATAGCTATACAGGTATCTCTATTCAAGTCATCTTTAACCCAACACCCGCTAGCTACATAGTCCTCGGTATGCTTATCATGATTGCAATCGGGTAGAATTATCTGTATATCAGGGCATACTTCAATAATGATGCCAAACAATCTACGCGTTCTCTCAATATCCTCCAACATACTTATATTAGGCTTTGTAAGGGGCTTATTAGTATTATGGTGACTAACACTCGCACCTGAAACAACGTCATGCAGGACAATAGCCCTAGGGTTGTATAGCTCAATTATTGATAGCAGCCGTCTATTTAGGGTATACGTCATAGACTCAGCATGTAAGTCGCCGAATACAATCGTATCCACAGCATTAGGTAGGGCAGCTCCTCTAGAGTACTTTATAGTGTTGTAAGTAAAACCCCCGCAAATAAATTCGAGTGGCTTTATCTCTATAGCTACGCCACCAACAACCCTAACTAACACAGCACCTATCTTATGTGCCTCTTCGCCTATGACACCTGTAACCTCAGTCCTTCTGTATGCGGGCAGGCTGATAGTGCCTGTACTAAATACCCTTCTAAGCTTCTCATTTCCCACAGGATACACATTAGAGTGTTGTTTAGGTGAAGCAATACCTATATTTTTGTTGTATTCTACCCTGTCAAGGCTTGCTAAGGGATTCATACGTTGCGGTGCCACTCTAAAGTCAGCTACGCGTGTGTCTCCTATAGTAATATCTCGCTGTAGAACTCTTTCCAGCCTTCTAGGGTAATAAAGCTCCTCATCCTTTAAAGGCTTCTGGTGTGCCTTGATGCCAATGCAAAACATAGTAGCACCTAAACTCGAGCACAAGCTTTCAAGGGCATCTAACGCCTCAGAATGGATTCCTGTGTTAGGCATTACAGCTGTGAACACAAATATACCATCAGTTTCTACAACTAGAGGTAGTAGACTATCAACATAATCCCTCGAGTGCTTATAACGCACCCGCTTTTTGTAACACTTGTCGCACACTGTCTTGGAGTAGTAGAAACCCTCCTCTGGCAGTTCCTTGTTACATACTACACATGTAAGCTTCTGCTGTTTCACGGTCAAACCCCCTTGCCTTTGTAACACTTTCTAGTAACGCCTCTAGGTCTGTTTGGGATAAATTGAATGTAATAGTACCATACATTTCCCTAAACCCCACGTGTCTTGCGGTCACTTCTACACAAGCCTCATCAACCTCAGGCACCTTAAAACTCACGTTGTAATCATCACCGCTAATTGCTCGAATCGCTTTCTTCATATATCTTTTCTCCTTTAAGTTCTGCATGTGTTAGAGCATGACACTCTAAGCACAACACTTTTAAATTATCGGGCTCACACAGCATTGCATCTATGTAAGCATCCAATGTGGGGTAGTTCTGTAATCCGCCTACAGGCATAATATGGTGAACATTCACTTCTTTACCTACAGCACATATACAGCCACATCTTTCACACATATATCCTATACAGCGTTGTTTAACCACCCCACTCTTTAACTGATAGTCCTCAAATATCTTAGCACGCTCCAATGCTTCCTTCCTGTTAGGCGAAAACAAGAACATTAGCCGTATCTTGTTCACTATAGCACCATACACAGTTGATTTATAGGGGCGTTTACTCTTACGTTTCTTCTTCTTCTTCGCCATTTCTATTACCTTTAATGCCTTGCATGTATTCGTATGCACCTTGAATTGCTCGTTCAACTTCTGAATCAGGCTTAGGCTCTAGGAAAGTATTGTTGATTAGTGTTGCAAACGTTAATGCAGCTCTTGAATCTATACCTAAATCATATACATTACAGCCTACCTTAAATAGATTAGCATGCCTACTGCCCGAGTCCACAGTCTGCAAGAGCATCGAGTACATATGACTCAAGAAGGATTCTAATACTAAGCCAGGCGTCTCTAGTCCGCTAGCTTCCTCAAAGCGTCTTTCAGGTGTGGGTATTATGTTAAAGTCTAGGATATAACTACCACCTTTCTCAGTCAATACTTTTTTATTACCTGTCTTATGGTGAGCAGTGCCGTTTAGTCTGAATAGTGAGTTAGGTCTATATAGAGTAGTGTCCACCTTGCCCATAGCAACACCTAGCTTCTCAAGGACGCACTTGTGTGTATGTGGCAAGTCTTTAGAACGCTTCATCTCATGCGGTATATGGAAGTGAACGCTCCTATTACCAGAGTCGTACATTTCGTACACGAAATCGTTATCTATAAGAGATAATCTCAGCTTAGCGGCTTCCTCGGGCTGGTCATCAAAATCCACGTACAGGCAATCGGATGAGGGCACGAATCTAGCTAAACCCAAGCTGTTCTTTTGTGCTCTAAGTATATCACGTACCTCCACGTCATATCCATATACTGTTTGAAACCCTGTCAACCCCTCTAATTCATCCCTCGATATAAGATTCCCTGTACGTGCTCTAACTGTCTTGCAGTGCTCATAGTAGAGCATATGACACCTCCTAGAATAAAGACTTCACAGGCTTTTTAGGTTGTTCAACTGGAGCTTCTTTTGGAGCAACTACGTTATTAACTGCTGGTATATTACCTTGTCCTAAATCCACACCCATAGCTTGTAGGAGCTCTGCTGTATCATCCTTAATAACATTGTTAGGCGATGGGTCAAGACGTGTAATCTCAGGGAATCGAGTAATTGCGATGTTCTTCTCTTTAGCATATAACTCTGCAGAGGCGGAGTCAGGGAAGCATGGGTCTAGGAGCTCATACTGCCTCAATTTAGGGTCGAATTCGTTGATCCTGTATACACCTTTAGACTCAAATAGCACATGATTCTTGCCTTTGTAACCTATTTCTAGGTGCAGCTGCAAGCCTACAAGTATTTCTTCACAGTCTGCAATAATAAGCCCAGCAAGAATTTTTATTTTCTCTTGATCCAAACCGAACGGGAATACTGTTCTTACGAATGTTGAAACATTCAAGAAGGGCATATCTGTGTTATTAACACCATACCCTAACTTTGTAGTGGGTAGCATGTACATTACATTCTTACTTGCCCCATCCTTTTCTACTACCAGATTTAATTTAACAAATGTAGGGTCATTAGGCATAACCATTAATTCACCTGCTTCATCATGTACAGTGGCACTAGTGATAACACAATCCTCATGGTAGCCAACCCCTAAGAAGTTTTTACGCGGTTTTCTCACTACATCCACATCCACACCACATGAATCCATTTTTTGTGCATCACTGATAGCTTGTTGTAATTTTGCCACTAGAGAACTTTTCATAGTTTATACCTCTTCTACTGTTGCGCCCAAACGTTCTGCATGGGTATTTATTACTAATTCTAAAAACTCTTCTCCGACAATCTTTGAGAGTTTTGTTACGATCAAAAGTGCCATATCGAAGTCAACGTACATGCTGGAGCCCCTTCGGGTATCAGCTATAACGTCTCCGCCTGCATTTAAATCAAATCTAACGCCATGTGCTTTCATAGCGCTTCTACGGGTTACATACATATTATTAACTCCTTGTGACTTAGGTGGTTAGTTCCACCTATCCTTAGACTATCAAATTAAAACCCACTTGTCAACAATTATTTTTAATTATTTACAGTGGCACATCGTCAAGCTCATTAGGGTTAGCTACCTCAGCTTCACCAGCAATTCTTGCTAAGGCGTCTGCCTCTAATTTCTTCTTACAGGCTGTTAGAAACGTTTCTAAATCCTCTGCGTTGCTCTCGTCGTCGCATACAGTGTTGAATGAACAGTACTTACATGGGTCTGCGAACTCGCCATGGGCTGTAGGACGTAACGTATCTGCGATGCTCTCATTAAATACCCATAACATATATTCAAGATACTTGTGAATGTGGGATTCTCTAAATGACAACACAGTCTTTACTTTTGTTTGGGTGTCCGTTATGGTAAAGCCGCCTCCTGAGATTCTCTCAATTATAAACGTGTATATATCACCCTTCTTGAATTCCTTCCTAACGTCCTTCCATTTATAGTTGTAATCTATACCAGCACCATACACTAAAAAGGCTTTCTCTACTTCAGGCATCGCTGTCATATAGTTTAACACCTGTATTACGTTCTGAACCTTGTAGTGACCATGCATAAAAGTGTCTTTGATACGACTCTTATTAGTACAGCACTTAGTCTCTACAATAGCTTTGTCATCAGGTAAGTAGAAGTCTGTAGACAGGGTCATTACCGTGTTCATGCCCAAGTCAACCTTTCGTTTATAGTCGGGTATGTGTATGGTGCCTTTAGCCACTAAGCGTTGAGCAAATTCACGCTCAAACTCATACCCTTTCTCGAATAGTTCCAGTGTGGACTCGTCTTTATGATCCTCTATACCCCTATTCCTAAGCACTAGTCTCCTAGGGCATCCTGAACATGAGTCTGCTATTATGCGACCACATACCATTATAGAGGCATTACCCCCCGTGACGAAAAACTGGTGACCGTCCTCAAGACGCCAGCTATCATTATCTAGTGTGGCAAAACGCGATTTTATATCCTTCATAGATTTCCTCCTATTTGCGTTATCAGTTGGCAATAGCTTAAAATAAACTATGCTACAGTAAGCCATAACCTACAGTAGCATTTTTAAATTGGTGTGTCAAGTAATATTATCGCTTTCTTTTTTTATTTTTATTGTTGCTAGGTGCGTTCTGTGTCTTTGTGAATATCTTAGATGCACGCTCTCTATTATCAATATTACGCCTCGGGGTAAAGTCAGGTTCATATGCCCTGTGAGGCTCACGTTGCTCTATAACAGGCTCTTGTTGCCTTGGCTTAGTACTTCTATCACGCCAAATTGGGTTCATCCTCTCACGCTCCTCAGGCGTTATAATCCTACCCTGTGCTCCATCCCAATTTACGTCAATCTTACGTCCTAGAAGACGCTCCATTAATAAAGTATTCTCAGCATCGAAGTGGGAGCCCTTCTCTGTATTGATAGCAGGGTCAACTAAACGTGTATTCTGCCAAGACACTAGTATAATCAATTCTTCAAGAGATTCTGCTACTGATAGGGGTACTATATGGTCTAGATTTAGAACAAATAGATCATCTACACTTCTACCTCGCAACTGTATGTGTAACCACTGATCCATTGTGATCCATGGTGGTAAACCGAACAAGGCTTTGAATGGTACTAACTTAGCCTTTATGGGCGTGTCAAAGTTCTGTGCCTTCTCATTAAATCTACCTAAGATACGTTTGCGGATAATATCTTTAGCAGACTTTCCATTGTGTAGCTCAGGCAATCCATCGAATAAGCCATCTCTAGCTATAAACTCAAATGTGAAAGCACGCAATGCACTCACGCCAACCTCGATCAAGTCTTTAATGCTCATAGGGGGTACCTCATATGTTATTTGGTTTTGCTTTTATCGCTTTTTACAGGCTCATCTACAATCAGTTTAGGTCTCTCTGGTACTATAACGCTACAAGTTGCAATAATTCTGCCAGTTGGGAAGGTTACGGGTTGGTTTATAGGGGTTACCTCTAGGATAATCTCGCCTTTGATAGCAGTGTCAACCACAGGATTTAAAATAGTGAACAATTTAAAGATATTTGTATCCCCCGCAGGAGCGAAGTGTAGTTCTACGCCTGCAGCACTCTTTTCAATGCATATTCCTGTGCTTAATTTAGTAATTTTAGATGCTGTTGCAGTTATCATCTTTTTAGATGTAATAATAAAGGCGTTTGAAACCTCATTTTTGAACTCTAATTCTACTTCACTGCTAATAATAGCACCTTTTATATCATACTTATACATATTTACGTCCTCGTCTAGTTCTAAGTTGCTTCATAAGCAACATATTGTCGTGTTTAGTACGCTTTACAGCTTCTTCCTGCAGGCGTTTAAAGTGTTCTTTCTGCTCTGCTGTAGTGTGCTCATCAGTACCACTTACAGGTGAGACTTTCTCAGGCTTAGCTCTGTAGTGTAGAGCACCACGCCAGCAATATAGTGCAGCATCTGAAGTATGGTCAGCCTTCACGCCACCTATATGAGTTCCTGGTATTTTCTTACCATCAGCTTTGTAATCCCATGTGAGCATCGACCATTCATGGATAAGGTCACCACAACCATCTTCTACAAGCTGTAAACGCCCTGATTTTAGATCATCATTCAGTAACGCTATGTGAGACACCTTCTCACTCTTAGATGCACTCTCAGCCCTTAAACCGTGCCTCAAGAATAACTCTGCCATCATGTTTTTACCTCCTGCAGCAGGGTCAAATAGGATCCTCTTAAACCCAAAGCGTGTATTTAGCAGATTTACCTCATCAATAATGGATGTAACATCTGTAAAATCCTTTGAGTATGCACTTACTATGTAAGCTGTGGGCGAAGTCTTATTATAGGCTGTAACAACATAAGCACAATCATCAACGTACCCTGTATCCACGCCTAATATATACTCAAATTCACCTTCAGGTATCCTAGGAATCTTATTTAAGACAGGATCGTACGCAAATAGCTGTGATTCGGTGTCTTTTACCCACAAACCAAAGTATTCTCGTTTAACATCTGCGTCATCGACAGTTCTACCAGAGTCTAATACCTTCTTTTTGAAGATTTCTTGGTGTGTAGCCACGCCGTTCTTTACAGCAGGCAACATAGAGTTGTCAAAAAACGTCCAATGATGTACGCTAGCCTCTTGATAACCTTTCTTCTTGTGATACGCGTCATAAAACGTACCTGAACAGGAGTGATTAGGCGTTCCTATCATAATAAGCGTGCCCATGTAGTCCATTAATGCAGGAGAAATTACCTCATTAATAAGTTCCTGTAAGAAAGGTTTAAAGTGACCTGCTTCATCGAGTACTACAATCCTAGGAGAGGGCGCAATACCACGAATACTATCAATCTCAGCCTTATCTTTCGTTCCTTTGATAATAATCTTACTACCATTCTTGAAGGTTATCTCATGTGTCGAGTTATTAGGCTTACAATCAAGGTTATACTTGTCTATGAGCATCATTAACGGTGACCAAATGATCTGAATACCTGCTGTCTTTGTCTGTGCTATATAAAGAGCTGAAGCATCACTATAATTAAGACAACAATCTATCATAGCAACAGCCACAGCGTAACTTTTACCAGCACGCCGACTACACAGCCCAACTTTAACCTCAGCAGGATCATTAATGAAGTCTAATTGCTCCTTGAATAGGATATCCTCAGGTCTGAATGTAGCTTGTCTCAGTACCTTACTACCTTGCTGTAGTCTTTTAACGTCTGCCTTAGTCATTGTAGCCATAAATTATTCCTCAGTATCTTTGCACAAAGATTTAGCATGCCTCTGTAGTATCTCAGTCACACTATTAATAGCATCACTTCCTGTATACACCCTAGGCTCACAAGCACCTGTTTCCAACATACTGAATACCTCATGCCCAGCTAGATAATCACATTCATCGCAGCTCACATCCTTTTTATTCGTACCCCTAGCAGATTGTGCTAACGCGTTAACGTGTGCCACCTCTGCCTCAGTCAATTGAGCTATTATTGGCTTACTCGCATACGGTGTAAGCTTCATGTATCGATATAATGGCTTCATTTTACCCTCCTAAGTCCTTTGTAAGAGAACATATCATTTACAATAAATGCAAATATAGCACTTACCATAACATTGTCCACACAGAGCTTCTCTTCATGGCTCTTAGCGTCAAATAGATGTTTATATTCATGACCTACAAGGATATATATGTTTCTTTCTTCTATAAGCATGTAATTAGCCATGCCGAAGTCGTCCGTTACCTGTCCTAATATATCATGTATCTGTTTTGGGCACATACCTAGTAGTTGTCCTAACAGTTTATAGGGTATGACAGTTTTGCCGCCCCAAAATATTAAATGGTTACTGTTAGAGGTTATCACCTCACTCACCTCCGATTTCATCAACTAGTTCTTGCATTCTTGCATAGTAACGAGCCTTAAATTTTAAAATAGCTTCATCATAGTTCACTGATGAGCACTCAGCCTCTTCACCACATAGTGCGATCTTTGCTAAAAAGTCAGCAAGCACCGATTGCATTGCCATAAGCCCTTTAGTATCGTAAGTCTCCACTATATCAAGCAACTCGCTACCCAGTCTGTTTGCAAAATCAAAAATAGAATTTTTAGCCTCTTCTATTCTTTGAGTTTCTTGTTTTTGTTTTTTATTCGAGTTGAATTGTAGTATTTTTGTCATTTTATAGCCTCCTTGATGTATATTAGCAGATAAATTTAAGAGTGTCAAGACAAATTTTTATTTTTGTGTAACACTCACAGGGTAAGCAGCATCAATAAGATTCTCTCTAACAAGCTTTCTATCTGAACTGGTTGATTTATTATATATAGCTTCTTTTATTTGTGCATTCTTTTGTGCTGAAGTTAAATCAGGGTTCTTTACAATATTATTTACCTTGGTTGCCACAGACCTTGCGCCATATTCGCCATGTTGGAAAGCCATATCAAGAAAGGCTTGTTTAACCTTAAGCGGTATATTAGCTAAGTCAGCTTCAGGCACTGTTCCAAACGCTGTCTTTACAATATCCTTAGTCTTGTTGTATGTAAGTACTGTTGCTTGTTCAGGAGTTAGTATAGGATAGCTACCTTCTTTACTCACGTTTACTAATGCATGTGTAGCACTGTTTTTAGTTAGTGCCTGCCCACTACCAAAGGCTGTAAAAGGAGCTAGTTTTAGCGTAACCGCTTCTCTATCAGCAGGTGATAAGCCTTCTGTGTATTTATATATCTGATCTACCTCTTGCCATCCTAGATCAATACCGCCCCCAACAGTCACACCGCTACTTCCAACACCTAATGCATAAGGAGTAAGGTAAATACCGCCTTCCTGCTTCTTTGTAGCCTCTAGGAAGCTCTGTAGCTCTTCTAGGCTGCCTACACCTATAGTACTAGCTAAACTATCAGCTGCTGATTTGAATGCAGGGCTTGGGGCACCGCTTGCGTCTTTTACATCGCCATAACCTAGCTTAGTTTTTCGCATTACATACGCACCTGAGTGTATATTATCCTGCCTTACGTCTATACCATACAAAGCAAGGTTAGCCTGTAAGTCTGGGTCTTTTGCTAGCGTGTTATTTATAGCTTGCTCAAATATAGGCTGAACTTCGTTCCTGTATTCGGATTGATTTTTCTTTCTTACATCCTCTGGTAAGCCTTTGGCAACATCGCTAGCCTTCAATGTAGCTCTATCAGCAATATTGTATGCATCAACTACCACAGGGGCAACTGTTCTATCGCCATCCTTTGAGGCATGGACGTCTCTAATATTACCTGCTCCTTCCGATGTGAATTCATTAGATTCTAATGGAGTCTCAGCCAATTTAAATGCATTTACAACACCGCCTTTATTCCAAGCGTTTCTTACTAGCTTATCAATAGCCTCATCGTCTAAGCCACCTTTAGTGTAGTCCTTCAAAATATCTTTTTCCTTCTCAAAGTACATCCTAGAGAGTGCATCAGCAACAGCTGGTTCGGCTAATAAACGTCTTTTACCTGAATCATCAGCTCCATTGTATACATCAAGAAATGCCTTGCCTTCGGGCGTCTCTGCAAGTTGCAATTCAGTGAACATGCTAGGGGCTGAAGTCAAATCCTTCTGAAAACTTGTTTGAATAATACCACTTCTATCTTTCTGGGGTACTTTCTCTACCTTGGGTATATCCTCAACGTCTCCCTGCATCTTAGGTGGTGCATACGGCTCAGGTTTAGGAGCTGGTGCCATATTAG
>Ga0222649_1000727_pt1 | contig 9983 bp, 10 predicted proteins | sample AntAcemetagen337_FD_179865 | JGI IMG/M metagenome (GOLD analysis project Ga0222649, IMG submission 179865) | Saline water microbial communities from Ace Lake, Antarctica - #337 | ecosystem: Environmental > Aquatic > Non-marine Saline and Alkaline > Saline | place: Antarctica: Ace Lake | collected... | reverse complement strand
CCGTTAGACGAATTTACATACGCGTTGGCTGTTGTTGTTGTGTCGTTAGAGTCTACACCTATTAGTGTAGTGACATGGTTTAGGTCTCTTTGAGCTTGTGCCATTTTGCTTGCATTTCTTGCTCTGTGGCCTTTAGGGTTCGAAGTCTATCACTTAACAATCTCTCACGTTGAGCGTAAGCTTGTTTTTTAGTATCTAGTATCGATTCCCAAGATTTTAACCGAGCAAATTCTAATTGAGTTAATTTGTTTATCGATATTATGTAATTATTTGCTAGTACTGTCAATTCGTGGTCTGTAGCGTTTAACGCTGATTCTTTATTGTCTAGGACTGCTTGCGTTTCTCCTATTGAGAATTCTATATCCGCAAGCAGTTTTGTGCGTTCTTCAATGTCTTCTACTTTGGAGTTTAGTTCTGCTCTCAGATCACTAATAGAAACTTCAGGAGTGTCTAGTTTCTTTTCTAACTCAGCTAGTTTGATAGCTACATCTGCTTGCTTATCTATAACTTGTTGTTCTAAATCAGACATGACCCGAGCATGTTCATCCCGGGCCTCATTCATACCACGTCTAAGTTCATCAATGATTGCAATTTTTGATGCTATATCTGCACCATAGTCTTTAGTCTGCATTAGCTATCAGTCCCAATACTTCGTCCTTTTTAGCTGTATTAGGTGCTTTTAGCCCTTTTTCTGACATCACTTTGCGCAGTTCAGCCATGTTCATATCTTCTGGTTTTTTCTTAACAGGAATCATTTCTTTTGCAGAATTACGTTCACGCATATAAATATCATCTAGATAAGGGGCCATCACTTCGGGTAACCTCATACCGGTCACCTCGTTTTCAGATGCACGTTCTAGAATGGCACGTTGTGCTATTTTTCTTGCAAAATGATCAGCAATAGGCTTGCTAAATGATTTTACTTCACCTGCTTCCATACCATAAGTTTCACCATCCCACATAAGCACTGGTCTGTCTGGTTTTACAAATGCTGTACCAGAAGACTTAGGACTTGTCATCTGACGGTTCTTTACGTATTGCAATCTGCTTTGAGATATACCGCCTCGCCATTCTTCATTAGCGCCTTCCATATCTAATTCTAGAAAATCAGTCTTGGAAATGTTTTTAATCTTTACTTGTTCGTTTTGCTCCTTTAATGAAACTCGAGCCATTATTGTATTGATAAAAAATTAATGTTTTGGAAAACCATTAGCCTTTCTTTCAAGAAAGAGCTTCTGGTCTTCATCTATAACTTCACGAGCCTTGTCAAAAGATTTATCTGAAACAGAAAAACCTCTTTTTGCTTGCGCATGGAATACAACGGAATTATCCGCATACGCTAATTTATCATTGCTGTTCGCAACGTGAGATAGTTCAAGATCTACATTGTAGTGCTTGTACCCAGGATGGAACAGCGTTTCCCCTGTGTATTTGTCAATAAACTTTTTGGTGACCATTCCATGGTTTGCAATCATGTCATACTTTTTTCCATCATTAAAAGTTAGCAGTCCATCGCCATCCGGAAAAGCTGCTTCATATTTAGAAATTGCATTGGTTAACCAATTATAACCTACTAACACATCTTGTGCTAAATAAATATAATATTTTGATTCATTATTTTGTATAAGTTTATTGATCGTTTGCCCATACCCTATGTTCTCATTCTGATAAATCACCTGTATTCGATCATCTTTACCCTCAAAACCAGCCTTGACCTTCTTGGCTAGCTCTGGGTCCCCATCTACTGTCACAAAAACGGTGTAATCAGCCCCTGCAGTGTTCTCTACGATAGTATTAAGTGTAGTTGCTAGCTTCAGATAAGCATCGGCGCCGTATGAGGGTATAAGTATCGATACATGATGCCTATGTGCAGGTTCTGGAACGTAGTCAGCCAAGGTAACGACATTTTCTGTAATGTGTCCCATTTTGACATCTTCATGCACCCATATTTCAACTCCGCACCTTTCAGCTTGAATGCAATACATCAAATCATGACTAACTTGGTTACCACCAGCAACTGGCAAATGATAATCATCGCCGTATTTGAACCAATGCATATCTTGCTTAAACATTTTAAGTACAGCGTCTTTTTTTATAAACATCCCGCCAGTAGCTATGCCATCAACTTTATTAGGTACCCCTTGTTCTAATCTAAACACATCTATATAACCAAATTTGCCTGCGCTGGTGTGCATATATACAAGTGGTGTGTGGGGGGGGCTTCGTTTAACATATATCCCACCAATGATATCTTTGTCCGCCTCAATGTACTTTTTGATCATATCTTTAGGATACGTCATGTCTGCATCTAGGAAAAGCAAATACTTAGCATCGCTTTCCAGAAACGCTTTTAGTATGTGATTACGATTACGGTCAGTTCTCACATCTTCACGAAACTGATAGCTTATCTTACATTCTGGATATTGTTTTTCCGTATACCTTATTAATTCGATCAAAGAATTTACGAATGCGGTTGGGAGATTGCTTTTATTAGGTATGCCTATGTGAAGTTCGAAAGGTGTTCCTTGCATAGTGCATTTTACCATAAATTTTCACATCCCGGCCCATACGAGTGGGCCGAGTGTAAAAACTTTACAGCGTGCTTACGAATACTTTTCCTCGACTAGTTGTGTCATTAGCAAGTGCAGTTCCGAAGGTTTTACCTGCGGAAATACTATCTGCAGAGTCTAACACACCATCAGCCGAAGCTCTAATCACAGCTTGTCCAGCTGCTACAGAACCATCTGTTTTAGCATTAGCTTTATAACCTCTTACAAGAATCCACCCGTATGAGTTAGCTGCAATAGTTCCTACTGCAACACCAGCTGGTACACCTGCTATAGACGAACCACCTGAACGGTCATTAGATACGATGTAAGGATTAGTTGCGTTAGCTACTTCTAGTGCATCGCCGTCTGCTACAGCAGCATCTACTACTTGAACGTACTGATAAACTTTTTCTACTCCGCCGTCAGTTTCGAAACGAAGTCGACCAAATTCGTGTAAACGCTCAGTGCTTGAGTCTGTTACAGCGCCTGCGTTAATTGACTTTTGTGCCATTTTGAATTAATTAAAAAATATTAAGATTGTGTTCCAACTACAGTACCAGCAGTATCAGTTGTTGGCAGAGTAGTGGAGATTCTTAGGTCTCCACTATTATCCGGAAAGATAAAATACTCTGTACCGTCTACTGATATTAATCTAATACATGTAGCACCACTAGTTGCGGTTACGATGTCAGCATCAATAGCCCCTGTTGGGGATAATGCTGGTTGTACTTCGCTTAGTTTAGCCATGTTGCTTAGATTAAGAAATAGTGTTAATTACTGCATGACGATTAGGGTTGAATGTTACCAAGTTACCCATAAGGATAAGATGACCTACACTTGCGTATTGATCTTCTGGCATCATGAATCCGCTCCAATCAAACCCAGCTGCGGATGAAGCAAACTGGTCAGAGTAAACACCATCAATTTGAGTGTTTCCACCCAATTTAACGTTAGTATACCCTTCAGCAGTAGACTTTAGTCTATAGAACGCTAAGTGCTTCAAGTTTAAGAAGTACATAGTACCAGCTGTAGCCTTTTCATCTGCGATAATAGGTACACCACGGTAGAACGTTCCTGTAAACCCTAGATCACCTGAGTGACCTGCCATAGTACCGTCCATACTGATCTTACCATTAGGTAGAACAGTTTTTAGACCGTCTGTATGACGTAGCGTTGGTGTTAATAGTGTTTCATAAGCACTTCGGATAGCTTCTGTTGTCAAAATAACAGTTGGTCTGTCGCTACCGTGTGTAGCAGCGTCGAAAGCATTAGCCATTGCAGCTAAAGTTAACGCACCACCTTGATCGGCTTCGTAAGATTTCCAAGTTGTATAAGTTGAACGAGAAATGCCACCATAAGTAGCTACTTCACCACCATCATCTACAGCAGCTGCAAGACCCAAAAAGTCTTTACTAGTGTTTCCTGTCCCATCACCATAGAATAGATCTCCTAGGTTGTCGGCCATTTCGTTTACAGCTTCTTCAATTGAAGCAGCTACAATCTCAATAGATGAATCACTAGCACGAGCAATATCAATTTCCATTTGCGGTAGAACAACTGGTTGTTCATATCCACGAGGGTCAAAAGATGCTTTGACTTTAGTGTCTGTAGTGTTTGTAGAAAATTTGTCTAGTCCTGAGAAAGAACCACCATTGCCAGCAGTGCCGATAATAATAGGACGCTCTAAAAGACGGCCTGACCATGTTTTTGTGTTATTTAGCAAAAACTGAGTCAGCGCATTACCACTGTTTAGAGTATCTACCGCTTTTGGTAGAATATCTGTTTGGATGAATGACTGTGCATTTGCATCAAGAATCATTACTTTAGATTAAAAATTAATTAAATTTATTTCTCCATGCCTTTAAAGCATGTGTCACGGTGTCATCATTAGGATCTATTGGAACTGGTTTAGTATTATCAGGCCTACCCGATTGGCTAGGTTTACCGATAGATGTTGAATTGCTCGAATCTTGTTCAAGAAAGTCATCTGCCAAGCGGCGTAAATCGTCGTTGTCTAATGCATCTTGAAGCTTTGGGAACTTGTCTAAAAAACCTTTTAGATAAGTACCAAATTCGGCCACCTTTTCTTTACTGCCTAGTTTATCCTCTATTTCCTTAACAACTTGCTGTGTTTGTTGCTCAGCTTTTTCTTCAGCTTTGCGAGCTTCTTCTTGCTGCTTTGTTTCGTTAGCAATTCTTGCTTCTTCTGCTTCCGCAGCTTGTGTAAAAATTGCATCCTTCATAGCAGGAAATAATTTGCGGAAAATCTGACGATCTTCCTCGGTTTGGAAATACTTTTCACCTAACTGCAGATATTTATCTACCTGTTCGGTTTGAGCTTCCTCACTTTTTTGCGATCCTTCTTCAAACCTTTTCAGCAAGTCCTGTTGAGATGCTTTAAGTTCTTCAAGTTCTGCTTTGAAAGTATTCTTTTCTTGAACCACTTCTGAAAATCTGTCATATGGGACAGGTCCTTTTTGTGGATCTTGATCAGATTGACCTTCGATCTGTGCGGTTTCGCTTGCACTTGCGTTAGTCTCAGATGGCGATTTCTGAGCGATTGCGCCTGTTGTTGCTTCATCCATTGATAGGATTGTAAAAAATATCTAGTTTTCCGCTTATACCCGACTCGTTCGGTTAGATGTACAAACTTAATATACATTAATACTTTTTTATTGGCAATTGTTATACGACAGGGGGTTGTACCTCAATAGGCAAGGCTTGCTCTGGGGGTAGAGGTTGGTCTATAGGTAGAGCCGCCTCTGGAGGTAATTGGCCATCTATAGACATTTCAGCAGGCATTTGTCCTTCTGGCGGCATTTGTTCTGCTTGTGGTGGTTGGTTCTGTTGTTCTTCTTTCAAAAGCATTTCTAATTGATCTTTTTCAAACTTCACATGCTTCATATGTATTGTTTGTAGGTCAATAGGTAAATCACTAAATGGTATCAAGTCAGGGTGTACTTCAGCACCTCTCATATATAGATTATGAGTGTTGACGTGTGAGTTCAAATCTTCAGCATCCATAAAGTCAGCATATACAGTAGCTGCAGGCAGGTCTTCTAGGCTGTCAGCGTACTTCTTCATAAAGCCTTCATTATCAAATGCCTTATTTATTATTTCAATTTGTCTAATCCCTGTTGGGTGCAAGTTTTCACCACCTGCCAAGTCAGGGAACAGATCTTTCTTAAGCTCTGGGTCACTCCACATAAACATGCGCTTGGCGAACTGTTTCGGATTATCTAAACCAGCCATCTTAGCAAATGTATAAGGATCTAACTGTCCTGTTTGCATCAACTTAAACGCTGCGTCTCTATCAGTGACAGGATCTTTTGGCAATACAGTCCCTTTGCGTACTCTAATTTTTACATCAAAGTTATATAGATCTTTTTTAGCTATTTTATTGTCGTTTGTATCAATAGTAGTCAGCCCGGTGTTTGCGCCTGGCATAACAGTGTCTCCATATTCATCTTTATCTGTAGATATGATGTATTCGTCCTTAGAGCTAACACACATTAGCTGTAAGACGGCATTATATATATCTTCTGCAAACTGTTCGTATGCTCGCGCAGTTAAGTCTAGCCGACCTGTGCCTTCTGGTTGAGATATTTCACCGGGTATAATGTCTACAATCCCAAATATATCACTGATTGAACTAGCAGACTGTTGCATATCATCATAAATACCACTTTCAAATGGTCGGCCTGTTACTGTTCCAAACCCAGCACTGATACTTTCCATCTCTGCTTTTAGAAACACCTTGTCCGTGAAGAAATCCATTGATAAAAAGTCAGCTTCATCCATAGCAGCCGCTGTTGCTACAAGTATCCCATTAGCTAACCATGCATTCCGCGAGATCTGACGCTTACGCTCATTGATATTATCTTGCAATGCTAACGACTGCTCAATTAATGACGTTTCATCTACTACAGACCCTGCTGTAGCCAGCGAGTGCATAGGTATAAATGGGAATCTATTATATTTGAAGTGGTTATTTTTCTTTGTCTTATGCCACAAAGGGTCAACGTCTGTCTTGAAAACGTGGCCATTGTATAACCATGATACAAAAATCTTACATTCACCGCTATCTGTATAAAACTTACCCCAATACTCTGCGTATGTTATTTCTGATCTATTACTACCATGTTGCTTAGCAAGATCATTTAAATGTTCTTTGGAATTTGGGAACCTAGCCTTAAGTTCAGCAATTGAGGCAGTCAAGTAGTGAATAAAAAATCTACTCTCGTGTAATTCTTTATTTATTTCATATCTTATTGATTCCGGTCTAACTACGTCAACAAACAAGTCACTACTATCATCTAATCCATATTTGGCCCATCCGACACGAGCCATATAATAGATACGGGAGGTTCTTTCACCTTTTTGTTGCATATTCAAATCATAATCCCACGCATCAATCATCATCCTTTGTAACTTTTCTTGGATAGCCAAACCTTTACTATTTTTGGGAGTTACTGTTATCCACGGGTGTGGCGTAGAAGATGTAATTTTAGCTACAGACTTTTCGACTGCAACCAGGATTTTATTATCAACAATATTAGATTCACCATAGCGTAAATCGCCGATAGTAACTTGCTGGCCTCTCCAATAGCGTTCGGATTTATGGAATACACTTAGTAGCTCGTTGTATAGGCTATCAGCATCGTTCAGATCCTCTTTGTACATTTCAATTATCTTGTCGTCATCAATATTTTCTTTGTACTGATCAGTACGCAAGGTTTTAATGTCTTCAGTATAGTCTTTTTGTTGAGTGAAATCGGTCATTTAGTACAAATAAGTAGTTCATGTTAGTCTAAATCTCCACAGCTGACAAGGAATCAACGTCTGCGATTACGCCGTCTATTATATTGCTCTACAAAGTCATTAAGATCAGGCAACTTAGCCATTAAATGATCATCTATTTTGATCGTTTGTTTTTGCTTATCATCTCGCTGTCTGTCTGTTTCGTATGTCCCACTCATAGTCCCGGTCGCTTTACTTTTTGCCACTTCTGCATATATGGTTGCGTGTGCATAATGATCAATAGATTTGTTCGAAGTGTCCCAAGTAGGCCGCTGTATGCCTAAACTGTCCTCTCTGGTGCCTCGGTACATTGTAGACCATGCATCAGCTAAAGGCATAGCTTCGCTTTGGCTCATAGATATTGGGACATTACCTGATATTAGCTTATCTACTACAATGTCAAACATCATTGTTCTGTTTACAATAACTTCATGACGCTTCTTACCTTTCTGCCATTGTATTGGTTGTGATTGGTCTTTAGGCTCTTTATAATAAGCCATAAAGATGCGTGTGTGTCTACTATCTTTGAATTTCTCTATTAATTTGTTTACCGCATTAGGATAAGGCATAGCATCACTTACAACAACCTCTGGTTTATATTTGTGGATAAGAGCCTCAATTTCTGCCCAGTCATCAGTAGTACCTATCTCAAAAATACCATCTACATTACCTATTACATAGTGCTTTGTAACGCCCTGATCTATCCCCATATAACTCGCTTTGATATCTTTTTTGTTACCTGGCACTAAATTGCTGAAAATGATATTTCTATCGATCGAAACATCTTCGCTCTGATACGGCTTGCCTAGTACGTAGTTATAGAAGTTGCTAGGTTCGCGGTCTAACTCCTTTTCACGTATACGGCCTACAGAATGTTTTATATAGTTCATTTGAGACATCCAGTAACCAGAAATATCTTTGCCTGGATATTTAGCCACCCATTCACCTAACATTCTCGTTTGGTCTGTAATGTGTCTACTACATTTACTGCAAACAAATTTTAGACCTTCGATATCTACTAAGCAGTGTTCGGGCGTTCCACCCTGGTCTTCTTCTCCTAACTTTATCCAATCTAAGTATTGTCTGTGCCCGCAATGAGGACATTTCACGAACCAATGCTTTTGATCACTATCATCCCACAACTTACTAACGCCTACACCTGGATACGTAGGGTTGCTGAATGACCATTCACCTGCATAAGATGAATTTTCTAGACGTGAATTATACTGATCAATAACGAACTGGTCAGAGCGGTCACGTTCATCATAAATATTCAAATCAGACGTAATAGACAGACCAGCTGTAGCATCCGATTGTCTGTCTTTAGTCTCACCTGAGTGAGTACCCCTAAAATATATGAAACGACTTCCGCCATCCATCGTCTTAAGTTGTTTTAAATCTAGCTTGCTAAACTCTACTAAGTCTAGAAGTGCTGGGTTCTTATCTAGAATAGTATTAACCTTAGTAGATACAAATGTATCTGAAGCAGAAGATGTAGGGTTTGTATAGATTACATTATGTTTATAGTAGTATGCCGCAAAAAGAGCTTTCAGTATCCCAAAACTCTCAGAGAAGCCGATTTGCGCTGATTTAGGTATTGCAATAGTCTGTGACCAATCAGATAAAGGTTCGAGTAGAAAAGAGTGTGCATCAAATTCAAATTTTTCACCTCTGCTGTTTACTAGGCCGTGTTTATCAATCCATTCTAGAATTGCAGAATCTTTGTCATATTTACCCATTATGAACAACTCCTAGAAAATAAGTAAATTGTTCATCTGCTTCATATTCAGATTCATCCATCATATTTACACCTTTTTGTATAGCAGAACCTACTAGCCGGCCATGAGGATATAATTGTTTTGCTGATTCTAAATCAAAAGAATGATAATGATGCTCATTAAACCCAGGGACCTCATTTAGTGGTACAGAATAGATCAAGTGTCCTCCTGGTCTCAAATTACGCTTAACCATAGCTCGCCAGTCGTCTAGATTTTCTATATGTTCTGCAGTTTCAAAGCTCACTATCACATCAAACCCTTCTGGGTCTATAAATGTGGTGAGATCTTCACAATGAAAATCAACATTATATCTATGGAATTCTAGCTGACTATATTGCCACGCACCTATGTCTTTTTCTACCCCTAAAACGTGCCTAGCGACCCAGGACAGCATGTTGGTGCCATAACCGGCCCCTGAGGCCACATCGAGCACATCCTTACCTTGACAGCGTTGCATAGCCATGTTGTATCTAGCTATATGTTTGTTAACGTTATAGATTTCAGTTGTTCCTGGCATTACACGTTCATCTGACATGTTGTGCCCATTTGTAACCTAAAGAGTTAAGTTCGTTTAGTAATTTAATTCTGGAATTTGGTGTTTTGTTTAGTTCGTACAAACAATGTATACAAGTTGCTAAATGAAGTATCAGCATTTGATCATATTTGTTGCTGTACAAGTCTCTACAGTGAGAGCATTGGAGTGGGTGTTTGTTCATAACGAATTATAACAATATCCATAGCTAATTAGTATATAAATCAACTAAATTTATATTACATAGAAGTAACGTATTAATATAGTAAAAATAAAAGCAGACGAGCCTAAGCTGATCCACACGCAGAACCATTATAACGGATC
>Ga0222649_1000726_pt1 | contig 10017 bp, 11 predicted proteins | sample AntAcemetagen337_FD_179865 | JGI IMG/M metagenome (GOLD analysis project Ga0222649, IMG submission 179865) | Saline water microbial communities from Ace Lake, Antarctica - #337 | ecosystem: Environmental > Aquatic > Non-marine Saline and Alkaline > Saline | place: Antarctica: Ace Lake... | reverse complement strand
ACGGACATATGCTGGAGCCAATCAGAGGCCTGGAATGGCTTTTCGGAAACCCGAGTATCTGGACCCAAACTTTCGGGTGCAGATATGCGAGGACATGCATGGTACATTTTCATTTACTTTTTATTACGTCATTATCTATGAGCAATCCTATAGATAAGGTAAACCTTCTTCCACTTAGAGCAAGCGGTCTATTGTCCGAAGGATTTGTCAGGTAAATTTCAATACTGTTATAGTAGATAGGTGTATGGCTGTAGAAGGGAGTTATTGGAGCTGTGTATACTTGAATTCTTTTACCATCAGCTAAATGAGGTATTTTAGCAATTATATTTGAATCAGCTTGAGAAGACGAAAGAACCCTAGCAGTAAGTATCTGACCTAAATTGCTTCTGATATAGAAATAATCAAAGTTCCCTTTGTCTGAAGCAGAGGACGCTGCATATACATCTGAACCGCCATAACTAGGTGAACTAGGATTACCAAACGGTGGAATGTCTCCCAGAAAAGAACTAAAACTATCTGTGTAGTCAGTGGTGCTGAGACCAAAAATTTTAGCCATGATAAGATTATCTCCTGTAGCCTGATACAGATGCCAGTCATATTGAGGCCATTGAGGATCATCTCCAGTAGTTCCCTTTACACTAGTAAACGTATAGAAACCATTGTCTCTGTTAAAAGAAACCGATATCGTTCCTAATTCAGTACCACTAAAATTCCTGATTTGTTCTTCAAAAACAGCTGCAAAACTTTCAGCAGTGTAAAATCCAGCTTGCCAAACAAGAGTTCGAAACACACTATTTAAACCCATACAATTAACGCAAGACAGCCTTTCAATATAAAATGAGTCAAGAGGAGGTGATAAAACGCTGATGACTCGAAATCCCACGGCAGGGAAAGCCATATTAGGAATAATAAACTGGAACTTGTTTGTTTCAACTGATATTGTTGACTGAGTAGTATCCAAATGCAGTTCAGTGTAGATCATTTGTTACTACTGGGCGATATTAATTTAAAATTTATGCAACTAGCGCTACTGTTATATAAGACGCCTTAAGATCTCCTAGAATCCTATGAATAGTAATTATCAAGTCAGACATCGTTATGGTAAATGCACTGCGATCAACGAATCTATCCTTTGGATCCAATTTGCAAAGAGATCTTTCAAACCTTCTGGAAAGATCAAGAGCGGATACGGAGCAGTTATCATCCCTACTACGTCCGATCCCACGTTCATATACCTCTCGGAACCCAACGCCTCCAATACGAATAAGACCTCCACCACCTCCACCTCCTCCAACATCACCCTCCCCAGTATCCTCGATAGCACCTGCTCTGCTACTTGTGCAAGAGCATGTGGAAGCAAATGTTTCTCTGAATCAGTTGTTCCCGCAATTTTACCAGATAATCAGCGGAGTATCGTACTTACATACACGGTTGAGTTCGGAGGAAGTTTTAATTTTGTCAAGGGAGGGAAATTACCAGGTTTGTATTGGGGAGATCAAGTATATACGGGAGGTAAGAAAGGTGACACAGGTGGGTCGCTAAGAATCATGTGGAGAAGAAATGGAGCTAGCGAAGCTTATGTTTATTTACCAAGAAAAGTCAACCAAATAATTAGAGTAGCTGATATTCAGAAAGAGCAATTTGGAGAGCGAGTTGGACTTGATGAAATTTTCAAACCAGAAAAACCATGCAAAATAAGGATTGAGTATGTTCCTACTGGAAGTTACTTTCATGTGAGTATAGGTGATAGTTGGATGAATTTCGAGACACGTTCTATGAAAACATCCTGTACAGGAATTTTAATTGATACATTCTTTGGAGGAGGTGATAAATCATTTGCAGCCAAGAAAGATGAGTCTTTAAGAATTTCCGATATGCAATTGAAATGGGGGGCCGATACATTTCCTGTGAGCATGTATGATTTAGCTAGTGCGATAAATTAATGTGAACTTGGACAATTTAGCTAACGCGTCTCAATTCAATAAAATGACTTATGATCAAATACCCTTTGCTAGTTATATGAAGACTACTAGGTTCAACAAGAGGTTTAACAAAGTACACAGCTCAGCAACACTACTCTATAGTGATAAAACCTTGAAACCACTCTTTCGATTAAATGTTTTGGCACATAGAGCAGTAACCCATTACGTCGATGACTTTATAAGAGACTGCGATTATGAAATTGTTTATACTGAAGTTAAGAAACAACTGGTATTAGCTAAAGTTGATTTAGGATTGATCCATTATGATTTAATAAAGTTTATTTAAAGTGATCGCACTGGCTGTATTATGCCCTCAACCAGTCCTTCTTTAGCTTCAGGATCAGGATTCAACTCTTTCATAGTCAAACGTTTCTTGATATGATTATGTCCTTTCATCCTAACAATTTTTTCTGATCTGTTCGCAGAGTCAAAAGCATTTGACAAGTAACGACCAGTATAATTTCTCCCAATAGGCGCGTGAAACGCTTTCGGCTGAACATACAGTCTTGGTTCAGGTACATAGTTTGAGCGCGGAATAGCAGTATGTACTTGAGAAGGATGTTTAGGAAGTTCCACAGGAAGTCCTGACGACAAGGCAATTTCAGTTTCGTTAACGACTGGTGTTGACACTACTCCTGTACGAGGAATCTTCATTGGCATTTGACCAGCTCCAGTTGTAGGAGTAAGAAATGTATCAACTTTCATTTTATAACCAAAAGGAGTAGGCATTGCCCACACTGCTTTTGCCATATCATTAGACTGAGGAAGATCCTCTCTTCTATACCCCATCAAACTCCACTGAGAACTTCTAGAAAACAAATTAAGCGGTTTCGCAATATCACCATGATGCGACATACTACCTAAACCCCAGGAGAAAGAGTGTCTTGATCTATGATCAAGTGGTTGTTTCAAGCTCTCCATATAATAAAAGGAGGATATTTTTTCTCATTGTAACTTATATGGGAGGTGTCATGTACGGTGTAGGTCTTTCAAATTCAAAAGCTCCTCGAGCAGTAAGAATGTTACAGAGTCAACTGAAAATATTACCATATACGCCCAACGACAAGACTTATCGGAAAGTGAGTGTTCAAAGAGCTGGATCACTAGATTATGGAAGAGGATCATATGCTGGTACAGGAGGTCATAACCGTTTTGATGAAAAATACTTGGCTGTTGTTTAATTTAAATTATAAATCTTATTACTTCATCGAAAATCTTTTATATTTCCTAATAAGAGAGCTTATTTCATCATCAACATCAACTTAAACCACATCTTTTTCTTTCATGGAAAAGTTTTTATATTTCTTAGTAAGAGAGCTTACGTGATCATCAACACCTGCTATAATAATATCATTTTTACGTTTAAGTTCAGTATAAGTAACTGCTGATATTGAACGAGTAGGTATTCTTTCTCTTCTTCGATGCTGTTTTACTACTGGAAGTAAAGTACTCTTAGGTACAGGTCTCTTTATATATGTCGACGGTTCAGATCTCATTACATAGGTCGTCATATCATCACGCATCTCCGAAGTAATTTGTTCTAATCTAACGGGTCTGTATGTGGGAGATCTTGTGATTACTCGAGGTGTTCGCAAGGATCGCTGCAGCGGTTTTATCGATCTTGGCAGTTCAGGTCTTGTAGGTAATGGTCTTGTAGGTAACGGTCTTGTAGGTAATGATCTTGTAGGTAAAGATCCTCTTGCTGAGGATATCTTTGACATTGCTCTAGTCATTTCCTTCCGAACAGATTCTCGTTTATAGTAGCGAGCTGCACCGCGAGCTCCATAAGCTATCCCCCCTGCAATGGCACCTGCAGCAACACCTATCCCAATACCTTTTAGCACACGACTAGTCGCTGACTCTTTTTCCTGATCACTCATAGTATTATAAGATATAAATTATGATTTATTAATACGTATAACGCTTAGTATCAACATTAATTCTATCCTTTAAATAATTGAAGTCAATAGGACTTCCACCTATACTGCTAATTATTGCTGATCTACTCTGTACTCCAGGATATTGCGGAGCATACGATCTTGCTCGTTTAGTTTTCCCAAAGTATCGTGATGCTCCATAGGCTCCATAACCTATACCCCCAGCAAGCACACCCGTAGCTATTCCCCACCCAATACCTTTCAGGATTCGATCTTCTTCAGATTTCAAGTATTCTTCACGCATAGTATATACTTATAAAATTTATTTGAATACTTTAAATTTAAATTTTTCAGTTTCAGGTAGTAGTTGTTCTTTCATTCTTAGCGCCGTAACCCTATCGTTCCGAGACCCTTTTGCAGTTGATGCAGGTACTTTATTAATTATATCATTTATTGGTCTTTGAAGCCCAACATTTTCTGGGATCGGATTCCTTTTCCTTGTCTTGATTAATGATCTCCTCTTTTTTTTTCTTTGCTGACCATCAGTAGGTATTCTCTCAGGAGGTTCAAGGGTATCATAACGTTTAACTTTTTTCTTAGTTTCATGACGACTAGGAGGTTCAAGTGAATCATAATGTTCCATTTGAACAACACCTCGTTCTTTACCCATCCATATTGATCCTCCATATCCTATTGCTCCTGCGACCAGACCTCCAGCAATACCCCACCCTAGACCTTTTAACACTTTCTGACCTGTTGTGTCTTCTTGTTGTTCTGTCATATAATGGTAGGTAGATAAATTTTCTACTGTTAGTAACAAATGGAATTCGCGCAAGCTCATCTGGGAGGACTCGCTTCTTACCCGCATCTGACTGAACCATCTTTCAAGTCAAGTATAGTGTTAACACCCGATTCTGAACTGACTACGTATAGACAGAACAACACAATTGCCTGGAATATCCCAGCATCAGGGTTTATTAATCCCAACACACTTCGTGTATCGTTTCTGACTAGAGTCGTAGACAGGGGTTACATTATTAGTGGTCAAGCAGCCTACGAAGCAGATGGAGCTTTGACTGCGGGTGGTAATACTGTGTTAGAGTGTGTGATTGCAGGTGTTGCTGCTCAGGCATTTGTGCCGGCAGGTGAGTATCTAACTATTTTTACCCTGGTCGCAGCTATTAATACGGCACTAGCAGCTGCTGTTTTGAAATCAAATGGTCTAGCTGCCACTAATATGAGAGGAATCGTAGCTTCTTATAATGCTGAAACTGCATTGATCTCTTTCACTCAGAGTATCGGCGCAGCTGGAGCTACTGTCATGAACTGGAATATCGTTTCTTCTATAGGATGGATGCTAGGATTTGGGGGTGTTGATAGCGCATCTATTGCCAATATGAATCTTACTCCTCTGACAACATGGGCTCCATGGTTCAAGAGAAACTATAGATTTCAAAATAATATTGCAAGTATACTTGATCGATTGAAAATAACTTATGGCTCCAATATCCTCGAAGAAATTTGTGATCATGGATCTCTTGTCCGACTACTCACTGATTTATCTGTGGAAAGTCTAGGTGGAGAAAATAGTATTGGAAGCAATATTGGGTATACTGATCATAGAAGAGATATCGCGTCAAGTATCAGAACAACATGGCAACGGTTTGAGACTCCGCTAGAGTGCGGACTGACTGGTCAGAAGAGACTGCTTCCTATGAAGTATTTGACTGAAGGAGCACTGAGGATTGAACTAACACTTAGACTAGACAAGGATTGTATGGTATCGGATGCCGGACAAGTGTTTACTCCTCGACTAGAATACTCAGAGTTTGAACTGCACTACGATTTATACGAATTCGTTCCTGTAGTGGAAGAAGCTATTTACAAAGAAATTAAGGGAGGCTACAAGATTCCTTTTGTCACTGGATGGCTTGATAAATTTTCTTGTTTGCACAAGAACGATAGGTACAAGATCAAGCTGCCTCAAGTCGCTTCTGCTAAAACAATTCTTGCTGGTTTGTACACGACCGCAGGGATGTTTGCTGATTCTGACTGCACGTTTTCGTATGGTAGACCCAGCAAATGGGCAGCTACTACTGGTCTAGAATTATCGTCTACATTCATTGGCACTGCTCCTGCTTATTCTACCAGTATTGTAGCTGGAAGTCCTACATCATTTTTGAGAAATTATCAGTTCAGGATGGGTCAGACACTCGATCCTATTAAACCAATTCGAGTACATGATTCCAACGTGTCAGTATCTACAATGAATTATTCTGGGAATGCTTGTAATGCCTACTCGCATTTAACTAAAGCCCTGCAACGCGGAGTATCACACGGCTCAAAACTGATCAGCGGGTATCAATGGGCTAATCCGTACTGGCAAATACAAACTGGATTTGCAGTAGCAGCAACTAATCCTCTCAGTCTGAATCAGCTGAATAGGGATATAGTTAATTCAACAGTACAGGGAAACCAGTCACTTAGAACTAATAGATTGACTGATGTAGCATGTCCACTTTTTATCATGGCAGCTGATTTAATGAATTATAGCGCTCCAGGTATCACCACTGGAACTCAGGCTGAATTGCTGCAAAATATCGAGTTGTTGCTGGAGTTTGGTGACACTCCTGGGAATGATATGTATGTAAGAATGTACTCGTTGTACGACAGGGTTCTTGAAATAAGACCTCACTGCGAAGTAACGATATTTTCTTAAATAAATGAAATTTTCTAATGCATATACTAAATGGCGTCACAGTTTCTTTTTAATGATCAAGTAGCAGAGGTAGTTCCATTTAACGCAAAGTTTCATTTTCCAGATCAAGCCACAAGAACTCTTCGTGCTTCAGTGAAAATTCCTCCTAAAAATGGAAAATCAGTCTACAATCCAGGTGATACGATTAGATTTGAGTTTCCAGCAAGTGGTTACATGAATCCAATAAGTACTCTTCTTTCCATGAAAGCTTTTATTAATGCTAAGATCGCATGTACTGCTGCTACCAATGCTGCTAATAACCCCTCGTTCAACGGAAGAATTCAGCAAAATATCAATTCGATATTTAGTCGATTAAGAGTCACGTACGGTAATCAGACATGGGAAGATATTCAGTTGTATGGTCTCTTGAATCGCGTCATGACTGATGCGGGTGTAAGTAAAGATTACGCAACATCGTTAGGGTTAATGTCCAATATTGGTAATGTTTATGAACGTATAGCTGCCATGTCAAGTGCTGGAGGGCAGGGAACTATAGCTACCAATTCAATTGAAAGTAAGTATGGCCAATTTCACGCTCGAGGTGTTAGTGCTACTACTGGTGTGTTGGCAGGAGTAGCTAGTACTCCAGTAGATGCCGCTTCATTCAATCCTGCTCTTCATGGAAAACGTTTTGTTACTCCATTGTTATCTGGATTATTTCAGCAGAGAAAGTTATGGCCATTGAAATGGATGTCTTCTCAATTTGCTATTGAATTAACTATTGATCCAAATCCTGCTAATTTCCTGATCTTTGATGGACCTACAACTACTAATCAGACTGTGACTGATGGTAATGTTTTAGCATCATCCACTACAGGAATGACTGTAGCCAATTCAGCTTACCAGATTTTTGGGTTAGCTGACTTGTCAATGATTTGTGACTTGTACGATTTTGATCGTTCTTATGATGCTGCGTTCAGGGATGGTCTACAGGAAAATGGTATACCCATCCAGTTCAATACATGGAGAGCTACGACCTACTCTATGGCAGGAACAGTCACTAATGCCCAGGTTCACGAAAGAGCTAGATCAGTGAAACTAGCTTTAGCATGTGTTACGTCTACTCAGGTAAATTATACTTCCGATTCAGGGTGTACATTCTCCTGTGTTAATCCAGCTGTTCATGGAGGTGCTTTGAATTCAAGTACTGGAACTACAGGAACAGTATCGTCATACCCTAAAATCACAGGGTCTGGAGGACCTTCTTCGTCAGGAATCAGTTCTTACCAGTGGCGTGTAGGTGGAAGATACTTCCCAGCCCAGCCAGTGGAAGTTCACTCGATGGGAGTTGTCAACAATACTCCTGAAGGTCAAGAAGCGTTGTTTGAATTGCAAAAAGCCCTGGATATCGTAGGAGCGTATCAAACTGGATCACTCTTCTCATCGCAGTCCTGGTGTAATTTGTATCAGCAACAAATGTCTTTCAACGAGACTGAAGCAACAAACGCAGGACTAGCAAGGAATATCTTTTCTGGAAATCGCGACTTGGTTGATCCATACAGAGCAGGATTCTTTCAAGTAGGATCTGGAAATGTAGATGCTTCCACTGCATCTGCGGCATCCGTATACCATCAAAATAACGTGTATGATCGTCTAGATGCGTCCCAGGCAGGAGGATCTTTCTTTTGTATTGCTATGGACTTTGAAACTAGTAATGGTTTAGAAATCAGTGGTATTAACGCAGAGGAACAGTCTGATCTTCAGCTTCAAATTAAAAATGATGGATCTCCCAACAATGTCCAGTTGAACGTGTTTATTAACGTAGATGGAATCATTATTATAAAAGAGGCTAATGTCGCAGATATTTTGATCTAATAAATTTTATCTATGCTAATTGTAAATGTCAGAGTCACGTTATGTTGAGTGCCATTTTGATAGCAGAGACAGTGGTCAGGCATTACCATACACTGCAAGCAATGCGCGTCAATTAGGTTCTCGAGACTATCCCATTTTCACTTTCAACTCCATTACCGATTTGGTCGTAGGATTCAGAGTGCTGGAAGTCAGTTTTCCGTTTGTGTTTTATGCTATAAGTACTCAGCACAATGTGTTTAGTTTTGAAACAACTGGAACTGGTGCTGGAACCAAAACAGCTACTTTAACACCTGGAAATTACACTGCACTAGAGTTCACTCAGATCCTGGCATCAGCTATGACAGCTGCGGATGTAGGTAATCACACGTACCTTGTAACCTACTCAATAACAACAAACAGGATCACTATAACTCAATCTGGATCAGATACGTTCACTATGCTCCTCAATGCTGGAGCTACTATTGCAACAAGTCGAATTTCTAGAATACTAGGATTCAATAGTCGAGATGCTAATATCACCTCAGAAGCATCGATTATTATCTCACCATTCCCCATTAATTTAGGTGGCGATTCAAGTCTTATCCTGCGATGCCCTCAACTAGGAACTTACCTAACAACCTCACTGCTCAGCAGTTCTAGTTCAAAATCGAATGATATTATAGCTAGAGTACCTATTAAAACTGGAAGAAACGAATGGAGTCACTGGCAAAACATGAGTTTCCAGTACTTTGCAATATCACCAGCTCGACTGAACCAGTTATCGTTTTATTTTTCTTATCCAGATACTGATGTACCTCTATCATTCAACGGTCTGTACTTCAATATGCGTATAGGTTTATTAATGCAAAACCCTAATATATCAGACACGAGGATGATGGGTCAGAATCAGTATACGAGATCATACCCGCCTGGTTATTAAATAAAACTATAAATACTCTGTTTATTGTCGCACTGCCATTACATGATTATTCAACCTACTCAGTCTGATTTTCCAGCAGAGTATGCTGATTTGTTGTGTGATATTTTCGATATTTCGCTACAACCCTCTGAATTCCAGTCATGTCCAGAGAAGGTAGATGATGATTTCTGGAACACCCAGAAACTAGAATTTAAAATGAATTATCAAGAAGAACAACTGGTAAAGTCAGAGGGAAGCAGGTCGATGCCATACAAGCGTCAGCATCATTTCAGAAAACATCTCATGACTCTTTGTGGTCAGGTAGGTTCATGCAACACTCTTCCTCAACCTCACTGGTATTTGTGGAGCTTTGATCCTCATATATACTCACATATCAAACAGTCTTTGAAAAAGACAAAGACAAAAGGGTTGAGTACTAGTAAACTGGTTTATGATGTGACTGGACTAAAAATTAAGTTCACATATTTTGAAATGGAGTGGATGATGCGAGCATTTAAAATGGCAGAGTCCGAGTGGATTTCGAATCCTATACCTGGAAGGAAGAACTTTGTTTCCTACAGCATGCTTATTGAGTATCTCATGGTAAATTTAAGTATCGAGCTACCTTTCCAGCTACCTTTCGTCAAACAAAAACGCCAGCGAGCTGAAATTTCAGCCTGGCTGAAC
>Ga0222649_1000724_pt1 | contig 10040 bp, 9 predicted proteins | sample AntAcemetagen337_FD_179865 | JGI IMG/M metagenome (GOLD analysis project Ga0222649, IMG submission 179865) | Saline water microbial communities from Ace Lake, Antarctica - #337 | ecosystem: Environmental > Aquatic > Non-marine Saline and Alkaline > Saline | place: Antarctica: Ace Lake | collected... | reverse complement strand
AAGGACAACATATAGTTCATGGCGTGTTCGTAAGAATGTATGTCCGTAATCAACAATTCTAATTTGCTACCGTCGGCGTGTACGGGTTTTTTGTGGACGAACCGATTGACCGAAAAGTAATGCAGTCGTATGTCTTCTATACCTTTACACCCAAACGCAAACCCCGTCTTGACCCCTACGTTAATGGCACTTTTTGCCAAGTTTACCCCGATGTGTCTGGAGGCGCATACAAAAATGACCTTGAACCCTTGGCACAACCCAATCGGGGTCAACGTTTTACCCGAGCTGGTCGGGGACGTATAAAAAATAATCGCCCTTTCCTTTTTCTGTACGATAGAATATATATCTTTTTGGTGCGTGTGTAGTTGTAATGGGCTATAGTCAAAAATAGCATTGTTTTCAATGACCTTGGAGCACTGTTTTAAAATATCTTCTGGGCGAAATAAACTCTTTTGTTTCTTAAAAAGGTCGCGAAAATACGGATTGATAGATGGATATTTTTGTAATAAATAAATCATATTATAAAAATAGAGGACCTTGTCCTTTTTTATCCATTTTCCGTAATTCTCTAAAATAATACATTCTATCGTATGGTCTAAATGTTTGATATTCTCCAAACGAATTTTGTCAGCATTGTTTAATTTGTGTTTTGGCGCTTTGATGTCCGGTTCGTCTAAATTATATTTTTTAAGCAATGGCTTCAAGACGTGTATGTATATATAATAATGTGGATTTTTATTCTCTATTTTTATAGACTCGGATAATGTAAAATGTTGGTTGTGTTGTATAGACAAATCGTTATATCCTTGCTTAATAAATTGGACGATAGACGTTTCCTTTTGGTCTAGTTTTTTTTCTATGCTAATCCACTCGGTTTTAGATAGTTTGAATTGCTTAAATTCGTCCATAATTATCCATACGATCTATTATTTAAATTGTAATAGGTCTAATGTATTACCTTGTGTTTTAAAATTATCATTTCCGTATATTTCTTGTAGCATAAGCCATTCAAACATTCCGCCAAAATAAATAGATACATTGGTAAATCCTAGTTTCTTCAATTGATTGAATTTTTGGACGATGGTTTTGTCTCTATAATTTTTTCCATACACGGCGATGGAAATTTTCTTATTGGTTTTCAAATATTGATTCATAGTAGTGGTTTCTTCGTGTATAGACAATGTTTTGGCGATGAGGCAATCTTGTTCGTGGGCTGGTAATGTATTTAAAATAACCTCGCACGTATAAATGTGTTCAAAATGTATCATCGGAAACGACGAATATACATTACCCATATAACTATAAACATTAAAAAAATTAATTAAAATGTACGGTAATTTCTACTACTTCCTTTTTTAAACATTTGCTGGCAGATATAGACAATTCTTGTCGCTTTTTTCGTGTAGTATGTAGGTTTTTTTTACTCCTGGAAAGACTATTGTTGTCGTTCATATCTTCTTCTATGGTATCGTAATGGTCTTCAATATATCGGACGATATCATTTTCGATCGCCCACTTAAAAAAATTCAATTGCCCAATCGTGGTTTCAATCGAAAATCCATTTCCGTAAGGCACTTGTATGCGTTCCCAACGACAAAACGGATCGAATCGCTGTTTTTTAAACGCCTTCAAGTTCAATTTATAATCTTCGTATACGATAAAACGTTCCGATTTTTTATTTTTATATTTTGTAAAATATTTCTTGGCGTAATTGGTAGTAAACCAGTCGATGATACGAAGAGATATTCTGGATTCACCATTGATGATCACCAGCATTTTTTTAAGATTCGGTTCTTGGTTGTAAAATAACATGAGTTTGACCAACAATAGATTATTTTGGTCTAAAATTTCTTTGTTCATTAGTATTATATTTTTTAAATGTTTATATTGATTCTAAACGAATTAGTGTCAATTGTTTTGAAAATTTAAAATGTATATGGTTTTCGTTTCTTCGTTGTAAATTACAGCGTAAACAAGAAATACATGTATTGCTGCTGTAATGCCCGATATCATTGTTGAAACGTTCTAAAGACCATTGCGTCGGCGCTTTCTTGTGCGTATATAAAATACACAGGTCGGTCTTGCAATAATAACATCTTAAATCACAGTCGTATAGCTTTTGAATCAGTTCGTCGTAAGTAATGTGTAATTCTGGATTATATTTATGTTTTTTCTTATCTTGTTGCTTATACGAGTTATATTTTTTTCTGATTTCTCGTTCTAAATCAGGTTCGTTGTCTCCACAATATAGGGCGTGAAGCCCTACTTTTTGAAAAGATAAATCGTAAGACTCGTATATATTCTTTTTTAAATGCGTATCGAAGTTAATATGTCTCATATTATGAATTAAACATATTAAATATAGTATACTATGAATGAGTTAAAAAGCGAATGTAAAGAATATAATGCCTTAAATTATAGAACGTTGATTCATACGGGCTCTACCTTACACACCTCAAGCGTGGAAACGACCGAAGAATCTCTTTCGAATTTTCTAAACGCAGATATGGACAAAAACCGAAAAGGAATATGGTCTAAATTAACCAAAACCTCTAAGATTATTAAGATTAAAAAATATATTAAAGACATTAGTCAAAGTTATAATTTGACACCGGAAGAAGCCGCTAAAACGACCAATCTTCTTACTAAAATGATGGAACGAAAAAAGTTAAGTAAAAACAATGAATTGGTCTACAATCAAGAGAGTGGACATATTGAATCCATTCCAGGGCTTACGTTCAATAAAATCACCCGTTTATTTTCTTTGGTCGCGGATAAACCATCTACGTTAAAAGTGAAAAAAACAATAGATAAAATTGATTAAAAACAATCTATAATATTATAGATAATGTTTAACGACGAAATCTATAATGTTTTCTTGGACTGCCCACACCACCTTATCCACAATACGTTGGAATCCAGTGTAATCGTCTATTTAAAGGAGTTTGTCGCTGACTTTATGGACGAAGAAACCATCGATCGTTGGATAGAACACGACTTGGACGATTGTCTCAAAGAGTTAAAATTAAAACGGAGCTATCCTAGTTTTATTTCCACCATGGAGGAACAAATCGCCTTACGCCCTTCTATAAAAGAACATATAGAACACTTACAAGCCATGACTCAACCGGAACAGCGCACGGACGCTTGGTATGATTTTCGCGCGAACCATATCACCGCGAGCAATGCGTGGAAAGCTTATTCAGACAAAGAAAAGGTCCGTAACCAACTCATTTACGAAAAATGTAAACCATTAGAACCTAAGAAATACGGTTCTTCGTTGAGTGAAACGCCTATGAGCTGGGGGCATAAATACGAACCGCTTAGTGTAAACATATACGAATGGTTAAACGATACAACGATAAGCGAATTTGGTTGTATCGAACATCCAAAACATAGTTTCTTGGCGGCTTCACCCGACGGCATCGTGACAGGCGCCCATAATTACGGACGAATGATTGAAATAAAAAATGTGGTGAGCCGTGAAATCACAGGCATTCCTAAACACGATTATTATGTTCAAATGCAAATACAAATGGAAGTATGCGACTTAGACGATTGCGATTTTGTGGAGACAAAATTCACCGAATACGATTCATACGACGCATTTTTAAAAGATGGCTCATTTCATTTGTCTCACGATGAAAAGAGAAAAGGTATTATAAAAGTTTACATCATAAACGATGTATATGTATACGAATATATGGACTTGGATCATTTGTATCCGTTGGAATTTTTAGACGCCGAACCTAAAGAAGGATGGTTTAAGAATGTATATTGGAAATTGGACGTCTATTCGTGTGTCTATGTGCCGAGATGTAAAGCGTGGTTTGATTTAACTTTGGAAGAGATGGAACACACTTGGACTACCATTTTAGACGAACGAGAAAATGGTTCTTATGTCTTGAGACAACCCACCAAACGCATCAAAAAAGAAGAAGTTCATTTGGGTTGCTCCGTCACTGAAACGGACTTTGAACAATCTCTTTCTTAGAGTAATTTAGGGCGTTTAACGATTGGTCGTGAAGGAACCAGGCGTCTTGTTTTAGGGCGTTTAACGATTGGCTGTGAAGGAACAGGACGTCTTGTTTTAGGGCGTTTAACAATTGGGCGCATAAATTTTTTTGGGTGATAATTATTATAGATTTTTCTTATGGAGGGGCTTGGTCTTCTACTTTGTCTGTTTTTTTTTCTATTCATAGCACTATAGACATTTTCTTTTTTCATATGATGTAATTCACGTCTTATATTTTCATTTCTTATTTTTCTATTTTCATATTCTGTCATTAATTTTAGTAAACCTTCATTATAAATATTTAATGAATCTTTAAATTTTTTCTGGTCTAGGGGATCAGTTATTTTAGAAAATGATTCTTGATTAAACATATGATTTATATTTTGTGAGGTAGCGCCATAACGTATACTATCCATACTACGATGTATGTTTTGTAATAATTCTTCAGTAGATTTATTTGCTATTTCTAATTCATGCCTGTTATGAGTTTTCTTATTTTTTAATGATTCTCTTTGAATCCGAAGGCGATTCGTTCTTTTTTTTAAAGAATTTAGTATTTGTTTTTTTTGAATTTTCTTCTTATTGATTCTATATTCCTTGTCATTTTTTATTTCTTCAAACGGTTCTTCTAGTATTTTATTCTTATTGATTCTATATTCCTTGTCATTTTTTATTTCTTCAAACGGTTCTTCTAGTATTTTATTCTGATTGATACCGACCCTGGTTTTTTTATGCGATTTAAAGAACGGAAAAAAAGACATATATATATATATAATATTTTAAATGGTCATTAATAATTATCTAACGAACGTTTAAAATTATTTCTCGCTCGAGTACTCGTTTTATATAACGTTTTTTCACTCGGTTTGGTTCCCATACGCCTTTGTTTTCTCTTATTTCTTATATCCATTGTTCTTCTTTTCAAATTTTGAAGTATTTCTTTCTTTTGTATATTTCGTCTTATCTTGCGTTCGCCTGGGTGATTGGTCAATAGGTTTTTTATTAGTTTTTGTTGATTAGCATGGGACCTTTTTTCAACTCGTTCATCGTGATTTCGTAGATGTCTTCTATATGATTTTGTATTATTTTTTACATATTTCAACGATTGGTTTATTTTACGGAGAGGTGGCTTTGATTTGCGCGTGCCATGTGAATGTATGGGTGTACGAACTATAGAACGACTAATAGACGGATTCATATTGACCCTGGAATTTCTGCGCGATCTACGAAACATAGAAAATGGATTAAAAGACATATATATATATATAATATTTTAAACGCGCCCGACAAGTCGCTAAATAGTCTTGTAATATGGAGCAAGTGGACGTTAATCCATTAAAAGGAGTCATACTAAACCGATTAAGGTAAACGTATTTTATTTGAACATTTCCTTGTATATCAGATACACGTGATCGTCTAGGTAATTTATAAAAATTAAACGAATTACTTCCAATATCTATACGCGTGTTTTCATTCAACCAAATATTTGAACCCTAATGTAAATTAGAAAACAGAATCATCCACTTTAATTCGTTGGTAGTCCTTAAAATATTTTAATAAATTTACATTCGACGTTTGACATACTATATTTTATCAAAATGATTTCAATGGAATTGACTCCGTATTAAATCTTATACTGTTCATAGGAATGGAGAAAAACGCCTAGAATACACTTCGTCGCTTTTACGTATATCAATAAAAAGATATGAATCGCGGATCTTATACGTTCTGATAAGGATATAAAAACGAATATGTGATGCTTAATTCAATGTGCAGATGTTACAACGAGGAAATAGATTGACCGAATGTTGCTCTCAAATGGAGTGTAAAATTACATTGTAATAACCAGGTCGGGTGTCTAATTATAATTTTAGGTGACACACTACAGAAATTATAGAGAATTGTCCTGCTTGGAAGATTTAAATACGGAATACCATTAATGATTGGACATAATTGTCGTCTTTCTTTTACCCCTTAACCATTCGCCATCATAGATTAAATTCCCGTTTTTGTCATATTCTTTACCTTTGCCTTGACGCACGTTATTGACCCATTCGCCGTCATATTCGGTTTGTCTATGAGCGTATTTTATTTCATTTACATAATATTTTTTACCTAAACCGTGGCGTTTATGATCCTTCCAATGTCCATAATAATCTAATTCATTGTTTATGTATAATTTACCTTTTCCTGAAAATTTACCAATTGAACAGGTTCCATCGTATAGAAAGACGCCCACATACCGTTTGCCTTCCATAAAATTGCCCCCTGACCAACGTCCATCCAATCGTATGTTCCCGTTTTCATAATATTCTTTGCCGTGCATGTTATATTTGTCTTTTACCCATGTGCCTTCGTATTTTAATTCTCCTGTTTCATAATATTCTTTACCTTGTCCTTCACGAAATGGTCCTTTAAATTCGCCTTCGTATTTTAATTCTCCTGTTTCATAATATTCTTTGCCTAGGCGATTCGTATGAGTCATCCGTATTTTATTATGATCATCGGGATAATAAGCTATGGTATGCACGCCATCATTCGCATATTTTAATCGTCCATTTTCGTAATATTCTTTGCCTTTTTTGTAATATTCAGTACCTGGTCCTTCATATTCGCCTTCGTATTTTAAGAATCCTTGGAAGTAATATTCTTTACCCTTTTTAAAAATACCATCTTCGTATGCGCCTTTGTATTTTAATTGTCCATTTATAAAATATTCTTTACCCATTTTGTATTCACCTTTTTCGTATTCACCTTCGTATTTTAATTGTCCATTTATAAAATATTCTTTACCCATTTTGTATTCACCTTTTTCGTATTTACCTTCGAAACATAATTCTCCTGTTTTATAATATTCTTTGCCTTTGACGAGAATAAACTCATCAGCTGAATAAAATTCATTGTCTGAGATACGTTTCGCCACATCGTCATAATCCATTAGGACGCATGTACCAATATAATATAATGTTCCATCGTCGTAATAACGACTCATTTGACCAGACGAATCATAGTCCACATCTATTGTCCCGTTTTCGTGATAGAATGTGAACTGGTTACGATTCAATTCACATTCTAATATTCCGTGTTCATAGTATTTTACATAATTCTGAACAATATTAATTCCGCCAATGGACTTGTTTTTTAAAACGAACACAGGCTTCGCTGGCTTCTTCTTTTTATATTTCGGCGTAAACGAACATTTCGGCGTAAACGAACATTTTGTTTCTTCGTGTTTAAAAACAATACAATATAGTTTTTCATTTTCATAATATTGAATCGAACTATTTTTTGTTTCAGTTTTTATATTACGAATTATTTTTATAGGCTTCTTCTTTTTATATTTTGGCGTAAACGAAACACGATGTAAGAGAATCCAATATTTATCTTTTAAATCATTAACATGTTGTTCGGCGTCGTTTATCGTTTCCAAAAGGATTTTAATACTCATACTTAAATTGTATGACCACAGATTTTTCAATTTCAAAGAAATATTATTCGTCACTTTATTTTCAACATAATATACTTATTCTGTTTATTTCTTGATGAATAATCATAAAAATATACTTGTTCATTGTGTGTTTTTATTTGCTCGAACAATGGGCGTATATTTGTGAAATATAATGCTATGATCCCTTGGTCGTTTGTTATACTGATAGGATATTCTATTAATAATTTCAATAAATCATCATACGTATCTTTTTTTATTATGCTTGTATCGTATAACATTATGGTGGTTTGAAAATAATCTATGTTTAAATCATATGTTTGTGATAGTTTCGTAAAATAGTCTATATTATTTTTGTCAAATTGATCATGTAATTTCCATTGATACGTTGGAAAAGCATCGGATTGAGCCAACAATGTATTTTCTTTACATTCGCGTATCATAGGCGATATATCTGACAAAATAGTTATTCCACAATCCAAATAAAAAATATAATCCCATTGTTTGAAAAATGTGTTGAATAAATGTAGTTTATGAAATTGAAACTGCTTCATAAACCAATGAGGAGGGCGTTTCATAACTTTTTGTATAGTTGTAAACTGTTGTGAAAAAGGAATATTTGGAAAATATGTTACGAGGATATTATTTTGTTGAATGAATTCGCAATTCAACAAAGGACTATTATTTAAATCGTCCCCAACGACTAAACAAATATTTCCTTTGTATTTTCCGTGTGTAATTAATTGTTCGCACGTATACATAAATTTATTAAAATATGGTTTGTTGCATAAAAATACCACGCACAAATTCTTGTAACCCATTATTATATGATATAATAATGGGTCATTGATATAACGCACCTTTGTCATTTTTTCTTCTGAGATTTAAGTCAATATTATTTTCTCTATTTCTTAAATTTAGAATTGAATACTCCTTTGTGATTTAGGTTTTCTCTTCGGATTCTTCTTTCGCGAATTATAGATTGTCCGTTTCTTAACGCTTTCCAAATTCCTTTTCTTCCATTTTTCTTTATGAGAGGTGACCGATTGAATGATTTCGAATTCTATATTTAACATTTAATGTTTTATAACGATTCATTCAAATCAAATATTTCAATGTTTGGTAGTTGAATTACTTTTTTCTTCATTTTTGTAATAACTACCATTTTCTTCGTTTATCTAATTTTTCCATAAGATATTTTAATTCTCTTATTTTTAGTTTCATAAATTACAAGATTTATTTTTATAAATCAGAACTTTTATAAATGTGATAGCCTAATGAAAGTCTCATTTTACGCCTTTGGGGTTCTCAGAGACATGTCTTATTCGACCGTCACCACTTTGGCTAAGTTACGGGGTGTATCTGGATTGTATCCGCGTAATACGGCTAATTCATATGACAGCAATTGTAAAGGAATTATATTTAGTATACATTGGTAGGTCTTATTTTTAGGGAGCATTATAGTATTTTCGCGGTCCAACGGCTCATTTGTAATGGTAAGGATATGACGAGTTCGGCTTTTCAGTTCTTCGTAGACATTTTCGTTTTTTTGCCAGTGTTTGTCTCGCGGGGCTAGCAATATAACGGGGAACTCTTCGTCCAATAAAGCGAAGGGTCCGTGTTTTAAACTACTAGACGAATAACCTTCCGCGTGTAAATACGCTAATTCTTTCATTTTTAACGACGCCTCTTTTGCACTATATTCGTCATACTCTTTCCCTAATATAAAACAATGGTCTTTAAACATAGGTAAATAGGGGATCACGTCTACTTTCAAGGCTTGCGCTATTTGTTCGCTTAATTGACCCAAGTCTTGTATGACTTTTCTATGGATGGATTGTAACCCTCGTTGTAATTGAGAAAACCACAACGCAATCATAGACAAGAGAACCACCTGTGACACAAACGATTTGGTAGACGCCACACCCACTTCTCTACCCGCGTTCAAATAACATCCAAAATCTACTTCGCGCGCGATCGCCGAATCCACTTTATTGATTACCCCGATTTTTATGTGGTCTTGTAACAAGTCTATACATTTATGTAGGTCTTTGGTTTCGCCCGACTGAGACACCAATAGAAACGCGCATTTCCCCTTAGGAATATCCGAGACGCTAAATTCACCGGCATCCAAACACTGGACACTTACAAAATTACACCAAGTTTTTATATATTTACAGCCAATACACGCCGAAAAATATGAAGTCCCACATCCTAACAATATAATATGTTGTATATCTGACAACAGTTCTTTGTTCAACCCGCCTAAAAAAATGGTCCCGTCCAAATGATAACGGCTTCCGTGGTTTGTCACGTGATGAATCGTTTGTGGTTGTTCGAATATTTCTTTTTGTGTCCAGTGTAAATAGGGTTCATGTGTATAGGAAAATAGTTCATCTGGTACGGTCTTTAATTCATACGTATGATGGGTGTTTATATGTATTGTATCTTGAACGTAGTCTATTTTACAGACGTCGTTTGATTGTAGTTCTATATAATGATTCATAATTCCACAAAACCCGCTGTATTCCGACGAGACTAAAGCAAACTCTCCGTTGTGGCTCACTAACAAGGGGCTTC
>Ga0222649_1000723_pt1 | contig 10045 bp, 22 predicted proteins | sample AntAcemetagen337_FD_179865 | JGI IMG/M metagenome (GOLD analysis project Ga0222649, IMG submission 179865) | Saline water microbial communities from Ace Lake, Antarctica - #337 | ecosystem: Environmental > Aquatic > Non-marine Saline and Alkaline > Saline | place: Antarctica: Ace Lake... | reverse complement strand
CACCAAATTGATAAGGAGGGTCTATAAACCAAGTCGCTTCAATGTCAGGTAGGTTTTTGTAATCGCCAAATTGAGTTTTCCAATGTTTTATTTCGCTAATTAATTTCGCTGCTCTTTTTAATTGATAGTTGGTTGTACTTGCCCAATTTGGCTTTGCTTTTACTTGGCAAGACCATTTCTGTACAATGTTTCTTGGTGCTATACTACCTCTATTTATACAAAAACCTATCAGGTCTTTTAATGGTTTAGGTAAATCAATTTGGCTAATATCTTGCCCACTATAAAAATTAGAATTATCAAGTATTAATTCAGAACTTGCTTCGTTTATTAACCAATTCCAAATTCCGTGTATTACATCATACTTTTCGTTAAGTAATACATTTTTATCTCGGTGCAAAACACTATACCAAGCTGCACCAGCAAACGGCTCTATTATTAAGTCGTATTTAGGCAAGGGGTAAAGTTTCGCAATCTTTTTTTTACTTCCGTAATAACTAAACATATTTTCGTTTTTTAACCCGCAACAGTACATAACACGTGCTATAAGCAATAGCTGGTTCTGTGCTTTCCGAAAGTTTATCAATATTATTTAAGTCTATCATAAATTTACAGTTTTGTGTTATTAATCCGCTACTGCTCATAGCACCATCCGTTATGCGTCAGGCTAAAGAACGACCTGCCAACGCTTCAAGTTCTGAATGAACAATCCACTTTTGAGCAATTAACGCTTCTAACCCTAATTCATCAGAAGTCATATTTACCAAAATCATTCTTTACTTCATTTATCGGTCTGTTAAAAACTAATATACTTTCGTGAATTTTCATAGGCTGTTTATTAGCAAGTAAAAAATTACTTCCAGTTTCTTTTTCCCAAATCCATTCGTGAGAAAACCATTTTAAATTACTTGTTAATAAAACACTTGTAAATGGTTGGGAAGCTGTTAATATGATGCTTCCGTTATCTTTTAATATTCTACTGTATTCTTTCCATAGTTTGTCTAATGGAATAATTACGTCCCAAGCACAAGCAGTTGTACCATAAGGTAAATCGCAAATAATAACATCTATTGAATTATTTTTGATAAATGGTAAGACTTCCAAGCAATCTCCGAGAACCAAAGCACTACCGCTAACAGCACCTATGTTCAATTGCGGTTTTTGTGGTTCATTTAAGTTTTCGTCTTCTAACATAATTCTGTGTTTATTTAAAGTTTTTTATTTTTGCTATATCTATATATATTCATAATAATTGATTAAGATATATTATTTTTACCACCACTTAGTTCATTAAGTTCTTTATATACCTCTATACCAGTTTTATACCAATTTAACTTAAATTTAACACATTCAATTTTAATTTCTTTTATACGTTCATCAGAATTCCCCTAATCTTTTAACTATTGGTCATTTGCTTTAGTAAAATATGAACATCCAAGTTTATCGTAAACCTGGATTAAATCTTCATTTGATATCATTATCAGTTATTTGTTTATGTTCAGTTCTATTATTATCAACTAAACAATTTATATCATTATCAATATCACCTATTCTAATATCAATACTATTTCCTCTACCATTATGTAGTGTTGAAAATGATAAGTATAAACTATTTTCTATATCATTGGTTTTACCTTCAAAATGATGATATTTTTTTCTACTCATAATTGAGTGTAGTGCTTTTAAGTCCATATCGTTATTTAATTATTTCATTTTCAGAATTATCTACCTTTGAAATAAATAATTCAACCATTTTACATTGCTTCAGATTTTCAAAATAACTATCCGAAACAGAATATACATTTTCTATATTTTTAAATTTTTCAGTTAATGTTTCAATAGTTTCATCCATATTATATAAATATGGCTTTGAACAACAGTAAATCCCTTTTTCAAGTAAATTTACATTAACATACATTCCACCATATACTAATGCTTTAAATTTTGTTTGTTTCATAAATCTATTATTTTAGAGTATTCTAAAGCTGATATCCCATCAATATAACTTAACTTAGCATCAGTTAAGTTAATATAAGGAAATATATCATGAGCATCACGTATTTTTGTTTCTAGTAATTTACATACTTCAAATAACCATTTATCAAACTCTTCCATAATATTAACTTTCTTTATTTAATTTCTGTTATAGTATAGTTTATTGATGAAATAATTTCAACCTCTATTTTAAATTTGAGATTGTTATATTCAATAACCTCATTACGTTGTTCAAGATTTAGTAAACAGTATTTTTTTAATAAATCATATATACCAGATAATGATAAATTATCTACATTGGCTTTTATATTTAAATTCAATGTCATAGTTTTTCTTTTATATTTGTTATCTATACCTTCGTAAATACTTCTGATAAATCTGCAAAAGCGTTCTCATCTATGTAATATTTATCGTTATTACTCATTGTTACAAGAGCAAACTTTCCAACATATCTCCCCGATAATGGTGTTTCAAATTTTTGTAAATCTGACAATGACAATAGATATTGTAGATTTATTGTATCAATTTCTTTTGCTTTATTGAAATCATCAGCACAAATACCAGTTTGTGATTTTCTTAAATACTCTAATTTAAACATAGTTTTTCTTTTATATTAATTATCATTATTTCATATTTAAAACCAATATTCTTTTAATTCATAAAACCTATTGTTTAATAAAGTTAATTTATCCCTAATGGCATCACATTTTTTTTGGATTATAATTCTTTTTGTTTGTTATCTCATTATGTTTTAATAACATTTCATTATACATCCCCATCTGTCCAGATATTTCTATAAGCTCTAACATATCAGATTTTAATTTATCCATAATATCTATTTTTATTTATTATCAATATTCTTTTAATTCATAACAATTATCTAGTTTACAAACCTAATAATTAAATACCATAATTACAAATATTATTTACTATCAAGGTTAGTTTTATCAAGGTTAGAAATATTTATAGTAGCTAACCACTCTTCATAAGTTGTCGTATATCTCCCATACCTCCCAAAAGAACTTACACCATTATCAACCAACCATTTTGCTAAATCTTCAGCATTATTAAAAATAGGACTTATAGGTGTTCCTTCACTTGTATTTTCATACATCTGAATATGTGTTTTTTCATTTTCACTCCAATCAGGCATATAATCCCCAATTTTAGGCTTTTTACCATCCCAATCTTCGTAAGCCATTCCTAACTTATTATCTTCTTTTAAAATCCAAGTGCTTTCATCATTCCAACTAATTCTTAAACCCTTTTCCCATTGCTCATTACCTTCTTCCCATTCTTTTAATCTTTTTGAAAAAGAACCACCTAATAAAGGAATATATTTACCCCTTTCATCTTTTGGATGTTCCCAATTTAATACAACTCTTCTTACTTCTTGCCCCATTTTATTATATGTTTATTTTGAATACTTGCGTAAATATATGTGTTATGCTCCATTGCTGCCATCGTTCTTCGATTGAAGATTTGTGGAAAGATTTTTTTTTGCCAACCCACAATAAGTTTACGGATTTCAGTTTCAGATAAGTTCTTTCTACTTCTACCTTGTTCCTTTGCTATTAAGTCAAGGATTTCAGTTTCTTCCTTGCTTAAATGTATTTCTATTCTTACCATTGTTTTTTGTTGTTTGGTTGTCTTTCTGTTCTATCAATAGCAATATAAGATGCTTCTACAACTTTATCAGTAGATTCGTAAACATTACATATTAGCACATTCCAAGTCTTATCTGTTTTAATATCTCTACACACTGCATATTTTTTATTGATTTTTTCAAGTATAAACAGATGTCCAATAAGTAAAGGATTATTAGTTTTGATTCCAACTTTCATTCCGACAGCAATATTATCAGCGTTCAAGCGGGATGCCACTGAATTTTTAAGTTTAATCATTTCAACTACTTTGTGATTCAATTCTCTCAATTCTGTGATTGATAGATTCATTAATTCTGCGTTTGTCATTTTGTTAAATTTTAATGTTACACAAATAATTATACGACAAAGTTACAATAAAGTTACGATACTGCCAAATTTATTTTCAATTATTTCTGCCCACTTAAAAAAAAATAAAAATGTATAGTGCTTCGATTGAAGTTTTGTACTAAAAATCCGCAACGAGAGCATAACACACGCTTGGCAAAAGTGGCGGTTAAGTACTCCGCAGACAGTTTTTGTGCTATATTCAACATTCGTTCTCCGCATTGGCATTTGTGGTTAAAATCGCCACCTTCGCCAAGCGTGAAACCGTTATACTCTATTGTAAAATACGAAATATTTTAAATTACATATTCAAACTTAAATATATACAACTACCATGACAATTGAAGAAAGACAAGTTATTCGTTCAACTATTAATACATTAATTGGGTTAACTTATGAATTACTAAGAGACAGACCTAACCAATCACAAGCCGATATTGATTTATTAAACAGTCTTGAACAAACGTTAAAAACTAATATCAATTCCCTCATGGACTAAATATTTTCTTACTTTCTCATCATTTTCACACATAACAACTCTAGTTGAATGACCAACCAACATGATTTCTCTACCTATATCTTGTTTATTTAACGAGTCAATTTCTTCTTGGAACTTATCCAAAACTTTCTTTTTAAATTCTGTAATCATTTCTTTAAAACTGTTTACCTTAACACAGAAAGGTTTAATAATAAATAGTAAACGTACTAATAAACATAAACTCTAGGTTTGAAATTTAGTTCATAGCATTTTAATACTATAAGTTTATTTTTTATTTTACAAACCTAATAACTATTTCTCATATTTGCAAACTTTAATTTATTCCAAGGTTAGGTTAACTAATTTTTATTTTATACACCCTTTAAAGAAGAAAATATATGTGCAATTGTATCTACATTCCAACCATTACCCAATTGCTTACCTCTTTCGTTTTTAGAAACAGATGACGTATAATCTCTTGGAACACCTTGTAGTTTTTCACATTCATTTATACTTAATTTCCTCCAAGTTTTATGGTCTTTTGTAATATTCAAATCAAATAAACTCGCACATATAGTAGGACAACTCCCATTTATATCATAAACCCTACCTCTTTGCCAAGTCTGTTTCCCATTATTATCCCTCGGATTTATAGTTATAATACCATCATAACTTTTACTAGGTTCATATTTTGTTCTATCTAAAAAAAAATCTAAATCCCTATCAAAAATATTGTCATCTAATAAATCCGCAATCGTTAGGTTTTTAATTGGTAACACCCCAATAGGTATGTTAGTCCAGTAATATCTCTTTCTTATCATCCCAGTAAAGTTCCTACTATCAATAAAAACTCTTTTTACTCCAAGCAATTCATCAATCGAATCAGCAATATCATCACTCATTCTCACATTCTCAAAAAGAAAATATTTTGGACTTAATTCATTCTTTAATCTTACAAGCTCAAAAAATAACTTACTCCTATCATCTTTAAAATTTAACTTCTTACCAGCTATCGAAAACCCTTGACAAGGATTCCCACCAATCAATAAATCAATCTTTGGTAAATCACTTCCTTTTACATCAATAATATTACCAATCTGTTTTGTATTAGGAAAATTATTTTGTGTCACTTTAATCGAATGCTTATCAATCTCACTTGCGAAATATTGATTAACTTTTATTGCCACCTTTTGTAACGCCAATTGACCACACGAAATCCCATCGAAAAGACTTAATACATTCATACCTTTATTTTCTCCCATTTTAATACTATAACTTTATTATGTAGTTTACAAACCTAACCATTTTATACCATAATTACAAATATTTATTTCTAACCAGGTTAGTTTAAATCCTATCAAGAAAGGTTAGAAAATAAAAACCTCTTTTCAGATTCAAAAAATTAGAAAAAAAATTTTTATGTAGTCCCCACATCTAAGAGGGGGTAGGGGGTGGGGGGCTAAGGGAGGGGGGATACGGGTCTATACGTACCCCCCTAACCTGTTAACCTTCAACCAGTTATCTTATACGTATATATGTGTATAAGTAATTTATGTGTGTGGATAACTAATCTTCATCATCATCTAAAAAGTCATCGTTTATATTTTTGCATAGTGTTAATAACTTTTGGTAGTATTCCTTTTCTGATTCGGATAGGTCATCTATATCTATATCTTCCATTGCATTATAGCAATCCAGTAAGTCTTTGTAGGTATTTTGAAATCTACAATAAGATAAATTAGCCATAGTATTATTTAGTTTAAATTGTGGTATAATAGTATATACGTAATAGGTTGTAAAAAGGTTGTGCGGTTATCTTTTAATCTTAACTTTTAATTTTGCCATGTGGATAAGTGTTTGATGGTGTGTGTATAACTATTTTTTACTCCATTCCTTAGTGCAACGTTGTGATGTGTAAACATCCATACTACAGAGTCTATACTCGTTTTTAAGTCTTATTAACTCGCTTCTAAACTCTTTATATGTTTTAAAGTCTTTTTCAGATAGCTGGTCAACGGTTTCAATACCATAGCTTGATTTAATATTTAGATATGTCATAAGGTTTTTATTAAGTTGTTATATGTATTTATACGAGTACTATTGATTAAAGTTGTTTAAAAGGTTAGATAGTTATCAACATAGTTATCTAACTTGTTAATAATCAACTAGAAAAAACTTTAAATATTTTTACTAGTAATTGATTTGATTGCATTACGTGGGCAATTTTGTGTATTACATATCATTTTGATTGCATTGCTTAAAGATGTTGCAAAAACGGTTAAATTAAATAATCCAGTATCGCTATTAAGTTTGGCAGTATATTTTTTAATAGTCATAAATATTTGTTTGTTTAAGTTGTTATATAAGATTTAACGAGTACTAATAAAAAAGGTTATGATATTTTATTAATTTATTTTTAATATTAAATAAAGCCTTCTAACCTACTTAAATAAATTGGTTATATACTTAGTTGTTTAAAGTGTTTAAGTAGGTTAGAAGGCTTAAAACCTAGCTTAAATTAATAATTTTCACCATCTTCTGTAAAAAAATCGTATTCATTGGTAATTAAACTTTCTTGTATCGCTTCATCACTTGTTAAATATTCGTATTCATTTTGTAAAATATCTGCATAGCAATTTGATAAATCTTTTAAATAATCTGTTTCAACGTCATCAAAAACATCATCATTATCAACTGTATTATCAATATTATTTTCTAATATGCTTATATCTTTTAAAAAATTAATTGATATTTTATAAGTTTCGCAAGTTTCACCATGATTTTTAATTATAGCTTTTGCGGTATCGTAAATATTTGATACTTTTATTTTGGCATGTTTATTTCTATCTAAATCAAAACTTAATATTTTAATACCAATTTGTTTAGCATCATAATAAACATTTTCATACCAATCATAATCAGTATTTATATCTCTATTATTTTTAATTGCCAATTCTTTGGCTTCGTTGCTTAACTCTTCAAATTTGTAAAGATTTATTGATATAGTTTTCATAAGGCTTTTATTTAAATGTTATAAGATGTTTAACGAGTAATAAATAAAGTTGTTAAAAATTAACTTTATTATTAATTTATTTTTAATAGTATACCATTATTAATATTATTGATTATATCTAACATGGTTACTTTTAAAATTCTTTCACATCCATATTTATCTATTATTAGTTGGTATATGTTATTACTAAATATTTTAAATGAAGTTATTAACAATTGATTTGTTTCATTTAAGATATGACAAATATATTTATATTCAGTTGTTATATTGAATATAGATAACTCTTTCAATTCACTATGTAAATTTTTCATAAGATATAATTGTTTAAAAGGTATATGATTTTATACGTAAATAGTTTAATTTTTGTTACAATTATTTTTAATTAATTATTTTTACTTGATTATTAATAGGTTAGCAACTATTTTTATTTATATTGAAACTTTATTTAACTTGTATACGTATAACTCCATATAACACATTTAAACAAATATATCTTATGGAAAATCCAATTGAATTTATGAAAGTTAAACATGATATTAATAGTAACCCTAGATATGTATGTCATTTTTTAGATTTACTAACTATTGGTGAGCAAACTAATACGGTTTTAAATCTTAGTTTACAAGGTAAATATGATTTAGCATTATTAAGAGCTAAGAAAATAGGCGGACGTAAATATAATAATAAAATATTTGGTGGTGGAATTATATTTCAAACTTGTAATATTGATGTATTAAGAAATAAAATAAAAGATTTATTGAAATAAACTAACCTTTTAGACAACTTTATTCAATAGCCTTCGTATATATACATATAACACATTTAAACAAAAATCTTATGAAAGTATTTGAGTTAGTTCCTAACAATGGCAGAAAATCTTTTAATGGCAAATGTAAAGTTATTATTGATAATGATATTAGTACACTGGTTAGTTATACTACTAATGTAGCAGAATATAACCATATCAATAATAAGATAAAAATTTTAATTGATGAGGTTAGTACAACTACAATGATACATATTAATTCATTTTTAAATTATTATGGATTTGATAACCTTAGTAAAAAAGATTTAATAAAGTTTCAATAATCAAACAACTTTATTCAATAGCCTTCGTATACATACATATAACATTTAAATAAAAATCTATTATGAAAACTAGAAACAATTTTATTGAAATATTAAAAAGAAAAAACATTGATTATATTCTTGATGGTGAGAAAATTATTATAACAGATAAGAATAGCTATGTTAATTTAAATGGTTTGACTATACCAAGTGATATCGTTTTTAATAACAAAGGTTATACTTATTTAGTAGGCTTAACCTCGATGTCAAATAATATTGTATTTAATAATCATGGCACTGTTTGGTTAGATAGTTTAACCTCGTTACCTAGTGGTACTATATTTAATAATCAAGGTTTTATTTATTTACCTAGTTTAACCTCGTTACCTAGTGGTACTATATTTAATAATCAAGGGAATGTTTTTTTAACTAGTTTAAAAACAATGCCTATTGATATTAAGGTATTTGATATTTACGGAATGAAAATTAATAACACTAAGCAAACTAAAGGTTATACCATATACGATTGTAATTATCTAGGGAAAAATGAGCATTGCTTTGTAGCAGAGAAAGATGGTTTTACAGCACATGGTGAAACAGTTAAGAAAGCTATCGAAGATGTAGAATATAAGATTATTAGTGAAAGAATACAAAACGAACCAATAACACTTGATACGATAGTTGATGTAAACCACTATAGAATGATAACTGGTGCTTGTGAGTTAGGTACAACTAATTGGTTAAAAGAAAATAAATTAAAGAAAAAGAAATATAAGGTAAGTGAGATTCTACCAATATTAGAGAAAACCCATGCCTACGGTGTTGAAAGATTTAAAGAGTTAATTAAATAATTTAAACTTTTTTCTAGTTGATTATTAACAAGTTAAACATATATGTTGATAACTTGCTAACCTTTTAGACAACAAAATTTAATAACCTTCGTATACATACATATAAGAAACAATTAAACATTATTCATTATGAAAACTAGAAACAATTTTATTGAAATATTAAAAAGAAAAAACATTGATTATATTCTTGATGGTGGAAAAATTATTATAACAGATAAAAATCAAGGCTATGTTGATTTATCTAATTTAAAAACAATACCTAGTAATATTGTATTCAATAATCAAGGCACTGTTTGTTTAAATAGTTTAAAAACAATGCCTAGTAATGTTGTATTTAATAATAAAGGTTATGTTGATTTAAATAATTTAAAAACAATACCTAGTAATATTGTATTCAATAATCAAGGCTATGTTTATTTATCTAGTTTAAAAACAATGCCTAGTAATGTTGTATTTAATAATAAAGGTTATGTTGATTTAAATAGTTTAAAAACATTACCTAGTAATGTTGTATTTAATAATAAAGGTTATGTTAATTTAGATAGTTTAACCTCGTTATCAAGTGATATTATTTTTAATAATCAAGGTTATGTTTATTTAGATAGTTTAACCTCGTTATCAAGTGATAATGTATTCAATAATCAAGGGATTG
>Ga0222649_1000708_pt1 | contig 10205 bp, 9 predicted proteins | sample AntAcemetagen337_FD_179865 | JGI IMG/M metagenome (GOLD analysis project Ga0222649, IMG submission 179865) | Saline water microbial communities from Ace Lake, Antarctica - #337 | ecosystem: Environmental > Aquatic > Non-marine Saline and Alkaline > Saline | place: Antarctica: Ace Lake | collected... | reverse complement strand
TTTCCTTCCTCAATATATTTACTTGCACTTTCAATATTTGCTTTGGCATTTACTGTGTCGTCAATAAACATAACGCCTAAAATTCCTGTAACAATAATACTCAAAAACCAATATCCAATAACTTTTAATCGAGTTGGTTTATTCGTCCAGCGTAATATTAATGATGGTTTTACAAGTCCAACAATTAACGCAATAAATAATGCAAAGCTTAATAATCCTAAAATTCCTGCCATAGTTTTTCTGTTTTCGTTCGGTTTTTGTTTAAAATTTCAAATCTAACTTTTTTACTAAAAAGAAACTTACGGTTTTTCGTATTTGTTCAATTTTAGCAAGATGTTCGTTTTTAATGTGTGCTAACGGGTTATATGTAAACAAATATATTGTTTTTTGGTTAAATATCGCCGGATAATAAAAGTTTCCCCTTGTCATTATCGCGATTGTTCATCTTATGTAAAGCAACGTCTAATGGATTTTGAATATCCATTAAATCCTTTCTTTTAACATGAGTATAAATCATTGTCGTTTCTGGTTTAGAATGTCCTAACAACGATTGTATGTATCTAATGTCAACACCGTTTTCTAATAAATGGGTTGCATAACTATGTCTTAACGTATGCGGCGTTACATTTTTCTTAATCTTTGCATTTAAACAACTCTTTCTTAAAAATTGTCGCACGCTTTCTGCACTGTATTTTCCGCCATTTTGCCCTTCAACAAAATAGATTTTTGGTTTATAAGAATGGTAATAATTAGACAAAAGCGGTAAAAAACTATCCGCTAAACTTACATATCTATCTTTTCTACCTTTGCCATTCTTTACAATAAGCTGCTTTCTTTCAATATGAAAATCGTCTAACTTCATGTTAATCAATTCGCTAATTCTTAATCCGCAAGAATATAACAAGGCAATAATAGCTCTGTGTTTTAAATTCTGAGTGCTTTGTATAATAGATAATACTTCTTCTTGAGACAAAACGCTGGGCAATTGTCTAGATCTTCTGGGTCTTGCTAGCACCAAGTCGTTAATTTTAGTTTGCGGATAAAACACAATAAATAACTTTAAGGCGCTTACAAATTGCCGTTGAGAACTAACCGAATAGTTGCGTTCTATAAAAACTTTCTCTATAAAAAGTTCTACATCTCTGTTTGTAAGCTCTTCTAGCGCTTTCTTTGTGTGAAAATTAACAAAATCAGCAACAAAAAAAGTATAAGTTTGCAGCGTACTTAGGCTATATCTTTTTCCTTTTAAATACAAATAAAAATCATTTAAAAGTATTTTTTCTGCAGCTGTTAAATTTCGCTTAAAAAGTTCTTTTTTAGGTAGTTTATCAGTATTAACTTTGGTAATATCCTTAAAAATTTCGCTAACTAGTTGTATGTTTTCTTGTGTAAAATTTAAATACCAACTATGCAGCGTTTTACTCCATCGAACATCTTTTAACTGTTTAGTTAAATTGATGAGCGTATCATTAAAATCAAATTTTAAAAGTAATTTTAGCTCTCTTTTATGACTTTTTTGTTCTAGAAATATAGTGGGATATAGCAATTCTTTATCAATTTATATTCCTTTTAAAAATAAACGTTTTTTTTGAATTAACACACAAAATTATCAGAAATAAATAGAAAAGACATTCTTTTTATCCTAGATGTTATTGATAATAAGCAATTCAATGGTAAAAACAGCTAATACTCTATGTAAGGTCTTTTTTCATCAAGGCGTAACTTTGTCATGCATCAGGTTCTATTTTGTCCTCCATCAGTATGTATTTTGTAGCCGGTATTGATGGGTTTTGTAAAAGTACTAGTATATACTGTTAAAAGTACTAGTATAGTTTGTGAAATATACTAGTATTAAATTTTAAAAAATATAGTATTTTTACAATAGAGGTTAATAGCTACTTGATAGTAGGCATTTATAAAATGATTATAAAGATAGCAAAAAAAACATAAATAAATGGCAATAAGATATAGAATTACCAAAAGAACCAATAGTATTCAAAATAAAAAAGAACAGTTTATAATGCAAGCAATTACTACCAGTGTTGTAGATCTAGAAATGCTTAGCACTGCAATAAGTAGCGAATGTAGTTTGCACAGAGTAGATGTACAAGCCGTATTATTTGCTTTGGGTATAAAGCTAGAATATTATTTACAACAAGGTAAAAGTATAGATTTGGGCGATGTTGGTAAGTTTAAAGTTGGTTTTCAATGCAAAGCAGAAAGCGATCCTAGTTTGCTAAGTCCTGTAAGAAGTATAAAAAAATACCATATCAATTATCAGCCGTCATTAAAATTAAAACGCACCTTAAGAGCCGGAATTACCACCTACAAAGAGGGAAGTAGAAGTATTGGTTAAAGCTGTAAAGACGTTAAACCGCATACAACTGCTAAATACAACTACTAAATACAACTACTAAAACGACCACTGACCACTTCAAACTGCTACTAATTTTTTATACTTGATCCCTGACAACTGATAACTGAAAACTGCCACTTCAAACTGCTACTAATTATTTATACTTGATTACTGATCCCAGATAACTGACAATTGACAACTGATAACTGCAAACTGCCACTGCAAACTGCTACTAATTATTTATACTTGATTACTGATACTTGACAACTGATACTTGATTACTGATACTTGATTACTGATTACTGATAACTGATTACTGAAAACTGCCACTGCAAACTGCTACTAATTATTTATACTTGATTACTGATAACTGAAAACTGCCACTGCAAACTGCTACTAATTATTTATACTTGATTACTGATTACTGATAATTGACAACTGATACTTGATTACTGATAATTGACAACTGATAACTGAAAACTGCCACTGCAAACTGCTACTAATTATTTATACTTGATTACTGATTACTGATTACTGATAATTGACAACTGATAATTGACAACTGCCGCTGCAAACTGCTACTAATTATTTATACTTGATTACTTATCCCTGATAACTGACTACTGATAACCGATAACTGATCACTGACTACTGATAACCGATAACTGATCCCTGCCAACTGAGCACTCAGACGGCCATTAAACCCTCAAAACTACACCCCAACAGTTCACAAATTTCAACATCCAGTTTGTTTTCCTTTACATATTTCTGATTCACTTCAAGCTCAATACCTGTGTAATTAGATATAAATTGTTTGCGTAAATACGTTGTAAAACCGTCCATTTTGCCCAAATAAGGATAATTATAGCGCACGTTTAAAAGCGAATTTTGTGCTAGAATTTTCTTTTTAAGTAGATTGCAAAACGCTTTTTCCTTGGTATGCAACGAGTCGTACAACAAGCCGATATCACAGTTTCGTTCAATAGAATTTAAAATAGGCGTAAAGGAGTGCACAGAAATATGCAGTACTTCATTCCCTTCCTTAATATAACTTCGGATGCTATTTTCAACCTCATTTCGATACACCAAATAATAAGAAGCAATGAGTTCTTTTTTTTCTGATGTAGAAAGCGTTTTAGAATAATCTGAAAACAAATTTTTATGATGCAAAGACCTGTTTAACTCTATTAACAAGCGACTTGTTGTGCTTGCTTTAGAAAAATCGGCCAACGGTTTTAGCCGATTAAAAAGGTCTAGTGCACCTAAGTCTAGACCTTTATGAGTATGTAAAATTTGCTTGTTTAAAGAAAATAAATGTTGCTGATGCACCGGAATTTCATTTCCGCCATGTTCACAAGTTAGTACGACTTTCATGGAGTAAAAACTTCATTTTTCTGTAAACAAACGCCTAAAGCAGCATACACTTTTTTGATGTTCGCCTCAGAAAAATCGGTATCTATTGCTTTTAAAATTCGGGTAGCCAAAGTTCCTTCGGTTAAAATAGTGTTCAAGGCTTCTAAATGACTTGCATTAATAGTGTCTTTTACCAAATTAAATAGGTGTTTCCAAACATCTTGTTGATTGGTAGCCTCTTTTAATCCGAATAATTGAAGGTAGTCTAAGTCTGTAATTAGTGAGTTTTCACCATGTTTTATGGCATCATTTAAAATATCAAAAAGCGGTTCTTTCTCCCATTTTTTCTGATGTTCTAAAGAAGCTAAACTTTCACTCACCAATAATTTTAAAACTTCTATAATTAAAACACAAACTGCCACATCTGCCTTTGGGCATTCTTGAATATCCACCAAACGTATCTCAATCGCATTTCTATCAAAACGAGAAATAGCACCTCTAGAATTTAAAAAATGATGGTCTAAAATATTTTCTGTATCAAAAGGTTTAATGGCTTTCTGAATCGGTTCAAATATTGTTTGATGATAGGCTTTTTTTGTGAAAACATTTTCCGGAATTACTTTACCAGTCATTTCTGGTATTTCTTTCTGATTTGTTTTGTAATACTCTAATCTAGTGTCTTTAAAGCCTGTATTTTTACCCTCTAAAATTGGAGAACTTGCACATAAACCCGGAATTAAAGGCAATAGAACACGAACAGCAGCATGTAATTTCTCGAACTCTTCGTCGTTAAAAAAGGGCAAATTGATGTGCGTACTTTGTACATTGCTCCAACCATGACCTTTGCAGTTAAAAATACGATTATAAAGCGCGTAGACTTCGCTATAACTATGTTTCCATAATTCTGTATCCGTATCCGGATTCATTAAAGGATGGGAAGCCGTTGGCATTAATTGTACTTTAAACTCTTTTAAAAGTGCATTAATTTCAACAACATTTGCATGAAAATTTGCTGATAAATTAATTAAATCATTCGTTGGGCCATTCGTTTTTAACTCTAAAACATGTGCAACCAATTCATTGCTCCAAGCAATTTTTCCGTTTTCAATATCCGAAGTTAAAGAACCATTTTTTTTGGTTAGCAAAAGATCTACAATAGTTGCTACCTTAAGAGTATCTGTTGCAACTAACATGTATTCTAGTTCGATGCCATAGACTTCAAATAAATGATATTTTTTGCCCATAATTAGTCCAGTCTATTTTTTAAAGCCGTTAATATTTGTGTATAAATGAGGTCTCCATAAAAAGCATCTTCCACACCAAAATCGATATTTGGGTTGTCGTTAATTTCAATAACCATTGGCACATTATTAACCACTTTAATATCAATACCGTATAAACCTTTGCCCATTAATCTTGCCGATTTTAAAGCCATTTTTAAAACTTTTTTAGGCACTTTATCTATCGGTAAACAATCTGCATTGCCGTCTTGATCGTCTTTCTTTTTAGCATCCCAATTGTAAATTTGCCAGTGCCCTTTTGCCATATAATATTTACAGGCAAAAAAAGGCACATCATCTAAAATACCAATTCTCCAATCATAATCAGAAGGGCAAAATTCTTGCGCTATAATCAAATCAGACTCTTTTAGCATATTTGTAACCAGCTCGTTATATTCTGCTATCGTTTTAGCTTTTTTAACTCCAAAAGAAAACGTAGAATCTGGCGCTTTTAAAACACAGGGCAATCCTGTTTTTGCCAAAACTTCGTCTCTATTATTTTTATGCACAATAATGGTTTTTGGCGTGGCAATATTTGCATTGTTTAAAGCCTCTGCCATATACACTTTATTGCAACATTTTAAAATAGCATCTGGGTAATCTATAATGGCAATGCCGTCTTGTTGCGCTTTGCGAGCAAAAGCATAGGCCTCATTATTAACTTCGGTACTTTGTCTTATAAATAAGGCATCAAAAGAGTTTAACCTACTTAAATCTTTCGGTTCTATTATTTCTGCATAAATATTCATTTTCTCAGCAATCTCAATAAACTTTTTTAAAGCCTTTGCATTACTAGGTGGCGCCGGATCGTTGGGGTTTACCAAAATAGCCAAATCGAAATCAGATTTTATAAGTTTAGGCGTGTCGTACCGTTTTTTAGAAAAATACTGATTTGCAAAATCATGAACACTGTCAAAATGATCTGCAGGAATCTCTGATTCTGCGATGGCTCTAATACTCTGAATTTCCCATTTTGTAGTGTGATTAAATTTTACACGCAAAAAAGGAACCTGAAAATGTTTGTAAAACAACGCACTTAATTCTTTATATTTTTGGGCAACATTTTGGCCAAAATATACGCTTAATGTAAACTCTCTAGACTTTATGTTTTTTAAACTATTTTGGATGCTATCGTTAAATTCTTCGGATACAATACGTACCAATTTTAAGGCCTTTAAGTCTACAATATTTTTTATGGTAGGTATTGCCAAATGACCTCTGGCTTCTGCTAAAAGTGACACGTAATAACCTTTAGATTGATAGGAGTAATCCTTGCAAAGGTTAAAAATTCTTGCTTTTTTAAGTAACGAATACTTGGGGTTGGTTAAATACTCTTGAGAAGAAATAACAGTAATGTTTTCTATGGAAAAGTTCCATTTTTCTACTTGGTTTACAACAACATATTTATTCATGGTTGATTTTAGAAATAGTTTTAAACTAAAACAAAATTATAGCAATTTCTGTTAGATTATACATTGGTAATAAAATATTTTTTTTCCAAAATTGATGCCGTTTTAAAAGATGCTGTAAGGTATATAAAAACATAAATTCGTGCCTTTAAGGTTCAGTAAATTAAAATTTAAAGCTCGAAATTATCTCCTTCATTGGCAAAACGAAAACCTAGTTTTTCTAACTTTTTTCGTTCTATACTATTTTTCTGAAGTGCAGGATTTGTATGATTAAAATGAATAAAAACAATCTTGTTTTTAGTGGCAAAAGATTCGTTTTTAAACAAATTAATGGTTTCTTTTATAAACGGATGTGGTACTTCTGTAATTGCTCTTTTTACTTCCTTTTGGTCTAAAAAAGTGGCATCTAAAAAAGCATAATCTACTTTTTTAACTTCGGCAATAATATTTCGTTTCCATTGGTGCCATTTGTCAATATCCGGAATAAACAAAGCTGCTTTTTTTGTTCCTTCAATTTTATAACCAACGGTTTCCGAAAACTCATCGCGATGCGGTACTAAAAAAGGCGTAACTTTTAGCGCCGTATTTAAGATCATTGCAGAGTCACTTTGTAAGTCTTTAAGCACAATATTTTTCAAACCAATTAACTGACTCCAAGGTCCGTTATTTGTTAAAAAGGCTTTCATTTTAGGTAGTACAAAAACGGGTATATTTTGTTTCCCGTAGGCTTCTCGTCCAAAATACATCAAACCCGTATAATGCCCAATATGTGCATGCGTTAAAAAAACACCATCAATAATAGTTTCTTTTTTTAGGTGCTGTTGTTCAAGCACTGCCAATTGTGTGTGCATGTCTGGGGATGCTTCAAACAACCATTTTTGTTTATTTTTCTGATCCACCAACCCTAAAGCAACCACACTTTTTTTCGAGCTCTTGCCATTATAAAAAGAAGCACAACAAATTTTTAGACAACCAATGTGAGGAAACCCACCGTCTTGCGCAATACCTAAAACGGTGATGTATTGTTGGTACCTATCTTTTTTAACTTCGGATGTTGCATCACAAGAAACAAAAGAAATCGAAATAAAGATTGCAACGAAAAGTGTTTTCATAAAAAGTAAATATTTCTGAAAGCTACAAAAAAAAGCATCAACTTTTAAATTGATGCTTTTTTATAAAATTATAAGTCTGTTTACTGAAAACAGATACCTGCCAACTGCTACTGAAAACTGTTAACTGAAAACTGCTACTGACAACTGACAACTGATAACTGATAACTGTTCACTGATAATTCACAATTAAACACTACAAAAACACTCTCCATCCATAAGGATCTTCTACCTTATTCGTTTGTATGTCTGTAATTTTTTTCTTTAATTGGGCTGCAAACGGATTCTCTAATTCTGGTAAATCGTAATCATTTTCTTGATAACCAAAACCCGCAATTGGCGATATTACTGCCGCTGTTCCTGCACCAAACATTTCTTTTAAATCTCCGTTTTTAGCAGCCTCTACAACTTCACCCACAGAGATTTTTCTTACTTCTGTTTTAATGCCAGCATCTGCCGCTATTTGTAAAATACTTTTACGCGTAATTCCGTCTAAAATTCGGTCACTAGTAGGGCTTGTAATTAAAATATCGTTAATGCGAACAAAAATATTCATTGCACCCGCTTCTTCAATAAATTGATGCGAGTTATCATCCGTCCAGATAACTTGATTGTATCCTTTTTCGATTGCAAGTTGCGTTGGGTAAAATTGAGCAGCATAGTTACCACCAGCCTTTGCAAAACCAACACCACCATTTGCAGCTCGTGCATATTTTTCTTCAATTAAAACTTTTACTTTTCCGGCAAAATAAGCGCCAGAAGGAGCTGTACAAATTACTAATTTATACGCATCTGCAGGCGAGGCATGAAAACCATTACCGGTAGCAAACATAAAAGGTCTTATGTATAAAGAACTACCCTCGTTTGTAGGAATCCAAGCGCTATCAATCTCTAATAATTTCTTTAAACCATCCATGAAAATAGCTTCAGGAATTTGCGGAATCACCAAACGTTCTGCCGATTTATTTAGACGTCTATGATTCTCTAAAGGTCTAAAAAGCATCACTTTGCCCTCAGCATCTTTGTATGCTTTCATCCCTTCAAAAATAGATTGCCCGTAATGAAAAATCTTTGAAGAAGGATCTAATGCTATTGGAGAATAAGGTTTGATACTTGGTGTTTGCCAAGCGCCATCTTTAAAATCACACTCAAACATATGGTCAGAATACACGCTTCCAAAAGGTAAATTATTAAAGTCTACGGATTCTATCTTTGATTTTTCTATAAGTTTAATTTCTATATGAGACTTCATTCTGTTTTTTAATTGTTTCTATAACACAAATGTACATAATTTATTTCTCCAAATTTTACGCTTAAGTTCAATTTTCTTACATTTGTATGAATTACATAAATAGCTAATAAAATGAAAAAATTGATTAAATTTTATGCAGTTGCGGTATTGGTATTTGCAAGTTGTAAAACAGGAAGTTTAGAAAAGGAAACAGTAAAAAAAGTACAAAAAGAAATTGTTGCTTTTGATTCTTTTGGAGACAAAATAACAAAGGATGCTGCAATGACATCAGAGCAGATGTTGGCAAAATTTAACACACTAAAAGTGGGGGATACCTTAAATGTAAAATTTGCCTCGAACATAAAAGAAGTGTGCACCAAAAAAGGATGTTGGATGAAACTACCTTTAAATGATATAGAAGAAACAATGGTTACGTTTAAAGAGTATGGTTTTTTTATGCCCTTAGATGCAAAAGATAGAGAAGTTATTTTGGAGGGTAAAGCTTTTGTAAAAGAAACTTCGGTGGCAGAATTACAACATTATGCAGAAGATGCCGGTAAAACAAAAGAAGAAATAGCACAAATAACAATTCCTAAAAAAGAGTTTGCTTTTGAAGCAAATGGAGTTTTAATGAAGAAATAATAGTGCTATTTTATTTTAGTGTGGTTAATGATCAGCTGTAATTTAGAAACGTGGCTTTTTCTGCAGGTGCGCTTTTTTAACCCTTTCGATTTTACCAGGATTCACTAATGAGAAATCTCATTAAACACCTCAAAAAAATCAATTCGAAATCATGAAACGAGAAATCCTTATAACTTCTGATGGTTCTACAACCATTCATTTACCAGATTGGAGTGAAAATTACCACTCTAAACATGGCGCTATACAAGAGGCATATCATGTTTTTATAAAAAGTGGATTTGATAAAGTTCTCGATACAATTTCGCTAAAAAGCACAAGTATTCTAAAGGATATTTCCATTTTAGAAATAGGTTTCGGAACAGGGTTAAATGCATTTATAACCTTTTTAGAAGGAATAAAAATCCAAAAAAAAATTGAGTATGTTGGGGTAGAAGCCTATCCTGTGATTGCAGATGAAGTTCAAAAACTTAATTATGTTTCAGAGCTTAAAGCAACAGCCCACCAAGCTATTTTTGATGAAATGCATACCGTTACTTGGGATGAAAAACACCAAATTTCTGACTATTTTACGCTCACCAAAAGAAAACAATTTTTTAGCGAAATTGAAGATGAAAATACATTTAATCTAATTTATTTTGATGCTTTTGGCGCAGAGCATCAACCCGAATTATGGACAGAAGCTATTTTCTTAAAAATGCACAAGGCTTTAAAAAAAGAAGGAGTTTTAGTAACTTATTGTGCTAAAGGAAGCGTGCGAAGAGCAATGCAAGCAGTTGGTTTTACTGTTGAAAGATTAGCCGGCCCACCGGGAAAAAGAGAAATGTT
>Ga0222649_1000707_pt1 | contig 10209 bp, 6 predicted proteins | sample AntAcemetagen337_FD_179865 | JGI IMG/M metagenome (GOLD analysis project Ga0222649, IMG submission 179865) | Saline water microbial communities from Ace Lake, Antarctica - #337 | ecosystem: Environmental > Aquatic > Non-marine Saline and Alkaline > Saline | place: Antarctica: Ace Lake | collected... | reverse complement strand
CCTGTTTTAACCTGTCAAAGTACAGCGTGTCTATAGGAGTTAGCGTCATTTCTGAGCTTCTTAAACTTACCTGTCTCCAAGCTTTGGCTAATTGGCTTACTCCATTGTAATCTAAAGAACCTGCATTCATGAAAATAGAATCACCTTGGATAAGAGTTATATTTCCCTTTGCTTTTATCCTATTTTCTGCTGGATAAAAAATAGCCACATCACACCATAGATCTGCGCCTTCGTGGTTAAACTGTACCTGTTTGTCATCTTTACTAAATATAGAAGCTCCTGGGAATTGAGTTTCGTCTTTTGTGAAATTACCACCATATACTATCTGAATCTGTTTCTCCTGCGCCTGAATGCTCACGAGACCAAAACCCATATAGAGTGCTATAAAAAATAAATAGTGCTTTTTCAAAGGATTGGGTTTGTAGTATAAAGGAAAAACCTCTAAATTATCTATGTATTGTTTGCGTTCTATCTGGCCCTACAGACACAATTTTAATTGGCACTTCAAGCGCTTCTTCTAGATAGTGAATGTAATCCATTAGATTTTTAGGTAACTGCTCAGTAGAAGACATCCTTGTAAGGTCCTGAGCCCACCCTGGCATTTCAATGTAATTAGCGCTCACATTTTGAGGTTCTACATTGTATGGGAAATGGCTTATTTTCTCCCCTTTATATTGGTATGAGGTACAAATCTTTATATTTTTGAATCCGGACAAAACATCTGCTTTCATCATCATAAGCTCTGTAACTCCGTTAATAGTAATAGCGTATTTTAGAGCCACCAGGTCAATCCAGCCACAGCGTCTTGGACGTCCAGTCGTAGCTCCAAATTCATTCCCAACCCTCCCCATAGTTTCACCATCTGTGTCAAAAAGTTCAGTAGGGAATGGGCCACTACCCACGCGGGTTGTATAGGCTTTAAATATTCCTATCACTCTGCCAATTTGGGTGGGTGCAATACCCAAGCCAGTACATGCGCCAGCAGCAGTTGTATTAGATGAAGTTACAAAGGGGTATGTGCCAAAGTCAATATCTAAAAGAGAGCCTTGAGCACCTTCTGCTAGTATTTTTTTTCCTTCCTTTTGAGCCGTGTACAAGTACTGCTCAGAATCTATAAAAGTGAGTGTTTTTAGTTTATCTATGGCAGTGAAAAAAGCACTTTCAAGCTCTTCAAGATCATATTGTATATCTACATTATAAAAACCAATCATGGCTTGGTGTTTGTCTGCTAAGGCCCTGTATTTTTCTTTCCAATCTGGAAATTCTAAGTCACCCACACGCATGCCATTTCTACCAGTTTTGTCCATATAAGTAGGTCCAATTCCTTTTAATGTAGAACCAATCTTAGCTTTTCCCTTTGCTGTTTCTGAGGCGGCGTCTAAAAGTCTGTGTGTAGGTAAAATTAAGTGAGCCTTTCTAGATATTAAAAGCTTGCTTTTGAAATCAATATTAAAGGGCGCTAAGTTTTCTAGCTCTTTTTGAAAAATCACAGGATCTATCACCACACCGTTGCCCACTATGTTTTTTGAATCTTTGTGAAAAATCCCAGAAGGGATGGTGTGAAGAACATGTTTTATACCATCAAATTCAAGGGTATGCCCTGCATTAGGGCCTCCTTGGAATCTAGCAATAATATGGTAATCTTTGGTTAATACATCTACAATTTTACCTTTTCCTTCATCTCCCCATTGGAGTCCTAGTAGTAAGTCTACGGCCATTATACGCTAGTTGTTTTGTGTTTATGCTTCTGTGTCACCAGCCTGTTCTCTGGTGCCGTAAAAGTATAAAGAATGGTTGTTTATTTTTATTTTAAAAACTTCTTCTATTGTTTTTTTTATCGCTTGAATTCTAGGATCACAAAATTCAATTACTTCTCCAGTATCTGTTAAAATAACGTGGTCATGCTGGTGGTCAAAATAGGATTTTTCGTACTGTGCTTGGTTTTTTCCAAATTGATGTCTCCTCACCAGTTTGCAATCCATTAAAATTTCTATGGTGTTATACAAAGTTGCTCTACTTACTCTGTAATTCTTATTTTTCATTTGAATGTATAGAGATTCAATATCAAAATGAGCTTCACTGTCGTAAATTTCTTGAAGAATTGCATAGCGTTCAGGTGTTTTTCTATGACCGTTCCCCTCTAAAAAAGCGGTAAAAACATTCTTAACTATTTCTTGATTTTTTTCTAAAGAAGCCATGGATAAAACGGGACTTAAGGAGTAAAGGTAATGCTAAATTTTATAATCTACTTACTTTATCAATACCGTTAATATGCTTTAAATTACTGATGAGCTTTTGCAGTGTGTTGTTGTTCTTAACCACTACTTTAATCTTGCCGCTAAAGGTGCCCCCATCTGTATTAAAATTAATGGATCTCATATTCACATTCATTTGGTTAGAAATTACTTTGGTGATATTGCTTACAAGGCCTAAATGATCTATGCCGTGAAGAGCAATTTCTGCAGAAAATTCCTCCTGTGTGGCGTCTATCCAGTGGGCTGCAATAATTCTGTATGCATAATTAGATTGAAGAGAAATGGCATTAGGACAATTTTTTTTATGCACTTTAATTCCGTCGTTAATACTGATAAAACCAAAGACATCATCTCCTGGAATAGCTTGGCAGCAGGGAGATAATTTATAGGGTAGTTTTTCTTCATCTTGACCGAAAACTAAGGTATCATAATTAGCAGTAATTTCTTCCTTGTCAATTTCTTGAGGCAGAGGGTTTCTTCTAATTTTATTTTTAAAAAATGAAATAAAAGCATTGTTGTAAGAGGCAGCAAACTCTTTAATTTTTGCATTGTCAATTACGCCACTACCTACTCTGTAATAAAGGTCTAGACTTGTTTTAAGTTTAAAAAAAGTGACTAGTTTATTAATAGTGTCTTCATTAATATTGATTTTTTGAGACCTCAATTTTCTTCTTAGAATCTCTTTTCCCTCCTCAGCTATAGATTTTTTATCTTCTTTTAATATGGTTTTAATTTTAGCTCTAGCCTTAGATGTAGTGGCATAATTTAACCAGTTCTGGGTAGGCTTTGCATTTTCAGAAGTAATTACTTCTACCTGATCTCCTGAGTGTAAAGTGGTGTTTAAGGGCACTAGTTTTCCGTTTACTTTAGCGCCTCTTGTTTTAGTTCCAATTTCCGTATGTATAGTAAAGGCAAAATCTAAAGGCGTGGCTCCTTTTGGAAGAGATTTAAGCTCTCCTTTTGGGGTGAATACAAATATCTCTTTAGAATAAAGGTTTAACTTAAATTCCTCTACAAAATCTACTGCATTTACATTTTCATTTTCTAGCGCTTCTTGAAGCCTATTAAGCCAGATATCAATACCCTGCTCTTTTTGGTCTCCGTGTTTATATTTAAAATGAGCCGCATATCCTTTTTCTGCAATTTCATGCATGCGTTCAGATCTAATTTGTACTTCTACCCATCTTCCTTTAGGGCCCATTACTGTAATGTGAAGAGCTTCATAGCCAGTAGTTTTTGGAGAAGAAATCCAATCTCTGAGCCTTACTGGGTTGGGAGTAAAGTAGTCAGTTACAATAGAATATATTTTCCATGCTAGAAATTTCTCTTCATCAGGAGCCGCTTGGTACACAATTCTAATAGCAAACTTATCATAAATTTCGTCAAAATTTACTTGCTGCTTTTTCATTTTTCTCCGGATAGAGAAAATAGATTTCATTCTACCTTTTATGGTATATTTAAATTTTTCTTTAGCCAGTGAATTCTTTATACTGTTTGTAAAATCATCAATATACCTTTGCTGATCTTCTTTGCTGTCTTCAATTTTATTGGCAATATCATTAAAAACTTCAGGTTCTGTATATTTTAAGCTAAGGTCTTCTAGGGCTGTTTTTATATTATAAAGGCCAATTCTGTGCGCTAGCGGCGCATATATATAAAGCGTTTCAGAGGCTATTTTTAGTTGCTTATGTTCTGGCATGGAGTCCATGGTGAGCATATTGTGATAGCGGTCTGCAATCTTGATAATAATAACCCTCACATCATCATTAAGTGTTAAGAGCATTTTTCTGAAATTCTCCGCTTGTTGGGAGATATTCATATCTTTTTTTAAGTGTGCAATTTTGGTTAATCCATCTACAATCTTTGCCACTACACTTCCAAACATACGTTCAATGTCTGGAAGTGTATAAGAAGTATCTTCTACCACATCATGTAGCAGTGCCGCTGCAATTGAGGCTGCGTCTAAACCTATCTCTGAAGCCACAATTTTTGCTACCGCAATGGGATGAAAAATATAAGCTTCTCCAGACTTTCTTCTCTGATCACTATGGGCGTCTACTGCAGTATCAAATGCCAAGCGTATAAGTTTTTTGTCAGCTACACTCAATGACTGATAACTAATGCGTAGCAGTTCTTTATACTCCTTAGCAATGGCTTTATTTTCTTCTATAATGGCTTGTTCACTTAACATATATTAAAGATAGGGATTCTACAAAAGGTCTCTTTGTCTAAGAGCTTCAAAAATTAAAATTCCTGCTGCTACAGAAACATTCATAGAATCTATGGCACCCCGCACGGGAATGCGAATGTTTTGGTTGGAACCTTCCAGCCAAAGGGCTTCTAAGCCGGTGGCTTCTGTGCCTATTACAATAGCAGTAGGACCACTATAGCTTACCTCTGTATAGTGCTTTGAAGCCTGAAGTGCAGCTGCGTAGACATTCGCTTTTATACCTTGCAGGTATTCCAGCACTTCTGTGCTGCTGCCCATGGCTACTGGAACTGTGAATACACCACCCACAGAGGAGCGTATGATGTTGGGATTATAGAGATCAGATTTTGGGTTGGCAATAATGACTGCATCTAGATTTGCAGCATCGGCTGTGCGAAGCAAGGCCCCAATATTACCAGGCTTTTCTGGCGCTTCTGCCACTAATATTAAAGGATTTTTATTTTTAAAAGAAAGATCACTCAGCCGGTGTAATTTTGGCTTAGCCAAGGCAATAACTCCTTCTGTGGTATTCCTCTGCGCTATCTTTTCATATACGGACGCACTTAATTGTATGGGTGAAATAGGATACTGCTGATGGTCATGAAATGATTTTTGTATTTTTAAAAGAGTCTCTTTAGAGCAAATTTGCGCCTGATAGTACCAGGCTATAATTTCATAGCCAGCGTCAATAGCCAGCTGTAATTCTCTAACTCCTTCAACAACAAATTTTTGAGCCTGTGTTCTGGCTCTAGATTTCTCTTTGAGACGCACCATGTCCTTAACGCTAGGATTTTGTAAACTGCTGATTATTTTTTGAGAATCCATCTTACAAAAGTAAGTTATTTTACAAACAAAAAAGAGGGCCTTTTAGCAAAGCCCTCTTAAATTTATTGATATAAATAAGGAGTTTATTGCCTCTCAAATTTTCCCATATACCTTTTCCAAAGTTCGGTTTGGTGTGTTTCCAAAGAGATTTCTCTTCCCTGAATAAAAGCGGCTTGTACTTCGTTGGTTCGCATGTCTAGAGCATCTCCCTTAGAGATAAATAAAGTAGCACTTTTACCTACTTCTAAACTTCCAAATTCTTGGTCTATTCCAAGTATTTTGGCTGCATTTAGGGTGATGAGTGAAAGGGCTGTTTCTTTGTCCATTCCTTGGCCTACTACTTGTCCTGCATAAAAGGGTAGATTTCTATTTTGGAAGTTGGCCGCATCTGAATTTTGAATACTCACTAGTATACCAGCATCTGTCAATAATTTTGGCAGTTTGTAAGGTTGGTCGTAATCTGAGTCATCTGAGCCAGGTAAATTATGAGTACCTTCTACTAAAACAGGAATTTGATTTTTCATTAAGAAGTCTGTGATTTTATAAGATGCTGCACCTCCTACAAGTACTACATGTTTAACTCCTAATTGTTTGGCAGTAGTAACGGCATCTATGATTTCTTTCTCACCATTAGCAGTTATAAATAATTTTTGAGACCCACTAAATAAACCTTGTGTTGCTTCATAAGGCCTATTTTTTTCTTTAGCTAAAGCTGCCCTATACACTTTAGCGTTCTCCATAAAGCTCACAAAGGCGTCTATATCTCTTTTGTATTTATCATTAGGCTTTAAAGCAGCGTCTTCTCCCATCCACCAGCGGCCTCTTTTAAAGCTAGAGGGCCAATTCATATGAACGGCATCGTCTGTTTTTACGGTAGCATCTTCCCAATTCCATGCATCTAATTGCATAATAGATGAGGTACCAGATATAAAACCGCCTTTAGGAGATACCTGTGCCAATAAAATACCGTTTGGACGCATACTTTCTACCACTTTAGATTCTGCATTATAAGCTACAAGAGACCTAATATGAGGAATAATCTCTCCAATTTCGTCTTGGTCATCTGTAGCACGTACTGCGTCAATTTCTACAAGTCCTAATGAAGAACAGTTGGCAATAAATCCAGGATATAGGTGTTTGCCAGGTGCTGTAATGACTTTTCCTTCTGTAGGAGTATCTGAACCTCCAATAGCGGTAATCACACCATTTTTAAAGACAATAGTAGCATTTTCTATGACAGTTCCATTTCCAATATGCGCCACCACTCCCTGAATACTAATGGCTTGTTTTTGAGAAATAGCAGGGGTTTGCTGAGCAAAAAGACTACTGAAGGCCGTTAATAAAAGGGCTAGTACATTTATTTTTATGTGTTTCATTTTGTTCATTTTAATGTTTTTAATAAACTCTTATAGTTCGGTGTCACAATGAAATTCTACTTTCACACTTTTTTTAGGAGCCTGTGTGGGAGCACCACTTTTTTTATCCGCAATCATCATTTGAATAAGGGTATTGCGTTCTTTTTGTATGGAAATTCTTTGCGCTTTGTCTTTTTCAATATCAAAGTAGGTAACTCCTTCTATCATGGTTTTTTCAGATTTGGCATATATAGAAAGTGGGTGTGCGTTCCAGAGTACTAAGTCTGCGTCTTTTCCAACGGCAATACTTCCTACTCTTTGGTCTAGGTGTAAAAGTTTAGCCGGGTTAATGGTAACCATTTTCCATGCTTCTTCTTCACTAATGCCACCGTATTTAACAGTTTTAGCTGCTTCTTGGTTTAAGCGTCTAGACATTTCTGCGTCATCTGAATTAATGGCTACCGTAACCCCTTGGCTATGCATAATGGCTGCATTGTAAGGAATGGCGTCATTTACTTCATATTTATATGCCCACCAGTCTGAAAAAGTAGAACCACCAACACCGTGTTCAGCCATTTTGTCTGCTAGCTTATATCCTTCTAAAATATGTGTAAACGTATTAATTCGGAAGTTAAATTGCTCTGCTACTTTCATGAGCATATTAATTTCACTCTGTACATAAGAGTGAGCACTAATATAACGTTCTCCATTTAAAATTTCTACCAAGACTTCCATTTCCTCGTCATATCTAAAAGGCTGTTTGCTTTTCTTCAAAGCTCCGTATTCCTTGGCACGTTGGAAATAGTTTACTAGCATTTGTTCTACACCCATTCTGGTTTGAGGAAAACGGCTATAACTTTGCCAGTTAGATTGTTTTACATTTTCTCCCAATGCAAATTTTATAAATTTAGGAGAATTGTCATATATGAGTTCTTTGGCTGGCGCTCCCCATTTTAATTTAATAATGGCAGAGCGTCCTCCAATTGGATTGGCGGAACCGTGTAACAATTGCATGCTGGTAACCCCTCCAGCAAGGTCTCTGTAAATACCTATATGTTCAGGGTCTACCACGTCTTCCATGCTCACCTCTGCAGAACTGTTTTGCCCTCCTTCATTCACCGCTTTTAAAGCAATGTGGGAGTGTTCGTCTATAATTCCAGCAGTGAGATGTTTCCCTGTAGCGTCAATTACTTTTGCATTTGACGCCGCTAGATTAGTTCCAATTTCAACAATCTTTCCATTTTGAACTAGTACGTCAGTATTTTCGAGAACACCTGAGGCTTCAGAGGTCCAAACAGTAGCATTTTTAAACAAGGTGTTTTCTTGTATGGGTCTCTGGGTATATCCATATCCTACATTTGGGTAACTCACCGGCATGACTATAGGTTTTTCTATAGGGGTAGTTATTTTGCTCTTAGCTTCATAGGCTTTAGTTCTAGTAGCTGAAAAGGCTTTTTCAATCCCGTCTACAAGTATGACCTTTCCTTGTAAAGTCTCTGGAGTTGTGGCAAGGGCAGAAAGTCTGTATTTTCCACTTCCGTCTTCTTCAGTTAGGATTATATGAAGCCAACCTTCATTATAAGTGAGTTTAGCTTTTAAATCTGTACTGTCCTGAGTTACTTTTCCAGCAGGCTTATCTAAACTCCCAGAAATATCTAAATTAAATAATTTGTTGTCAAAGGAAAGATTGTAAGTCCCTCTAATGTCTACTATATCTTTATCTTCTAGTATATTCTTAGATCCTTGTACCCAATTTTCAAATAGTGTAGTATCTTCTAGAAAAAGGTCCCCAGAGGTCACTATAAAATTAGCGAGTGCTCCTACTTTAAGGTGTCCTAAGTCTGTTCTTCCTAACAATTTAGCAGGTGAAGTGGTTAGGGCCTCTAATGCCTTAGTTTCATCTAGACCATACAGAACAGATTTTCTAAGATTCTTTAAAAAATCTTTTTTGTTTTTTAATCCGTGCGCTGTAAGGGTAAAAGGAATTCCCGCTTTGGCAATTGAAGATGGATTCATAGGTGCTTGGTTCCAAGCCCTCATGTCTTCTAATGACACATAACTGGCTTGAAAAGGATCTTCTACATCATAGGCATCTGGAAAATTAAGAGGTACAATGATAGGGGCGTTTGCCGCTTTAATAGTAGCAATGTCCTCATAACTGTCTCCGCCTCCTAAAATGGTAAAAGACATTTTGTAACGGTCACCAATTTGATCTGCTCTCAGAATATTTCCTTTATCTTCAGCTTCAAAAATGGCCAAAGAACTTCTATTGGAATTAAAAGCTTCTATGGAACGGTCTCTGGTGTTGCTGTTTCCTTTTGCATACCAAGAGGCATCTGAGAAAAACTGTCTTAACAACGCCATAGCTCCCATAAGTGAACCAGGATATGATTGGCTCTTTATAGCACTTTTAGTAAAAGAAAAATATTGCGCAGAACGGCTTGCTAAAATTCTTTGAGCGTCTGATTCTTGAGGGTTCAATGCAATTAGCGCACCAGTCCCTCTAGCTATACCGTCTTGTATATGAGTATTTACGACACCAAAACCTTGTGACATTAAATCTTTAGCTGCCTTGTCATTAAATTTAAATTGATCTATGGCGTTATTTTCTGGCATGATATGGTCATTCCAATAAAACCCTTCACGGCTAGGGTCATATTGAGAACCTCTACCACCGCCTTCAGATTTAGGGGTATTCACGCCAAAGTCAGAATACAGATCTATAAATGATGGATATATAGTTTTACCGCTAAGGTCTGTTACTACTGACTGAGCTGGCAACTTAATTTTGACACCTACCGCTACCACTTTGCCATCTTTTATAAGTAGGGTGGCATTGTTTAATACCTCTGTTGGGCTTACATAAATACGGGCATTGGTTAGCGCTGTGTAGTTATTGTTTTTTACTTTGACCCCGTCATTTTTGGGAAAATAATCTTGGGCTACTGCTATGCTGCTCACAAAGCAAAGGCTTAGTAAAAGGAGTTTTAATTTCATAGAAATAAAATTTAGTTGGTTTATGTAAACCCTTTTTTTTTGTAAAAGGGAAATCTAAAGATAAGAGAAAGGATAAAAAGTAATGCTTTTAATTTTAATTTTTTATTTGTCAAAGTAATTTAATGCTAAAGGGTAAAAACTACACGAGTTTCCTTAATTTTTTAAATATGACTATATGAACATTAAGATGTAGGATTTTATTTAATTTTTCTCCAAGGGGAATTCACTGTGATAAGCCAAAAGAAGTTGTACCATTTGTCCGTAGCTTTTTACGCCCTGGGGCTGATGATTTATTATTAAAAACTTATTAAAAACAGATTCAAAATAAGGACTTAGAGGGTTTTTATAAGCTTGCCAAAAACGGTTTGACGATCTAAAGTTTTCTAAAATACCTGGCCTCAGCATTTCAATGGCTACCTTATATGCTGTTGTGTTTTCTCTGTTGAGGTCTCCGAGACAATAAGAAAGTGCTAGGGTAGTGGCAGCGTATTTAAAATAGGAGTCTGAATGCTCTAATGCGGCAAGGTAGCCAATAAAATTAGTGTCTCTTTCTGAAGCATAGCCCAAT
>Ga0222649_1000705_pt1 | contig 10233 bp, 19 predicted proteins | sample AntAcemetagen337_FD_179865 | JGI IMG/M metagenome (GOLD analysis project Ga0222649, IMG submission 179865) | Saline water microbial communities from Ace Lake, Antarctica - #337 | ecosystem: Environmental > Aquatic > Non-marine Saline and Alkaline > Saline | place: Antarctica: Ace Lake... | reverse complement strand
AAGAGTGAAGGTAAAGTTGTGAATCTCAATGCAGCCGCCAAGACTATTCAAAATGCATGGAGGGCTAAAAAAAGACGTAAAAACAATGCAGCCGCGGCAGAACTCAACTCATTGGCTACTGTTGCATTCAAACAAATGAAAAATAGGAAGCCTATAAATAAGACTAAACTCAATTTTCTAATGAACGCAGCTCTAAAGTCGTTGAACGACTAATCGAAATCTCTTGTCTTCCCATATAACTCATAGACCCAATCCCCATCGACGATCTCCTCCTCGATGAGTTTTTCCTGATATGGGCACAAAGTTCGGAATACACACAGACTTCGCACATGTCTCTTATATATCCATGTATACATATAGCATTACAATTACAATCCCTACATTGAACGTATGATACTCTATGTGGACATATAAGTGAGTGCATTAATACTTATAGTGGTTAAAGTTTTATATCAATTATTTATTTAATATGCATCTGAACGTTAAGTGTGTAAATAACGGAAAATATAACGTTTTTATCATAAAAGACGACGAATATATTGGACCAAATATAGCTATGGGACATGAATGGGATGGATGGATGCGGGTAGATATAGAAAAGTATTATAAAAATGGAACAGATATATTGGATATAGGTGCAAACATCGGATATAATACGTTAATGTTTTCGGATTATGGTCAGGTTCATGCGTACGAACCTCTCTTTTATAAAATTATAAAAATGAACACTGAAATTAATAAACTGAAACACAATGTAATTATAAATCCATATGCACTCTCCGATAGGGATCAATGTGTTCCAATGTACTTCCCCACAACGGTAAAAGAAACCGGTATGAGAAACTACGGAGGATCTAGTATATATAAAAAAGAATCATCTGATGAGAGTTCTGAGAGTTTTGTTAAATGTTTTAAAATAGACGACGTATATACAGGTGTTCCATCTATAATGAAAATCGATGTAGAGGGACATGAACTTGAAGTATTAAAAGGTGCTGAACAAACGATACTAAAGTATAAACCCACAATTCTAATTGAAATCCTTGATTTCGAAACAAGTGAAATACCGAATTTTATTGAATCTTTGGGATATAACAAACCTCAAAATAGACCAGAACATGTCTATTTGTACTCATTCAACCAATAATCTAATACGATCTTACCTCTTGTAGGGTCTGATGACGCATCTAAATCAGGGTCAGGGAATGACTTTGGTTCAATTTCAGATGAAGTTATCATATCTTTTCTCACGTATGTAACTTCAAATGCCCTTGGAAAAATTGCATCAATCCACGGTGAAAGAAGTGAACTTTTCCATATCTATGTGTATATTCCAATGTAAGAGCCATACCAATCTTACATGCATATCTATAATTTTCCAGACTTGAGGCAACCCACATAGTCATAGGATGTTTAGGGTGGGCGGGTTTATACCCACGCCGTGAACCATCTTTGGTAAATGGAGCATTTTGCAGAACAAACTCTGCCTGTTCTGCAAAATGCCATGCCATGTATAACATTTGTGTGATCTCAAGTTGTATTTTTACAACATGTTGATCACATGACATCTTAGCGATTTCTAAAGGAATTAACGAAAGAAAGAATATGTTCATCGCGATGATTACTGACTACACGGAGGTCGGGGTTATATATTTTAACTTCAACGTCACCAAAAAACACGGTATTGTTTGGGAGTTTCCAGATTTTCTCCTTTGATAACTCCTTTGCGTGTTCTGTAGCTTCTTTCAATAAAGTGAAAAATGATCGATCGAGAATATAATCGTTGATGACGACGTTAGTGATAAACATTTTAAAGTGAAAAATGTGATTCTTCGATAGGACTTAGGCTATCTTTATAGAAATGATCATGTTTTATATCGAGTTTCACCATATGTAAATTCTCTTCGCCAATTGCGAAAGCCATTATTCTCTCATATAAACCAGCTATATGCCCAAAATGCTTATGAACCACAATTGCTGCCATTTTATCATATAATGACATAACCCATGGCATTATCTTTTCGTAAGTTTTGACTGGAATAACGTAACTATTGTATAAAGGGTATGCATCAGATTCATTGTAACTAAATTGTCTATTGTTGAATTGCTGATAATTATCTATGAGATACGCCATAACGGGTGGCTCATTCCATGTCTGTTGCCCACAGAACCTGAAATTGTGAGCTTCTAAATATAAACACGTGGATTCTGATTCAATTTCACGTAAAATCGTATTCATAGCATTCATTGTGAATATCATATCATATTGAAAAAATCCGATGTATTTATATTGTTTATGCATGTCATTAGCCAATATGTGATATATTACAGAGTTTTCCTTGTATCCTTCCTTTTGAAAGAGGTTATTATATTTAGGTAAATCCCATTCGTTTACAACTTTATACTTGTCTTCCGTGTATTGTTTTTTAATATTTTCATTTACTGCGATAAATGTGAAATACTTATCAAGAATATCCTGAGGTATGTCTTTGTAACATTCATCAAAAAGCTTTTCATGGAATACGATGTAAAATTGTAATTTCTCGGTCATTATAATGTGTAAAGTAATCTAAACTTTAAGTTTTTATTAAAAAAATATTCTAATCTGATAGGTACTCCTCTTCATCAACAACTTCTTCTTCCTCCTCGTCCTCTTCCTCTATATCCACTTCATCTTCAGGTATATCATTCTCTTCTTCTTCCTCTTCGATCTCTTCTATAGCCAATTTTTCGATTTCATCCTTCTTTTCTTGTTCTTCTTTGTCCTTCTTCTTTTGTCTTTTAATAACATCTTTGTTAAATATAGAATCAAAAACCGATTCGATTCTTTTCTGTCGTGTTTTTTTCATTTCGTAATTTTTTTTAATTTTGTTTAAAAAAATATCACTGAATCCATGGATTTTATAAGCGTTAAGTACACTTTTGATTGGAGGAATTTTTTTTTGTTGATACCACCTTTCGTATAAAGTTGCGAATACTGTATCAAGTTTGATCCTTATCATCCCGTTTTTTAATATCTTCAATTTCAAATATACCCGATCTGGAACGTCAAGTACAGGTTCAATTATCTTTACGTGTTCTTTGTAAGGTGTGAGTTTTGGTAAATCTGGTTGTGTATACGGAATACCCAACATTTTATTGTTATTTTCAAGCATTTTGAAGTAACTACTTTCATTGTATACAGCACCTTTTGTAAACTTGAAATGTACAGTTTCAATACCCGGTTTTAAAATGCCATGTAAAAAAGGTCCAGGTTGGGGGTTTAATTTATGACTTCCATCATTGATGTGATTCGGTTTAACAGGCCTGGATGGCCTCTTTTGCATCTTTAGTGATGTATTTCATTTTATTTTCACTTGACTTAAGTTTATAAAAATCAAGTTCGCATTTAATAACATGTTCAGCTTGATCATTGAAATGTGTGAAATAGGGTCCCCAAACTTCTATAACTTCCCTTTCCCTGTCATACCAAAGATAATCCAATCCTAATAGACTGGTAAGCCAATAAAACCTTTTACCTGTCTTTCCAATGAGACCGAAAATTTCATCTTCAGTATACTCGGATACATCGAATTGCGAGTAATGTGTATTGGGTGGGTTGTAAGGAGCCATCTCTTTCAGTTTATTTATCTAGTTCCCTATTCCTTATATTATTTTTCTTTATATTGTTCTCAATATTTTCGATTTGAATACGAATATGTTTTTGTGAATACACTTGATTTTTATCTTTTTTATCGTTTTTAGTTACACGTTTTTTTGGTTCTTTGTATTCCATATCTAATTAATCGACATTTTCTTCCTCACTTACGAGTGAAATGTCAGAACAATCATCAGAATCAGATTCAGAACCAGAATAAATATAATCCTCGTCATCACTATCATTTATCATCATATATCCATGCCCAAATTTTACAAATAATTTCGTATCTTCGAGATCAGTAACATCGTAAAATCCAGTTACTGATTCTTTAGAAATCAAAGTAGTTTCACTAGAAAAGTTGTAAACATTATTACTCTTTTCAATTAAAAAATTAACAGCATGCATACCCCCATGTTCATGTATAATACGCCCAATTTGGATGCTATCATCATCACATTTAATATCAACGATCATTTAGTTAGTTTATAATATAATCTCTTTAATCATATTAATGATACGGCGTGCTAGAGTAAATGATGCAGCCATGTTTGATATTGATGATACACTTATATATGTAAATGGAACACCTAATATTCCTATTATTGATTTATTATACAAAATGAAAAGATTGGGGTATAAAATTGTGATAATAACTGCAAGATCTAGAGAAAGTAGATCTATAAACTATACGATTAAACAATTACAAGACTATGGTATATATTACGACTATCTAGGATTTACTCTTGCTAATAACAAAAGTCATATGAAAAAACAATTACCATATAACTTTGTATTATCCGTTGGGGATATGCCAACAGATTGGACTGATTCAGAATATTACATTAACACTTCCAATTCTGATCACAATTAAGGCATGATACAAATACAGTCATAGGTTCATCAGCAGACCTTGTTTGCATCTGGAAATATGTCGTTTTTTTTGATTTACATCGCCCACATACGAAGAAACCTTCCTGATTTTTTATTTCTTGTGCCAAATATTCTTTTCGTAATTGTTTATGAATTCCTACTTCTATAGTTTTTGCATATGGTCCATCCGGCCATAGATCTTCTGGGCGCATTTCAACTACATCTTTTGTCCTTACCTTTTTAGATACAATCCAGTTTTTTAATTCTAGAGAACGTCTCAAATTGTATTGGATTTGAAGAAATTTATGTTTGTAAATAGAGCTATATTTATGGTTATCCCATGCAGGTTCCTGACCTAAATTTCTACATTTATCACTTGCATAGTTTAAAATGTTCTTTTCGAGATTTATACAGATAGTATCATCCTCAAGTAATTCTAACATATTAGAAAACCTTTCGATTACATATTTTCTTAAAGGAACGACCTCCATACTTTTAATAAAAAATGATTATTTTTAGTGAAAGTATACGATACTTAGGCAATGGTTCGACATTCATCGAAATTTTCAGGAGAGCAGTTATCGAATGGATCGGAAATACGTCGCACAGGGTTTGTGTCCACAAATCCATACCTATAATCATTTCTCCCGGAACCGTCAGCAACGTACTTCTCCTTGGTCGTCACAGAAAGGATAACTATAGCCACGTAGAGTATAACTATATACTTTATAGCGGTGCGATTGGTTGCATTCATTTTATAATTTACAAATATTTTTTTTATGGGACTATCTAAGATGACTATAGCAATTCTTATTCATGAGGAATTAGGTCATGTACAAGAAATACAACTAGATATTACATCTAGCAAGAATGAAATTTTTAAACTTTTGGGTGGACGACAAACTTTTATAGGGCAATGGCCTGAAATAGATGTCGTAATTATGAAATCCGAAGAGGGTAAAATCAAGAATGAGAACGTCCTACCCGGACCATTTGATGTAGATGAAGTCAATGGTAAAATGCTACTCGTACGCATGGATGAAAATTCAGAACCTAGAGACTTTACAATCGAAGAGTACGATATTTTCAAATCACTTAGTAGCATTCGGGATAAAAGCCTCGCCACTTAAAACAGCTGTCGAATATTTCATTGTAAGCTGAAAATGTATATAAGCCCAATCCATTGGATTTTCCATAGTGGGGTTTCCTTTGATAGGATTATTGTGTATATATTTAGTAATATCAATCTTATCACCATTCATAGTTTTCGCTGTAACTTCACCAACTTGTTTTAACCACATCACATGTTCTTCACTTTTACAATCGAAATTCCGGACAAAGTGAGCCATTTTATATTACTTGAGATTCTTTTCTATAAGTAGACGCGCACTTGGATCAGTTACAGTAGTCCATTTAGGTCGCCAGATTTCTGATATGAGATGATCATTGGACTGCCCGTACATCTTCCAGAATATGTTTCTGTACAGAGCCTCCTCCTTCGTCAATGGTATATTATGGCCACGTGCCTTTGCCCTTGTCGCCCTAAAAAGTGTATCATCCACATCATTCTCAGCGTACTTTTTAATTTCATCTACCCAGTTTGTCCCAACTGCATCACTCATACCATCCTTTTGTCTCCATAGAATCTCATCTGGGAGGTATCCCTGAAATGCTTCCCTCAGAATACGCTTTTCAATCTTTCCAATCTTCTCAGTTTGGTTGATAGTCATACAAAAACCAATAAAATTCTTATCAAGGAATGGAACAATGAGGTCTAGACCATGTGCACCTGCACACCTATCCGCCCTTAACCCATCAAATTGATGAATAAGTCTCAGACGTCGCATGTTCTCACATGCAAATTCATCAACATTCGGTGCGTTATGGAAATAGAGGTATCCACCTAAAATCTCATCAGCACCTTCACCCGAAAAGATGTAACGACATGGAGTGTGCTGCTTGATATATTTACAGAGAAGCCACATTGGTGTACTCGCTCTAACGGTCGTCGTGTCGTAAGACTCTAGAGAGTAAATTACATCATTGATATGAGCAATACCTTCACCCGGTGTAAACTTTACCTCCGTGTGGTCAGTCTTTAGGTAGTCTGCAACAACCCTAGCCGCCTTAAGGTCAGGACTCCCATCAAGACCAATCGAGAATGTCTTAATCTTTCCAAGCTTTCGTGTAGCGATTGAAGCAATAAGACTACTATCAAGACCACCAGAAAGGAGAAACCCAATATCTCTTTCAGTATTGTCGATGCGGTCATGTATAGCATGCTCAAGTGTTTCCCGAAGCTGTCGATGAAATCCTGATTTGATATATTTATTCACTTTCCAGTACCCATTGTAGTAGCATACAAAGTCACCAATGTATGAATCATATATATGTCCCGGTGGAAATATATTAATTTCGCTATTCAAGAACGACAAAGCCTTTACCTCACTCGCAAATGCAATCGAGTCTGGGCCATATCGTGTATAAAATAGAGGGCGTACACCAACAGGGTCGCGAGCTGCAATAACACGTTTACCGTCTGTGTATACAAATGCAAAGTCTCCATTGATGTTGTCAATTGCTTTCATGACACCATAATCACGAATAAGTGGCATAATAATCTCGCAATCACTATTACTTTTCTCATTTCCGGTACGATATTCTTTATGATTGTAGATTTCACCGTTACACACTAACATCTCGTCACCCTCCCTAAAGGGTTGCATCCCCGCAGGGGTAAGATCATTAATGGAAAGGCGATAAAAATCCATTCGACATTTACCTAATGTTTTTGTGCGATAATCATCTGGACCACGGTGAGAAAGAAGGTATGAAGAAACTTCTACTTCTTCACCGAAGAGGGCTATGATGCCACACATTATTGAGACAAGTCACTTTATTTTTAAGTTAAATTCAAGTAGATCCTTATATGCAACTTCATCAACTATCGCATCCATTTCCTGACCAGCCATGGAAACCGATTCTACATTTTTAAGCATCTCGGTGTCGAAACGCAATACACAGTAAAATGAACTATTTGTTCGACTTGCGATCGTATCAATCCTACCTAAATCGCAGGTTTCAATTTCAAGGTAACACTTCACTTGTTCAGGTGTTCGTAATTTTATATGTGTATTACTCTCAAGTTTTATATGACCAGAGGACATATCGAAACTTGGCCATACTCCATATTTTGATCTAAACGTGGATACATAATCTAGACACTTAATCGCTTTGTCGGTTTCAGCAAAACACATATATCTTGGTTTATACATTGGATCTACCAAACTAAGGTAGGTCCCATTTATATTTAATTTTATGAAATGGAACTCCATATAAAGTATATAAGGAAAAAAATCTTTAATTAATATATATGAACTTTCCAAAAACACCCGGTCAATGTAAATACATGCTCGCACTTAGGTCACAAAAACCCATTGTGATAGGGACTGGACCAGCAGGTACGGGGAAGACGATGTTGGCGTGTCAGATTGCATTAGACCATGTAGCTAAATTTCAGCGTCCCAGAATTGTAATCACTCGTCCAATTGTCGCTGCAGATGAAGATATGGGATACCTCCCGGGGGACATGGATCAGAAGATGGAACCATGGACTAGACCAATGTATGATATTTTCCAACAGTCTATGACCCACAGTCAAATGGAGAGATATATTTCGATTGAACCATTGGGATACATGAGAGGTCGAACATTTGAAAACACTCTCATTATAGCAGATGAAATGCAGAATAGTACACAAAATCAGATGAAAATGCTTCTCACACGCATAGGTACAGGTACGAAGCTTATAATCACAGGTGACACAGAACAAAGTGATTTAGGAGAAGATAACGGTCTTGAAAATTTATTATATAAAATACAGTGTATAGACCTTGAATATATAACACATGTAGCAATGAATGACGATGATATTGTACGTCACCCGGCAGTTAAAGAAGTACTCAGTATATTGAACAGATGAAAGTTATCCTGGCCCTCCCGGGTCGTACATTCTCTGGTACATTTCTTATGAACTGGTCTCAAACCTTGTTAACTCTCACAAAGGAGGGATATGATTTCGCCGTTATCAATGAGTTTTCAAGTTTTGTCACCTTTTCTCGAATGAAGACGTTAGGTCTCGATGTACTTCGAGGTGCTGATCAAAAACCATTCGGTGGTAAAGAGGAATATGACGTATGGCTCACAATTGATTCTGATATTGTATTCACACCTGAACAAGTCATAGAACTTCTAGAAGATACTAAGAAGTATCCAGTCGTTTCAGGTCTGTATCGAATGCAAGATATGAAACATTATGCATGTGTAAAAGAATGGGACTTAGACTATTTCAAAAAGAATGGATCATTCCAATTCATGAAGGTTGGAGAACCCGAGAAGGAAGATAAGTACACCCCCGTAGCCTATAACGGTATGGGTTTCTTCGCATGTCGTAAAGAAGTTCTAGAAAAGTTGACATATCCATACTTCAGCTACCCTCTCATAGAGATTGAAGCTGAAGATGGGAAAATCTTACGTGATATGTGTTCAGAGGATGTAGCATTCTGCAAAAATGTCATCGACGCCGGATTCGATATCGTCGTAAATACTGATCTTATCGTTGGACATGAGAAAACTGTTGTACTTTAAAATCTTGAACTCTATTATTTAATTTTTTCATCTTAAATTCTAAATATTTGATTTTATCCTCCATAATTATTATTTCTTTTCTTATATTTTTATACAATTTCAATAGTTCGTAAATTTCCCGATCAATTTCTGTATATTGCTCAGCAAGTTTATAATCCGTGGGAAGTTCTCTGAGATCCGCTGCAATCTCTTCGCTAAAAACTTCCAATCCTTTACATTTATCTTTGAATTCTTCCATTATATTCATACATCAGATTATATTGTTTAATATACTCCAATGCGTTCAAAATTACTTTCACAATCTCCCATGATTTCAGCAGCTCTTGAACAATTAGTTACAACTTCACCCATAAACCCAACATCAATGGGATTTATTCTATTGGAAAAGGGTTCATATGCATTGTAGCTACAGTGTATCATACTCCTGTTCACTACATATGGATATATATATGCAAATAGAAACATTTGATCTACAATGTAAACGTCACGCTCACTGGGTAAATTTTCAATAAAAGACTGCATAAGTTCTAAACCACTGACAAATTTAAGTGGTGGATCATTTACATTTCTAGCACCATTAGGAATACCTATATAATCCAGACAATTATTCCTACAACCAAATAAACCCGCACAAATTGGACATGTGTGATTTTTATGATCTCGGATTATATGGAAATCATTATTTGATTCTAACCACTCGTTTACGCAAGTAACTTCTCTTTGTGTGATTCTAGAATCTGCATCACGTATGATAGTAATAGCATCTTTTATGAAAAGATCTTCAAAACGCCATAATGTATTCGAAGCTTTTGTTTTTGTACCCAAATGATGAACAATTTCAACATTATCTTGAATTTTCAACCAATCGATAATAGCAACCGGTACAGTATCATTGTAGTGAACCCTAACAGTCCAACCTTTGTAGTGTTTCTTAGCATCTAAGACATTTTCAATGATACCGTATGTGTATACTTTATTATCACCCCAAACAGAATAAGAAATATACTTCATTGTTATTTAAAAGAATTAATACTTTAAATTATATAATGGTGAACATTTCTTATGCTATATGCGTA
>Ga0222649_1000700_pt1 | contig 10285 bp, 1 predicted proteins | sample AntAcemetagen337_FD_179865 | JGI IMG/M metagenome (GOLD analysis project Ga0222649, IMG submission 179865) | Saline water microbial communities from Ace Lake, Antarctica - #337 | ecosystem: Environmental > Aquatic > Non-marine Saline and Alkaline > Saline | place: Antarctica: Ace Lake | collected... | reverse complement strand
TACCAGCAAAAGGAGCCTCCGATGTTCAAAAACCTATTGGAACTTTTGGTGGGGACGGACATTCTGTATTTGTAAAATGTGCATTATTTACGTTAACTAATGAAGTTATTCGTAATAATATGGAAGCAGATGTAAGTCCTTTAACAATGATGAAATCTATGAATAATATAGATATAACTGATATTGATTTTAGTAAAATTAAATCAAATAACGGAAATATAAATTTAAGACAACTTGTTCCAGAAGGGTTATTTTATAACAAAAATGGAGAAACACATGAAATATTTTCTTTAAGTAAACAAAAAAGTGGTAAATACATTTTAACTACACAGGATTCAAAAGGAAATACAAATAGAGTTTCAGATATAGAAATTAAAAATCTTTATCAATTATGGGAAGTTTTAGGAGGAGCTTATAGTAAATCATTAGTTGGGAATAAATTAATCTATTCAGATGCCTCTATAAAAGCAATTGGCGGAATAATATCATTAGTTCCTGAATTAAAAAATAGAATGATTGGAATAGTTGCTCAACAAAGTGCTGTTAAAAATGGTGCTACTAATGTTAATAACTTTTCAACATTAAAAGATGGTTCTAATTTAATGTATTCTGAATTTGATACACATTTTTTAGGTGTTCAATTAGATGCAAATCACACTTCTGATGAATCAGTTGTTAATGAAGTTTCTCAGGTTTTATCAGCATTAGCTCAAAAGCAATCTACTCCTGAATTATACTTAGAATTATATTCAGCAGTAAGCCAAATAATTGAGGATGAAATTGATAATTATAACAAAAAATTTAAAAATTCAGATAATACTTTTAACAAAGAAAAAATAACTAAGGACTTTATTGAAGTTTTAAAAAATAAAGATCAATTAGGAAATGGATTAGAAATAATAGACCTTTTAAATAAAAAATTAGGTATTCAAACAATCCCTATGAGTAATCAAAACTTTTACCAAGGATTTGTTATAAATGTAATATCAAAATTAAAAACAGATTTTATAAGGAGAAAATATCCTGGATTAGGTGCTGTATTAAATCCTTCTTATGGAATGATTCAAATTTATGAGGATATTGAAGGTAATACTTATTTTCATAGTGATTTAGTAGAAAAAATTGAAGAAAGACATTTAGTTGGGTTACATGAAAATGCTACTTTACACGAAGAAAAGATTTTTGGTGTTCAAAATGTAATAAATGAGTTATTTCCAACAGTTAAACTATCTCCAGAAGAGTATAGTAAAATTAAACCTTTAGATTTTATAAGGGTAACAAATCCTTTAGCAAAAGTAGAAAAAGATAAGGTTCAGAATCATGAGTTAAAAAATATTGATGATTATTACTTTCTTAAGAGTTATTTAGCTCAAAATCCTGATGTATTAGTAGAAAAAGTTTATAATAAGTCCAGAGATTTAAAACCAGTTGATATTTCATTTACACAGAATGGTGCTGATTTAAACATATTTGATTTAGATTCTTTAAGATTAAAATTTGCTTATAAATCCTATTTAGAAGGAAACGAAATTTCTGATGAAGATATTAAAATCATTCAAAATTTTATTGATTACAGAATTAAATTTGAAGGATTAAAAACTTTTGATATATCTGATAAAAGTAAAAAATTCTTTGTTGAAAGTAGGTTAGAATTATGGACTAAAAGAGCTTTTGAATTAATAGATATAAAACAAAATTATGCAAAAGTAACTTCTCAAACTGATTTTTTAATGCTTTTTGGAGAAGATACATTTTTAAGTAAATTTGATTTAGAAATTGAAAGACAAACTGAATTAATTACTAATTATAATCATAAACCAGCCGAGATTATAATGCCTAAAATAAATAGAACACAATTTAAATTGGGTAATGACAGTTTTAATAAAATAAATAGTGAAAAAGAAGGGTACTTTTATAATAAATTATCTGGTAATATAAATCCCGATACAACAGACGTTGATTTATTTGTTGCTTCTCATAATGGAGATAATACTTATATAAAAGTAATGTCAGAGGATGAAGTTAAAGATGGTGAATATGAAAGAAAAAATATAGTAACAAAAGAAATTAATGGTGTTCTATGAAGAACTGATATAAAAGGAGATAGAATATATAGAATGCCAACTTCTGCTGCTATTTATCAAAAGAACGGAATAGAATTTGTTATTTTTGATAAAAATGCCTTTAATAATAAAAATATTATTAATTTTATAAAAGGACTAAATAATCAATTTATATATTCCTTTAATAAGGATTTAGGATTATATAATTCTGATTTAACTTTTGATGAAGCTAAAGAAGCATTTCTTAAAAACAGTTCAATAAAGTTGTATAATTCATGGAAAAAATCAAATGAATTAATGGCAGCAAGGATTCCATCACAAGCGATGCAATCTTTTATGTCTATGCAAACTGTTGGATATACAGAAGATCCGGGAAATAATGTTTATGTGTCACATTGGCAGCTATATTTACAAGGAAGTGACTACGACATTGATAAAGCCTATGTAATGACCTTTGGATTTAGTAAGGGGGTTTATGAAGGATGAAGTCCTTATTTTGATTATAATAATATTATAACTTCTGAAAAACTACCAATTCCTAATAAGAAACAATTTTTACTTTCTGATAGTGGGATAGATTTATCAGAAGAACTTTTTGAAATAGAGGAAGCGGGTCACATGTCTTTAGAAACTATTGTAGAAGTATTAAGAAAAGTAAATAGTTATCCTGGGGAATTTAATAATATATTAGAAATAGATCATCCCAGTTTTAATGAACTTATAGAGATAATTATTTATCATAACAAATTTGATTATTCTGATAAATCTTTAAAAAACTATGTTGTAAAGAATATAACTCAAACAAGTGATAATCCTAAAAATCAAATTTCATCAGCTTCCCCCATTACTTTTGGAGAATATGAAAATATTAAGAAAGAAAAGGATAATAGTTTTGTTTTAAGTTTATTTGATGGTTTATCAATGTTTCAACAACAACAATCAAATGCTGTTGGTGGAGAGGTTATTGGTATTGCAGCTAATGGAATAAAAGACTATTTTGCATTAGTTACTTATTTTTCTAAACATTTTTATAATAATAATGAAATAGAAAAAACTTCTAATGAATATTTCGATAGAAGTTTTACGTTATTTGGAAAAGAATATAGAGTTAATAGAATTGCTGGTTTAAATTTAGAGGAAAAATCTGTTGATATTTTAAACAATTATATTGGAATAAAAAAAGTTATAAATAACTTAAATACAGAAAATGATGAAAGTGTTGATGAAACTAAGTTTGATAAGAAAATTTTAGATTCAAATACTGATCCTTCTTTAGTTCTTTCAAGTCTATTATCAGCAGCAACTGACAATGCTAAAGAGTTAATTCTTAAAGCAATTAATGCTGGTAAGGAATTTGCTTCTATGCATATTTATATGATTATTTTAGGATTTGATGAAGGAGTTATTGCTAAATTTATGACTTCTCCAGATATATTAAAATTAATGAAGAAGTTTAAATCTAATGTGTTTTCTTTAACAAAAGACCCAAATATAAACACAATTATAAATGGTATTGAGCCGGAAGAATCAGTTGAATTAAATGAATTTAAAAAGATTTATAATTTATCTAAAGAATTATCTTATTTAGCCGGAAATTTAAAAATTAATCAAGGATTAAAAGCAAATCAAGAAACAATTCAAGGGTACTTTAAAAATATAGAAAAGAATTTTATTACAAGAGAAATTGAATTTGTTACAGAAGCTTATAAATTATCAAATAAACCAAAGAAACAAAATGCTTTTGATTATTTAGATGATTTAATATTACAAGATAAACCATATCTTGAATCAACATATATAAAGAAAGTAATTGATTTAGCTACAGAATTTAATATACCAAAAGGTAATTTTTCTTTTGAATTATTCTTTTCTAATGGACAATATAGAAAAGTTGCTATTGATTATTATAATTTAATAAAAGGTACATTTAATATTTTAGATATTACTTCTAAACTAGATAACTTTAATAGTATGATAAAAGCTACTAAATTATCTTATGATACTTTAAAAGGGATGAGTAAAAAGTTTAGTTTTCCCCAAGATGTGGTAGAAAAAGTATTAGAAGAAAGCAACTTAACTTTAGGCGGGTTTAAAATCTTTGGTACAACCAAGGTAAATTTAAAAGAAGATCATGTAAAAAATTCTGCTAATCTATTTGATGATTTAGTTATAAGTAAGTGGTTTAAAGATACATTAGGAAGTAGTAAAAAATATTCCTTTAATCTTTTAGATTTACAAAATCTTACTAATGAACCAGTTAAATATTATGATTCTAAAGGCACTATAAATGATTTAGGTAATTCTGATCAAACTATAGATTTTACAGAGGATTTAATGTTAATTAACTTTAAAACAGTTATGGAAAACAACATTCTTCCTTATTTAAAAAAGAATTATAGTGATAATAGTTTTATTAACGGTTTAGTGCTAAGAAGTAATACTGGTAAAACTAGAAGTTGAATAAGTACTAGAGTTAGAATGAATAAACTATCAGACCCTAAAAATTTAGTATTATTAAGTAGTTATCAAAAATCATTTGATACTTTATGAAAAAATAATAAACAGATAAAAATAGGTGACAATAGTTTTAAAATAGCTGATTTATTTTTTATGTATAATTTAATTGTAAATAAAGATAAACCTGGAGCTGATAGGTTAACTAAATTATTTGCTAATTATGTTTCTAATCCAAATAATTTATCTGCTCTTTATTATGTATTTTATAATAAAATTGATAATGGTAATAAAGACTTATTTGATGGTTTAGCTATTACTAAAGAAATGAAACAAATTATTGAATTTGGTATTTTAAATAAAAACGGTGTTTTGACTATTTCCGAAGATAAAAGAGATGTGAATGGAGATGTTACAAAAGGAGTTGAATTAAGACTTCCAAATCCTAACTTTGTATTAATGACTACTCTAGTTAAATTAGCACCTAATTATCAAAATATTAAATTTTATCAAGATATACTAAAGGATATAAATGATAAAAACTTATTAATAGAATACAGTTGTGAGTAAAAAATGTAAATATATAATAAAATTAGCTGATGGAACCTCATTTTTAGAGGTTCCATCTAATTCTCTTAATCCTGATAATTTTGATTTTAAAAATTCAATAATTAATTATTTGATAAGAGAAGGACTAGATCCAGAAGTATTGTTACAACAATTAGCAAGCACTTCTAAAGAATTGGTAGTTCCAGAAGAGGTAAAAAGTCGTGTAATGGGACAAACATCATTGCAAAAAGCTATATGAGGAACTAAAAACTTTGATTTAAAATATAAGTTAAAACACCTTTCTTCTTTATTAGAGAATAATTGGAAAGTAGATAAAAAAGATATAAACCCTATAAAATCTCAAAATATTGTTTATGGGTATTTTCCTGAAACCTTTGATTATAGCTATGATAAAGAATTTGATGTAATTTATATTAATGTTTTAAATGAAGTTCACGAGAATACATTATTAAAAGCTTCTTTAGAAAGAGCTGCTCATTTAACTTCTGGAAGTACTAAGGAGGATTTAATATCTTTAAATGAAAATACTTTGTCTAAATTAGGTATTTCTATTGATTCTGATTTTACTTCAAATGATATTCATTCTTTGTATTTTAATGATTTTTCCTTAAATAAAGATAAAATAACTGATGCTATTGGTGTTAAAAAAGAACCTTTTACGGAAGTTTTAAAAAAGTATCAAGATTTAATGTCTATACAAAATAGAGATGATAATTATGAACCTTTAAATACAGAATATATTTATAATCTAAATGAAGGTGATTTAATGTTTGTTAAGTTTAATGGAGATTCTTCTTATGAAACTTTAAAAGAAAGTCCAGTTAAAAATAACGGAGGGTATTCATTGTTTTTAGGATATTATATTAATGGAGAGGGTAAATATGTAGCAGAAGTAATTTCTCCAAATTCTACTTTTCCAGAAAAGATAGTTTTAGAAAATGAAGTTGTTTCTTTTAGAAAACAAGGACATAACTTTAAGTTTAAAGATGGTTATAAACAAAAAGAAGGAGAATTAATAGAGGTTCAATTAACAAAAGATCTTTATTTTAATAACAAAGATCTTTATAATTTATTAGATAAAGGAGATAAAGTATTTGTAAAGAGATCTAATGGAAAATATGTTGAATTTACTGTAAATAATATTAAAGGGAGCATCCTTTATGTATCTAATGCCAAAGGCGAGAGTGTTTTAATAAAACCTAAAAAAGATATAACTAAAATAGCTTTAAATACCACAAATATAAAAGATGGTAATTTAAACAATTATACTAAATCCCCCATTGTTGTATATGATTTAATCAATAAAAATGATGTCATATTTTATAAAGATCAAAAAGGAGTAGTTCTTTATAAAACACATTCTTATGTGACTGTTCAGAATACAGAAACAAAGAAAATAGAATCTATTTATGAAGGAGATATTAAAGAACATTATGTTGAAAATAGTCCTTTAATAGCTAGTTTTAACAAAAATATAGAAAAGTTTAAGATAAAACCACTTATTTATAAAGATTATTTAGATTCTGATTATAATTGGTTTGAATACTATAAAAATGCAAATATAGAGATTGGTGATATAGTAGTACAAAAATCCATTCCTTATATTGTAACTGCTAAAACAAAAGATGAATATAGAGTTAATAATGGGAAAAATTATATTATTTTAACCAAAGATGCTATAAAAGATGCTATTGTTGCTACAGAAAGAAAACAAGACCCTAAAATAGCAGATATATCTATAAGTAAAAATTTATACTTTGTAAGCAATAATCCAGAAGCATATAATTCTACCTATTCTAGTATTGAATCAATAGTAATTCGTCATAAAATAACAGGAGCTACAAGAGTTATAACTCCAAAAAGTTTTAATGCTGAAAGACACATTGATATAACAAAAGAGTATAAAGAAAAATTAGGTTTTAATAAAGCTGATAAATTATACTCTTTTGCAGATAGAAATGGTATAAGTGTAAGAGTTTCAAGGTCTTCCTTAGTTGTACCAAATGCTTCTGAAAATTTTTCAAATGTATTTGATTTAATAATTCCGGGTTCTTTTATAAAGCTGGGAATTGAATCAAAAGATTTAAAATATTGGACTGTTGAAAAACAAATAGAAGATAAACTGTTAATTTCTCACTCTTATCATAGAGCTGATGGAATTAAAACTGTTAAGAAATTAATAAATAAATCTGATAAGATTAGTGAATTAAGACTTCCTAAATATGCTGTTAAAGTGTTTGAAAAAATGTCAAATACTTTAGGACTTAAAGAGTCTTCTTCATTAATCCCAACATTTAAACTTCCTGTTCATAATTCTATAGAAATACTTTTAGAAGTAACTAAATTATTAGAAAGTAAGTTTGGAATAAAGTTTAATTTTGTACACTCTGATGAACTAGATAAAAGTTTAAAAAATACTTCTGCATTTGTAATGGGAGGAGAGTATTATATAAATATAGATAAAGCTTCTATTGCAGACCCTTTACATGAGTATTTACATATGGTTTTAGCTTCTATGAAATATTCTAATTTAGAAGATTACAAAAAAATGGTAAACTCTGTAAAAGATCATCCTTTATTTAAAGATGTTACAGATATATATAATGAAACTAATTTAGATAGATTAGAAGAAACTTTTATTAGGCTATTTACTGAAACTGTAGCACATGAAATAAATCAAGAAGGTATATTTTCAGAAGAATCTTTTAATAATTCTGTTAAAAATGGAATAAAAGAAATGTTTAATTTACAAGATGATTTGTCAAATGAATTTTCTTATGAATTATTAGATATGGAAGTTAGAGATATTTTAAATAATTTTAGTAGTTCTTTAATAGAGGGGAATTCAATGTATAATAAGGATAATGCAGTTGAGATGCTTTCAATATCTTCAACTTTAAGAGAGTTAATAAAAAATGGTAATTTAATAGAACAATGTAATGGATAATTGTAAATATCAATTAAATATAGATGGAAATATACTAAAGTTTGATTCTGAAAAAGAATTAGCTAAATATATAAAAGATTTTAAACTTGACACTGAAAATTCTATTAAGTTTTCAATAGATCTTTCAAATAGGCAAAATTTAGTATCAAATGCTATTAAAGGTAAATATTCAAAATTATCTGAAAATGCTTTATCAATAGTAGATTTTTTAAAGAAACCTCATGATGTTGGAAAAGGAGCAGAACTATTAGCTCCTTTTTTAGATGAGAACTCTTATGTAGAAATTGAATCTAAGAAAAGATTTAATGAAAAACCTAAAGAAGATGAAACAACTTTAGAACAATTTCAAGAAGAACTAAGAGAAGATTTAAAAGAGGATGATATAATGAGAGTTAATGGAATTAGTATCCATAAAATAGCTTTAATGGCTGTTAAAAACACACTATCTACAAAAGAAAACCAAACTAATATTGATGCATCAATCCTTGAATTTGTTAATGCCACTTTAGCATATAAAAATAAACAGGGATTAAAAAATGACCCTAATTTTGAAGAAGTAGAATATACTGATGAACAAATAGACAATTATAGAAAAAAGGTTAAAATCCAAGTAAAAGAATTTATAAATGAGATTTATTCTCAGGGTGTTCCAATCATAAAACCTAATTTAATGGATTCTAATAACAAAATAAAAGGGCAGCCGGATATTGTTGTTATTGATACTTTTGGAGTTCCTCATATTGTAGATATTGCTATTTCTAGAAAAGTTTATGGTGATTGGAATAAAGCAAAAGCACTTAATCAAGATTATAAATTAGGTATTTTTAGACAATTAATAGAAAATATAGCTCCAACTAATAAGACAGAATTATTTGTAGCTCCTTTTGTTATGGAAGATATGGATTTAGATAATTTTAGATATACTAAAATGCAAGAGAGAGCTAAAACTAACCCTTCATTAGCGCATTCATCAGAAAGTATTAATAGTATTTCTGGTAAACTAAAAGTATTATTCCCTTCTTCTTTTACAAGTTTACATACACTTAGTAAAGATATAGATGGAAACTCTGAAAAACTTATTTCAGCTATGTTCCCTAATTATATATCTCGTTCTAAATATGAAAAAAGTAAAGAACAACACATAAAAGAAATAAAAAAGAATAAGACTAAAGATTCTGATTATTCTTTCTACGATACTATTAAAAGAAAGAGTGTAAAAATAGAAAAAGAAGAAGATATTGAAAAAGTAGTTGATGAATATTTACAAAAATATGAAGAAATTAAACATGAAGATGTCTATTCTTTATATAAAGCTGTTCAAAGAACTTTACAGACTGGTGGTAAAACTATTGAATTTGAGAAAGATAAGGCTAAAAACAGAATTAATATTGTTTTAAATCAATACTTAAATGGAGATTGGGAATTACTAGGTAATCCAATTTTTATGAATCAAGGTATGCTAATTTTTAGGAATAAACGATTAAATACAATTGATGCTATTTCAGTAACTTCTAATAATTTAACAACTCCTTATGATTTTGGTTTAGGAACTACTCTTTTAGGAAAATTTTTAAATAACGATAAAGCTAAAGAAGATCCAGAAATAAAATCTGCTATTGCTAGTAATATTGAAGCAATTAGATTATTATCTATTCTTAATAATATGCCAGAACTATTGGCTAATAATAAGATAGGCGGTTTAAAGGTTTTAAATTATGCTATGAATCAATCTGAATATTCTGATAATACTGAAAAAATAATACATAATTTTAACCGACTATTTAAAGAGGTAAATAATAAAGAAGATATTGGAATTGAAAATATATTTGAGAAAGAATCTCATTTAACTGATAAATTTAGTTATTGGTACAACGAAATATTAAATATTATTACTAAATTAGATGATGCTAAAATGGAGGGGTTTGGTGGAGTAAAACCTGATGTTGTAGAGGAAAAACTAAAATGGTTAAAAAGTATTCAAAAAAGATTAATAGAATCATATCCATCTTTAATTGATCAAGAAGAGTCAAAAGATTTTAAAAATAATAAAGCTCAATATTTACAGTATTTAGTAGGTAATGGAATTAGATTTTATAATGGAATGAGAGCTGATTTTGATTATGGTTCCCCTCAATTAGGAGTAAGTCCTTCTGACTTAGGGCATATATTACAAACAGTTCGTTTTGGAGAGAGTAGAGATTATGATAAAGAAGGAAATAGATTAGTTGGTTTATTTGGAGGAACAATGTTT
>Ga0222649_1000699_pt1 | contig 10303 bp, 11 predicted proteins | sample AntAcemetagen337_FD_179865 | JGI IMG/M metagenome (GOLD analysis project Ga0222649, IMG submission 179865) | Saline water microbial communities from Ace Lake, Antarctica - #337 | ecosystem: Environmental > Aquatic > Non-marine Saline and Alkaline > Saline | place: Antarctica: Ace Lake... | reverse complement strand
AAACTTATACCGATAATTCTGGAAATTGGTTTGTTGAATTTAAACAAAAAGAATTAATAAAACTTTTGGAAAAAAATAATAAAGATACTTATGTTTCTGAAAAAAAAAGCATACACGCAAAAGAAAGCGACAAAGACATTAAGCAGTTTATAAACGCATTAAAAAAATACAAACGTAAAAATGGGACGAAAAAAAGGAGTTAAGAACAAGCCTCAAATGACAGGCATAGGCGATGTCGTTAAGGCGTTTACTCAATCACTAGGTATTAAGCAGTGCGAGGGTTGCTCACGCAGGCAAAAGTTTTTAAATAAAGCGTTTCCCTTTAATAATATTAAGGGCGAAATGACACAGCAGCAATTTGAGGACTGGGGAGCGTATAGAGTAGCTGATAAGAATATAATATTAGATTCAGATATGGACTTTATCGAGGATACTTACAACGCTATTAACATCACATCACTAGAGCCATGTAGAAGCTGCGGAGGCGAGGGCTGGCTACAACTAATTAAAGGAATAGAGAAGGTTTACGCTAAGTATTAATTGGACTCAATAAATTAATAAATATTTAGAAAATGGGATTTACTAAAAAACAAATAAAAGGATTTAATTATCAATTTAAAGTAGAGTGTTTGACTGAAGTCGGTCATCATCTTAATCTTGAATTAGATAAAATATGTTTGCTTAGTAGCAATAAGCAAGATGATTTAATACATAATTATTTTAATTTAAGTGAAAAAGAAAGCAAAGCATTAAGTTTAATTGTATTAACAAAAAAATATGGTGCTACTAATTATGAAGTATTTCAGGCTTACGATAAAATTAATGTAACCGAAAAAGAAAAAGAGGGACTGGCAAAAACCTTTTTTAAACTTGCCGAGATTTTAACTTTAAAATAACCAAAAAAAAACTAATAAAAACGACTTACTTTATATGTGATTAATCATTAATGATTTTATTTGATTATGGATAATAGAAAAAATAACGGTGGTAACAAGAACGCTGGACGCAAACCAAAAGCCGAGGAGCAAAAGCTAATTGAAAAGCTTACGCCTTTAGTAGGCAAGGCATATAAAGCACTAGAGAATGGTTTAAATCAAGACCAATCATGGGCTGTTCGATTATACTTTGAGTACATGTATGGCAAGCCTAAACAATCTGTAGACGTTACCACGAATGGCGAAAGCATAAAGCAAAAGATACTTTCTATTAATCCGTTGATTGAGCCAAAAAATGATTGAAGTAACAACAGCCTTAAATAAAATATGCTCCCTAAAAAAGCGCATATGGTGTTTGCAAGGTTCGCAAGGTGCGGCAAAGACTTACAGCGCTTGTCTTATTATTGTAGATACTTTAGCGCAAGAAAAAAACAAAGAGTACTATATTGTATCTTCTGAACTATCAAAGATGCGGGACACGGTTTTAAAAGACTGCATTAATATAATAGATAAACTAGGCATTAAATGTAAAATGACTGGTGTGGATTTTGGTCAGCCTAAAATAACATTTTCTACCGGTTCGTTTATTCGCTTTATCGGATTAGACAAAGACGATGTAGGTAAGGGTTTACGATCAGACCTAGTGTATATTAACGAAGCAAATAAAATCAACTTTGAATCATACCGAGAACTAACCTCACGCGCTAAGCGCATAATAATTGACTATAATCCAAACGTAGAATTTTGGGCGCATAAGGAAGTGATACCACGCGATGATTGCGACTTCCTACAACTTACTTTCCTAGACAACGAATACCTAAGCGAGCAAGAACGCAACGAGATACTCCGGTATAAGAGTAAGGGCTACAATGACGACGGCACAATAAAAAGCGAGTACTGGGCTAACAAATGGCAGGTGTACGGATTAGGCAACACAGGCGGCATTGAGGGCGTTATATTTGAATCATTTAAACAAATAGACAGCGTGCCACAAGATGCAAGGCTACTAGGTCATGGCTTAGATTTCGGTTATACAAATGATCCCACGGCTATCACATCGATATACAAATACAACGATAGCATTATCCTAGACGAGGAGGTGTATAAGACTGGATTGCTAAATAGCGACATTGTAAGCCTTTGTAAGCAGCAATCTATTGGCACTAGTCTATACATATACGCAGACAGCGCAGAACCTAAGAGCATAGCAGAGATTAAGCGTGCGGGCATACGCATACTACCAGCCAAAAAAGGCAACGACAGTATAAATTTCGGAATACAGTTAATGCAAGAGCAGGATATTGTAATCACCGCAAGGTCTAAAAACTTAATTAAGGAGTTCCAATCTTACACATGGGCAACAGATAAGACAGGCGAAAGATTAAATAAGCCTATAGATATAAACAACCACGCTATCGACGGAGTTCGTTATGCGATAATGGAACTCTTTGGTAAGCCTAAAGGAGTTTATTACGTTAGGTAGTTAATCATTTAGAATAATAGTGTATATTTGCGTCTAACAATTAAAACAAAACACAATGAACATAAACAAAGAAGATTTAACCATAAGCCGTTTAAAAATAAATAGAGAATGGTTTGATCTATTGGGTCAAATAACTTATATGTGTGTCGTAAATGAAAAAATGTGGTACGCGTATCAATCTACAGAAAACGCAGTAACAGAAGAATACGGTGCAATGCTTACCTATGCGCCTCACGTTACAGAAGAACAATTTATAGACATGGCAAAGAATGCTTATATTAATGAATACAAACAAGATGAAATATAAACACACTTTTACCGCTAACTTAAATAGTTATAAAAGGAAAGAAGAATACAACAAGCAAATGCAAATCATATTAAACGCACCCGTTAAGGCGTTTGTTTTTGACGGGGTTAAATTTATAGAGATAAACTAATGAACATAAACATACCTACACAACTAAGCGAAGTAAGCCTAATTCAGTTTATGAAGTATAATGAATACTTAAACGCTAACAAAGAAATAACGCAGCAGCAAGCAGATAAGAAGCTTTTAAGCGTGTTTTGCGGGCTATCTTTAAAAGAGGTTGAACAAATACCGATAAAGGATTATAAAGAAATAGTAACTATCTTACAGGGTGTATTAGAAGAGCCAGCAAAGCCGCTAGTAACGACTTATAAAGGTTTGGGATTTATACCTAACTTAGACAATGTAAGCGTATCTGAATACGTGGACTTAGAGAAATTCTACACAGAAAACGAAAGCAATATCGACTATTTTATGGCGGTACTTTTCAGACCGATCGAGCAGAAAGTAATAGGCTCTTACAGCGTGGAAAAGTACACAGGAGAAGCGTTACACATAGACAAAATACACTCGCTACCAATGGACGTCGTAAGGTCGGCAATAGGTTTTTTTTTGACTTTAAGGGAAGACTTGTTAACCTCTACCCTGAAGTATTCAAAGGCGGGGAAGTAAACGACGCGACAAATATCCGTAATAATTTCGGTAAAAAATGGGGATGGTATCATCACATAAGAGTGCTATGCGCTGCGTTCAATTATACGATTGAGCAAGTAGAGCAAATGCGAATACACGAGGCGTTTATGGAAATGGCTTATCAAAGCGACCTTAACACAATGGCTAAACAAAAAGCCTAGGTAATCGTTTTAACATTATGAACGCATATACACAACTACTTAACTACCTACTGTCTATTTTAAGCGCAGATACCGACATTAACACGGTTACCGAGGGCAGCCAGATAGACCAGATCGATATACAAAAAAAGAACCTATACCCGCTCGCGCATATCGAGGCAGCAGACGGAAACTTTACGGCTAATAATTTTCAGTTTAACGTTACGGTTCAAATACTTGACATGGTGCAGACACGTAAAGAGATAAACACCGACAAGTTTACTACCAACGACAACCGACAAGACGTTTATAACACCTCTTTACAATCTTTAAGACGCATGTACAATGAGTTAGTAAGAAATGAGATAATAAGCGTATCAACAGACAGCGGATTTACAAAGGTAGATTCAGTTAAAAATGGTATTTACGGCTGGGAACTTAGCATGCTTGTTGAAGTTCCTAACGATGTTATGTCTATATGTCCGTAAAGAAAGCCCTTGAAACGTTCGGTAAGCGCGTACAGCAGCAAGCGCGTGCAAACTTAACGCGTAATAAAATGAACGCAAGTAAGGGCTTGTATGAATCTACAAAGTACGATTTAACCGTAAGCCCGAACTCTTTTATTTTAAGTTTTGATTTAGAAAATTACTGGCAGTTTCAAGATAGCGGGGTAAGCGGTACAGAACGCAAATTTAACACGCCTTTTAGTTACAAGACTAAGAAACCGCCTGCGCAAATATTTGAGAAATGGGCTAAACTTAAAGGCATAAAGCCCAGGAATAAACAAGGCAAATTTACTACTTATAAATCCTTTGGTTTTGCGGTTGCTACGGCTATTTTTAAACGCGGTATAAAGCCTACTAAGTTTTTTACTAAGCCATTCGAAAACGAATTTAAGAAACTGCCAGAGGAGGTGGTAGAAGCGTTCGCATTAGAACTTGACGACCTGTTAACATTTACTACGTCGTAAGGTCATATTTAAATACTATCGACAGGTTGCTAAAATGTATAGACCTCCTTTTTTTCTTGTGTTCTTACAAATGTATATTTCATAGCGTTGTTTTGATTTAAACAAAGATAGGCGTTTTATCGTTATAAATTCTATGGCAACATTCGCAGAGATAGAGATAACGTTCGATCAGGAATTTGATTTTAACGTACAAAATAACGGTATATCGATAGGCTTTACAAATCAATCCACGCAGTCTAGCGGGGTAGTTTTAGAAACTATCGTACAAACAAGGTCGCAAGCCTTTGAATTTTCAGCAGGAACGGACGCAGATACTCAGGCACAACTATACAAAGATGCGATAGACTTAGACTTTGTGGCCAGTGCTCAATGGGAATGTACTATTTTAGCCAACGTTGTAACGGTTAAAAGTACAAATCCTGACATATTTATAAATCAGTTGTTTACTTTCGCGCCTAACGACGTACGAGTAAGCGCATTAATAACTAACACACCTAGCAGCGTGCCAGCAATCGACGGGTTAATGCTTGCGCGTTCAAACTATTACCTATCTTTAGGAATAACTACGGAACTATTCCAAAATGTGCAGATGTTTTTTAGAACAGGCGACACGAGCGCAAGCCTTGCATCACCTAACTATGAAAAAAAAGTATTTACGCCTAGTTTGAACTGGGAATATTTTGACGTTTTAATTTCTCGCTTTGCTTTAGACTTCCTAAATCCTAGACCAGTATGGCGTGCATCTACTGGAAGCCTACCGAGCGCGGTTGGTTCATTAGTTGCAACTACAATACGCACGCAAAACAACGTACAGACATCGCCACAGTCGCGTATCGTGGACTTAATTACTACTCGCGGATATTCGTCTTATGCTGACGGAGCCAATTACCTAGACACTACTAGCACAGTCTTACTTACCTCTAAGTTTAACCAAGTGCAGCAAGGCGATACAATTGTAGTTCCTGTGTTAGCCGACGGTTCTAGTTACTTTTTTTTAGACAAAGATGATAATATTATTTATGGTAATACGGTGGTGGATAGTCAGATAGTTGAAAACAGAGTTCAGTATTTATTTGTAGACACTACCGAATTAACCACGCCTTATATAGTATTAAATACAGAGTATATTTTCGAGATAGTAAAAGAGTGTAAATTCACACCTGTTAATGTTATGTTTTTAAACAGGCTCGGAGTATTTGAGCAACTAACTTTTTTTAAGGCGAAAACCGAAAACGTAACATTTACGCAAGAGGGCGAGTATAAAAATAACTTTGTTCTAGGTGGTTTATATGACACCTCAAGACACCTATATAGAAGCGGAAACAAGAACGCACGAACCACGGTAAGCCTCAACAGCGGCTATCTAAACGAGCAACAGAATGAAGTTCTTAAAGACTTGCTAAATAGCGAGTACGTTTACTTTAATGATGCAGGAACATTTACGCCTGTTAACGTAGACAGCAAATCGCTAAGGGTTTTAACAGGTCTTAACGATAAATTAATTAATTACGCCATAGACTTTTTACAATCCTTTGACGCGGTCCAAAATGTATAGCGATTTAGCCCTTTACGTAAAGCGTAACGAACAATCGCCATTTGAGCGCGTTACTTTATTCCCAGATGAAACGATAAGGTTAAACCAGTCCGTGCAATCTATAAATGATTTAACTAAAATATTTACAGATTTTATTCAGCAATTCAGAGTGCCAGCTGACGACCCAAACAACGCTATTTTTAAGCACTACTATGACGCACAAATAATAAACGGTTTTGACGCAAGAAAAAAACAAAGCGCGTTATTACTTTTAGGTGGTGTAACTTATAAGATAGGCAAGGTTCAACTTAACGGTGCATCGCTGCAATCAAATGTACCAGTAAATTATATGATTGAGTTCTTTGGTGAAACGGTAAAGATAAAGGACTTGATAGGTGAGCACAAACTGCGCGATTTAGACCTTGCAGAGTTTGACCACACATACAGCCCACAAACGGTTTTAAGTGGATTAGACACCGCGCTAGGTATCGCAAACGGCAGCGTTGTATATCCTCTTTTATCTTATGACAGAAGATACTTGTTTCAAGGCTCACAACTAGACAACGAGGCTAATATAAATATAAAGTATGACGCTGCATTTACTAGTGGGTTAAGCTGGAGAGAATTAAAACCAGCAATAAAAGTAAAAGAAATAATACAAGCAATAAGCACCGACTACGGGTTATTTTTTACAGATGATTTTTTTGCGCGCCAAGAGTTCGACAATCTATTTATGAGTTTAGGCAATGGCAAAGATGATGCTATTCCTAGTCGAATACTAGACCTGCATACTTTTAGTATTACACCTTACCAGAGGGAAATGTACCAGCCGAGATTTAGACCAGAAATAAGCGCGCAGGTAAATGTAAGCGCGGGCGATTCTCAATACCGTTTGTTATTTTTTATAAATGGTGAGCAAGTTTTCAAAAGCGATTATTTAACAGGTAATAATTTAATAACTTATAGAGGTGACTTGTTGCCGTTTACTCCTGTAGCCTATTTATTTAATTATAAATTAGAAATAAAAGGCATAATAACCGCTACGGTAGACATCGCGTATCAAACGTTGAACTTTGTAAACAACTCTAGTAATATTTTAGTAAGTGATCAAAGCACAAATACCAGCACTTTTACGAGCCTTGCGCCACAAGTAGAGATTAAAAACATTTTGCCAGATATTAAAGTAGTTGACTTTATAGCCGCAATAGTAAAGGCGTTTAATTTAGTAATCGTGCCACAAAATAATGGCGACCTTTATGTAAATGACCTAGCAAGCTGGTACGATAGCGGAGCAATTACTGACATTTCGCAATATGTAGATATAGAAACGCTAGACGTGACACGCGGTAAGCTGTACAACGAGATTAATTTTGGTTATAAAGATCAACAAAGCATACTTGCAGAACAATACGAGGGTATTTTTTCGCAGCAGTTTGGTGGTTTTGAGGATAGACTAGAGAATATTTCAGCAGATGACGAGTTAAAAATAGAACTACCATTTGAAAATCCACAGTTTGAACGCTTTACAGGCTCAACCGTGCAGTATGGATTGATAGTTGATAAGGATTTAAACGCGTATAACAATGCACCTTTCCTATTTTACGCGCCATTATTGGATTTAACGTCTGATAATCGCATAGGATTTACTGGTAATACATACCAAGAAGTAACAAAAGCGCGATTACCTAGTCATTCCTTGCAGTTGACAGGTGGTTTTGCGGCACAATTTAACGCGGAGTTCAGCGAGTACAACGGTGCTACTCTTTTAGATAACTGGTATTCACGCTTTTATAGCGATTACTTAAATAATTTGTTTAGTAAAAATCGCAGACAGTTTACGCTAAATGCAAACCTACCGATAACACTTGCAAGTGAGTTGAAACTAAACGACAGATTAATAATAAAGGGCGATAGGTACATTATAGATACGGTAGATTCTAACTTAATCACAGGCGTTTCAAAATTGGTTTTAATAAATGATATTTTTACCAGTTTAAACGCAGGCGACATAAGCAAAGTATCACAATCTACTGGGCAATTTTCCGACGGTGGGTCAATTTACTACACAGGTGCAGCGCAAGCATTTGTAAGTACTGAAAGCGACTTTATAACAATAGAAACGTCGGTAGTTAGGTCAGGGCAAAACATTGTATTTTCCTTTAATGATAATCCGTTTACAGAGGACAGAGTAGGTACTATAAATATAACCGACGGATTAAGTAATCCGACTATAACAGTTTTACAATTAGCAACATGATAGGCAAAATAATAGACGCGCTGCAAGCATTTGAATACTACGGTGAAACCGAAACAATAGAAATTGCAAAGGGAAAGCTTGAACTTGTTTATACTTTAAAAGGTGCAAAACGCAAGGTAATAAGGACAATTAAAATGTTACAAAATGATTAAAAAAGAAATTGAAATTGTTGTTAAATCTGAGAAAGCCACTAAAGGTGTAAAAGAGTTAAACACAAAACTAAAAGAAACAAGTAAAGAAACAAACGAGGCTAAAAAAAGCGGAGAGGGTTTTGGCAGTTCTATTGATAAAGTTACTGGAGGCGCGGTTACTAAAGTTAAAGGATTTATAACAACGCTTAAAGGTGTTACACTCGGTTTTAAAAGCGTAGGTACTGCAATCGCAGCAACTGGTATCGGTTTGCTTTTAATTGCAATAGTAGCAGTAACTGCTGCCTTTAACGGTTCTGAAGAAGGTCAAAATAAGTTCGCCAAGTTAATGGCTGTAATTTCTACCGTGACAGGTAACGTGGTGGATGTTCTTGCAGACTTAGGGGAATTTATAATAAATTTATTTAGTGGATCGGGTACTGCAATGAGTAGTTTAAAGTCATTCGGTCAAAGTATATTTAACGTTATAGGACTTCCGATAAAAAATGTTATAGATACCGTACAAGCACTTGCTAAAGTTTTAGGGGCTTTATTTTCTGGCGATATAGACAAAGCTTTTGCAGAGTTAAAAAATGGAGTAGAAGATGTTAAAGGTAATTTTAAAGAGGCTAAAGATACCATAGACAAAGCGACAAACGCATTAAAAGACTTCGCTGCACAAAATATAAAAGAGGCGGGCGCAGCCGCTAAAGTAGCAGATCAGCGAGCTAAAGCCGATGTAATAGAGAGAAACTTAATAGTTGACAGGGCAAAAGCAGAACGTGAAATAGCGGATTTAAGACTTAAAGCTAAAGATTTAAATAATGTTTCAGCTAAAGAAAGAGAAAGGGCTTTATTAGATGTTTTAGGCATACAAGATAAGTTAATAAAAAGAGAAACGGAAGTTTTAAAATTACGTAGAGATGCGCAAATTTCAGAAAATACTTTTGCTCGTTCCAATAAGCAGAATTTAACTTTAGAGCAGGAGGGAATTGCAGCAGTTATAGCGGCAGAAACTAGACGCACAGACCAAAAAAGACAAATACAAAGAGAACTAACGGCAGCGCAAAACGAACAAAGATCAGAAAGAAACGCAGCCGCAAAGGAAGCCGCAGCAATATCAAAAGCAGACGGCGAAAAGGAAAAAGAGCGTTTAAAATTACTTAGCGACAAAACAAAGCAAGAGATAACGGACTCGCTAACTAATACAAAATTACGTTTTGACGAACAGCGTAAACTAGTAACCGAAAACAAAAAACTATCGGAAAAAGATCGTGAGGATTTATTAAAAAAAATAAACGAAAGCGAGTTAAAAGCGATTGACGACCACGCAAAAGCGATTGCTGATTTAGAGAAAAGATATGTTACAGAAGCGCAAGATGCGAAGGCAATAACAGATCAGCAAAAACTAGATTTAGCACGCACTAGAGCCCAGCAAGAAATAGAACTACTAGCGCAAACAGAAGAAGAAAAAGCCGCGTTACTTTTATTGTTAAATGCAAAGTTTGCAAAAGAGCAAAAAGCTTTAGATAAAACAATCGCAGCAGATATAAAAGCAGCGGACGAAAAAGTTGCGCAAGATAAAAAAGATTTAGAAGATTCAGTAACTAATTCTAAAATTCAAGCCCTTAATAATTTAAGCACGGTTGCGCAAGGGTTAGAAGCGTTAGCGGGAAAAAGAACGGTTGCGAGTAAAGCGTTAGCGGTTGCTACTACTTTAGTAGACACCTACCAAAGTGCTACGGCTGCTTTTAAAGCACAGCAAACACTAGCAACACCTGACGCGCCTATACGTGGAGCAATAGCAGCAGCAGCAGCGGTAGCGGCTGGACTGGCAAACGTTAAGCAAATACTAT
>Ga0222649_1000698_pt1 | contig 10306 bp, 18 predicted proteins | sample AntAcemetagen337_FD_179865 | JGI IMG/M metagenome (GOLD analysis project Ga0222649, IMG submission 179865) | Saline water microbial communities from Ace Lake, Antarctica - #337 | ecosystem: Environmental > Aquatic > Non-marine Saline and Alkaline > Saline | place: Antarctica: Ace Lake... | reverse complement strand
GCGGCGGGGGCGGCGGTGGGTCATGCACTGAAGACGGCGGCGCGGGCGGCGACGTCGCGACGACCGTTCGACTTGGCGGCGGCGGACTTGGCGGCGTCTTCGGTGTGTCGCTACCAACACAAGGCGACGCACTGACGTCAGAGCTAGCGCGCGGTGGCGGCGGCGGCGGCGGTGGCGCACGGGGGCAGGACGGCGCACCGGGCGGCGGCTTCGGTTCGGGCGGTGGCGGTGGTGGCGCTCAAGACGGCAGCGGCGGCGCGGGTAACGGCGCGCGCGGTGGCGGTGGCCTCGTCGTAGTAATCACACGAACGTCAGGAGAGGCGTCGACGCCTCTCAACGTTTTTCTAACTGAGGCCGGCGAGCCTTTTCTAACTGAGGCCGGCGAGCCTTTTCTAATTGAAAGTTAATATGCCAAAAGGATCAGAATTTCCAGAAGTCACAAGCGCAACACCAGCGACGGCGCTGGTGCCCATTATTGCCGCGGGCGTCACAAGTCGCATCACACTAGGCAACCTGCTCACAGCAGCGCACCACGTGGCAGCATCAGGCTGGTCTTTGATGCTACGCGTAGGCGGTGGCGCCGGCTTTATGACAGAGACGCCGTTTGCCGAAAACACGATTCTGTATCGCGGGCGGCTAGCAAGCGCGCAATCGAATTTGACGTCTTACACGCCGAACGTGCAACGGTTCACCGAGGGCGCGACTGAAACCAAGTCAGGCTACGCAGACGTTCGAACGATCCTAAATCGCTCCGCTGGCATTTCTACGGAGAACATTTCACTCTACTCGCTCGGTCTCGGAGTCGGTGAGATACAGTTCACAATCAAAGTCTCGGCATGCGACTCATTCGGCGTTCGGTACTACGCGGACTATTCGCTGCGGATTGAGTACGACTATGGCGCCGACCCTGAAGAGGATCCGCCGATCATCACTATTGTCGGCACGCCTAACGCCCATCCAGACTCGGCCCCCGAGCTTGATCTGAGCTTTACTCCACTCGAGGATGGGACTCTCGATGTGAATATCGACGTCGGCATCGTGGGCGTAACGAACCTCGTGAATATGACCATGTGCACCGCCTACGTGTGGACTGCGTTCAACGTGCAGCCTCCAGAGGACTTGTAATGTCTCTCGCGGGAGAAATCGGGCCAATGGGCTGGGCGAGGATGCGGATGGGGGCGTTGGGAGACCTGCTGTCTCTCGACTTTAGCGACCCCGGCGCGACATTATCTGGCGGATCATTCGCCTCACTACCAAATCGCGGCAAACTCGGCGGATCATTCACACAGACTTCGACGGCGCGGCCGACGACAGGCACGCAAAACGGGCGCGTTTGCGCGGTCACAAATGGCTCTCAACGTCTCGTGTGGTCACTGCCTGCAGCGGACGCGCAATGGTTTCACGGCTCACTTTCTAACTATCTGGTCTCGTTTTGTGTTATCCCAACGACAATTGGTGGCACCGCTAACATTATCCTGTCTAACTACCCCGGCTCCGGGGTAGGTGCCGACGTGCGCATCCTACCAACGGGTGCTGTCCGGTACCAGGCTGCCAGCTCATCGGTTGTCGGCGCAGCAGGAGCGGCTGTCGTCAACGTGCCAATCATTGGGCAAGTGCAGAAGGTCGGTAACGCAATCACGATCCACATTGACAACGCAGCCTATGCGGCAGGCACAATGACGTTCCCAACACCCGGCCCGTCTGCGTACACGTTCCACACTGGCTACGTCACCGCTGGGGCTTACGGGCTGCAGGGCCGATACTGCGAGGTGCGAGTCACTGACGGCGTCGTCTCAAGCACCAACCGGGCAGCCATCTACGCGAGTCTGGCCGCGAAGTGGATCCCCTAACCCTGCTCCCCACCACCAAAAGCCTCACCTGAGGCAGACTCAAAGAAGTCAGAAAAGGAAAAACAATAATGTCACTCGGAAAAGTATCAGCCAACGACCTTGCTAAGATATACCGGTTGCTTTGATCTTCGAAGTACATGCAACGCGTACGGGTACGGGTAGCGTTGTCGGCTACGTGGGATCGGCGGCGGACCTGGACGAATGGTTATTCTCGTCTAGCAGTTCCGACGCCGACTTCGTTGGCTCGCACATAGAACTTAGGATCGGTAGCGCGACGGGCCAGGCTGCAACGTTCGAAGCGTTGTCGAATGATCCACCACCCGGCATGCGCTTTGAGTGGGACGACGCGGCACTGACTTGCGTGATCGATCTAACGGAAGACGCGGTCGAGGCGATCGGCGTCGGGACTCATGTCGGGCAATTACGCGTCGTCACTGCTGCGAACGTTCGGTTAGCACCGTCAACGTTTCGTCTGAAAATCTACAGCGCGCTCGGCGCGCCAGCTTGAAAGGGAACATGAAACACTTAAGAAAACTCAGCTACGCGATCGCGTGGTTACTAATCGCATCCGGTTGTGGCGGCGTGGTTCCCGTCAACGACGCGCGCGAAGCGTGCTGGCGTGACGCAGCGAACGCGTACCACGAACGCGCCGACAAGTGCGACGATCTCGCGTGCATGGCTGCAGCTAAAGCAATCTACCAGACTGAGCAGGAGGCTTGCCAATAATGGAAGCTTTTATTCTCGCACTAGTCACGGCGATCATTCAGGGCGGGCCCGCGATCGCGGAACGTTTGCTCGCGAAGGACAGCGAAGGCGCGCATCGCAAGATCCGCGAGCACACCGATCGAGTCATCAATGAAGCGATCGCGATGGTCCGTTACAACGAACGCAAGAAAGAGACGAAGAACAATGACGCATAAACTCGGCACAAGTTCGGAACGACACCTAGCCGGTATTGATCAGAAGCTCGCGGCCGTGCCGCGACTCGCGATCAAGCTCTGCCCTCAAGACTTTTCAGTGATCTTCGGCTATCGATCGAAAGCAGAACAAGCGGTGCTCGTAGCGCAGGGAGCATCGCACACAATCGAATCGGCGCACTGCTATCGGCGGGCGTACGACCTGCAACCATACCTAGGGCGCGGCGTCGACCCGTACCCGCGTCGGGGGGACTCAGCTGCAGTCGTTGCGGCAAAGCTCGAACGCTTCGCGATCGTCGCGCGCTATCAGTTCGAAGCCGCGGATCAGCTCGGCGTCCCGCTGCAGTGGGGCAACGATTGGGACGTCGACGGCATCCCGACAGGTCGCGACCCGGACGAAAAGGGATGGTTGCAAGACCTTGTCCACTTTCAGAAGCCGCCGCCGCACCGGATCGAGGCAGCGAGCAACCGCGCGATCGAACGAACTCGGGCGCGCGAACGGGGCGAGCTGGTAGTATCATGAAGGACGAAGCCCCCAACACACTACGCCCGCGGAACTTCCCCGCGGACATCCGCGCGATCGTGCGCGAAGCACTCTGGACGATTGCAGACGAACTCGACGGCATCCGCGACCTAGCAGCTAATGGCAACCTCGCAGTACTGCAGGATATAGGCGCACTAAAAGCGGACCTAGACGCGTTCATGCAGCGCGTATCACTGCAGCTCGAATCAGATCACACCGGTCACGGCGAGACGCAACGCATGCTAGGTCAGCTCATGGGCGGAATCGAAAGCCGCGACGCGGACTTCGAAGCGTTCAGAAACTCAACCAACGAAGCGATCGCGGAACTGAAAAGGAAAATGTCAAATGGTCATGCAACCTAGCAACCGCACGAACCGGCTGCGCGAACTCGGGCGCGCGGCGGGTTCCGTGCCGCTCGATGTCGAAGTCGGGTTCGACGACGAAGAGCCGACGCACCCCGCGCTTGAGGCTTGCTACCGTGCGCCGCCGGAACTGCGCTCTAACGGACAGCAAGTCGCGGACGCGCTATCAGGCCTGCCAACCTGGGCGAAAGCGTTAGCGATCATTCTGCCCGTCGTTACGACGACGATCGTCGCGATCATTCAAGCGCTTAAGGGTTAGGCACTATGACCACCCCTATCACCGTCTACCACGACTCCACGATCAAGCTCTCAATCCCAGCCCTGCGCCGAGCTCTGCAGGCCAACGGTTGGCGAATGGCTCGGCTGTGCTCCGTACATCCGCAGAAGCCGTCATGGTCCGATGTTCAGGAGGCGTTAGCAAAAACGAAAGCAGGTCGAGCGCTAGCGGCTGAAAATGAAGCGAACCGGCCACGTCGAGGTAAGGGCGGGAAAGCGACCGCGCCCGAGATCAAGGTCACCGGCTGGGACCCTGAGCGTCTCAAAGCCATCAAAGCGCACGTTAGGCTAAAAGGCGACTTGTCCAGCTGGGTTCGCGATGCCTGCGAAAAACAGCTGAAACGTGATTTAAATGAAGGGTGATGGTCGATAGCCGTAGCGCGGGGCGTAGCGCTATGTATAATGGGAGCACAAGGGCAGCACGGAGCGGCTCCACCACAAAGGAAACAACAAAATGACTCAATCAAACTGGACCGGCCCCGAAATCTTTGCAGCTGTATTTGGCTCCGACGTTAGCGCGGCTGAGGTTCTCGCTGAAGCCGAAGAGTCGAGGTACACGCCTCAGGACTGGATCATGAACAGCATTGTAGAGGCTCGAGAGGAAGGCTTAGAGACGGAAGTATCAGAGGCGTATAGCGCTTGTTGCGAGGAATGCGGAATCCCCGGCTGACCCCCACCCAGCCCCTCCGCTTACCAAGCCGAGGGGCTTTCGAGGTAATCCGGAGCGAGTTTGATAGCTTCCGGGCAATCGAGGTCGCTAGCCCCGAGGGCCCAGTTGCGGCGCTGTGACACACGCGCACGGGCACGCCTTCCACGTCGAAGGTCTCGCCCGCGTACGCTGCGAGCGCGGCTTGCAGCGCTTCGGTGGCGGCTTGTAGCGCGTCGCGCGCTTCGTTGCGGGCGAGTAGTGCGTCGCGAACTTCAATCGGGATTCGGATATAACGACGTTTCTCGGGACTCATTCGTCGCCGTCCTCACACGTCAGTTGATCGAACATATCGCCCGTGCCTTGGTGCTTGCAGGCAAGAACGCCGACGTTCTCGCATGTCTCTAGATCTCGCGCAGCGTCGGCGGCGGCGAGACATTGTTCACGCGACGCGGCGGGTTCGTCTTCGACGCTGCCAGCGCAACCTGAAACCAGAACGAACAGCAACACGATGATGACTTTTAGCATAGCTGTTAAACTATGTTGTTAAACTCTCGGGCGCAAGCCTTTTTTGTCCCCCGTATTTTCTGCGTGTCCCCCGAATGAATCGAGCAACGCCGAAGCCGCGCGGAATGAGGGGCGCAGGTAACGGGACGTCGAGCGGGTGTCGAGGTGCCCCGCGAGGTACTGCGCGCCCGCGATGTTGCCCGTCGCTTCGAGCCAGTGCGTTAGGCGAGCGCTCCGCGTGTGAGCGCCCGTGAAGGTCGCCGCCTTCGCCGGGGTGAGCGCGACCTTAGCCGCCGCGCGTACGTGCTCGATGTAGTTGTGTGAGCCGAAGAGTAAACCCGAAACGGGCAAGCGTGCCGCCGCTGCTTCGAGTGCGTCGAGCGCGGCCGCGGAAAGCGGTACTGAACGCGCGTTCCGTGTCTTGTCGATCTCGGGTGTGATGTTGAGCGCGGGCGCGCCCGGCGTCCAATGCAGTGGTACGCGGATGCGATCGATCGTCGACGGGCGCAGCCCCGTCTCATACTGCAGGCGGAAGCGTCCGCGGATCGCGAACACTTCAACCCGCTTCGAAGTCGACCACTCAGGCAGCGCAGCGATCACGGCAAGCACTTCAGCCGGCGAGAGGTCCGAAGCCTCGACACGTCGGCGCGTGTGGTGCGGCGTGCCTGTCACGCGGGAAGGCACGCCGGGCACCTTCACTAGCCGCGGCAAGTACCCGCGCTCGTGCGACCAAGCAAGGAAGCGACGCAACGCGCCTAGCTCCTTTCGAACAGTCGTCGCCACGACTTTGCCTAGTCGCTTGTTCCGATAGTCCCCCGCGGTCACGTCCGTGATATCCGCCATCGTTTGCCAGTGTGCGAGCCAGTGCCGCCCGTACGTTTCCCACACGAGCGCGGTCGCGGCGGCGAGCGTTGTATCAGTCGCGAGCCATGTCGCGATCAATTCGTCGAGCGGGGGCGCATCGCCGCGCCGCACCGAGATTACGACGACCGGCGCGCGCTGGACGGCGTCGGCGTAGATCCGAGCCGCCGCTTTAGTAGCCGGTTCCTGACGACCTTACCGTCGTGATGGTCTCAAGCGAGAACTTGACGCCCGCGATCGGCGTCGGCTCTTGGTCTTCGGGCGTGTCGCGTGCGTGCTCGAAGATCTTCTTAGTGTCGGCTGTCAGGTACGCGCGCGGCAACTGGTCTTGATCTATCGCCGCGACCTTCCAAACGCCACGCGTCGACGTGCCCGCGCTCGTCTCAGTGTCGGTCTTGCTTGCTGCGACTAGCTGCGCGGTAGCGACCGCGTGCTGGCCCACCGCGTGCGACGCCGCCGCCGCTTTAAAGTTGATATCAGCCGCGCGTCGCTGCGCCAGAATATACCGGCCGTACTCTGTCTTGAGTGTCGCGCGCGCGTTCACAAGCGCGTCCGCGCTCGGCTTGAACAGGGCGTGCAGTTTGCGACTCAGCGAACCGAGCGCGCCCGGCCCAGCCTTACGGACAAGATCGAGCCCTTGCTCTTCGCGCGTCAGGTACTGAAGCCAATGTTCGGCGAGCTTGCGCGATGTTTCGTCCGTGACTTTGATCGTACCTGTCATCGCTTCGACCGCTAGGTACTGCGTGTGACGTTGCTTGAGGTAAGGCGCGACCTGCTTTTCGATGTCGGCCGCAACGCGTTTCAGATTGTCGTTTAATTCAGGGACCATTGTTTAACTCTCCAGCTCAGCGAAAGGACGGTGCTTGTGGTGCCCGTGCATCCAGATATTGAGGCCGGCAGCGTCGAGCACGTTGTGCGCGTTCCAGCTGTAGCCCGTGACTGCGCGCGTCCGCGCTAGCGTTTCGCATGCTCGCTCGATCTTGTTCGTCATAAACTCGGGCGTGTGTCCGCACGCGTCCGCGATTAGTCGCCGCTCGCGTTCAGTGAGCAACGCCCACACGCGCGAATGGTGCACCGGCTTTTTTAACTGGCCCTTCCAAGCGCGTGGATCGGTCGTCGCCGCCGTGATGCCGTGCGCCGCAAGTAGCCCGCTGATGTAGCCGACGGTCTCCCGCAAACGCATGATGACTTCTGGGTCGCGTGTGCCTTCGCTGTTGCCGTGCGGATAGATGACGGGGCTTTCGATCATGACGCGGACGGGCCCGACGATGCCCGCAAAGAAGTCAGGCGGCGAGTGACCAACCGCGCGTATCGAAGACGCGACCGACCACGACCACCCGCACAAGTCGACGCCCGGATCGATCGCGAGCGTTGCATCACTCACTGACGCGACACCTTGTCATCATAGCATTGAGTTCGGTTAGGTGCGGCGTGAGGTCTGACATCTCGCCGCGATCGATCCGCTCGACTAGTAGTCGCATCTTCGACGCGCGCGCCTTTAAGTTCTCGCGCTCGTTCGCGTACCACGCGCCTACGGCCTGCCTTAGATCTTGTGTGGTTACTGGTACTGGTTTTGCCATTATTTCAACTCGCTTGTTTGTTTGAAGCCGGCGAAGTGCTCGGCTATTACTTCTCGACTCACGTCGCGGGGCCACTTGTTCGAAGTGAGTACCGCGAAGCATTCGTTTGGATCGCGTGCGCCTTTCGCGATCGCGCCCGTGAGCGCTTCGGCGCACGCGACGCGCAGGTCCCACGGAATCAGCTTGCCGTCTGGACCCGTGATCGTTTCCGCTTTCTTGCTCCACTGGCGACACACGAGCGTGTCGACACCACACGGGACGTCCGTTAGGATCGAGCGCGCGGCTGCGAACATGAGGTCAGACTGACGCGCACTCGCCGCGTCGATTCGATCTTCGGGGACTTCGGTCATGATTGAATCGTGCACGAAGTTCACGGGGTGACAGCCGTATAGCGGGTCGTCTTCACCTAGCTCGCTCATTCCTACGGTAGCTTTCCACACGAGCCACATGGCGAGCTTAGCGACGTCGGACCCAAGCCCCTGAAACGGCTGATTGCACGCGCTGCAGTACGTCGCGCCCGCGCGCAGCCGACCCGACCACGGCTGTACGACGTTGTAGTGATCCGAGCGCGTCTCAAGGGAAGACACCCAGCGGAAGTAAGCGTGCATCTCGGGCCACGTCGCTTTGTATTGCTTGATCAAGACGGCGGCTTCGTCCACGGTCATCTTGATCCGGTAAGCTTTCCAAGCGAACAGCGCGAACGTTTCAGCACCTAGTCCACCCGCCGCCCCGAAGTTCACGCCCTTTCCAGCCGTGCGCGCGTTGTCGACCGCGTCTTCTTTCTTGCGTGGCAATAGTGCGTCGTAGTCTTCACCGAGAATCGTCGCGGCAATCATGAGGTGAGCATCTTTACCCGCGCGCAGCGCGTCCCCTAGATGCGAGTAACCTAGCACCCAGTAACAGACCTGCGCGAGCGTGTGCAGTTCGAGCATCTTGAAGTCCGAATCGACGAAGACGAAACCAGCACGCGGGACGAAGCACTCGCGGATGCCAGGCAACCGGCGCACGTTCTGCACGGGTGGATTCGAAGACGACGTGCGCCCGGTTTCGAGTAGCGATTCAAAGTGCGTGTGAATCGGTTGCGTGATGCCGCGCATCAGTGTTGGTATGTCGTTCGATAGTGTCTTCGTGAGCCCGGCATACTCGGCGTACAGAGTTAAACTCGGGTCCTCCGACTTCTCGCACGCGTCGACGTCCAGCGATATGCCGGGCTCCTTCGCGAGCATGTCAGGCCTTGCACCTTTCTTCCGCTTCGGTTTCGTGCGTGGTGCGCTGCGCCCGAGCTTCGCGTACGCCGCAACGCAAAGAGCCGCCGCGGTTTTCGTGTCGCGCGTGTACTTAATATTCACCAGCCCCACCGCCGCGAGTTGTTCTGACCACGCGAGCCACGCCGGATCGATCGGGCGGCCTGTCGTGTCCGCGTCTTTGCGCGCCCGGCTAAAGTCCGTCCAGTGCGTGAGCTGCACGAGCCACGGGTCCCCCGACGCGAGCAACGTCGGCTTGCGCGCGTTGTCCAGTCCTAACGCTAGACACCGCGCCGTGATTGCTTTCGTATCGCGCGAATCTTCGCGCCGGATGAGCCCTAGCGTTTCGAGTTGATCGCGAGCCTCGACGGTCATCTCGCGAACGTCGGCGGCGAGCCGCTCAACACCTGCGCGATCCGTCCGCAGCCCGTACGCGCTCATAGACTTGAGCGGGATGCATGCCATCGTCTGTCGAGTCTCTTCAGCGCCGAAGACTTCGCAGCCCGGGAAGTTCGCGCGGATCCTCGGGTCTTGCTTCGCTAGCTCTTGCGCGTGGTGCGCGATCGCGACTCCGATCGAGTCGTCGCGCGAATAGTCGTACGCTTCTTGCGGGTACTCGCGCGGGTGCAAGTGTTCGAGGTCCGCGTACCGCGTGCGCCACGGGTTCTCTTTGTCGAGACGCATGTCGCTATGTCGTGCGACGATCTCGGCCGCGTTGTAGAAGTGCTTCTTAAAGAGACCCTCGCGCAGCTCTTCGAACCGGTAACAACCGGCGGCTAGGTCTAGCAGTTTTTGCCGCACGAAGATGCAATGCACGCGCCCGGCTTCGTACGCGTCAACCCAAAGCCTTAGCATGTGCTTCCAGCTCTTCGCGTTCGCGATCGAGACGAGTACATCAAACGCGAAGCCCGCGCCCGTGAGTGAATGGCCGCCTTCAAGTGCCGCTATCAGATAGTCTATGCCGTCGTCGGCTTTGAGTACGTCAGCACGATGAATCGTCGCACCGTCGAATTCAGCAAACGACATGCACACCGCGCGCGGTAGTTGGCGCGCGGGTGCTATCAGATGGGTTTCGAAGTCGGCGGCTATCACGTGAGTGCGGCGAAGGCTTGGAATGTCAGGGCGTGCAGGTAAGCCCGCACCGCGTCCGTTTTCATATCGACGAACAAGCAACGATCGATCGTCGTCACATTGATCAGCGACGCGTTGTCGCGCGCTGCGCGCATGCCTGAACTGATGCCCAGATCGACACCGAACACGATCTGCTCGGCCGCGTGAGACCATTCAAGCCCCGCCGCAATACCCGCCGATCGTAGCTCGACTGACTCGGACCAAACTTGAGTATACAGCAAGTGCGACGCGAACGGCGCGTCGCCGCGTTCGAGCGCGTCCGCTAGCAACATTCGCGCGTACTGGATGTTATGCCGCATCAGTTCGGCGTACGTGTATTGGCCCGCGTAGTGCTCGACGTCGTCGTCGCTCGGCTTGAAGGGGCTTTCGATAATGGTCAACATATTGAATCGATTCTATTGTTTCAGAC
>Ga0222649_1000691_pt1 | contig 10366 bp, 18 predicted proteins | sample AntAcemetagen337_FD_179865 | JGI IMG/M metagenome (GOLD analysis project Ga0222649, IMG submission 179865) | Saline water microbial communities from Ace Lake, Antarctica - #337 | ecosystem: Environmental > Aquatic > Non-marine Saline and Alkaline > Saline | place: Antarctica: Ace Lake... | reverse complement strand
AGTCTATTAAAGATGGATCTGGAAAATCAAAACACTTACTACGACAGGAACTATTTGAGATTTTAGGAGGTAAAAAGAAATCACTTACTAATATGACCGACACTCAAGAAAGAGCTTACGAAGCAATTCGTTCATCATTGTCAGATGTTTTAGATTCTAAAAATTCAAACTATAAAAAATTAAATACACAATACAGTAAAATTGTTACTCCACTTACTGAAATCAGAAAATTCATGAAAGGGATCGATGGTGCTGATGATGATATTTTGGAAATGAGTGCAGGTCTTTTGGCAAGAAGATTAACAAGTTTTGCACAAACAAATCCTAAAATTCAACAGGTCCTAAAACAACTTGATGAAGCGACAGCAAAAACTGGAAAATCAGGACTTAACACGCAAGAGCTTGTGGACTTTTATAATATACTTGAAAAATATTATGACATTGCTCCAAAGACAGGATTTCAAGGCCAGATAACTTCTGGAATAGAAAAAGCCGGAAATATTCAAGGGTTACTTATGGATACCGGTAGAAAAATGGCAGGTAGAAGTAATGCAGTTAGACAAAAAGCATTTGAAGATATAATTGAAGAAGCTTTAGGTGGTAAGTCTTTTAGTTCGGCAACTGTGCCTAAAACAGTCAAAGGTAATAACCCAACAGCAGTAAAGATGACTGATTTTGACAAGTCACCAAATCTTTCAAAAGAAAATAAATTAGTAGAAACAAAGTCTTTCCAAAAAATTATAGATAATGAGCCTTCCCTTCTGGAAGAATACAGAAGAACAAATGGAAAAGTAATCAACACTGATAATTTTCGATCACTCTTTAAAGACGAAGGGTATGTAGGATATAATGCTGTTTCTGTTCAAGAACCTTCTTCTTACTTAGCTAAAAAAGCTTACACTGAAGCATTAAAACAAGATGGTCAGTATGCTTCTTTCCTTGCAGGTGGTAGTGGAACTGGAAAGACTTCAGCAGTAAAAGGTATTCCAGAAGTTACGGACATCATGAGTAAATCTGCTGTAATTTTAGACTCAAACCTTTCAAGCATGAAGTCAGCAGTCAAGAAAATTGAAGAAGCTGTTCAAGCCGGAAAAGATGTTGTTATCAATTATGTTTACAGAGATCCTTTTGACTCATTTGAAAATGGAGTAGTAAAAAGAATGTTATCAAATCCAGAAGAAGGTGGAAGACTTGTTCCTTCAAATGTTGTTGCCGGAAATCACATTGACTCATGGGATGTAATAAAAGAATTATATAATGATGGTGTGCCGGTAAACTTTATTGACAACTCTTTAGGTTTCAAAAAAGCAAAGATTGTAAACTTTGAAGAATTGGAAGCAAAGATTAATTATCCGACAAAAGAAGAATTAACAGAAAGATTTAATGACATTGCTCGAAGACTTTACAAAACAGGAGCAATTGACATAGATCAAGTAAATGGTTACATTGAATAATATGGCAAATTGGACAAAAAAAGCACAAGAAACATTTAAGAAATCAAAAACTGATCAAGCTAAGATGGGACAAGAACTTGTTGATTCTCTAAATAGTGGTTCTAATTAAGGTTTAAATGGTGACAAAAAGTTATCCACATTTTATTTTAAAACACTTGACAACAGTTGCCAACTGGTATAATATAGAAGAGTAGTGTTATTAATTAAAGAAAAGTTTATGACAATCAAAACAATAGGTGAAGAGTTGGTTCAAAATTTAAACGCTGTTGAAAAAACAGAAAAACCAAAAAGCAATACATACAATCGTGGGACTCTTAAAAAAGAAATCATCAAAGGTGAATGGTTAGTGAGAAGAAAATACAGATACACAGATGATTACGCTTGGGACAGTGCTTCCGACTTTGGAAAAACAGGCTTCATGGAAGCAAAGTATTTTCCAGACTTCTGGCTGTGGTTAGAAGAGAAAGGATTAGTAGAAGAATTTAATTCAAGACTTAATGAGGTTAAACAATGGGAAGATCGTGATTCTGTGCGAAGAGAATATACAAACAAGTATGCAGAAGAAAAAAATGTAGTTGAGGTTAAAGGAATGGTTTTTGATCAAAACAACTTTAAAAATTATGGCCACGCTTGGAAAGAAGTAGATGGATCAGTGGTCCTTTACTTTGGATATACAAGTTTTGAATTTATTAGAACTAATAAAAAATAACTATGCAATCAAAACAATTTAAAGATACACGAACCGGAGAGATAGTTACACAAGTGCCAATAATGGAAATGAAATACTTCAAAGAAGTGCAAGAAGATGAAACAGATAGAGAGATGTATGCACACTTCAGCAGTGCCTTTAATAATGAAGATCTTAACTAATAAAATAAATATGACAAAAGAAAATGCAATGGCAGATATTAGAAAAGTAAACTCAAAAATTATCAGAAGACACAGATACATTTGCGGAATTGTTCCAGATGAATTAAAAAATCAAACCGGTTGTGGTGATCTATTCTTTGAAAGCCCAGATGGCCAAAATGGAGAGCTTTACATTGAGCTTAAAAATCTAAAATGGCGTGGAAGCTTCAAAACAGAGTACAATTGGCAGGTGTCAAAAGAAGGAACGAGAATTATTTATTCAGAAGGTGATATTTACATTAAAGAAAATTAACATGAAAGAAAAACTATACTCAATCGGTGAAGTGTTCCGGCTCGGACTACTTATAAACAGTAAAGGCGTATCATACAAACACAAGGCCACGATTTCTAAGATCATTAACTCAATGAGTTACGAAATCCAGAACACTCCTTTTGGACCTTCTAAGGCAATAAGTGAAAGACAAATAGCGGAACACAATTCAAAAACAAATATGTATATATAAAGTTTTCAACCTTTGACTCTTTCAAAGGTTTTTTATTTATTGTATAATTATCTAGACCTCATAAATACTCCAACTATAAATGGCAGTACAAGATAGTATATTATCAATCCTACTATAATTAATTTAATCATAAACTAATTATAGCACGCAATAATCAAAAAGTCGAATGAAGCTAATACCAGAAATTTACCACATGATCATTGTACTCGGAGTCATCCTCTTCGGTTCAATTGTCCACGCCACAAGTCAGTTAAAAATCGCAAGAGATAAAAAACTGCAATTTAATGCTGTTGATTTCTGGATATTGTTTCTTCTGGCTTCATTTGCTGGTTCAATCTTTGGGATGATCGCACTTATTTTATTTGATAACCAAATTATAGTAGTATTATTCTCTGCCATTGGAGCGTTTCTTGGAATGGCCGGACTTAATAGAGTTGCCAGCATCTTATTAGATGTTTTGTCTTCTAAAATTGATCGGAAATAATATGAAACATGAATTGAAACGACATACGAATAAAAAACAAATTTATGGAGCGTTAATAGCTATGATTATTATTGCTTTTTTCTTTCGTATATCTCTTAGCTGTCTTAGTGTGTTAAAATATTGTTATTATTACTTTAACTAATCAAACATGAATATATTTGAATCAGCTTCAAAAATAGTTTTTGTAGGAATGGCAGTGGCCATTATCGGACTTACTTTTTTTGGCATCGTAGAGGCAAAAGACTTTTTAACATTAGCAACAATGGCTTTCACTTTTTACTTTTCTAATAAAGGAAATGAAAGCAATAACTATTTAGGAAAATAATATGAGTGAAAATTATAATGGAGCGTTAATTGATACACGCCCAGAAGAAGAAAAAATAAAAGATTACTCTTTTAGAGAAATTGTAGCATCTGCTGATACTCCTAACTGGAAAGAAAAGAAAGAATCAGAATGGAATAAATATCCTATATACAATCAAGGGAACAGCGACCAATGCGTTGCTTTTACTTTGGCTAAACTAATGGCTATCACGCACTTAAAAGAAGAAGGAGAGTGGATTGATTTCAGTGCATCCGACTTATATGAAAGAAGAATAAATAACACTGCCGGCATGGGTTCTGATGATGCTTTTAATCTTTTAAAGACAGGTGGTATTACACTTGCACAATTATATCCAAACAAAATTATAAACAACAACGACCACAGAAATTTAATTAAAAAACATTACAGAAAAGTTGGAGAAGTATTTAAGATAAAAAACTATATCCATGCACCATCAAATGATATTGATGCAGTTGCTTCAATTATTCAAAAAACTGGCAAAGGTGTTATGGTTTGGTTTTGGGGTTCTTTCAAGGAATGGGATAAAGTTGAGCCTTCTTTAATTGATACACAAACTAATTTATTTTCAGCGAGTGTCAGACATTCTGTTACTTGTGTAGACTTCTTTTTAATCAATGGAAAAAAGTTTTTGCTTATTGAAGACTCGTGGGGAAACAAAGGGAAAGAAGGCAGAAGATTAGTGTCAGAAGATTTCTTTTCAAGAAGAAATTACTACGCAGGTTATCTTATGAATTTTCAATTTGAATCATCTAACACTTCTGAAAAATACTTTATAACAAAACCTCAAAAGCTCGGAGATACTAATGAAGAAATAAAAGAGATACAGAGGTACTTGCAAAACAAAGGATACTTTCCTAAAAATATCTCATTAACTGGCTACTACGGAGCTATTACAGCCGATGCAGTTCTTAGGTGGCAATTAGATAATAATGTTGATAATAAGGAATTTTTGCTCGATTTAAAGGGTCATTTCTTTGGGAACAAATCACTTCAAGCCTTGAAATAACTGATATAATAAATTAAAGCTCAAGAGAGCTATGGCAATTGATTGTCGACACAATGAGTAAGATGGTTGAATGTGTTATTGAAATTAAGAAATGCTTATAAAAAGAACACTAATATTTATAATTATTATTTTGTTGCTTCTAGCTTTTCCGGTGTTTGCTCAGACAACAAAGGAAGAAGTTCAATTGGAAGAGATAGAAATAGTAATAGTAGAGGTGAAAACTTGGGAACAAGAATTTAGAGAGTTGCCGGAAGATTTACAAAGAACTGCTCTATGTGAATCTGATCAGCATAAAGATGGACTTCCAGATGTTGATGCAAAAAATCCAATTTCAACAGCGAGTGGAATATTCCAAATGATCAATAGCACTTATGCGTGGATGTGGACTGAGGTTTACGGAACACCGGTTGACTGGACAAAGAAAAATGATCCTTTTATTCAGATAGAATTATCAAAACATCTATATGACAAAGCAGGGTTGACACATTGGCAGTTTCCTTGTGGAACATTGATGAGGTAAAATAAAAATAATATCATAGAATAAAAAAATGTAGGGACACATGATCTCTGCATTTTTTTGTGTATACCTTATACATATTTTATACCCATAAACGAAAAAAGGTGGGAGGATTGGACTCCACACCCTTGCTATGAGTATCTCTACACATATCGGAACAGTTACGAACATATAGAACATAACTTCCACTTGGATTGTCCTCCTTTCGTTAAGTTACTACCCAACTCAACTTGCTTTTTTGGTAGCGGATACCAGTCGGCACTTCCTTTCGGAAATTGGTTTACGGTAACAGGTCAATGTATACAAAACTCGTGATTTAGTTTACACAAAACCTTCTTCGAAGTCTTCTTGGAATTTCGGTTTGCGATGTACGCTACCAACTTCCGTACTTTCTTCGACAAAGGCTCGTTGGACAGCTTCCCATTGCAACCCTCCAAACTGGTGGTTAGGTGGATAGACTGGGTCGTTCCAAAACTCACTTTGATAAACATCTTCTTCTATATTTGGCATAATAAATAACTCCTTTCAGTTACAAATTATAACATATCCTCTTCTTTAAATAAAAACTTGTTTAGTCTAATTCTAATTTCTTTATATTTTTTTATATCCCAACCTTGATGTCGGTATTTTTTATCTAGTTTCATTAAATATTAGTGTTGTTACCATTACACCATTCTACCAAAAACTTACACGATAGAACACAATGATTTATCAGAACATCGCTTTTTAAATTGTATCATAAATAAAAAGCACCAATTAAGGTGCTAGTGAAAACTATTCTGTGACTTCTGCTGTAACCTCTTCTACAACTTCTTCTGTGTTTTCTACGATTTCAGTTTCTGGATTCATAAATATTTAATTATCGTTTTTAGTAATTGCTCTATTATACACTATTTCCATCACACAACCTGTTAAAAATCCTTGTAAGTATGCACCATATTCTTCATCATCCTTTAATCCATAATTCAAAATTATGTCTTGAGTAGCGTGATAAACCTCATGAGCGACTGTATCAATATCTGTTTCACTCAAGTAGATAGTCTTTTCACGAACTTTGTACTCACCGAGCCTTCTGTCACCTAAATCTTTAAACTCGACTTTAATTTCAAATCCTAAATCTCCAGAATTTACACACTTTGATCCTTTTGCATAAACAGCAAGATCCCAATACTCCACTGAATTTTCTTTGTAAGATTCATCTTTTAGTAAAAATTGTTGGATGATTAGAATCGTTCCTAAAAATAAGATTAAAATTTTTAAGATCTTCATATTACTTTAAGTCTATAAAAGGAACTGTTGCATTTGGAATCATCTGTACAGGTAGCACACCATTCCATTTCTCAACGGCTTTTAAATTAACATACTCTTTACCTCCTTGATTTTGAATAGCTTGAGCTTGTATTCTAATTGTTTCTGCTTCTGCTTTTGCTCTTTCAATTTGTTGTTCTGCTTCAAATTTAATTCTGTCTAGGTCTCTTTCGGCTGTGAAGGCTCTTTGTTCTGCTGTTACTTTGGCTTCGATAGCTTCGTTAAAAGACCGTGAAAATTGTAAATCTGTAACATTGACTGCTTCAACAATCACAAATTTACCTGTAAATCTTTTTTGTAGTTCTGTTTGGATTGCATCTGTAAATTCAGAACGCTTTGTTACCAATTCTTCGGCAGTGTATTTTGCTGAAGAAGTTTTAACAGCATCACGAACAGCAGGTCTAATTACATTTTCTTCAAACACTTTTTGACTTCCAAATTGTCCGTAAATATCCCCTACGGCATTTGCTTCCAACCTGTAATTCACAACAGATGAAATTACTACATCTTGCAAATCTTTAGATGCAGAAGTAAGTGGATTTTCTTTTTCGTAAATGACATTATTTGTTTGAACATTAAACTTTTTTATTTTATCAATAAAAGGAAATTTAAATGCAAGACCAGAGTCTTTAACTCCAACAACTTTTCCTAATCTTATATGCACACCCATTTCTCCTTCATCAATAACCCTAACTGTTGAAAATACAACAACAATGATTAACAAAAGAATTGCACCTATACCTATTAACTTCCATCCTACATTTTTTTCTTCCATAATTCTTTAATTTAAATTGCTAAAACTATTAAACAAAGAATTATAAATCCAATCAATTTCAACAATCTTTTTCTTTTATTTCTTCTTTCATATTCATGATGAAATATAGATTCTGTTTGTTTTATTTTATAGTTCATAATTATTTGTTAGGAATAAATAGTTTTTTGTCATTCCGGACAAATCTTTAAAACTCTTCACCTTTGCCGACATCAATAACATTTAAGTTATTTTGCTTCCACATTCTAATAACAGAAGGCCGATCATCAACAATTACTTCGATGTCATATTTGTCTTTAAAATATAAGTCAAAGATTTGTTGTTTTACTTCTGTGTCCGGTCTTTTGTCGTGTGATCCACGCATGATAAGAGTTAGATATTTTATTGAAGGAATTTTTGATGCAAGCCATTCTATTGTTTCTTTCCTGTAATCTTCCGATCTAGCTGATACAAAGATGATTTTATGGCCTTTATCTTGGTATTCTTCAATCAAGCTGATAGTAGATTCAATAGGTGAGTCATTCATCATTTCACTAAAAAAACCCTTCCAATCCTTCGTTTCTCCGTTTACATAGTGTAATCTGTGTTCACAATTTGCCACTGTTCCATCAATGTCGCAGATCACGAACCCTAGTTCTGGTTTCTCTAATTTACTATACTGTAATGCCATTTTATAAATGACATGTGTTCCGACTTTCTTTCGCTCCAGTTCCCTTTCAATACATTCTTCGACACTCGTTCCTTTTTCCAAAATTCCAAAAACAGCCTTTGTTTCAGTTGCTATGTTTTTCCAGATGTCTTTATGTGACTCTCCTAAATTAGTATCATCCACCATCACATTGATGTTTTGTTTCAAAAAAAACTTTGCCAATTCTTTTTCGGCCTTCATGGTTAATTTCTCATTGTTTCCGGTCCATTTATTAAAGTGCAACATTTCTCTTAACAGATCCTTATTGACTCTAACCCAGTTGCCATTGTCTTGAAGCATTTGTTTTACTGATGTTGATTTTCCGCTCGCCGGAAGCCCTTTCATCATTATTAATTTTGCCATGTTATTTTTCTTGATCAGCCACGCTGATGTTATTGTTTAGAATATCTTTATAAATTTGCTGTGACTTTTTGCAGGCAACTCTTGAGAGTATTTTAAAATCAACGATTCCAACCTTCTTTGAAAACTCCCACACTTCTTCTGTAAGAAGATCGTGGTATGCGGAACTCGCAACTCTCGCAGTGTGTTTTAAGTCTAGTTTCTCATCAATCATCGGCTGAATTTTGTTCATAACTTTTTGAACTCGTGAAAGAGTCATGTATTTATTTACGATATATATTTCCCAATAAGTATCAGAGAATTTATTGTTTCCACCAAAAATCACATTATTGTCTTCTTTAAAACTTTCAGTAACAATTTTAGCGTGACAATGATTGCCAAAAGCATCTCGATGTTCTAAGTTCTTGATAACAACACCTTCACCTTTTGGACCTAATTTACTTTGTCCAACAAACTTTTGAAGTTGTTCCTGTGTTGGATTTTCAAATTCTCCAAAGTTATGTGGATAGTTTATTCCATTGACACAAGCAATAGCCTCCACATCTTTTTGTTCTAAGAAAATTTCAACTTCATCACCTTCTTTTTTATCTGTAATATCAAACAAATAAAACTGTTTATATTTTGTTTCATCATAAGATATTGTGTGCCGGACAAGCCATTCTCCATAAAGTCTAAGGTGTGGAAACTTGCTTAGTAAATTATTAATACCTCGATGGTCTTTTACATAATCGACAAAACCATTGAAGCCTTCAGTGTATTCTTGATTTCTTGATCCGTAACAAATACGGCCACCATCATTCCAAATCTGGACATTTGCTCCATCAATCTTTTCTTGAATTAAACAACGGCCATTAAGAATTCCTTCGGTTTCTTCTTTACCTAGTCGGTGAATTTTTGGATATCTTTTAAACATAATTTTTAATTATTTGAATAATTTAGAGTACACTATATTTTTTTAGCACATTCTTCTGAATAATATTCCCACGCTGTTTCCGGCGGAAAGTGATCCTTATTTATTTCTGTTACGCACTCATCAATTTTAATTAAGGCCTGTGTTTTATCATCCGCTAAACTCAGTAACCATCCCATCCCTAAAATAATTACAATAAAAACTGTCGCCCAAAATATTTTAGCCATTGTTTTTTGGTGAATTAAATGTAAGCGAGTAAGATGTTTTTGATTTTGCAAGTCCTTCTTCTTTTTCTTTTTCTTCTGTTTTTTTAAGTTTTGCTTTTAACTTATCAACTGTATCTGTAAAGGTCCACGCATAAATCAGTTTCAGTGAAAATGTTCCAACCTCGTTTGCAATTTTAGTTTCTCCTTTGATTGTCATGTCTTCTTGGATCTTTAAATTAACCTCTTTTATTTTTGCAGTCAAAGCTTTTTCTTGCTCTTTCAATTCTGCATATTCTATATAAATCTTTTTCATACTTAAAATATTATTTATTAATACTTTATTATTATTTCACAAGCACGCAAAATTACAAGCTGTGTTTTTCCACAACTCGAGCTACACCTTCAGCAACCTTCTGTGTCAAACGGATTCCAACTCGATCAACCTTTGGAATATTGTTGTTTTTTATATTAGTTGCTTTGAGATAATTTTTCCGCCTGTTCTTTTTCATATTTTTTTTGGAGTCTTACTTCGACTGACTTTCTCTGCATCTCTCGGAAGTGGTCCTTTGTCGGAGGGTTTTTTTGGTGTCTTATTTCTGCCATTTTTTTGTAATCTCGCATAATCTTCTTTTATTTCGTTAGCTACTTTTAAAATTCTTTTTTCCATTGCATCTCGTTCCCACTGAAGGATCGTTCTCTTAAATGTTTTAGGCTTGCCGACAAGCTTCAGAGCTTTCCTTTTTTGGAAAGTCCTTCCTTTATAAGTTAGTTTTTTATCATTAAACTTTGTTTCCATATAAATTAATTCACATAGATTTTTGACCTTACCAAATTTTTTCTGCACCATCAATGAGTAAAGATCCAACTGCTGGTGTTGGCTGACTTTCACATGATTCCACTGGTGTTCACCTTTCTTGTTTTTGTGGGATGTTTTGTATTCTA
>Ga0222649_1000688_pt1 | contig 10405 bp, 13 predicted proteins | sample AntAcemetagen337_FD_179865 | JGI IMG/M metagenome (GOLD analysis project Ga0222649, IMG submission 179865) | Saline water microbial communities from Ace Lake, Antarctica - #337 | ecosystem: Environmental > Aquatic > Non-marine Saline and Alkaline > Saline | place: Antarctica: Ace Lake... | reverse complement strand
CCATCATCCCGCCCTTACCGTCTAATCCACCGGTGCGCGCCCCGTTGCCCGTGTAGCCCCCGCCGTCGAATGACAGACCGCTAAAGATACCGCCCAGCAAGCCAGCAAAGCCGCCCTTTTTCGCAGCGCCACCGCCCGCAAACAAGCCAGAGCCGAACAGCGCATATTCCAGAGCCGCCCGCTTGATGCTGTCCTTGAATGCGTCCATCGCGTCCGCACCGCCCATGGCCGCATCAATGATACTGTCCTTGAACTCGCCCTGCATCTTTTCCATAGCTGCGATCTTGTCGCGCGCTTGGTCGTACTGCTCCGCAAGCTGGCCAACCTCTGCCGCCTCGGCGTCGATCTTTGCTGTCAGTTCTTCGGTGATCGCCATGCCGCGCTTTTTGGCTTCGTCCAGCAAACGGTGCTTTGCAGTGAGTTCGGCAACCTGCCCTGCGGATTTGCCCAGCAGATCAATCTGCCGCTGAATGCGCTGCAATTGATCTTCGGAAATGTCGAAAAGCGGCGTTTGCTCTCTACCGCCACCGCCTGAACTGCGCGAACCACGACCCCCGCCGCCGCCGCTTGGCGGCGGCGGGGGCGGGGGCTTGTAGGTGCGCAGGAACTCTCCGGCCTCTGCCGTTTGTATGTCAATGGCGCGACCGCCTACCGTGCGCGGGTCTACGGCACCTCTGCGGCCTTGTTCGCTGCTTTGCATCTGCGCGGCACCCAATCCGCCCGCATAATCCCACGCCGCGCCTGCCATGGCCTGCAACTTGCTTAGCATCGTATCCGCGCTTGGAAAGGCGCTGGCGATAGCAGCACCGGACGCATATGCCGCGTCAACAAATTCGCGCATTGAAAACGTGTTATCCTCAATCACGCCGACCAGTTCGGCGGCGCTGTCGGAAACTTCCCGCACCTGAACGGCAAGGTTCAACGCCTCACCCGTCAGCGATTCCAATGGCCCGAATGTGTTCGTAATGACCGCAAGAAGATCCTCACCGGCCGCGACAACCTGCTCTGGCCCCTTGGCATTCCCGAAGGCATCCAAAGCATCCAGCAACATACGCGCCTGCGCCTCCGTGGTGCCGAACTCTTCTTGCAGCGCCTCAATAGACTGCATGTATTTCGTGCTGATGAACTGCGAATTCTCGGGCACGCTGTTGATAAATTCGATCAGGTTCCGCAGGCGGTCAACGTCGATGGCGTCAATGGCCTGCCCCGCCGTCAGAGCCTCCAGCGCAATCGCTTTGTTGATACTCGTCAGCGCCTGCGCGAACACCGCCGCCGCCTCTGCCGCGCTGCCATACTTCGCCTCAAGTTCCGCAGTCGGGATCTGTGCGTTCGTGACTGCTGTAGAGTAGGCATTGACCGCGCTCGTGAGCGCATCTGAACGCTCTTTGAATTCGCCTGCTGTCTCAGTGCCGCGCATGAAGAAAGCGATCAGCGGAGCGCCTACGGCCAGCGCAGCACCCAGAACGGCACCCATAGGACCAAACACGCCCAAAAGCTGAGAACCCTGTTGCGTGAAGGCCGTGAGCGCGGATTGCCCGCCCTGCACCTGCACCGCGAAGTCACCGACCTGATAACCGGCCTGCTGAAAGATAGACCGGTTGCGGTTCATAAAGCCTGTCGAGGATGCGACGGCACCATTCATGGCGATCACGTTGTTCGTAGCACCCGACAACCGCGATGCCGTGCCGTCATATTCCCGCTGCAAAAGGTCCAGGCCCTTCGCGTGCTGCGCGGCGTCGATGGTGCCAGCCTCAAGAGCCGCATTGAAACGCGTCTGCTCTTTGGTCAGTCTGTTTTCCGCAGCCGCCAGCGGATTGAACTTGCGCTCCAGCCGGTCAATCGCCGCGCCCGCAGATTTCGCCCGCTTCTCGAATTCCGCCTGCTGCAACTCCAGCAGAATAGCAATGCGCTCTGTAGGTTCAGCCATATTTTGCCTTCAATTCCTGAAACTCATCCCACGTAGGCGGCTGAGTGGTTTCGCCCGCGTGCGCTTCGTTCCAGCCCTCGATGAACAGGGACCAGTCCGCAGGCGTCATTGCACGCCAATCGGCGGCGCTTAGACCGGCGCTGATTGCGTTTCTGATCTTGGCTTGCGCTTCGTAGGCTTGCGGCCTGTCTGTGCGGACGATCCAGCTAAACCGTCTGCTTTTTTTTTACCGGCATCGGGCGGCAGGAATGCAGCCAGCACCAGATCCTGCGCCATGGCGCGAATACGGTGGTTTTCGTAGGGCGGCAAATCGTCGACCAGCTTGTCGGCTGACTTGTCGTTCAGGCCAGCGCCCACCAGCCCCAGCGCGACAATATCGCGGCAGTGGCTTGATTTGACTTCGCCGCGCCCAAGCAACTGGTCGAGGAATGCAAAGATGCCCACCCCATGCTGTCGCTCGAACCGCTCAATCTCGCCGTTCCGCAAAATCAGCGGGCGGCTTTCACCGCCCAACTGTTCAACTGTGCCGCCTGCCGGTGCGGCTGCTGTGATCGGCATTAAGGCGTGACCTCCGCCGTGAACGTGATCGTTCCGGTGCTATCCAGCCCGATCTCCATCGTCACAGCACCGCCGTTGATCTCGCCAGCAACTCCGAGGCTTCCGGTGATGAACTTCCCCACGAAGGTGCCAAGGCCTGGCACGATCACCTGATAATCATTGATGCTGGTGCCGTTCAGCTTGCTGGTGATCAGCGCACTCGTTTGCGCCTTGCTCTCGAAGAAACCGGAACCGGAGAACGTGACCTTTGCCGTTCCGGCCACCATCTCCTGAAACAGCTTGCCGCCTGCTCCCGTGCAGTCGATTGTGGTCACGTCGATGTTTTCACCGTCGAGCGTCAGATTGCGGCTATTGAGACCACAGAGCGTGGAATAGACAATCGGCTCTGCGCCGTCGCCTACTTTAATCAGAAACAGATCTGGGTTTTGCTTTGGCATGGGTCGGCTCCATATATTGGGGGTAAGGATGCCGGTCCGGCTATCCCTGTCACGCTTGCCCAAGGCGCGGATATGGGCTTACCTATGTGAAACGACACAAAGGAAATTCTATGAAATATGCGATTTTGGCCGCTATGCTCTTTGCGAACGGTGCGTCAGCCAATGAAATGCCAGTTCTCGGCTTCAATGGGTTTTCGTTCATGGTAGACGCCAGAAAGATACGTGGAGGCGAGACCCCACAAACTGTGATTGATCGCGCCGGTGCCGTGTGTGGATCAGTAGGTAAGTCTGCAGAGTTGCAGATTACGGAAGAAGTTAGCGACTTCAGAGCGAGATTTTACTACATTTGCCTGTAGCGACGGGTATCTTCCCTTAACCGTCGAGGATGGCAGAAAACGCGACGATAGCCGTGTAGCTTTGCCCGTCGCTGTCCTGCGTCACGTCCTGCGTCAGCCAGTGCAACCGCACCAGCGTAAAGCCCGTGACCGTCAAAGGGGCACTTTCCAGAGCCGCAACAATGGCCTCCGCGCATTTTGTGGCCTCTACGCGCCCAGACTTTACAGGGCGGCTGTGTGCCTCAATACCGAAAGTGATTGCCGCGGCCCGTCCGCAGTCACTGCGAAGCGGGCGCGGCTCGATACCGCCGATGCGGATATAGGGGCGCTGCGCACCTTGCGGTGGCTGGTCATAGACCCGCATCCCCACCAGCGCCGTGATAGCAGAATCAGACTTTAGCGCGGCCACAGCGGCCTTTTGCAGAGCAAGGGCGTATCCGTCGGCCATCACTTCACCGCCTTTATTGCGTCTTTGATTGCCTTGCGATTCCGGGCGCGCCGCTTTGTCTTGGTGAGGTTCATTGCCGGATTCTTGAACGGGCGCGGACCGCTTTCACCTTCGATGACCTTTGCCTTCTGTCCGAAGTTTATCAGTTGGCCACCCCCTTCAACCTCTGTGTTCGAAATTTCCGCCCTACTGGCACCGGTTCTTTCTGGAATGAGCACCTTTGCCAGATCCACAATCATTTCCGCGGTGTCTCGGTTCGCTTTGGCAAACTGCGCCTCTATCGCTGGGGTGATCCTGTTGAGCATCGCCTTTGTCGCCTGAAAGCCGGTTTTCTTCACTGTGCGCCGCCCGCTTCCACAAGCAGATCCAGCATCGCTCCTTTGTCGTCAGCGAATGCGATGCCGCGAATATTCCACGTCTCGCCGCGCGCTACAGCCTGATCGGCTTCCGTCAGCCCGCGCGCCTGTATGCTGGAGCGAATTCGGATTGTCGCAGTCCGGTTGTTTTCGACCGAACCGGCCGCCACCCGCTCCTTGCCGGTTGTATCGCGCACGTTGCCCCAGACCGTAAGAAACGGCTCAAACTCGCCCGTCACATTGCCGTATTCGTCAGGCTCCACCGATTGACGGTTGAACTGAACGCGGTGGTTTAGGCGTCCGGCGCCCCTCACATCCACACCCGCAGAGAGCCGATGATCGACTGAACAGCCATAGGCGCAGCCGAAAGCGCCCTCTCGGTTGCGGCTTCCCTGTTTTCGTACCAATGAGCGGCAAGCATCTTTACCGCCATCTGAACGGCTGGCAGCTGCTTCACCGGCAGTGCGCATTCGTAGGTGATGCGAACGGTATCCACGGCGCCGCCTTTGACCTCAACAAAGGTGCCGCCCAGGTTCGCCTTTATCGTGATGCTGTCGGCGGGCGCCTCCACCCCGTCGAGGATGCCGACCGCAGACACGTTAGACGCATCCGGCAGCAGCAGCTTATGCGTGCCCCACTCGTCAAATTCTTGCGACCACGTTTGGGGCATGATCGCCCGCCCCATCACGCCGCGCCACCCGTCCAGATATGCCACCGCAGCGGCCTCCAGCGCGTCGATCATCGAGTCTTCGTCATCATGATCGATCCGTAGGTGCAGCTTCATATCTGGCAGCGACACAACGCGCGCAGACGGGGCCGTGACCAAAACAGGCGGGGTCATTTCTTCTCCGGTGCCTTCTTCATAGCCTTGTCAGAAAGGGCACCGGCTTCGCGCGCAGCGTGCTCCAGTTCTTTCGGGCAATCGTCGCCAGCCTCGTAATCGACCGGATAGACCGCACCATCCGGCGCGCCCCTGAATGCTTTTGTGAGTTTCATGGTGTCCTCCTTATCAGCTTGAGAAAGAGGGCAAGCGAACCCGCCCCCTCAGAAAGCTGATTAAGTCGCTGCGACTTTCAGCAACTTGATTGCGTTGGTGTCTTTCAGCTTGCCGCCGACCCGCTTGAACATGATGTAGCGGATGTATCCTGGCTTAGTCACTTCGTCGCGCACGATGCCCATGCCGACACGATCAGCGATCAGGTAGCCGCGCTGGAAATCTCCGAACGCGACAGGGAACGTCCCCGCTGCAATCTCGGGCATGTCCTCGGCAATCGTCATGCCGTAGCCATTGATCGTGGAGGGGACGCCAGCCGCGACAGATGCCTGCAGCAGATAGCGGCCATCACCATCGCGGACCTTCGCCAGAGCCGCCATCGTGTTGCTGTTCATGACCCACTGCGCCCCGGAACGATAGCCGGCCTTGAGGCCGAATGTCAGCGTGTGGAAGGTGTCGAACACGTTGGTCGCCAGTGCCGCAGCCTGCCCGGTCGGGACATATTGCAGCGTGCCGAATGCGCGGGTTGCATCCGCAGTCACGACAGGCGTCGGACCGGCAAGGAAGCCGGTTGGCTTGTTCGTGCCGTTGCCGGATACGAACGCGACACCCTCGGCAATCGCAAACTGCTCAGTCGCGGAACCCGTCAGCCATGCTTCAACGTCGAAGAACAGATCTTCGAGCGAGTGCCGCGTGGCTTCCGGCTTCGCGGCCAGCTCCCCGAACGTCGGCGCGCACTCTCCGATGTTGGGCGTAGTCGTGGCTGTGCGCGTGTCAGTCTCGCCCACCCACTCCGTTCCGAACCCGTTCAGGTCGACCAGTTCCTTGTAGTCAGGCGTTCCCACCTGAACCACGCGGGCAATCTGCCGGATCGGCGAGATGTCCTGAACCTGCTTTGCGATGTCGGTCGAAATCAACTCAGGCAGTGCATAGCCGCCGGACCCGGCGGTGCTGGTGCGAACATCAGCGGCCTTTCCCTGCAGTTCGTACATCTTCTGCTGCAACGCGGGGTTGCCAGGCGAGCGAATGAAAGCGACGAATGCCTCCTTGTACTCGTCAGCAGCCTCGGCAGAACCCGGCTGGCCGGGGCGCGCGCCTTTGGTTTCGATCTCGGCAATGCGTGCGTCCATCGCCTTGTGCGCCAGTTCCGCCGACTGCTTGGCTTCCAGCGCCTTGGCCAGATCCGCTTCCATGCGGGCAATCTTTTCAGCGGACAGAACGTCCGCCGACTTCATGCCTTCAACTTCGGCGCGCAGTGCCGTGATGGTTTTGTTACCCTCTTCAATGAGGGGCTTAAGGTCATCGAGTGCCATGGTAGGCTCCTATGATGTGGTTTAAAGTGTGCAGCGGGCTCTCAGCAGCGCCGCCAGTTCCTCGCTACCGTCACCAGCGTCCTGCATGGCTTTGATCGCGTCATACCCACCAAGCATCAGCTTGCGAGCAACAGAACGTGACAACCCAGCATCCCGCGTGAGCATCCGTTCCAAGTCTCTTTCGGACATTTCAGCGGCCTTCACCGCGTCAATCCGGGTCATTTCGTTCATCGGGAAGGTGACCAGGGACACCTCCCAAAGATCCGCTTTTTCGATGATGCGCCCGCCGGTCGTGTCTTTGGAGCGCAGCGTGCGGTATCCGATAGACAGGCCATCCATCGCGCCCGCCTTGATCAGCTCATAGGCGTCTTTTCCGGCCTGAACCTGCGTCAAGATCCGCCCTTTTACGCGCAACCCCTTGCCATCGTCGGTCAGTTCATCCCAGACGCCCACAACAGCGTGCGGATCATGCTGCGACAGCATCTTGATTTTGCGGCCGGTTGCCAAGCTGTCCGAAAACGCGCCTGCCGCCACGATATCGCCGCCGAGGTCTTTATTGCCGTAGACAGAACCATAGCCCTCAATCATGCCTTCGCCGTCTGCCTTTAGATCAAGGCTCAGGTGCTTATATTCCATCGGGGATTTCCTTTTCCGCCTGCGGGTTCATCGCGCCGCGTGAAAGCGTGTTGGCCCACTCTTCGTCTATGGGGTTTCTGCCCACTTCCGAGCGCACTTCGTTCTGTGTCATCCATGCTGGCGTGCCACCGGCGCCCAGGGCTTTCGCGTAGTATTCAGCTTGGTCCTTGAAATCGCCGCGCAGCAGGTTGCGTTCGTCCAGATCGACGCGCAACCCCTCCACATTGCCCAGAACATCGCGGTTCGCGGCCTGCTCGAACCGCTCAATCCATGGCCCGAGCGTGTGAATGACGTGGTTTCTGAACATCTGCTCCGCGCTGGCGAATGTCGCGGCCTTATCAGCCTGCATCAGCATGATCGGCTGAACCCGAAACACCCGCGCGATCTCTTCGATCTGCAACCGGCGCGTCTCGATATACTGCGCATCCACGCTGGTCATCGTCATGGATTGAAATTTCGCGTTGCCGTCAAGGATGGCGATCCCGCCGCTACCACCCAAACCAAACTTCTCCTGCCACGTTTCGCGCAGCTTTTGCTTCGTTTCCGGTGCCAACTTGTTTTCAAACGACAAAATTCCGGACGGTTTGCCGCCGTTTCCAGCCAGTTTAGCCTGCTGCGATTCCAGCGCCTTTGACAGGCCGATGGCCTCGCGAGCCTGCCGAATGGCTGGTAAGCCCTCAAAGCCATTCAAGGACGGTCCGCGCAGGTAAAACACCTCGGAAAGCTCAAAGTATCCGTGCGTCTTGTCCGAGTAATCAACCCGAATGCGAAGGGACCAGTCGGCGCGCTGCTCGATAGACCAGGAGCCAGCCGGAACCGGCAGCAACTCGCGCACCTCACCCCGGACTACGCTCTTGATCGCAATCGCACCGCGCCCGATCGCGGCGTTGAAGATCATCCCTTCGCGGAACTCGTAGCTGGTCTGCCAACTGTTAGGCCGCACTGCCAAAAGCCGATGCGCCCAGTGCGTCCGGTCAATTCGCAGCCGCGGGAGATCGGTTGCCGCGTCAAACGTCTCCGACACTAACCGCACCGGCATTTGTCCGATGCCTTCCGCGATCACACGCGCCGCGCAAAACACCACCGGCACATCAAGCGCCGTCCACTCCGTAACTGTTGCGCCGGAAACAGTGCCGTAGCCCATCCACCCGGCAATGCCCGCCAGCTGGTTGACCGTATATGTGGAGCTTTTGCGTAGAAGTCTGAACATCAAAGCACCAACAATTCGGCATCATCCAGATAGCTTCGGCCTTTTGCCGCACTGGGTTCGGGGTTCCTGCTCATCAACATCGATGCGTTGAAGGTAGCCATCAGAGGGTCGATCTTCGCCAGTCCCGATCTTTGCTTGGTAACCATGCGTGCATTTCCCCTCAGTTCGGTCTTTGCATTCCCGACACACCAGTTCATCAACGGCTGCCCGCAATGGCGGAACGACCCTTTCTTGAGCTTGCGTGGCAACCCGTTGATTGCCGCGTTCAGACGGTAGCCCTGACTGATCGGGCGGATCTGCTCGTCTGTCAGATTACGCATGGCCAGCGCGTCTACGATGTCAGCAACGCCCTCGGGATCGAGGCCGATAGCAGCGTCGTCGGGCAGAAGTCCGCGCTCAAGAAGATCCGCGCAGATGTCCGCAACGGATTCGATGTCTTCGCTCAGGTCCGTGCAGATCACGAGATCACCGAACTCAGCAAAGTCTTGCAGGCGCTCCGCGATCTCGGGACGCGCCTTCAGCACGTCATCTTGCACCCATGCCCTCGCCCAGTGCAGCCACTCTCGCGTCTCCCGATGCCGGCCAATCACTGCAAGCCCCAGAAGATCGTCGAGGCCACCGCCATCTATGCCCACAACGCAAACGTCTGATTGCTGCATGATGCCTTCCAGCGTCAGCATATCGTCAGCCTGGTCTTCCCAGTGATCCGCGCCCGCCCAGCGGTCAGAGTGCAAACCCACACCGATCTGGATGTTCAGGTGCTGTGACAGCCACAGCTGCAAATCCTCAGCGCCCTTAGACTTGGCCTTGCGGTACTCGCGCTCCAGAAGATCGATGAAGACGGACCGCCCGAGGTTGGGCATCACCATCGGCCAGAACCTCGTATCGAGGAACGGCTGCGCCTTATCGGTCTGCATGTCCTCCGGAAATTCGTATGTCACCGACAGCAGACCTTCGGAAGGCGTGGTGCCGTCTCGCACAGCGCGGGCGTTGAGCAGCTCCGTCCGGAAGATACCCGCAGGCTCATCGACTGATTGCGTCGTGATGAAGACCAGCAAGCAATTGGGCTTGTTCATCCCTCCCCGGATCTGCCCGATCACCTTCTTGGCATAGCTGCGCGACGACATCAGGTGTAGCTCATCGATGATCGCAAACACCGGGATGCCGCCTGTCACCACATTCATGTCAAACGACTTGATCGACAGCTTGGCGCCGGTCGTAATGTAGGTGACCTTTTTCAGATGATCCTGCACATGAAACAGTTTCTTGAGCGTCGGGTCGGCGTCGATCATGCCCTGCACCTGGGCAAAGCAAGTCTCGGCAACCCCTTGCGTCGGCCCGATGATGACCATCTTCGCGTTGGGCACTTCGTTGACCATAAGCGCGATCAGCCCCAACGCCGCCGAATTTGTCGTCTTCGAGTTCTTCTTGGGCACCAGCAGAAACAACTCGCTGATGTGCCGGATCTTGGTCTTCTGATCGACGCATCCGAAAAGCGCGCGCAAGATGTCACGGAACCAGTCGGCGCCGACTTCACCCAGCGGGGGCTGGCCCGCGACGTCCGGCAAGCGGAGCTGGTCGAAGATGCGGACAACAACCCGTGCGATCTTCTCATCGATGTCGAGCTGCGGGATCGGCGTCTCGCCTGCCTTCAGCTTTTCCACCCAATCGGGACAGGACAAGTCTCCGTCAAACGGCATCAGTGCACACCCTCGGGACGCGGACCCGACAGAAAATCCCAGGAGCCGTCCGGCGTTGCTTCAGCCTTGCGCTGCGCCTTGATCCCAAGCGGCTTGGCCGATGGCAGGGGCTTGCGGATATCACTCGCCAGGCAGTCCAGTTCCGCCTGCCGTGCAATCTTTCCGATTTCTTTCATCGCCGAGACCGATCCTTTTTCAGCCGCACGATCCAGCAGCAGAAGCATCCTGCTCTGCGCTTCACTGATCGCCCTGAGCCGCGCCGCCTTGAGCGACTGCTTTTTAAAATAATGCTTGTTCAGCGTCGGGATGCTGATGCCCAACTGCTTGGCAATCTCCGGCTTCTTTGCATTGGAAACCAGCAACCACCTGACTTTATTGGTGTTTTCAGCAGTCGCAATATGGCCTGTTGCGCCTGGCTTGCCCCGGCCATCGGGGATAGGATCGCCCAACAGGTCAAAACTCTGCGCCACAGAAAAAAATCTCCGAGTACT
>Ga0222649_1000684_pt1 | contig 10457 bp, 32 predicted proteins | sample AntAcemetagen337_FD_179865 | JGI IMG/M metagenome (GOLD analysis project Ga0222649, IMG submission 179865) | Saline water microbial communities from Ace Lake, Antarctica - #337 | ecosystem: Environmental > Aquatic > Non-marine Saline and Alkaline > Saline | place: Antarctica: Ace Lake... | reverse complement strand
GTGGCCGGGGCCTCTGGTCACCCAGAAAGAATGACAGGTTACCCTGACAAACTAACTAGGTAAGCGTGAGCCTCGTTGATGTCTTCGATAGCTCTGGGGGACAATCCCTCAACACTAATCAAGTCATACTCAACAGCAAAAGCAATCTGAAATGTTAGTCCACTCATGTATAAAGCAAAGCGCACATCTTCAGTTACAACCTTGCCTTCCTCACACCAGAAGTCTTCAAATACTGGCAGGAAGTATTCTGACATTATAAAGCATTTCTCCCGTAGTTCTGTCATGTCTATCTCGTTAGCCACTTTAGTCTTCTCTCTTTTAGTATCTCTGATGTAACTCATTATAACTCCACCCTCTGACATTTTAGATAGAGAACAAATCGTCTAGCGACTCGAACCCTTCATCTTCTGGAATTTCCATTGCGGCAAGCAAAAGAACAAACGTTTCTTCTACAAACGTTGTTGCTAATGGTGTAGGAAGAACGATTAGATTAGCAAGCATGTATGAAAGCGGTAACCCCAAATCGTTGTATGAGATGAAGTCTAAGAACTCTGGGTCGTCTTTATAGTTTAACCATAGGTCTGCCAACATTTCTGTCTTGACTGTAAACTCTGTCTCTGCCATCAGAAACCTCTTTCCTCTAGGTAATCGTTCAAACTGGAATGTCCTCTCTCTGTAGTCTTCTCATCTACGGCAGCTTCCGCAAGTAAGACTAATCTATTATAGATAACTGTTGGGTGAGCGTTTGCAATAGATTTCCCTACCTCGTCTAAGTCCAATGTAACGTCACTGACTATTTCAGCAATTCTCTTTGCGACCACTTGGTCTTTTGTCAGGCTTCGTTTCATTATTCTCCTATTGTCCTATTGTATCAAAAATGGTTGGAGGTGTCAAGGAGAAAGTAGGAACCCTCAACACCTCCAGTGCGGACAACTAGTTACCCCTAACCACGTTGTCCGCTATAACAAAGGAGCTAGGCTCGACTCTGTCAATCTTTATTTAGTTACAGCATGCCTGTTTCTTGTGTCACAGGGCTCTCATACATTGGGAGACTCTCTATCCAAGACGCCAACAAGGCAGGTGCTCCCTTTGCTAGGTCTGCGGATCCAGTCCAGTCGTCGTGGTCTTGCCAGTACGTGGACCAGGACCCATGCTCGTTAATCCAGTCATGAGGTACGTCCCAATAATTATCAGTACCTAATGCATGTTGAACTATACTAATATGCATAGGGTCAGAAGTCTCAATTGCTAGCTCCAGCTTATGAGGTGTCTTTAGTGTATTAGTACTAATAAAGTTATTGTCTTCGTCTACGCCCATCTCATAGCACAGTAGCTTTAGTTGGCCATCAGCTACATAGATGTTTATATCATATTCGTTGGTCTGCATTAGAGTTGTCCCTGCTTGTTTGATTAGTTAGAGTATGGTGAAGGCTTTGGTTCATAGAATGGAAGAGAATCCAAGAAAGATCCTAGGACACCCTCAGCATTCTCTGAGAACGTTACGCTAGATTCCCAAGTATTCTCGCCTGCCCAGTATGACTGCCATTCGCCATGAAGTGCTATCCAGTCTGCTCTCTCGTCTTCACCGTCATAGTACTCTGAATCTAGAGCAAACCTTATGACTTCTTTGAGATCCTCGTCAGTCTCACTGATAGAGATGGACAGGGTCTTGTGATCGCTAATGGTATCTTCTGGTCCCAGATTCCCCTCGCTATCGATGAACATCCTGTAGCAGGCTATGTTTACGATGTCGTTTTCTACAAACACATTTACGTGGTACTCATTAGTCTGCATTATATCTCTTCCCCTGCCTTATTCCATATGGCATAATTATTAATCATGGTACACCGTCATCAGTCCTGAGCCTTCACACTCGTTGCAATCTGGATTTCCTGGCTCTTCGTTATCTTCCATCCGAGACTCATCGTAGCACTCGCAGTCTTCATCGGTACTGACAATGATGTCATAGGAAACGTCTTCTTCCCAAGGTATCTCTGTGATGTGATAGTGCAACCTGTTTACCCAATGCTGTCCATTGCTAATGTAGCTACAGCCACCTGAGTCTCCAAACGTCCAGATGTACTTATTATCTATACCAGCAAGGTACTCCCACTCTTCACCATACGTCTCAAAGATAATAGAGTCAGGTTGCTTAGTGAGGTGATTATGGACTGGCCTAAACTTTTCTTCCCACTGAGTGTAGGTCAAACTTTCGTATGTAGTCATGGGGTCCTACTTTCTTCTTACTCCAAGGATACTACTCAGGATTGGTTTTGTCAAGTCTTTTAGAAAATAGAGTAAGAGGAGAGGCTGAGCGATAAGACAAATCTCTGGGTACTCATCCAGGCAGTCTCTCCAAAGAAGTACTTAGTCTTCTTAGCGCGAGTAACAGTCTTGTAGTAATCATAAAAATTACTAGCCTCATAGACTGAGATGTCCTCGTTATGAAATATCCTGTTCCATGATCCTACCTCAGATACCCGTGGCTTACGATCTGCGTATACCTTCTGATCCATTGAAATCCTACTTTCGTTTATACTTTTATTATAACAGTGGGGTCTGACATTTTAGCTAAGCTCTGCTCTCCACTCACCAGTAAATTCCACAGCTTCGATGTCATAGGGCTTACCCAAAGAGATAGCCTCGTAGGCTTTGTCGTATGCTTCATCTTCTGATTCAGCTTCTACGTCTACAATGTGAGCAATCTTTTCATAAATACTTACGGTGTATTCCGCCATTGAAATCCTACTTTCTTTGATACTCTATTGTCTCATGATCCTAGGGGGTTGTCAACCTTCTTCTTAAAGTCTTTTTGATAACTAATAGTCTTGATAGAAGGACCCGAGGGGTTTTTACCCTTCTTCTTAAAGTCTTTTTCATAACTACTAATACTATCATAGAGACCCGGGCCCCGAAGGGTCCTGCTAGAGGAAATCGATCAGGTCGCCGTCAAAGCCACCTGTCTCCAATTCCATGTTCAGCTCTTGGTAAGAAATCTCACCCTTCTCAGCCATCTCGAATAGTTCTGCCACGTATTCATCTTCCATTGTTCTGCCTCCCTGTCTGTTGGTTATCCAAAGTCTTCTTCCATTTTTGTTCCTCCAAGATTTCTTGGTATTGGTTGAGCGCCATGTAGTCCTTACCACACTTGGTAAGGTAGTGTTGGGTAGTGTCAATGCTACCACTCAGGTATTCAAACTCAATGTCTTCCCAAGTTATCTGGTCTACCTCATCATAGAGAGTATAGAGATGACTAACCATGTAGTCTAGGAACTGGTCAAGCTTGGTAAACTCTTTAGTCATGAACGTCAAGGTAGTCTCCCTACTTTGTCTTTTGCGAATTTTCATCTTGGGTTATACGTCTTTGAGCATCTCTGCTAGTTCATCTAGTTGCTCTTTGGTTAGGCTATTCAACACATCTTCGTTGATTATGCTACCGTCTGTCCATTCACTCATTTATTTCCCACTCCCAAGAGTCATGCTCGTATTCATCATTTAGCAATTTGTCATTGGCTTCCTCCTCAGAGTCAGCCTCAATCTTTACAGTTTCAATTACCTTGCCATAGAAAATCATTGTGCGTCTTCCTCTGGCTCGCCTATGTCTTGCAACTCAATGTTGTATCCCATACCCTCTGCAAGTTCGATAATGTATGGTGCTAGTCTGTTGCCCTCACTCCAAGCCTTCTGCTCGTCATCGGTGTCAATGACAAGAGTAAAGCTTATGTCTACAATGTGTCGCTTCATCTGGCATCCTCCAGCTTTCTTGCTTCGTGGTCATGTGATTTCCAAGTCCAACCTCTAGTTAGCTTGTCATACGCTTCTACTAGACAATGGTATTTGGAATGGTCTTCCTCTACCTTCTGAGCAATTAGTTCTGCAATCATAGCAGCCTGTTCCTTACTAAAAAAGTATCCTGTTTCTGACATTAGCTTCTCCCTAAGTGTAGTAGTTCTTCGTCTGTTAGCTCTAGCTTATCATTACCCTCAGACATTATACTCTTGCTCTCCTTCACACTTGTTACAGAATGGTGTGCAATCAAAGGCACCTTCGTGGTTGGGACACAGCTCTACTGTTTTCATAGTTTCAATGGGTGGTAAGCGGAAGATAGTCTCCCATGGTCCTCCTGGAATTGGTTGCCAATTACTCATCTTCTTCATCCTCATCTTCTTCTATCTCATCAACACTGATGTCATGAACACCATCATAGGTTATGTCATTGTCTAGTGTGTCTCCCCAAGAAGTCCAAGCAAGCTGTTCTGCTTCATCTTGAGAATCTGCTTCAACAACTCCAGAGAAGTCAATTCTCATTTCAACATTGTATCTAGGCACATCTCTCCTTTTGTTTGATAGTTACACTATAGCATTGGGGTCAGACATTTATTACTTCAATGTTGATAGCGTTCCTCAAGCTATAAGAGTTGCCAAGGCCCATAGACATTATGTCTTCCACGGTGTTCTCCCTGACGTAGTCTATCTGATCCTCTGGGGTAAGCTCGCCAAGAGCCTCATCCCCATCCACAAAGTATTCAAAAACAATACTAGCTCTAATAGTTTTACTCATCTATACCTCCTACAGGTAGCTTCTTGATGCCCCATCTTTTTTGCACTTGACCTCCACGACTTACCGCAACCGACACACCGATATACGTCGTATAGCCTATCAGTCTTTATCTTATTTAGATAAAGTGTGCCATCAGAATATATACGGTACTCACTCATAGCCCTAGCTCCTCAATAGCCTGAACAGCCATATGAGTATCCATCATCCCCTCAAGGCCCAATTCATCTCTAAGATACTCACAGGTATCATACACACCTTGCCAGTATTCAAGATTCATCTTCATCCTCCAGGGTATCGTTATTAGTTATAACTGGCATACTAAAGAAATTAGTCCAGGTGCTGCCCATAGTTACTTCAGCCATTAGTCTTCCCATTCTGATAGGTCTTCGTGTCCCTTTAGTATAGCAACGGCATACGACATTTTATCTCTGTCGGCTAGGGTGTCAACAACGCCCCACTGGTCTTCGGTTAGCTGGTCATAGGAAAAAGTAAGTAGCATACCACTACCATAGTTTCCATCTTCTGAGATGTATGATTCTGGTCTAAGTGCATAGGTCATTGGGGGTCTCTCTCTTTCTTTGATAAATCAATACTACCATGGGGGTCAGACATTATGCAAGTACCTCTCGAGGGGTTTTTGACCTTCTTCTTAAAGACTTTTTCATAACTATATATATTATTTATTATCAAAAGTGGGGCCGGGCACAGATCTTCGTGAAAGTCAAATGGCCCTCCCAGTTTTGGGAAGGCCACCTGCTTTTCGTTTTGCTATGCGTTGGCCAATACCAACTGAAGCAAACGGTTTTTCTCTGCATTTATCATTGGGTCAAAGCCAGAAGCGGAAGCCAAGATAGACTCATTGGAACCACCACGAGCTGTGCGATACCAATCCAAACGTTCTGTCATGGCGTTTAGAGCGCCCCAAGCCGTTCCACTAATCATGGCGGTTGTATCGCTGTAGTAAATAGAGTTGATTACGTCAATCTTCGTTCCATACTTCTTGAACGAACCCTTCTTATCTTCGCCTACTGGTGCAGGGTATGCCAAAGCAACAATCTTGTCAAACTTGGCTTTAGAGATTTCTGACTCAATCATCTGCTGTGCCATAAGGTCAAACTCATCCATGTACTTGTTAGCTAATCCAAGTGCCTCACGAGCTTGTTGAACCTTGCCAGAAGCGGTTGCTGTGTGCCTAATCTTGAAGGACTGCTTAGCTTTACCCCTAAGAGCAAAGTTGAGAGTGTTAGCGCAAACAACACGAACTGGAGTAATGGAAGCTTGGATGGCAACTGAACCATCGTGGCTTGTGTTGATTAGCAAATACGTGTTGACTTTATCGGCTACGCCACTAGGGTCTAAGATACTCTCACGCTCAAGAGCAAGAGAACCAAATACTTGACGGCCACCCTTGATAGAGCCAGCTGTCTCCCAACGGCCTCCACCATCCAACATTAGGTCTCCAAAGTCAAATAGGTCTTCGTTCTGCAATGGAACATAACGCTCACCAACAACGCCTAGAACATCGTTCTGCTCGTTGTCAAAAGGGTTAGTGCGTGTGACAAAAGAAAAGCTCTTGTCACTTGCAAAGCCTTCAGGAATTGCAACATCTTCTAGACGGACGTTCCAATCTGAAAGGTGTGCTAGGTCTAGCATTTCCTTAGTTGTAACTTCCTCATCAAATACGGTTCCCAATCCATGCCATGCAGGCTGACGTAGGGATGCGAATGCGGACTGGCCATTTACTGTTTCAATTTCGTGCGACATAAGGGGTCTTCTCTCTTTGTTTGATAGTACTACTATACACCAAGGGGGTGACATTATGCAAGCCCTGGAGGGGTTTTTCTTCTTCTTCTTAATTGCGTTTTGGTAACGAGGGGCCCCGGGGGCCAGATCCCCCAGATGTCAAGTCCAGGGGATCGGCGTGTTGCTTATGCTTTTTCTAAAGTGAACGCCCAAACATAGTCATCGTTGGTTAGTCCTGCCTGTATCTCATCAAAGGTGAGAACGAGAGTAATTCCTTCATAGGTAGAAACAAAGGTTCTGTTATCTAAATTGAGGGTATAGATACCTTCACACATTAGCTCATCAAACTCAAACTCTAGGTCTAGAACAATAGGCAACATTCCCTCACTAGTAGCAATCACTTCTAGAATGTCTGCGCAAGTGTTTCTTGACATAGTAGGCCAGAGCTTTTCAAACTCTTTATCGTCAAGATTTGCTTTCTCAATCCTAGCAATTTCTAACTCCCAGACTGTATCACTCATCGTGTATAGGTTGTCAATGTTATGGGTTAGTAGTTCAATCATCTCAGGGTTACGGATAAAGTTTAGAGCGGTAACGCCCTGTCCCTCAGGGTATCCGTCCCATTGTCCATACTGAGAAACTACTGTGTTGCCATCTTTGATTACCTTAGTTATGTTGCGTGTTCCCATTTGGGATACCTACTTCCTTAGTTATACATACAGACTAGCATAGGGGTCAGACACTTTGGGGTGAGCAGTTTACCTAGACTTGCTCAGGTCATTTTCCCTAAACCTTTGCAGATTTATAGGAACTCTATCAACGCCCCATAGGTTGAGCCAGATACTTCCTCTTGGGTGGTCATACGCAATACCTTGAGGTTTTTTTGTAGCATCTCTTTTGGAGAGTAGTAGTCACGACCATACCAAGTTCTGCGGTTTGGTTCTTCTGGCTGCTTTGGCATTTCAGGCATTCCAGCTACCGCACTTGGCTTGAACTCAATCTGAATACGACTATCTCCATAGGTAACAACACGAAGTGGAGCGTCATAGTCATAGCCAATGGTATCGCTATTTAGCAGAACTTTGCTAATTGCCACAGCTAGGTCTTTGCGATACTGCTCTTTGTCCACCTCATACTTTGCCAAGTCATCTGCATAGCTTTCAACTAATGCGTCAATGCTTGCAATCTTTGCTTCAATCTCTGCGATTAGGAGAGCTGTTGGAATTTTTACGGAAATACTTCTAGCCATTACGGGGTTCTACTTTCATTAGGGGTTATTTGCTTACTTAGTAATTATACAATAGGGGTAGGACATTTTATGGGGTGGTGGCAATAGTCGTATAAGGACTCTATCTTACTGCTCTTATGTAGTCCTACACCACCCCTATGTTTAGTTATTTTATTGGGGAAGATAGCGAAAGGATAATAACTCTATCTTCCCCAAGTCTAATGATACTACTTTACAGTAGTCCAACGCTCTTGACCAGAAACATCAAGGCGAACCCTGTAAGTGCCATTAGTGTTCTTTACTACTTCCTGAACAATGCCTGTAACGCCAGACTTTGCTGTGGTGAACTGTGAGCCAACAGTTACTTCGTTCATTTTGCTTCCTTACCGCCCCAGAGGGACTGTCTTGATTATTACCAACGATTTGTTGATAGGTCTATTATCGCAGATGAAAGGGTGTTTGTCAAGTCTATTTGATAACTTTTTGGTAACAACTTCTGTCTTGCTTTTCCCTTTTCAACTAATACTAGTATGCCCTATCTGTTGATGAAAGTCAAGTAGAAAACCTACAAAGTTTGTAGGGGGTTTTCGTAGATCTTCTTAATTGATTTCTGTGGCAAAAGGGGGCGGGCGCAGACAGAAAAAAATAGCCAGTTTTTCGTCATGGCCAGGACGTCAGTACCCCTACTGAAGCTTAGTAATTTCTATTCTCATGAAGTCTAGTTGACGCTGCATATCAACAATGCTTTCCTCTAGGCTAACTATCTTATTGCGCATACTTAGCAATGCTGGGTGTTGACTCTCTGTCCTAATTGGAGTTACCTTATTCATGTGAACCTCTCTTCACTATCCAGATAATTGCTTGGGTTGTTCTAGGTGTTAGGCCATGGATTTTGGCAACTGCCTTTACTGCTTGGCTAAGTGCATGATAGTCACTTTGGCTAGGTGAGGACTTGGCGTGGTCAACGGCTTTCATCATCCAGACATCTATCACAACTTGCTCTTGGTCACCTGCAATAGCCTTGGCGAATGCATTAGTCTTTAGGCCTTTTAGGGCACTAAACCCGTCGGTGAGTGATTTCTCTGCCATACGGATGTTATTCTTTAGGCAGCGGACTTCTTGCCCTAGTGAGAATGCTATGGCCCTAGCAATGTTCATGGTCCACCGTTCTCGAGGTGAGAATGAACTTACAACACTGGCCCCTATCTCTAAGGTGGCCCCTAAGTTTATTGCTACTTTTTCAGCAATGCGCTCAGCGTCCATGTACCAAATTGCTGCCTGCTCAACTTGGCCTAGGGTTGCTTGGGATACAAGCTTGGAGTATTTCTCAATGTAAGTTTCTAGCATTTGGGGTAAGTCTCTCTGTAGGGGTTATAGATTATAGCTTAGCATGTTCTCAGCTGTTTGTCAACTATCTTCCGAACACCATGCGCCTAAGTAGTATGAACTAATAACATTCCTGGCAGACACCTCGGTATTACCCCTAAAGCTTACACCTTGCGGCAACGGTATTAGTTTATCTAATTCATCTTCCCAATAAGCGTCAATAGCTGTTATTGCCGTAGGTATCATTTGATGCGGAATTGGGGGATAGCAATTACTACTAAAGTGGATAGCTATCTGATTCTCTAGGCTCATGCCTTGCTCTTGCAATTCTATCGCTGTCATCATTCCCATTATTTTACCTCCACGTATTCCATAGCAACCCTCAAAAGGTTGTCGTAGTCTCCCGACATACTGGCAGAAAGATACTCGCTAATTTCTGAAGCGGTTGCTCCAGAATTTTTTAGTGCAGACTTCACCGCTCCCATTACCGCAAAAGCGTTCCCATCACGACCTGTTAGTTGAACTACTACATCGTATTTTGCCATTTTGTATCCTTTCGGTTATAAAATAATCATACATCAGGGGTCAGACATTTTACCTAGAACTCTAGGTCATATTTTAAGAGCACCCTATCAAAAGCATCATCAAGTTTCTGAAGATCCGCCATCAACGCATCGCGCTGTTCTCGATCCATTTCTTTTACTTCACTCATTGGAAGTGACATTTCCCAAAATTCTTCTCTCATTTTATCTCCTCTAGGGTAAAGTCATACTCATCGCCACCTGCGAGAGCGTGTTCAAACTCATTTTGATTACTAAAATAAAAGAAGATACCGTCATCATCCTCACCCTCAGTCCACTCGGCATCAATAGCGACGGTAGCTAGGGAACCCTCTCCTGGAGTATCTTTCCATTCAACCAATACCCTCTTGTATTCAGTCATCACTCCTACTTTCTTTGATAGCGTTATAGTTGTTAGACTGCCTTGAACCCTTATACTTATCAGCTTGCGCTACTAGGTGAGGGTTCTTCAGTATGTTGTAAAATAACGCTTGGCTTTCAACCTTGCGCCTTGCCTCGTTGTATCTTCCTAATTTGCTCATAGTAAAACTATAGCACAGGGGTCAGACATTTATTGCTTCATTCTTGGCAATGTCATAGATTGCTTTCTGATTCCAAACTTGGGCTAGAGCGATTGCGGGCACCAAGTCAGACAGATGATAACTTCTATCTATCCAAAGTCTGCCGTCTTTATCAGTCCAAACACCAATAGTCATACCATCTTCTATTTCGTCACGGGCTATTTCTTCTTTAGCAACCCAATACCCAAAAATTTCCTGGATAGGTGTGAACGCTGCATTCTCGTATCTGTAAGTTCCATCTTCCATAGTTACACTATACAGCAGGGGTAAGACATTTTTCTAGGGGGTTTTGGAGGTGTTCTTAATTGACTTCTTAAAAACTTTCTGCCAGGAATAAAAAGGGGCCGGGGGCAAAAAAATAGCACCCAGAGCGAAAGGATAATAACTCTCTAGGTGCTATCTTTGTTGGGTGGCTTGGTTAGATCGTTTCAGGATCTCACCCCTTTATTACCCCCTAA
>Ga0222649_1000682_pt1 | contig 10469 bp, 7 predicted proteins | sample AntAcemetagen337_FD_179865 | JGI IMG/M metagenome (GOLD analysis project Ga0222649, IMG submission 179865) | Saline water microbial communities from Ace Lake, Antarctica - #337 | ecosystem: Environmental > Aquatic > Non-marine Saline and Alkaline > Saline | place: Antarctica: Ace Lake | collected... | reverse complement strand
GAGAACCTGCAAATTTTGCTCGGCAGCCGCTTGCCACACCATCCCGGGAATACCCACAAACTCACCGTCATCGAAGCGGTACGCCACCTCAAAACCCACCTGCAAGGACACCCGATACTGTCCTGGGCGAGAATAGGTGTGGCTGGTGGTGGTGGCACTAAATTGCGCCCCATTCCACGATCCACCCGCCACTGAGTGCGTGGCGCTTGCGCCATCGCCGTAGCCCCAGAGATACTGCGCGGGGGTGAACCTCACCTGAATCGGCCAGCCTAAGAGCTCACCGGTCTCTCTGGACTCTCCGATCACCGCATACATGTTCGTCGGCAAGCGCGGGATACTCCATCCCCCTGGTTCGATAACAATGGCAGGAGAGCCCGGTCGAAAACTTTCGAGATCACGTGCTGATGTAGGCGGTGTGGGCGGGGTCTTTACTACCTGGGGTTGATTCTTTGACGGCGATGCCGCGCGACAATACCCGGAAATCTTTACTTGACACTCCGAACTTCCCAGTACTGGTTCTCTAGGCGGAGGAGGCGACCACGGGCTTCTCGCCCCAGAGCTACTGGTGGATCCCGAAGCGCCAGGCGTCGAGGTTGATGCTCCCACCGATACCCCTCCCCCGCTCACATCGGTGGTAATGCTGAGGCACTGCCCGCTGCTCTGAGCTGCTTGAGAACATTCGTTGGCCGCGGCCGGCGTGGCGGAAAGCAGAGATAAGCCCAGAACAAGTGTGAGCACTGCGCCCTTGGCGCTTAGCATTCGTAGACTCCCCACCATTGCTCCCAGCTATCGATGACGAGGGAGTGGACGGCTTCGCCGACCAGCCAGGCTTGGACTGCGCGCTCTTCGCCCCACGTCACGCCGGGCTGGGAAAGGTATTCCTCCAGCTGCTCCCATTGCCCCTCATCGCCTTCAAAATCCTCGTAGGCAGGATGCCACTGCCAGAGAATTTCGGGCGGATCGTCATAGTCGGTGGGGAGGACAAAGACCCCCGTGCCATCAATACACGCGAGGATTCCCACTTCGACCTGTTGGTCCAGTGTGATGTGGGCGCTTTGGACGATCAACGAGTCGAAGGTGGTCTCCCCGATGGAGCGCAACCCTTCTCGCTCGAAATAGCGAAAACCTTCTTGTTCTTCACTCAGCCACCGCTCACTCACGAGTGAGGAGATGGGCTGCCAGCTCTTCCCACCTTCAGAGGTGATGGCGTCAGAAGTCGCAAGGTAGCTCCCCACCACCGCAGAAGCTTCTTCAAGCGCCAGGTCATAAAAGTTAGCTGGCAGTAACCGCTTGGGGGCCCACTGGGACAGCCCAGTGATGTCACCACTCACCTCCGTGACCTGAAGTTCTGGGGCCTCACACCCCGAGATAAGGATCGGAATAATCAACACGGCGGCACGGAGTTTAGGCATGGTCCAAGCGTAGAAAAAAGCACCCCGTGCGCGTGCATTTTGTCCACAGGGTTTACCCAGGAACCGAGTGAGGATTGTTCTACAGTTCGGGGGAGCGCTGTACCGCTGCCGCTCCAGCAAGGAGCCCCACCGTGATTCTCTCCCAAGAGCTTCTTGACGACCTTCTCACCCAGGCCGAACAGGTGTTCCTCGAGGAGGGGGTGTCGGAGACCAACAATCACCTCATTGCCAAACGGAGCGGTGTGCCCCTGGCAAGTATCCTCGAGGTGTACCCCAACCCGCTCGACCTGCAGGTCGCGATGCTCAATCGAGAATTTACGCGGATGTACCAAGGAATTTTGAGCGACATCGAACGCGACCCACAGGGTGGGCTGTTGTCCAGGATGTATACCTATATCTTCACCCAGGTCTATGAACGCCCGGTGGCGAGAACCCTCTACATGATTGACCGCTCCGCTCTCCACGACCTGATGAGCCACCAGCACGCCCAGAACTACGTCCCGAGTCTTGCTATTCAATTTGAGCTGATGGAAAATCTCCACGAAGCGGGGATGCTGAAGCCCGATATTGACCTCGAGGTCGCGTCCTCAGCAATTACCGTGATCTCCGGTGGTCTTGCCCTCACTGCCCCCCACGCTAACCTGGGCGAAATTGTGGGGGTTCTGATGGGAATGCTCGGACAGGCCTTCGATGCAGACGTCCCCGACACGACACCGGGCAAACGCCTTTTTTACTCGTGGGCGACCTCTTTGGATAGCTCCATAAGACCACCCCTCGCCCTCTAAAGCTTCTGGCTCACGCCCAAACGTCGGGCGGCTGCCATGGGGTTGCCTTCTCGCACGCGTGCCACGAGCGAAGTATCCACCACAGCCGAGCCGACCCCTGGCTCGCCTCCCAGCTTCACCAGAGTCTTTCCCAGAGGGTCAATCACTTGGGAAAGCCCTATCCCGTGGGGCTCAGGCTGGCCTACAGCAATGATGAAGACCTGACATTCAATGGCCCGTGCCGCCAAGAGAGCCTCCCAATGGCGCTCCTTGTGCTCTCCCGGAGCCCACTGCGCTGGGACAACAATCGCCTCTGCGCCAGCATCGACCAGTCGCCTGGCCACTTCAGGAAAACGAAGGTCATAACAGGCCATCATCCCCACCCGAAGCCCCGCCCACTCAAATAACTGTGGCGCTGAGATTATCCCCGGCTCCACCCTCGCCGATTCGTTGGCCCCGAAGGCGTCATAGAGGTGGAGCTTGTCTGCGGTGGCGAGCAACCCCGCGGGCCCCACGGCCACCATGGTGTTGAAGGGGTTCCGAAACCCCTCACGCTTGGCCAGCATTCCCACAACCAAGGTGGTGTGTGTCAAACGCGCCACTTCCCGCAGGGCCGATACCCATTGGCCGTCAACCGCTTCCACGTCCTGGGCCAAACCGGGAGCGTCGGGGGCAAAAGAAAAGGAGTACTCGGGAAAAACAATCAGACTCGAACCGTTTTCGGCCCCCTGTTTGGCCGCATCACGAATCGCCAACACATTTTCAGCGGGGTCAGCACCTGGCTGCCACTGAACGAGGGTCACCCGGGGCAGCGTGTTCATATCTGCAAGCTTAGGCACAAAGCAGAATCCCCCTCCAAGGAGGGGGATTCTGTCGTGGTTGCGGGGGCAGGATTTGAACCTACGACCTCTGGGTTATGAGCCCAGCGAGCTACCGAACTGCTCCACCCCGCGGCGTGTTTCTAGCCTAACACGGTGGAGCTGCTCGGTGCTTACTGGTTGCTGAGGACCAATGCCCGATCCAGCGCTGCGGTCAAGCGACGGTCTGCCTCGGCCGCGGCAACGAGATCGTTGTCCCGGTAGGCGGCCTCACGCTCAATGAGGGCGCTACGCGCATCAGCGAGTGCTGCTTGCAGCTCCGTGGAAATGATGATTCCGGTTTCGGGCTGAGTTTCCTCAGGGGCGGGCGCGGCATCAGGGTTGGCCGATTCCGCAGGCGCTTCAGCTTCTTCCACTGCTACCCCATCGCCGAGCGAGTCACCAGCCTCAGCACCGGAATCGCCGCCAAAGAGGGCATCGAGTGCTTCATTGAGGGTGTCCTCGAAGGCGATTTTTTCACCGAAGGACACGAGAATCTTGCGCAGCAGAGGATACGAGGTATCACCGGTCGAGCGGACGTATACCGGCTGAACATACAGCAGTCCCCCGCCGACGGGCAGCGTCAGCAAGTTACCGGATATAACTTCCGTCTGTCCCTGACGCAGCAGGTTGAGCTGCTGACCGACATTCGCGTCCGAGTCGAACTGGGCCTGGACCTGTCCAGGTCCTGGCACGGTCGTCTGCTTTGGCAGGCGCAAAAGAGTCAGCTGACCATAGTCATCGCCAAAGTCGGCGTTCGCTGCGAGGTAGCCATACAGCACGTTCCTGGACGCCTCTCCCGTTGCCCGAGGAATGAACGTGGAGTACAGCGAGAACGCCGGTTGTTCACTTCCTGGAAGCTGCAGAGTCAGGTAGTAAGGCGGCTGCAAGCGAGGAGCAGCGGGGTTTGATACGGGGTCGTTGGGGGTAACCCACTCGTCTTCGCTGGAATAGAAGGTCCCCGCATCAGTCACGTGGTAAGCGCCGAGAATATTCCGCTGAACCTTGAACAAGTCAGAGGGATACCGCACGTGGGCAAGCAACGCCTCAGACATTTCAGACTGTGGCGCGATTGTGGTCGGGAAAATCTTTGACCACGCGCTCAAGAGCGGGTCTTCGGTATCCCACGCGTAAAGAGTCACGGCACCGGAGTAGGCATCCACGGTTGCTTTGACGGAGTTACGCATGTAGTTGACGGTGTCAAACGCCAGCTGAGGCGACGGGCTGTAGGTGTCTGCAATCGCTTCAGAAACATTCAGCTGTGTCGAATAGGGGTACTCGCTTGTGGTCGTGTAACCATCAACAATCCACACGACGCGGCCATCAACGACGGCGGGATAGATGTCGTTATCCAGGGTCAGATACGGCGCAACCTTCTGAACGCGATCGGCTGGGTGACGGTCATAGAGAATTTGCGAATCAGGGGTAATGGCATCCGAAAGGATGATCTGCTCTGACTGGAACTTCAGCGCATAGAGGAGCTGAGAAAACAGCGTGTCGAGCTTTGGCCCACCGTCACCGGTGAAAGTGTAGGTCGCGTTATTTTCGTTTCCTTCACCACCGGATGGGAAGTCCAGCTCCAATGCTGTAGAACCCTCGGGCCCGCCCACAATCGAATACGGGGGCGAATTCTCACCGAAGTAGATGCGCGGTTCGTAAGCGCCCAGAACAGCCGAAACAGGAATTCCGGATTCGATGAAGCGGGGTTGTCCATCTTCCGTGCGCTGGTTACCAAACGCCGCAACCATCCCATACCCGTGGGTGTAGACGATGGTGTTGTTGTACCAACTCTGCGAATTTAAGCCGGCGAGGTTTATCTCCCGAGCGGCAAGGACCGTATCCGTGCTTTGGCCATCAACCATGTAGCGACCAACGTCGAGGAACTGGGGGAACTGGTAGTACTGGCGGAATTGCTCCAACTGAGCAAACGCGTCCGTGACCAAAGCGGGGTCGATGATGCGAATATTGGCCGTTGTTTCCGCATCAGCACGCAGCGCACCGGCGGAGGTATCGGTCGAGGCCTCGTAAGCGATCTCTACGACATCCGAAATACCGTAGGCGTCTCTGGTGGCTTCAATGTTTCGTTCGATGAACTCCGCCTCCAACGTCCGGGCGCTGGGGTCTACCTGGAAGCGCTGGATGATGGCGGGGTATCCCAAGCCGAGCACGAGCCCGGAAACGATGTACAGAGCAGTCCCAATTACCGCCAAGCGCCAACGGCCGATGATGGCGGTAATGAGGAACAGCAGAGCCACCAAGATGGCGATCCCGGCCATGATGGCTCGGGCCGGGATGGTCGCGCTTACCTCGGTGAAACCTGCTCCAAAGGACAAGAATCCACCGCTGGGAGAAACCAGGGTGGCGTACTGCTGCAACCAAAGGTTTGTCCCCTGCACGAGGAAGTACAGCACCCCGACGACGCCCAGCTGGATCCGCATGGTGCGAGAAATACGCAATTCTCGACCGTTGAGAGAAATCGCTCCGTAGAGAAAACCAGTGAGAACGGTGAGAACGGCAGACAGGAGCAAGACGGTGGAGGCGAAGCTAATGACGGAGTTGAACACGGGAAGTTCAAAAACGTAAAAGCCAACGTCCAAACCAAATTCGGGGTCGACGCGACCAAAAGGCTCGCGATTCATCCAGAGCAAGAACTGAGGCCACGTACCCGCCGTGCCGAGGCCCGCAAACAGCGCCAGCAACGCTGGGACACCCAGCATTGCCACCTTGCGGATGGGGTCAATAATCTGGCGATACCGATCGAGCTCGTTGCTGAGCTTGGCGTAAACAGGACGGAAGCGGTAAGCGAGGTTGGTCGCCAACCAGACTGGGATGAACATTGCCACGAACCCGATGAGGAACATAGCAACGGTGCCGCTCCAATTGGTCAAGAGAACTTCGAGGTAGCCGAGCTGGTCAAACCACAGCACCTCGGCGTAGAGAGAAGCAAAAAGGAAAAACCCGCCAAGGATGACACCAATGACCACCAGGGTGATGATCAGTGGCAAGCGACGAGTGTTGAGAATGCTGGGTGTTTGTGACACGGGGGATGGCCCTTCTTTGGGGTCAGGAGCCTTCAGTCTACAAACAACGCCTGAGCAGATGCTTCGGTACCGGGACACAGAGTGGGGACGAGCCCGGAGCTAATTGCGGTCAGGGCGTCCACAGCGTCGTCCAGCGTTGCCACCGCCACGACTCCAAGGCCTTCGGGGATGCGCCCCACGACATCGGGGCAGTTTCCTGCGGGAGCTAAAAACCACTCCGCGCCATCGTTCTTTGCACCATAAAGCTTGTGGCGAATCCCGCCAATGCTGCCGACTTCTCCCTGAGCGTTGATTGTCCCGGTGCCCGCCACCACGTGGCCCCCGGTCAAGTCTTGGGGCTCAAGCTTGTCGACTATGCCCAGAGCAAACATCAAACCGGCACTGGGGCCACCCACATTTTCCAGCGCAATGTCAATCTCAAGGGGGAATTCGTAGCGACCAGAAACCAGAATTCCGATCACGGGTATGGGCGATTGGCCCTCCGACATGCGCGGCACAACCGCAACATCAACCTCCACACCATCGCGATTAACACCCAACGCCATTGCGGAACTGATTCCCGCCTCGGCGATGATCTCTCGAAGCTGAGTGACCGTATGAACGGGTTCACCCTCCGCGCTGGTGATGACATCTCCATTCAACAACACCCCCTCGCTGGGACCACCCTCGAGTGCCTGATTAACCACGAGGGTGCTCGTGAAGGGAATCCCCACATAGCTCAAGGCGGCAGCAATCGCCTCCTGCTGCGAATTTTCCATGTCGATTTGAGCAGCTTCTCGGTTTTGCTCCACGGTGACACCCGGTGGATAAGCAACATCCACAGGAATGACCGTCCTCGTCGGGTCAAGCCAACCTGCCATCACATCCATCCACCCGGGCAAACTTTCGGGGTTTCCCGAGCGTGTGACCGTGGTGAGGCGCAATTCACCCGTGGTCTCAAAAACTTCCTGACCCGAAATGGTTATCAGATCGAACTCGCCATCACCGACGGTCACCGACCCGAGAGTGTTGTAGGTGGGGCCCGGGTTATCGATGACATAGGGGGCTGGAAAGAAGGAAAGCCCGATGACGATGACGCCCGTGAGGGCCAACATCAGCCATCCCACCCGAGCCGAGCGACCCTGAACCCCCGGGGTGGGATCGCGTTGCTCAAAAATGGTCATCTGGAGGCCTCCCCATCCACGGGCAAGCATAACCGCCAAAGCCTGTGGCAAGCCCACAGCGAAATGGCCCAGAAAACCAGGCTTTGCCCCGTTACCCTGGGGAGATGAACGATAGGCCAGAGGGCGACTTCCCCGACTTCGGCGACGAAGATGCCCTTCGCGACGCCTTCCAACGTTTTCTCCAAGGCGACCAGTCTTTCGACCCCGAAGAGCTGATGAAGGCAGCTGGAATCGACATTAATGGTCCCCAGCTCCAAGCCATGATGCGCCAGCTCGGTGCGGCTTTTGGCAACGAAGGACTCTTGAAAGCCCATGCGGCCAGGGACCATTGCGTCACGGTCGCCGGGGAAGGACAAAATCCTGTGGATCCCGCGACTAGGGGTGCCCTGGACGCGGCAGGTCATGTGGCAACCCTCTGGCTCAGTGAAGTGACAGACATCGCAGATTTACCTGACACCCCGGTGATCGCCACCCGCACAGAATGGGCCAGAAAGAGCCTGCCCGTCTGGGAAGAGATCGCTGAGCCGGTTGCCATCGCGATCCCCCGTGCAGTCTCGGGAATGCTCACCAGCAACGTTCCCGAAAGCCTCGCAGAAACCCTCGGTTCACTATCCGGGCAAATGGAAAATGTCTCCAAGGGACTGTTCCGTTTACAACTCGCACAGGTTGTGGGAAACCTGGCTAAAGAAGTGCTTTCGGGGGGAGACATCGGTATCCCCCTCATTCACGGGAGCTCTGAATATGACGTGCACGCGATGCTTGTTGCTCAGAACATGCGCGATTTTTCCCGAGACCTCGACGTTCCTGTGGAAGAAGCGGACATCTACCTCGCCGTCCGGGAGGTCGCCCACGCGAGGCTTTTCCGCCACGCTCGGTGGCTGCGTCTGCACCTCATTAGCGCGATCCGGGACTTTGCCGGCGGAATCAGCATCGATTCGGACGCCATCATGAACCTCCAAGAAGGGTTCGACCCAACCGACACGCAAGCCCTTCAGGAGCTCTTCAGCAGTGGGGCCCTCCTCCCAGAGCACACGGAGGACCAAAAGCGCGCGCTTGAGAGACTGGAAACGATGCTGACCCTCATTGAAGGGTGGGTTGACCACGTGACAAGTTTGGCCACGCACCGTCTGCCCAAGGCAGATTCATTGGCCGAAACAATTCGCCGACGACGCGCCAGCGGCGGACCCGCGGAGCGAGCTTTCCAAACGCTGGTGGGTCTGGAGTTGCGCCCCAGGCGCCTGAGAGAAGCGAGCGCCCTCTGGGCTGCGCTCACCACCCAACTAGGGGCCCCAGCACGTGACGCACTCTGGCAACATCCCGATTCACTGCCTGACGGCGCTGATTTCGACGATCCCGATGCCTTTCTTTACCGCCTCGCCCACCCCGGTGAAAGCCACGACGAAATGGACAAAGCGCTAAAAGACCTTTTGGATGAGGGCGCACCGGAATAAGCCTGTGCACAGCGGGCAACACCGCCCGACGTTTTTCGCCACTATCCCTCTTATGGCATACCCCGTTCTCCGCATCGACCCTCGGCTACCCCTGGTGTGGCAAACCCCCAGCACCCTACAGATTGGGGTAGACCCACCCCGCGTCGTTGTGGAAGACCTCAGCGAAGGGGCGCTGATATTGCTCGAGGCTCTGGTGACGGGAGTAACCCAGCCCGGCGCTGAGCTACTTGCCCGCGAGGCGGGGGTGTGCACCCTCGAGAGCAACAGAGTTCTTCACGCACTCCAGCCGGTATTCATCACGAAAACAGAGCTCCCCCTGCCAACATTCGCTCTCCTTGGCCAAAGCGCTCAACGGGGCGTCATGACAACACACCTTCGGGCGTTGGGACACTCGGTTGCTCTCACCCACAACCAGAAACCCCGCGCCACGGAGACCGTCCTGGTCGGAAATTATGTGCTCGACCCGGCGCTGTATCAACAGTGCATCAGCATTGACCTTGCCCACACGCCCGTGGTGTTTCAGGACCAGTCCGTCGTTGTTGGACCCCGCGTAACGCCGGGGAGTGGGCCCTGCCTTCATTGCGTCTGGGAAAACGCGGTGGCTCGAGAGCCCCATCACGGAGCAGTCATGTCCCAGCTCTGGCGACGATCAGCCCCCGCCGACACAGCGGAAATGGCGCTGCTGGCAACGACTCAGGTTCTTGAATTAGTTCGAAAACCGCAGGAAGGCTTGGTCCTTCGCATTGATGCTCTCAACCGTGTGGTGTCAGAGCACTTTGAAACACCCTCCCCAGAGTGTCGTTGCAGGAGCCTTTCTCTAACCTAGGGACGGCCCAGAGCCTCTAAGAAACGGCTCACGTGGCGCTGTGACCCGCCCTCTTTGGCGCGTTCAGCCAGAGAAAGATAAAGCTCGCGCTGCGCTCTGGTAATCCCCACATAAAAGAGCCGCCGTTCTTCCTCAATCTGTTCATCGCTGCGGGCATAGGAAATGGGGAATTGCCCCTCCGCGAGACCAATCATGAAGACCACAGCCCATTCCCGTCCTTTCGCCGAGTGCACGGTAGTGAGGGTGAGGGCTCCGAGGGCGGGTGAGTCACCGGCAGCAGACCTTTCGCCCAGTTCCTGCGAAAATTCCACCAGCGTCGTTGCCGTTGATTGTGACCTTGCTAGGTCACGCAAGGCCGCTAAGTCTTCATAACGAGAGCGCTCGGCACCGTGGTGCTCCACAGCAACAGGACCAAGCCCCAGCCCAAAGAGGATGTCCTCCACCACCCGGACGAGGTCGCCCGACACACCCGCGACAGCAGCGCCTCTGATTTCCATCACCGCTCGCTTGATGTGGGGTTCTTCAAAGAAGGCGGTTGCCCCCCTGACCCGGTAGCTAATGCCCCGCCCTCGAAGAGCGTTTTCAATGGCAAGTGATTGAGCTCCAAAGCGCATCAGCACCGCAATGTCATCGGGTCCTATGCCCTGGCGAATCTTGTCCTCCACCACGCTGGCAACCCAGTGGGCTTCTGCCGCGTCGTGTGCAGCGACATGACGATGCAGTGGCTCGCCAGAGGCCAACACGGGGTCGAGGGTGAGCGCCCCTGGCTTCCCCGCCACCACACTGTTCGCAGCGTGAACAATTTCGGGGGTAGATCGATAATTCTTTTCCAGCTTCACCACGCGAGCGCTCGGATAGCGAGTAGAGAAATCGAGTAGGTAGTGGCTACTCGCACCGGCAAAGGTATAAATGGTTTGGCTGGCGTCCCCCACCACCACGACGTCTTCTCGGGGCC
>Ga0222649_1000680_pt1 | contig 10508 bp, 6 predicted proteins | sample AntAcemetagen337_FD_179865 | JGI IMG/M metagenome (GOLD analysis project Ga0222649, IMG submission 179865) | Saline water microbial communities from Ace Lake, Antarctica - #337 | ecosystem: Environmental > Aquatic > Non-marine Saline and Alkaline > Saline | place: Antarctica: Ace Lake | collected... | reverse complement strand
GTAAGAAATCAGATTGGTTGAGGCATACATCAACAATAAAACATAAAAATTCGGCGAGTGACGAAAAAAAAACGCCACTGCATTGTGTTAGCTGTAATAAAATGTTTAGTAACAAATATGAAGTTAATAAACATCTCAAGACAAAATCACATATAAAGAATATTATTGGAATAGATGAAAATACAACTATAAATACCGATATACCTGATATATTAGCAGAAGTTCTCAAAAGTAATATTGAATTACAAAAACAAAATATTGAATTACAAAAACAAATGTTAGAAATATGTAACAAACCAAATACCACAATAAATAACACTACTAATAATACAAATACACAAAAATTTAACATCAATGTATTCCTTAACGAAACATGTAAGGACGCAATTAACTTCTCTGATTTCGTAAAGAATATACAGATTTCCTACAAGGACTTGGAGAACAATGCTCAACTTGGTTTTGTGGGAGGTATTTCCAAGATATTTATAGATAATTTGAAACAGCTTGATGTTACCGAGCGTCCTATCCACTGTACTGATGTGAAACGTGAAACAATATATATTAGAGATGAGAACACATGGACGAAACAACCCGATGATGAGAAACTACAAAAAGCCATACAAACAGTTTCCAATAGAAGTATGGGAAAGTTGGCAGAATGGAAGCAAGAAAACCCAGATTATAAAGATTGTAATTCGGAGTTCTCCCAAAAATGTATATACATTCATAGAAATACACTCGCAGGAAGTGACCGACAAGTATACTATCCGAAAGTCATACATGCCGTAGCCAGAGAAACCGCTGGTGGGCTTTGCAATAAATGATATTCACTTTCTTATTAACCAAAAAAATTTGATGGTAGTGCGGAAATTATAATCTCTTTTCTTTAAGTAGGAAAATCAATAAGTATTATAAGTCTTGGGAAATGAATCATTATTAATAGGTTGTAATAATTATTGGACATTTATAAAATGTCCGAAAAGTATTTGTAGGTCTCTAAAAAATCGTCAAAATATCATCCAAAGCATCATGCTGTGAAAATAAAAAATGTAATTTATTTGTGTTAGCATAACATTTTTGCGTTCATATATTTAGGGGAATTTCTCATTATCCATTATGGATAACAAAAAACTCCCGAAAACTCCCGAATTATTTTCTTGTAAAAAATGCAACTATATATGCTTTCATAAAAACGATTACAATAAACATTTATCTACCCGTAAGCATGTATGGATAACAATGGATAATGATAAAATCCCAACCGATCGTATTATCTATCCATGTAGTAATTGTGATAAAAAATACAAATATAAGTCAGGGTTATCGAAACATAAAAGTAATTGTATAAATACATCACTGGAAAGTGGTAATATACAAGTTCTCACAGAATTAGTAAAAGAACTAGTGAATACAAATTGTAACATAGTCAAACAAAATCAAGAATTACATAAGAAATTTATTGAGCTGACAACAACAACCGAAATTCATACCACAATACATAACACCACGAATAATACAAATACACAAAAATTTAACATCAATGTATTTCTGAATGAAACATGTAAGGACGCAATTAACTTCTCTGATTTTGTAAAGAATATACAGATTTCCTACAAGGACTTAGAGAACAATGCTCAACTAGGTTTTGTAGGAGGTATTTCCAAGATATTTATAGATAATTTGAAACATCTTGATATTACCGAGCGTCCCATCCACTGTACTGATGTGAAACGCGAAACAATATATATTAGAGATGAGAACACATGGACGAAACAACCCGATGATGAGAAACTAAAAAAAGCCATACAAACAGTTTCCTATAGAAGTATGGGAAAGTTGGCGGAATGGAAGGAAGAAAACCCAGACTATAAAGATTGCAATTCAGAGTTCTCCCAAAAATGTATAGACATTCACCGAAATACACTCGCAGGAAGTGATCGGGAAGTATACTACCCGAAAGTCATACATGCTGTAGCTAGAGAAATTGCTGGAGGACTTTACAATAAACAATATCCACTTTCCTATCAACCCAAATGATAAGTCTATAAAAAACAAAACGTTATTAATCGGTTGAAATGATTTTGGGACATTTGTAAAATATAAAGATTGTCAATAATTGAATAAAAAGTAATGTGATTATCCACTACCTTTTATTTTTTTATATTTTTTTACATTTTTGTGTTTTTTATATCATCAATAATTCATCTCTACATAATGGACATTTTCTAATATACTCTACTTCATCTTTCTTTATATGTGCAGCGCATTGTAAGCAAATATAATGACCACATACTGTTTTAGTATCCGTATTTTCGTAACACATATAACACTCGTCTATATTATCGATTACCCTATTACCATAATACGATAATCGATTTTTGTTTACTTCTAATATTCGTGTTCCTGATATATCTTTTCTTGGGTCGATTAACATACCTTGTATATTATCATAGACAATATTATTTAATATATCTTTTACCCACTCTAACATACCCATTATTTCCGTAAAATAACCTTTCATTCTATTTTTTGGGGTAAATGTTTTATGATACAAACTATAAGAGTAACCATGGCTACCGCGTATATTTGGACTTTCTATAGTTATTACATAATAAATTCCAGTTTCATCTGTTTGTAATTCGCATATACAATTAAGGATAAAACTACTGAAATCTACGTCAAAATAATCATATAGTTTTTTCCCCCCATCCTCTAAAATAGGGTGTTTTTCCATCAAATAAGTAGCAAGTTGTTGTTGAGAGTCCATTTTGTTGATTGATTGATTGATTGTTTTTGTAGTGGTGAATATATCTATTTTATAACTTTCCAAAATCATATTCAATTTTATAAGACTATGATACAAAATACAAAATCATTTTTTTTATTAGATGTTTCGGCTACTATTTATTATTGTAAAATTGAATGTATAATCCTCTTAGTATATCAAACAAACAAAAGAACATGAACGAATATAAAGACAAAGTTTGCGCGGAATCATACATAGGTGTTAAGGGATACACTATTCCCAAATCCATCCTAACTCCTACAGAGTTAGAGTTCTTGAAGAAGGATCTCTTTCTCAAGCCTCAAATACCCGGTCCGTCATTTGGTCCGACACTCAATGACGCATTCCCCGTATACAGAGAAAACGATAAAAAAATATATATTCCGAGATTTTATGGGATCGAAAGGTATGGAACCCCCGAAAGAAGTGAAATTGCACCTGGTATGGATATCAATCTATCATTTCCAAAAGAACTTAGGGACTATCAAAACAATATAATCGACATTTATATTCAAGCCACTCTAGCACCCAAACCGTCTGGTGGTATACTAGAAATTTACTGTGGTGCTGGCAAAACAGTAATGGCATTGAAAATAGTATCCCTCTTGAAAAAAAAGACGCTTATTCTGGTTCATAAGGAGTTTCTCATGAATCAATGGATAGAACGAATCGAAGAGTTTTTACCAGGTGCACGAGTTGGTAAAATACAAGCATCCATATGCGATATAGAGAACAAAGACATTGTAATAGGAATGATTCAAACAATGTATAATAAGGTATTTCCACAGGAGGTATATTCTCAGTTCGGATTGACAATCATCGACGAGGTTCATCGGATCGGCAGCGAAGAATTCTCTAAAACACTTCTCAAAACTATCACCCCATATATGCTTGGTATATCGGCAACTGTGGAGCGCAAGGACAAATTAACCAAATTATTATATATGTTTATTGGACCTAAAATCCATTCTGTGTTACGAAAACAGGAAGATATCGTCTTGGCGCGAGGTATTGAATTCTTAACGAATGACAATGAGTTCAATGAGGTAGAATACGATTTCAGAGGTCAACCAAAATATAGCACAATGATTTCCAAGATATGCGCTTACGGACCGAGGAGTGATTTTATAGTAAAGACGATTTTAGACCTATTGAAGGAGAACCCAGAAGGACAGGTAATGGTCCTAGCACATAATCGGAGTTTATTGACATATTTATTTGAGGTTTTACACAAGAATACAGAACCAACCGTAGGATTCTACGTAGGTGGAATGAAACAAAAGGACCTCCAAGAAACCGAATCTAAAAAAATTGTTCTAGCAACATATGCAATGGCTGCAGAGGCATTGGATATCAAAACATTAAGTATTTTAGTAATGGCGACCCCTAAAACTGATATAACTCAGTCGGTTGGACGAATTCTACGAATAAAACACGAAAATCCGATTATAGTAGATATTATAGATACACATCAGATGTTTCAGAATCAATGGAAATTGAGAAAGAGATTTTATAAGAAATCCAATTATAAAATTGTTACTACTACCAGCAAAAAATACACAGATATGGAGACAAGTGATTGGTTTAGTGTATTTGACCCGAAAATCAAAATAACCAACGATGATGACGACGATAATATAAAGAAAAACACTACTGATTTCAAAGGTAAATGTTCTATTGATATTAGCGAGTTGTAATATATTCATACAATCACACCGTTGCAGATTTCCAAAACAATATATTTTCATTTCATCATCTCAATAAATTGAATGGTTTCTATATTTTTTTGAAATTCTTGTATTTGTTTGTTTTGGGGTTCGAATGGCTGTTATGATTGTCTAATGTGTAATTTACATTGAATTATGCTTCGAATATAAGGTATATATCGTTTCCACGTATTATACAGTATATATATATCATATAATATAAAACAAATACTGTATGGAGCGTTGTTCATATTTACTGCATAATATGAAATAGTAGTAGGATTATACAGTAACATAAAATATGTTGCCAATGGAATACGAATAATTAATATACATAATGAACGATATAATGCAAGTTGCATATATTGTTTCATTAATACATAATCCATTAATGTCATTGATAATGAAATCATCGTATGACTCGTTTGTAACGAAAAATTTAATATTATACCAATAATTGAAAATATATGATGTACGATTAATATATCGTTCATTGTTTGCGTACTTTTGATGAATGTATACATATCCCAACATAAAAATAGAACAAATAGACTACAATTTGTATTATATACTACAACACATTCTGTGGAAGGTGTATCATATAACGAACACCGACACCACCCATATAATGAAATACTACACATAACTGCCTTGGAATATGAGCATTTTTTTAACCACGTTTCAATAAAATCATCCATTATTATTATTATATATACCCTTGTATATTTAAAATGGGACATCTCTAAGTCATTTACATATTTTATATTCAAACAAAAAAATCATATAACAAAACAGAATTAAAAATTTGTTTTCATATTATAATAGTTAATAATGAATGTTGAGGAACTTCTAACTAAATTAAAGTTTATATTCCAATAAAAACAAAACATACTTATTGAAATTATTGGAATATAAAAACATACGAAAATTAAAAAAAAAACACTAGTATATATGTCACAATTTTTGATAGAATCAATACCGAATCAGAATTTAGTTAATTGTAATCGAAGTGGCGAAGACAAGGCTTATGCCTTTTTACACCTTTTCTCATTTAAAACGCCCATTTTATATGAGAACCTATAAATAGTTTTTCTTATTTTTTTCGTGTGTTATTTTTCTTGGATATATATTTTTCTGGTCTTTCGTAAGCACCCTTAATGATATTTCTGTATTTTTCCTTTGGTATATTTATTATTGTTTTTGTTATATTTTGTTTTAGTTCAGCATGTGTCAATCCATCTATTTTTTGTAATCGTGATTTCAACATACTAAAATAGTTTTCTATTGAATTTGTGAAATGCTGATATGGAACAGCATAAAGAATGTCTAAAGGTGAAACAACAATAACTAACAAATACTTCCCATGGCTTGCACTTATACTAACATGGACGCGCTGCAGAGAATGTCCAAACTATCTCTTGAGCAGGGTTCATTATAGCTTGACTCCAAGTGGAATCTGTTACATCTTTCCAAATAAGATATTGCAATTCAGTTACATTACTATCATCAAATCTTTGTTTTGTATTAATTACTATCGATTGTGTAGTACGATTACTAACAGTAAACAACGGTAATGATGTTAATTCTGGTATTATTATATCGCCTACATTAGAAAAAGATTGATATACAGGTGTAGTTTCAGGAGTTGCATTCAACATTGCGTTATAAGCAGCTTTATTTAATCTGATATCTTCACTAGAACCTGTCACACTTGCGCGTGTCCATACGGACATTTTGTTTATGCTAGAAAAGGGTGAAACCGACAGTCCATCATAATGACAGGTACTAATATATGGAACAGATGATGATTGAAGCTGAAATTTAAATTCTATTTTTTTTGCGAAAAACATACTGGTTCTCATTTTCAATCTTGTTGAGAAAAAATTTTGTAAATTATTTTGAAAGTATGAATTATTAAATGGGTCTAAGACAGTGATTCCGGAGTAATTTAATCTAGAATTATAAATCGCATCATAAAGAGTTATATAACCATTTTTCACTTTTATTACAAAATTATTACGCATTGATTTACTAGAAATTAATTCAAGAAGCTCGTAGCGTAATTGATTGAATTGATTAATTTTGTCAGTCCTTTGTGTAATAGTTGTATTTGTTGATATTGATTTATCCATATTGAAAATATCAGAAATACCTTTAATAATATCATTGCAATAAAGTTTCTCTTCTTCATAATCATAATTAAGATTCATGAACGGTATCACCTGGTTTATTATCAGTATAGGTATTGATGATCCCATAACATAACTAGCCATCATATCTTTAATTTTGCATAATATTTCTTCACGAAGTGGTTGTAAATATATGTCATTATTAGCATATTTAGTTAATTGAAAACAGTTTAATTTCGGAATATTAGAATCTAATACATTAATTCCAATTGGCTGAAGGATAACTTTGTCATAAGAAACATCTGAAAATAGTAAATTATCAACACGTTTTTTAGAAGAAGCTATATGTTGGTATGTAGAAATATTATATTCGGCTTGAGCTATCGTTACTACAATTGATGCTGCAGTCAGCACAGAAGAAAATAAAACTGCAATCCCTACCATCGCTAACGGAGCCATTATTCCGAAACTCGCAACAGCAATAAAAATCATGGCGGCTGCGCTGAAACAAGCTATAACTAACTGAGCCGTTACAAAATCATTTTTTTTGTTCAACAAATCAGACATCCCATTGAAAGATGCTAACAAACTGTTTTTGTATGTATGCGGAATTTCTGGTATGATTTTATTACCGTCTAATTTAGCGGGTTCCCATTTGTCATTAATATCTAAATATCTGCTAAGGATTTTATCTGTTGGTAAATATTTAGTTAGTATTCTATCTTCGTTAACTGCGATTTCTTCTAAATAGAAGTCGCCGCAAGAGATTAATGTAGATACTATTTCGTCATATTTTTTAGCAACCGGTTCAAATGTATTTTTAAAATTATTTCTATGATTATTATTAACACTCCATTGCATTGCAGTTGCAGTCACATCAAATATAGCAAAAGTTGCTCCACCCACTTTACCAAACTTTGACATAGTACTCGCTGCCCTAATCCCAGCACCCTTTTTATATAATGATGAAGTTGCGTAAACTTTTCCTTGCATAAGTTTGGATTTTGTTGACGACATAATTATTAATCTGTTAGGAGCACTTGCTAATTTAGAAAATCTGATAAATCTTTCAGATTTTGCTATTTGTGATATATATTTTTTAAAAGATGTTAATTCAACAACACCGTCTACTTTTTCTGCTTTTAATATTAAATTATCAACTTCTGTTAATGACCCAGCATTAAATGGTGCCTTTAGACCATTCAAACTAACTGCTGACATTTGTGTACGCATATATTTTAGTTTTCTTATTAACTCGGCACGATTCAATTGTTTAAAAGCAATCATTACTTTACGCGGCAAATAAGTAACACCATTTTTTAACGTCTTTGCCTTATTCACTAAAGATGCTTTTACAGATTCTACACCTTCATCAATTATATAACTAGTAGCACCACCTACAGCGCCTGTCATCCTGATCCCACGAAATGTCTCTTGTTTATTAACACCATTCCTGTCATTATAGCTATCAGTTGCAGTAATTTCACCAATGTAATTTTCAACATCATTTACGTTGTTAATTTCAATAACTTTATTTTCTTCAGTAACAAGTAATCCTTGAACAATCAACCATTTTGTAATGAAAAAGCCTCCAATAAGTGTTTCAACATAGCTCTTGGCGGATACATTTATATATTCTTGATATTTAAATTGAACATTAAATGCTGCAAGAATATATTGCTTAATTCTCACGATTTGAGTATTAAGCTGAGTTGGATATGCTGGAATAGTAGTAGTTGACATAACTCCATTATTGATGGAATTAGTTCCGAAGTAATTAACTATTACAGTATATATGGCGTTCACATCCTTCTCAAATACGCGTCTATTATAAGTATATCCATCTTTATTATTATCACTATTGGTTACATCACTCCAATCAATCCTTGCATTTCGAACTTCATTGCTACCTAAGGTAATTGACCATATTCTTACAATTTCGCTCCATATCTCATTTTGTTCTTTACTGTCTAACTTTATTTCAGTCACAAGAAAATTATTTTCTTTGTTTGAAAGATTTACTAAATAATATTTATACAATGCAAGTCCAAATAGAGTTTCATCTATTGCTAAATATTCTAATGTAGTTAAATAACTATATACTCTGCTAATCATATTTTGAACAATTCCATTGACTTGCATGCAAACAACAGACTCCATAGGGAATGATGCTGACATCTGGTCAAAAAAATTCGCTATACCTTGGTTGACTCTATTTACATCAGTTATGACTTTTTCAGTTTCATCACGAAAAAAACTACCAAATGCGTCCGATATGCTAAACAAATGAAATTTTAATTTCGACGAATCTGTAATATAATCATTAATGCGATTAATTTCATTAACGTCACCTGGTTGGATAAAAGTTTCTTCTCGGTTTTGTATTTTCCAATCTAACATCCATGAAATATCCGTAGAATCAGTTATATCTCCAGAAACATCTGTTGATAACATGATCCCGCCATTAAATTGTAATGTATTATCAATATTAATACACAAGTCACGCACCGAAAAATATTTTCCTATATTACAATTGTAAATATACAATCCACCGTTATTGATTTTTCGAATCAGACAAGCCAATGGATAAAAATCATCATATGTAAACTGATTTATGATCTCTGTATCTTTAGTAGATATCATTAACGCAACACTACGAACCTTTAAATTTATATTATTAACAATTCCAATAAATTCTTGCTGCGAAAACACGATGACATTAGGCTGCTTATATTTTACAATGTTTGACTTATTAAAATCATCACATATAACGATGTGGTAAAAATTATCAGTGCTAACAAGTGTCGTTAGGTCAATAGGGAACATATCATACTCCCAATTCATATTAAACGCAGGGTCATTAATATCAGGTTCGTTAATCTCAGGGTTATTAATCTCAGGGTCAGTAACAAGATAGTCATTAATCTCAGGTTCAGTAACAAGATAGTCATTAATCTCAGGGTCAGTAACAAGATAGTCATTAATCTCAGGGTCAGTAACAACAGAGTCAGTAACAACAGAGTCAGTAACAACAGAGTCAGTAACAACAGAGTCAGTAACAACAGGGTCAGAGTCATTGATCTCAGAGTCATAGTCAGTAACAACATAGTCAGTAACAAAAGGGTCATTAACGACAGGGTCATTAACGACAGGGTCAGTAACAACAGGGTCAGTAACAACAGAGTCAGTAACAACAGAGTCAGAGTCATTGATCTCAGAGTCATAGTCATTGATCTCAGAGTCATAGTCAGTAACAACAGAGTCAGTAACAAAAGGGTCATTAACAACAGGGTCATTAACGACAGGGTCATTAACAACAGAGTCAGTAACAACAGGATCAGAGTCATTGATCTCAGAGTCATTGATCTCAGAGTCATAGTCAGTAACAACAGAGTCAGTAACAACAGAGTCAGTAACAACAGAGTCAGTAACAAAAGAGTCAGTAACAACAGAGTCAGTAACAACAGGGGGGGTAAATGAATCTTGCATATTGTATAATAATTGGATATATTTTATTTTAAGATAATATTAAATCATTGAAGAATTAATATGGGACAATTTTTGAGTGATTTTCATAAATAACGTGTACCCAATAACTCAAAAAAAATCGTCTAAATGTGAATGTAATTCAATTTATTCTTGTGTTTCTATCTTACGAATAAATCGGCTTTCTTGGAATAATACGCGATATTGGAATCCATTCATATACACGATAACTCTTTACGAGAATACAGGAAGTATATCAAAAAAATGGAGTTCACCCGATAAATTCAATCAAGTTCACATTTTAGTAAAGAAAATGTTATCTAAAGTGGCATCGCATAGATAATTGAAAATTTTTAGTATATAAATAAATCTCTATGTATGTATAGAGATGCACTTATTACA
>Ga0222649_1000678_pt1 | contig 10523 bp, 21 predicted proteins | sample AntAcemetagen337_FD_179865 | JGI IMG/M metagenome (GOLD analysis project Ga0222649, IMG submission 179865) | Saline water microbial communities from Ace Lake, Antarctica - #337 | ecosystem: Environmental > Aquatic > Non-marine Saline and Alkaline > Saline | place: Antarctica: Ace Lake... | reverse complement strand
ACCCCAACCGCAACATCAATTCGATGAATGGGGAAGTAATGCTTAATTTTTTGTAAAAATTTTTTAAGTTAAACATAACCCCATTCTGAAAAGAGTGGGGTTTTTTTGTAACATTTTTTTAAATTAAACGTAGAATAAAAAAGAATATCGAGGTCTCGTCTAACGGTAGGACGAAAGGTCGCTCCTTGAGTTGTAGGTTCAAGTCCTACTATCTCGACAAAATAAATAAGGTGGTGGTGCAATGGGAGCATACTGTGTTTGGGTCACAGGGGTTGCGAGTTCGATTCTCGCTCACCTTACATAATAATTAATTTTTAATATGGTGTTTGAAGCATTAATGTGATGTGCCACACTGTGAATGTGGAGAAGACGGGTCAGTACCGTCCTTACACCCCAAATATCACGTTTATTCATGATAAATTGTTTCGTAGTGTAACTGGTAACACAACTCCCTATGAAGGGGTATAGTAGGAGTTCGAATCTCTTCGAAACAACAAGTGATGTAGTTTAATATTCATAGGACGACTGCCATTGGAGGCAGTAGATATAGGTATGAAATCCTATCTTCATTTACATTGTCCTCTGGCAGAATGGCTAATGCATCACCCTTTGACGGTGACACCGAAAGGTTTGTGGGTTCGAATCCCACGGGGACTTCATAGGATTACGAAACGTTTGATAAATTCAAATAGTAGTTATTTAGTTAACCGTAATTGAGTGGTCATGGCATTACACTCCGTTGAAAGTAAGTCAAAAGAAGACTGCGCCACCCTTACATTGTCGTATGATATAATGGCTATTATATTAGACTTTGACTCTAAAAATGTTGGTTCGATTCCAACTACGACAACAAGAGTAATAATTTGCACAAAGTACCAATAAACAATACTTTGTGCAAATTATTACTTTAAATTAAAAAGGAAATAACCCAAATAATATTAATAATATATACCATATGGTTAATATTGTTATGTTATATTTGGTATTAATAATAATTTTTGTCATCCACATTATCCATTTATCATACCATTTATCAGTAGTACCAACATATTGATGTGACATGTTTCTAAATTTAGCATATAATGGATTAAAACTACCCATTCTTAATGGTATGTATGATATTATTGTAAATAATGATATTATTGGACTATAAAACCAAGTTAAAAGTATTACAATACCTAAAAATGCTTTAGCTAATAATTCATATGTGTGGTTTCTTTTCTTAGTTATATCAATTTCGGCATCACCCCAAGCATCAAACAAAATTGACCCTAAATAACATATTTTAATAATTACTAATATTATTGTTGTGAATAGTTCATGATGTATCATATTTGTTTATTTAGATTATTATTATTATTATTGTTTCAAATATAAATACAAATGTATAGATTAAAACACGTACCAACAGGAATGTATTACCAACCACATAAATATCGTGGTTCTAATATAAGTAAAAGAGGTAAAGTATATCAAACAAAAACTCATGGTTTATCAACAGCATTTAAAAGTAAATCAAAAACGTTTAGTGTTTATGTTGAGAAAAATAGTAGAACACATAAAGAAACTAAAGATATTTTAGTGTTTGTTGAATGCACATATTCTCATCATCAAATAATATGTGAAACCAATACTTGTGATTGGGTAATTGAGGAAATTTAATTAAAAAAAATATTATGAGTTATAATTTATTTTTAGATGATATTAGAATGCCAAAGGACGCATTTGGATATACAAAATTACCAATATTTATTTCAGAAAAATGGATAATTGTTCGTAATTATTTTGCCTTTATTTCATTAATTGAGAAAAAAGGAGTACCTAATATTATAGCATTTGACCATGATTTGGGCGCAGAACATTACACTGACCAATCAAATATTAAATATGATGAATTTATCGAAAAAACTGGTTATCATTGTGCCCAATGGTTAATTGATTATTGTATTGTATTGATAATAATCAACCACTTCCAAATAAAATACTTATTCACTCAATGAATCCTTATGGTGGTATGAATATTAAATCATTATTTGAAACATATTGCAAAGTTCATGATATTAAATTAACTAATGAAATTTATATATTACCAACTTCGAGAAGATAATAATACTATTTCTTTTTCTTATATCTACCTTTCCATTTCACATTATTATTAAATGGTGGACGTAATGTTCTTGGTCTATGTGTTCTTCTGTATTGAATGTATGTTGGTATATTTAAAGTATCAATTTTCAGAATAGAAGTGTCTTGTTTAATTATTATTGTATCGTTTTTTGTGTTATTATTAGTTCCATTGAAAATTGGTTTTCTGACTTGTGCGAATCCAACACAAGTTAAAATCATTATAAACATCAACATTAACGTTTTTTTCATATTCATTAGTTTTTATTATAAATACAATATGTATACCCAAAATAATTTAGTTTATATTAGTATTTATTATAAATTATTAATTATGAAGCAAAATGGCAAACAAAAACTCTTTGAAGTTATGAGCCGACTAGATAAAACATTTAAAATTAATGAAGATATTTTATCAAATACTAATAATGTTAATGAAAATGAGGTTGAAACAGATTCATATAATATAATTAAAAATAGTTTCGGAAGATTAACCGTAGAAAATCCAATAATTCCTGATGCTATTAAAGCAATATCACAAAATCCAAAAGCGGTTAAATTCACTAATAAACAATTATTTAATGAATTCGCTAATCAACAACAATATTTTTCAGCATCAGCATCTCATTGTTTTTATAATATGGCAGAAAAAATGGAATGGAGTAAAAATGGTGGGAAATATGTTGACCCTGATTCTGAAAAATCAATAATAGTGTTTGATACTGGACGTGATTTAGTAAAAGTATGGGATAATAAAAATTCAATTGGTTATATTATACCTAAAAATCAATTAAAACCTAATAATGATTATTCTTTTAATGAAAATTTAAATCATAGTAAAAGTAAACAAAGACTTTTTGAGGTTATGTCAAGACTTGATAAAACATTTAAATTAAATGAAGAAATAAGTATTGATGTAGAAGTGGGCGATACAATTATGATGGGAAAATTTAAAAACTCACCTACAATTGTAAAGTCAATTGAAAAAGATGAACACGGTATGCCTACAATTAATGGTAAAAAAGTAGTAACTTTTAGGAAATCTACAAAAAAATAAAAATAATTTGAAAAAAGTTTGCAGTTAATGTAACTTTTTATATCTTTGTAACGTATTTAGTAATAAGAAACAATTTTAAACAAAACAAAATGAAAAATTTACTCGACATATTGATGGTAGTCTTAGAAGCAAACCTATGGGTTGCGGATGAGGATAGATTACGTTCAGTCGGGTAATATAATATTACACACTCCTTTCTTTAAATAAAGAAACCCGACTGATAATTATCAGTCGGGTTTTTTGTTTTTAGGGGTGAATGTTCTTTGACATGTTGGATTTTTGGTCTATTAGGGTATGGGTTATCCTTTGTCGTTGTCAGCGATGAGAACTGAGTTCGAGTCTCAGATAGACCGCTTTTCGATTCCGTAGTGTAATGGTTAACATTCCGCACTGTCTATGCGGAGAAGGGGTTCGAGTCCCACGGGGTCGGCAATTAAATCACAAATAGAAGTGCTTGTTATTGCACTATATTGTGAGTATATTTAAAATTAGTAGGTTATGTATGATAGAAGTGCTTGTTATTGCACTATGGTCTGATTTTAATTTAAAATGTTTGGTTATACCAAACAAAATGGTGCATTAGAATAGTGGTTAGTTCATCAGACCTTCAATCTGAATACACGAGTTCGATTCTCGTATGCACTACTTTTAAAAACTAATTGGCGAAGTTCTTTAATTATTAAAGTTTAGATAGCCACCTATGGTCGGGTCTTCTAACGGCAAGGAATCTGGGTTTTCATCCCAGCAATCGGGGTTCGATTCCCAGTCTCCCTACACTTAATTATTAGAAGAATTACTGATATATATTACTTATCGGTAAAAATGCGAAAGTGGTGAAATTGGCAGTACACGGTAGTCTTAGAAACTATTGCGAAATAATAGTAGCGTGTCGGTTCGAGTCCGACCTTTCGTACAAATGCAGGTGTAGCCGAATTTGGCATAGGCAACTGTCTAAGAAGCAGTAATTTGCGAGTTCGAGTCTCGCCACCTGTACAAAAATATGATATTATTTGTAATCATTATAAATATTTATCGTATATTAAAACATTATCATCGGAAGGTGATAGTCGCACCTTAATAAAGTTCGAACATAAAATTGGTGTGTTTCCGACATAACTCAGTGGTTAGAGTAGCCTCGCACGTAGGGGAATGTCATTGGTTCAAATCCAATTGTCGGTACAATGCTCATTATGATAATTTCTATATGGGTAATATTTTTAAGAATATTTGGGGTCGTAGCGTAATTGGCTAACGCACCTGCCTTGCACGCAGGGGATTGAGGGTTCAAGTCCCTTCGACTCCACCAAACGGGAGTAAAGAGAGAAATCTGAATGTCGGGGTCATGACCGAAGTAGGTTAAAACCCTGCCTTACTCCCACCAAATAATGGCATTGTATCCCAATTGGCAGAGGAAACAGACTTAAACCCTGTAAAGTGTGAGTTCGAATCTCACCATTGCTACAAAAGTTAGTACGAGTGAATCCTTACCAGTGAAGCGAAGCTAACTTTAGTGAAATTGAAATAAACAAGGTAAGGTGGTTCTTATCGATGTGTTGATAAAGTAGCTTAAATACGTTCGCATCCATTGGTGGGGTAAGCAATCTCCAAAATTGTACCGAAAGGTCTGTTAGTTCGAATCTAACCGAGCGTGCTTTTTATTAATCCATTGATTTTTCAATACTATTACTAATACGAATCATTTCTTTATATTGTGTTGGTGTTAAATCTTGAAAATAGTTTATTGGGTTAACATATTCGTTTTTGTAGTGTACTTCATAATGTAAATGGTTACCTGTTGACATCCCAGTATTACCTACTGTGCCAATAATATCACCACGTTTAACATTAGAGCCTGATTTAACTTTAAGTTCATGTAAATGACCATACGCTGTGGCATAATCATATCCATGATTAATTTTAATATATGTTCCATAACCATGATATGAATTGCTGGCAATACTAATGACACCATCAGCAGTAGCATAAATTGAAGTTCCTTCTGGTGCAACAAAATCAATACCATAATGAAATTTTCTTATATTATATATTGGGTGATATCTAAAACCAAATCCTGATGATACTCTACGTAAATCTTCATTAGATATTGGTTGGATTGCTGGCATATGATTTAGCCTATCATTATTACTACCAACTTCAAACAATAATGCCCTAAAATAATTATTAGTTGATTCCATTTTCGTTTTCATTAAAGACAATTTTTCACCAACACGTATTAAAGTATCAATATAATCACCATCATATTCAGGGATATAATAATTTTTAAATAAATGTGTAGTATCTTTAGCTGAAAAAATTGATTGGTAAATAACACTATCCTTTTCTTCAAGCAATTCGAAAAGAAATAATATATCGTTTGTTTTGTTCTCAATTATTTGGAATTCTAATTTTAATTCATTTAATTCACGTTTTAATTTTAGTTCTTTGGGTGTGTTGAAAAAAAATGTTATTAAAAATAAAAATAATACACTTAACATTAACTGAGATACTAAAAAATAAATAATATTTTTTAACGAGAGATTAATATTTTCATAAACTAAAGAATTTTTCTCAAATTTATATATTGGTAATTTTATTTTCATATCAATAAATACGAAAAAGATTACAACACATACAATATATAATTAAAAACACTTGTTTATTTATTTAATATTAACTATTTTTGATGCTATGTATATTATTTCTAAATTTAAAGATTATTATGATGGTGTTGTTGGCACTGTTGGTCTTGATAAGACAATTATTTATGAACGTGAAACAATTGAGATTGAGAATGATATCGATAAACCTAAAGTATTTAGAGTAAAACCACATACATGGAGAACTGATAATTTATTCATTAAAACATGTCGTGCAGAAATTGATAAGAAAAAAACTAAAAAATATGATGATGTATTGGGTTTTATTGTTGGATTTTGTGGTAAACTTTATGTTGGATGGAAATTCGAGTATAAGGAAAAATCATGGGATGGTGTTGTTGGAATAAATTCTGAAACAAAAACTGATATTATTTATGGATATGAAAATGCTAAAGAAATATTAAAGGTTGATTTTTGGAATAGTAGTCTTGATGATGATATGAAATATATTGAGAATTATGACCCAATTAATATATTTAGAGAAATTAATTCACCTGTTTTTATTTTAGCTAAAACCGATAAAAAATCAAGAAATAATACTATCTTTACAATAAATCCTAATCTTAAAGATTATGAATTTTATAAAGTAATTGATGCGTTTACTGCTTTTAATGAAATTGAAATGTTTATATCTGGAGTTCTTGGTACTGGTGAAAATAAAATTATTGAAATTGATGATAAATATAAAATCATGCAGCATGGTTTTGATTATAAATGGAGTTTTAGGAAAGAATCAAATAAAAAGAAATAATTATGGCAAGTGATAATCAAAATATGTTAGATTTAATTGGTATGAGAAAACGTACTGAATTAATCAAAGAACGTGCAAGAACCAAAGAAGTTATAACAAATGATTATGTGTATGATGCAATCAATACCACACCATCTGAATACAATAAACCCAAAATAATTAAATCAAAAATAGAAAACGAATCATATAATGAACTTCGTATGAGATTAATAATAACAGAAAATGAAAAATTAAATAATGATATTCTTAGATTAAATCACGAAAATAAAATTCTAACTGATAGAATAAAAAAATCGAATAATATTAATAATAATTTTTGGACTGAATTATTCACAAGTATTAAAAAAATAATTATTGTCACATATAATGAAACAATAAAATGGTTTAACACATAAAAATGGAGAAAGACTATGTAATAACAATAATACCAGCGATTTATGTTGGAAAACGAGAGGATGATAATATTATTCTAAAATGTCTTCAAGGCGAAGAAACAGTTAATCGTGCATTTGAATCAAAACTATTCATAGATATTGAAAATCCTAAGTATGTATTAGTAGGTATTATGACTGGTGGTAATGTAATGGGAATTAATATTTGTGATGGTGGTGAATTTGAGAAAGAATATAATGAGAATTGGAATATATTATTAAAATAAATTAAATTGGGGATGACTTGGATTCGACTGGATAACGGTCAATGAGTGAAGCAAGTAGTAGTTGAATCAGACTACTTTAAAAAGGTTCAAAACAATAATTGTAATTAATACCGAGGATATTATGTCCTTTTCCACTTCTATAACAAGAAGTAGCTTCGTTTCAGAGAATGTTGAACTCGAAATAGCAGCTTGAGAAACAGAAAAATACAACAAAGAACCCCTTTTTCAGTAGGGTAAACTGAGTCTATAATTCGGCAGCATAGGCTAAAAAGTGTCGATAATTTGGAAGGTTAGATAATCTTATCCTAAACTTGTAGAAGACTGATTTATGTTATTCAATACGTGGGTTCGAAACCCACCATCTCCACAATGGTGACAAATAAAACTTAAAGACCGTGTGCACACATCGGTAACTGGACTTCATGGGGATAGTTATCAAATGATTGGATGGTATTTGTGTTCGACTCACAAACCAATTACTTTAAGAAAGTCATCATCAATATTAAATGAGTTAAAATCTGATTATGAATGATTTATTGAAAAATTTAACAGAATATCTTGAGACACCAGAAGGTAAAGAGGGTTATGACGACTATTTTGACAAATTAGATAAGAGAACGAAAATTAATAAAGGAAGATATAAGCGATTCGATGAGTGGTTAAAACATAATGATTTTGACAATTTTATGTATCGACTTATTTTAGAACATGGTGAAGAATGGAGTGAAAAATGTTGGCATAATGGTCGTGAGGTATTTATGAATAATAAATTATCATTCGTTTTTAATTATATTACACATAATTTTGAGCAAATTAAAGTAACTCAAATTAAAAACGATATATTTCCATGTCAGTGTTGGTTCTTTAATGGATATTATTTTAGATTAATGCATGGACAAGGAAGTGTTGTTGATATTTATAATGGTGATGATTTTAAACATCTATTGAGTGTTTAATAATAGCTCTGTGGCGAAATTGGTAGTACGCATCAGACTTAAAATCTGAGGTTCAGTAATGGACGTGTCGGTTCGAGTCCGACCAGAGCTACAAATGTTTGATGGTATTGTTACAAATAAACAAAGGCGGGTGTGGCTTCCCAACATCGGTGAAAATCGGTAACATGAGTTCGAGTCTCGTCATCAAACATTTTTATATTATTTATTATGGAAGAGTTGATTAAGAAATGTAATAAAGCCGTTAATGTCGAGATTAGAAAAGAATCTCGTGCTGAAGCTAAAGAAATATTATTTTTAGCTACTGAAAAGGAACAGCAAGAGTTTATTGATTATCATGAAAAGGATATGGGTAGTATATGTTGTTTGGTTTTAGATAAGATTAAAGAAGATTTAGTTAGGGTAGGAAAATTAATTTTGAACAAGGATGATAGTTTTGGACATCCAATAACGTTTGAGGATTAGATATGAGACCTTATGGTGAGAGAAAAAAAATAAATACTAATATTCCAGATGTCCATCCCCAAAAAGGATATGTTATGTGGTGGAAAATTGAGTGGAATAAAATAGTTAAAGGTTATGCACGTCAACGTGCTAAGACTGAAATTAGAAACGAACTTAATGGAAAAAACGATTAAAGCTACTAATCAATCTACTAATGAAGGTTGTTGTGGTAAGCAAGTAAAGAAAAGTGAGAGGAAAAAAATTGTATTTAAAAAGACAATTAATAAAAAATAATTATGGAACAGTTTAATGAGGATGAAGGTATCATGGGATATATTCGAAGGGTTAGTACTCAAGAAAAGGAAAATCATAATATATTAGGTGTCCCAAATAATTTATTCGGTAATATTAATAAGTTAAGACCATCAGGTGGTGCTGGAATAACTATTACTGGTAATGCTGAATTTATTGAAAAATTTTTAAAATATTTACCAAATGATAATGAAAAGAATTAATAAAATTAAAGTTAGGATATTACAAATTATTGCTAATTTTATATGTGAAAGATTAAGAAACTCCCCTGATAAGGAATTTGAATATTGGTTAAGTGTTGGTTATGGTTTAGATTTTTGGTGTGTTGAGAGGGGAATTTATCTTAAATAATATGATTAATAGGGAGCGTATTAAAAAAATGTTTACACATTATCGCAGAAGATTAAGATTATATGGATTAACTGAAAAAGATGGTCAATATATCTTTAGAACAACAGGTAAACCGTGTAGTTGTTTTGCCTGTGGAAATGAAAAATTTAATCGAAACAAAAAACATAAAAATATGGAGAAAGATTTAGATGCCTTGTAGCGCAACTCAAATGTAGTGCCCAAGAAAAATGAAAGTAAAAAAAATTGTTGACAAGACTACTAATCGTGGTGTGTTTAATCGTGCTTATAAGATGTATCTTGAAAGTAAAGGTAAAATTCGTTGTTCGCACTGTCGTTATCATAATAACGAAAATCGTAAAGGAAGAAATGATTATGGTGGTCATCAAAAATCTAATGGAACTAATGAAATCAAATTCCCAAATTGGAAACTTGTTTCCAAGAATAAAAAACAATGGATGGATAAAATAATATTTATCCAAACAAAATCTATCCGTAGATTTGATGATTATATTAACATTACTTGGTAATGTTAATATTTATTGCGCAGTGGTAGAGGTGGTTTCTCACGGTGGTCTCATAAGCCATAGACAACAGTTCGAGTCTGTTCTGCGCAACAAATCAGAGACCGAGGGTTCGAATCCCTCTCCCGCTACAATTTATTCAATATCTTGGTCGAAAAATGTTATATTACATATTTTGGTTTGAAAGTCAAAACTTAATGTATCGACATAGAGATTAGAATTTAAATCTAATCTAGCATTATCAATCTGAAACCTCCAAGGATATTCTGAAATTTCTTTATTTATCTCTTGTGAAACTTCATCTGTTTGTTTATCAAGTAAGAAAACTTTATATGTGCCTTGAACATTATCACCCTGAACTAAAAATTTAATAATACCAAACTCATTTAATTCAAATCCAACACGCCAATTGATTATTATATCACTCTCAGTAATATCGATATCATAATCATTAGAAAAGTTTTGGTAATTATAAAAACTCGAATTTTTAATTTGTTGGTGAAATTTTAAATTCTCATGTTCCATTACTTGACCCTCATTAAGTAATGTTTTAAGTTCTTCTCGAATAATATTATTAATTTTCATCTAATACGCAATTTAATATAAATACTCTGCGATTTTTAAAATTATTTTATATCTTTGTGTACCTAATTTAAGTGTTAATTGTAACAATATGCTAAAAATATCGTATATGT
>Ga0222649_1000675_pt1 | contig 10554 bp, 11 predicted proteins | sample AntAcemetagen337_FD_179865 | JGI IMG/M metagenome (GOLD analysis project Ga0222649, IMG submission 179865) | Saline water microbial communities from Ace Lake, Antarctica - #337 | ecosystem: Environmental > Aquatic > Non-marine Saline and Alkaline > Saline | place: Antarctica: Ace Lake... | reverse complement strand
TTCTCTGCTTGGTCAGTGGTTAGTTTACTCATTGAGTCAGCAAGTTGTGAAATTCCTTTAGCAGCTAACATAACCCCAGCACCTGCACCAACCATTGCAGCACCAAAACCAGCCCCAGTTCCAAGATTTTTTAATCCTTGTGCTTTTGCAAGTTTAGCACTTCCACCTTTAGCAACATTACCTATACCTCCAGCATTAGGTAATGCATTTTTAGCTGCAAAACCTTTTCCTGCACCACCAATACCACTCGCATAATTACTTATGGATTTACTAATCCACATTGAAGATGCTTTTAAGAGTGTTGCACCTACAAGTAAACTTGCTGCTGCTGCAGCAATTCCTAAACCACCTTTCTCAGATAATTTACTTAATATATCTGCAAATTTAGCGACTGGTTCAAGTACGATATTAATTCCTCTTAATAATGGTAATAATGCTGATTTTAATGTATTAATTGTTGCGTTAAATGTTTCATTAAAAGTCAATGCTTCTTTTGCTCTATCTTCTAATAATTTTTGTTGAATTACGAAATCATCAGATTGTTCAGTTGTTAACTTACCAATATCTGTTAATACTCCTGCAATTTGTACTTGGAATTTTCCAGATTTTTGGTCAAATTGTGCTGCACCTTCAATAACTTCTTTTTGTTCTTTTGAAAGTCCTAACCCACTCATTTGTTGACGCATTCTTTGTATTTCAGCTTGTCTTTGAGCAATTTCTGTTAATGCACCAGCTTCCATCCCCAATGATTTTGCAACATTAGCAAGTCTATCACGGTCAGCAGGACTTATAAATTTTTCAAAACTACCATCAGCCATCTTTCTAAAACTAACAACACCTTTGGTCATATCAGCAATTTTCTCCGTGAATTTGGCAGGGTCATTACGAGAAAGAAATAACATTTCAAATGGGTCTGTTTTTGCAAATTCACCACCCATTACTTGTAATTGTGCTGCTAAATCAATTGCACCTTCAAGTGTTCTTGCAACATTAGCAGCATTAAGTGCATCATTAATATCTATTTTAAATTTTTCAGCATATGATGCCATTTGAGCAAAACCTTTAACTCCTTGTTGAAAAGTATATGTGTTTAATTTCTTAAAATTATCACTAACATTTTTTAGAACTTTAGTGGTATTAACCCCCATTCTTTCAGTAGTATCAACAACACCTTGAACATATTCCATTGTTCCTTTAGCATCATACCCCATTAATTCAAATTGTGCTCCAAGTTTAGTTGCTTGTTCCATACTTAATCCAGTACCTTTACCTATTAAGGTAATGTCTTTAACCATTTCAGCGGTCATAACACGTGCTCTACCAGTTTCATCAGCATAACCTTGCATTACTCCTTGAATATCTTCCATAGTACCACCTAATCTAGTAACAAAACCAGCAGACTTTTCAAATGATGTTCTCATTGCCTCTGCTTTTGCTCCAGACATACCAAGATTAAGAATTGTTGATTTTATAATTTTATCTTGGTCTTGAAGATATTTCCAACCAGATTTTAATTGAGCAACTAAATTTGTAGCTAAGTCAACATTTCTTCGTCTATTTTTATTTTGTTTTTCGAGTTGAGAATTAATTGCTTTTTCCTCACCATCAATTTTTTTTAATAAATCTAATTCTTCTTTGGTAATTGCTTTTCCTTTACCTTTTAATTGTCCAATTAGTTGTTCATTATTTTTAGTTATTTCAAGTTGTGCTGCTCTGGCTTGTTCAATATTATTCATTGCCAATGCAAGTGTTTTTTGCTGTTCAAGTAAAATATTAGTTTCTCTAAGATTTTGTATTACAGCATCGTTTGCATGAGGTACTTGTTTTTTTGCCATGATTAAATAATGTATATAGTATAAATACAAAAGACCGAAGTTTTATTTACTTCGGTCTTTAATAATAATATAATTAATGTTTATTACTTGCTTTATCATGCATTTTTTGAATAGCTTCATTTTCTTTTTCTAATAAAAATAAGAAGTGTCTTCTACGATAAATTGGTAATCTTTCGATATAATCCGCTTGAAACTTAGCGTGTTTGGTCAATATATATATCTCTTCATCGACCATTTTTTTATATTCACCCGCTAAGTGTTTGGGAAAAAAAAATCAATGCCCACAGATAAATGTGCTTTGAATTTATAACCATCCTTAGCTTTAAATTCATATTCCATATCAACATCAGGACTAACATCTAATATTTTTCTACGAATAGTTAAAGCATCTAATGCTGGCATGGCATCAATAAATTTACTAATATAACTTCTATCAGATTTTCCATCAATACTTAATACATGTGATTTTAATTTTAATGTACTAAATTCACTATATTCTTGATTATATGCTTCTTTAAGAGCATCTGCTTGTTTAAGTAACATATTTTCTTCACCAGTAGTTAATAATTTAAATTTAACGGATTTTTTACGCATTGGAATGTTAATTAAAAAATGTCCATTCTCATCTGGTTGGTCTTTAACTTTTTTATACTTAAGTTTAAGAAGGTCAACCTCTGTTTTTAGTATTGAATTTGTTCTTGGGTCAGCAACTTGAACATTATATGTTGAACCATAACTTGAACTACGTAAGAATAAAATAATTGCATTTCTATCACCAGCAAGTAAATCGTCAGGTATAATTCCAGCAGTTTTAATTTTTCTTCTTAATAGAATATCAAGTACAGTCCCATTTTCAATTAATGATGGTGTTGTAAGTAAATCCTCATCCTTAGATGTCATATATTCTACATTTACTTCAGAAATACCGTTTTTATAAAACAATCCCTTGGAAGGTAATTTAACAATTTCATATGAGGTCATTAAATCAGGGTCAGTTTCTTTTGACATAACACTCTCATATTCTTTATGATTAAATGATGATGGTGCTGTTGGTATAGATGTGTTTTTCGCTTCAATTGGTAATGACTCAATAGAATCAACCGAAGGTAATGAACCATCATTACGCATTTCTTTATATTTTTTCAATACATCACCAATTGCTTCTCTTTTTGGTAATTCGTTTTGATTTTCCATGTTTTATAAAATTTTATAGTTTATTATCATTTTTCATAAATACTAAAAATAAAATTTTATTTTTTCAAGAAAAATAAATATTATACGTATTAGTAGATATAAATAAGATTATCTCAAAAATTAATAAAAAAAAATATGGGTAGAGATAGATTTAAAGAAGAAAGTGATTTTAATGAAATCATTTCGGTTGATAATGATATATCAAAAATAAAAAAAGTAATTGGAAGTATTTTACCTAAAGATATTAAAGTTATTGCAAAAAATAATAGTCAAAAAGAATTAATTAATTCAGTAAAAAATAATGAAATAACTATTTGTGCTGGTCTGGCTGGTACTGGTAAAACATATGTTGCAATTGCTTATGCTTTAAGTTTATTAAGAAAAACATCTAATCGATATAAAAAGATTTACTTAGTAAAATCAGTAACAACATTAAAAGATGAAGAACTTGGTTTTCTTAAAGGTAATTTAAAAGATAAGATTGAACCAATCATGTGGAGTTTTATGATTAATATGGAAAAATTAATTTCAAGTATTTCAATTAATATGTTGATTGAAAAAGAAATTATTTGTCCAGTTCCACTTGCATATATTCGTGGAGCAAGTCTTGATGATTGTATTATTATTGCTGATGAGATGCAAAATGTAACTCTTGATAACTCAAGAACACTTTTAACTCGTATTGGTAGTAATTCTAAAATAATTATTCTTGGTGATGTAAATCAAATCGATATTAAAAATAAAAAAGATAGTTCATTAGAAACACTTTTAAAGTTATTCGAAGATACATTAAATATGGGTGTAGTAAAAATGTCTGAAGAAGATACTAATATTAGAAATCCATTAATTTCAGTAATTGAGAGTAAATTTAAAAATTATTTTGAAAATCAGAAACCAAAATATAATACAATACCTAAAAATAATATATTACATGATTAAAAATATTTTTGTTATATATGTTGGGGTGGCTATGGTTAGAACCGAAGATATTGACACATTCGTAAATAAAGTTGTTGATAAAGTAATTCCAACAACATTTGATGGGGAAATTATAGTAATTCCAGTCCATGATGTTAATACAAGAATTGAATGTATTAATCCTAAATATATTACTGAATCAGAAATAATTAAACAACATTCAGAATCAATGAAAAAATTACAACAAGAACTTCAACATCAAACGGAGTTATTAAAACAAAACAATAATGGGTAAATTAAGAATAGGTATTGATATTAACGAAGTCTTGAGAGCAAGATGGTTACAAGCAGATAGATTTTATGTGCAGGAATTTGGTGAGGATAAGTTATCTGAAGAAGTAAAATATGTATATGATATTTTTCAAGAATATCCTTGGAAAGATACTGTTGAAACAATTAAAGAATTAAAAGAACCTGAAGATATGCCTGATGATATTAATCCAGTGCATTATCAAGTAAACGAAAAAACTGGTGAGGCTGATGCTGATTCATTTTTATTTAAGAAAGAAGAGAAAATTGAGATTAGTGCAAAAGAACAATATAATAGATTCATGTATGAAGATTATTTATTTGAAATTCATGGAGCAGCACCTAAATTATATCCTCAATTAGATTTAGATGTTAATAATTTCCTTCAAAAATATGAAAATACTGCTGACTTTACAATAATTTCTATTGAAAATAGATTCAGTATTCCACCAACACTTTTCTTTTTAAGTAAAATATCATCAAGAGTTAAAAACTATAAGTTTGTTGATAATATTAATGAAATATGGAAAGAGGTTGATGTGTTAATCACAACCGACCCAGCGATTTTAAAACTTGGTCAACCTTGGGGTAAAAAAATAATTAAATTAAAGCGACCATATAATGAAAATATTAATGAAGGTTCAGTGGAAGTTTTACAAGTCGTTGACTTAATCGAAAATAAAGAATTTCAAAAATTAATAAAATATAAAACTAAATAAGATGAGTGAAGAATTAAAAGTATCAGCAGAACAGGCTGAATTAGAAAAAATTGAGAAAATCAAATCAAGTCTTGATAAAATGACAAATAAAAAATCTAAGTTTTTATTTGTCATGCCAGAATCACAAAGTCCAGTTGCAAGTGTATATGAAATATATTTTCACGCTTCTGTTGTTAAAAATCTTGGTTATGAGGTAATTGTAATGGTTGAGAAAGGTGATTATGTACCACCTACTTGGATTGAAAAAGAACTTACCGACCATGTACATATGTCAATGGCAGACCCTAAGCTTCAGGTCGGTCCTGAGGACGTAATGATTATTCCTGAAGTATATTCAAATATAATGGAACAAACCAAAAATCTTCCTTGTTTACGAATAGGCTTATTACAATCGGTTGATTATATGGTTAACTCATTAATCCCGGGGGTTGATTGGGCATCATTTGGTATACATGATGTAATTACGACATCACCAACATTAAAAGAATGGTTGGAAACATTTTATGGACAAGGTAAATTTAATATTGAAACATATAATATTGGAATTCCAGAATATTTTGAAAAGTCAAATACACCACAAAAACCAATAATTTCGGTTTTAGGTCGAAATGCCAATGAAATTTCAAAATTCGTAAAATTATTCTTTAGTAAATTTCCACAATATAATTGGGTAACATTTGACCCAATGGTTACGAAAAGTAAACCACCACAACCAATGCGTAGAGTTGATTTTGCAAAAAGATTACAGAATAATTTTGCTGCTGTTTGGATTGATAGAATTGCAAGTTTTGGAACATTTCCATTGGAATGTATGAAATCAGGAACAATTCCGATTTGTTTAAAACCAGATTTAATGCCTGAATATATGATTGAAAGAGATGAGACAGGTGTACCTATTAAAGCAAATGATGGTGCTGGTGTTTGGACTGAAAATTATTATGACCTACCTATATTAGTTGGTGATATGCTTGTTAAGTTTTTAGATGACAGTATTTCACCTGACATATATAATAAGATGGATGAAGTTTCTGCAAAATATAATCAAACTGATAGTGAAAATAAATTGATTGATATTTATAGTGGTTTTATTAATAAAAGAATTGCTTTATTTCAATCAGCAATTACACCAAATGATAGTGAGAAAAAATAATTTAATAATATAAAAAATATAAAATGAATATATCAGTAATAATTCCAATACATGAATATAATGAAAAAATATCATTATTGGTAAATAATGCAATTGAATCAATTACTAAACAAGAAGATGTTGAAGGATTACCAAAAATTGTTTTAGTATATCCACCATTAATTGATAGTGAATTGAAAGTTTCAATGAAAAAATATTTTGAACTTTCTGGAAAAACAGTAAATATACTTTATGTGAAGAATGAAGGTAAAACTGATTATCAATCACAAGTTAATCTTGCAGTTAAATCAGTAACTACCGATTATTTCTCGGTACTTGAATTTGATGATGAGTATAGTAGTACTTATTTTAAAAATAGTGAAAAATATATTAAATCATATCCAGAAGTTGACATATTTTTAAGTATGATAATTGAGGTTAATGAAAAAAATGAGGGAATTAAATTAACAAATGAAACCGTTTGGGCACAACAATTTGTTGGAGAAAATGGTGAGATGGGTTATTTAAATGCTAATGCATTAAAACAATATACGGATTTTAAATTAAGTGGTGGAATTATAAAAACTTCAGAATTTAATAACCTTGGTGGATATAAATCAAACATTAAATTAACTTTTATGTATGAATTTTTACTTAGAGCATTAAATAACGCATGTAAAATATTTTCAATACCTAAAATCGGGTATAAACATCTTGCAACACGTGAAGGTAGTTTGTTTGATACTTATTTAAAAACAATGCCTGTTAATGAAAGAAAGTTTTGGTTTGAAACAGCAGTGAAAGAATCTAATTTCATGAATGATAGACCGATTGATACATTAAAAGTTCAAAATGTTATTGTTGAATAACATTAGTATTAACCATTTAATTAATGAAACAAATTGAAAAAACAACGCAATATTTTGCAAAAAAAGAAGAACAAGCCGTTATTGATTATATAACTTCTGATTCGTTAGAAGAGAAAAATCATTTATATAATAATATATTGATTGAACCATTTAGAAAAATGATTCAATCAATATTAAGGCGATATCCCATACATATAGGTAATTATGACATGGAAGAGGTTGAATCTAACGCATTAACTCATTTAATTGAACACATGGTTAAATATCGACCATTTATTATTGAACGTAATGATGGTGTTTGTGAAAAATGGGTTAAATTAGGTGAAGGGTATAAATTTTTTTATTCAGACATAGCTAATAAAAAATTGATTGAATTGATTCTTGAGGATAAGACACATATATATCGAATGTTTAATTCAAAAGCATTTAGTTATTGTCAAACAATTATTCGAAATTATTATAAAGACCATAGTAAGAAAAGTTATACTGAAAAGATGATTAATCTAAATTTTGATGATTATATTGATGATATTAATCAAAATATTGATTATACATATGAAATGGAAATCAGTGAACAACAATTACTCGAAAAACTTATTAATAATGTAATTAAAAAAATCGAAGATAGAATCGATAATGATACAACAATAAAAAAGAATGAAGCACTTGTTGGTGATGCAATTATTAATGTTTTAAAAAATTGGCATGTTTTATTTATGGAAGATACTCCTGAAGGTAAATATGAGAAACGAGTGACTAATAAATTTGCAAAAAATAAAATCCTATTATATTTAAAAGAACAGACTGGATTAAATACAAAAGAAATTAGAGTCGGTATTAAACCATTCAAAGAAATATATTTTATAGAGAAAATTGATTATTTGGAAGAATAAGTAAATTTAATAATCTGTATTTATAAGTGTTAAAACTATAAACTATGGCTCGACCAAGTATATTAGGTGTATCTTCAAAAGATAGTGGTGTTTATTTAATTATGAATATTATCGATGGTAAAAGATATGTTGGAAGTGCTAAAAGATTAGTAGAGAGAGTATCACTTCATAAACATCAATTACGTAATAATAGACATCATTCAATTCATCTACAACGAGCTTGGAATAAATATGGTGAAGATGTATTTATATTTGGTGTGATAGAGATAATTAATAATTTAACTGATTTGATTATTATTGAACAAAAATATATTGATAAATATAAATCATATGATGATAAATTTGGTTATAATATTTGTCCTAAAGCAAAAAATAATTTAGGTTCAAAACATCAAAGAGGGAGAAAAGAAAAAAGTGTGAGAATGAGTGGCGAAGGAAATAATTTCTATAATAAGAAACATACAAAAGAAGCAAAATTTAAAATTGCTTTAAATAATCATAAAAGGAAATTATCTGAAAATCAAATTAAAGAGATTAGAGAATTTTGGAGTGAAAGAAAATATAAACAACAACAAATTGCTGATATGTTTAATATTGACCAATCACATGTTAGTGATATTGTAAATAATAAAAAAAGAATATTAAATTAAAAACTAAACACTGTGGCAAGACCTGTAAGAAAAAAATTAGAATTCACTGAAGACAGTGTTAATAAATTACTTCAAGAGATTTATGAGGATAGTCACAATCAAAAAGCAAAAATCGGTAGATTATTTAATAAATGGGAAACAAAAGTAAAGGAAAACGGTGAGGTTGCTGCAATTGGTGACCAAATTGTTAAACTTATTGCTGCTGAAGCTAAAAACGTTGACCAGAAAATCATGTTACTTCGCTATTTGAAAGAAGTTGTCTTTGATAAAAAGAGTGAAGGAACTACTGGTAATAGTAGTAATGTTAATGTTGATGAACAAGGAAGTGTTGGTACTGACAGAAGAAATGAATTATTAAATTTTGTTCAAGAAGAACTTGAAAAAAAAGGTAAATTAAATAAATAATGAGTTTAGCTGATAAAAAAAGAGATGTTTTTACTAAAATTGGTTCGTATACATCATTAATGAAGCAAGGAAAAAAACCATTACAAAGTGATTTATTTACATCAATCAATAATAAAAACGATACTATTTCATTTTTACTTGATGTTGTTAAAACTGTTGCTGGAACTGAAGTATTAAAAAAAATTATTGGTGGTATGTTTGGTAAATTGATAGATGAATCAGAACCAAAACTTAAAAATATGTTAAGTAAGCAATTTACACAATCAAATGCAAATGAACCAATGCCAGCATCAATGACTAATAATGGGATTAATGTTCCAGTAAAAACAATTGATGTTACTGGAAAGTTAAAAACAAACCCATCGTCAGATGTTGGTAATTTAATTTATGGTTCAACAACAAATTTCGATAGTAGTGCATTTAATGCGATTTCTAATGCAGGAACACCTAATAATGTTAATAATGTATCAATACAGTATAATTCAATTACAGATAAAATGCAGATAAAACCAATTGGTTCATCATCTGTTGGTGATTTTTTTACATCATATATTGATAATACAGAATTACTTAATAAAAAGGAATTGATGAGTTCTGTTATGGATAGTTTTTATGGTACATTGTCAAGTAAACAAAACAAAACTGTTGAAGAAATTTATAATGAATTAATGCTCGAAGCATTATTAGAACAAATGCTTAATGGTGATGATTCATTTATACTTTCACCTGAAAAATCTGATGAATTACAAACAAAAGCAAATGAAATGTCAGAAGGTATAGTTAATTATGATTTAGGTTGTGGTATGATGCCAGCAAAATTAGAGTTTGATGATTTTAATAATTTAATATCTTCAATATTAAATTCGACTGACCCATTTTTTATTGGTGACCAAATAGGTAATACAATTAATCAGAGTACTGATGATAAAGATACATCAAATGAAAATAAAGAAACAATAACTGATGGTTTCTTTCAGAAGATAATTAATATATTTACAGTTAAAATGTTAGGTGCTGTTACAACTGCACCACAAGTACGTATGTTGTTTGGTGTTATGAGTTCATTAGATAATGGTGGAAATGTATCACTTGGTAAACCAACTAATGATATTAAAGAATTTAAAATATGTATTAAATGTATGGCAAATGAAATTATGAAAATTGTTGCAGAATTTATATTTCTAATAGCAATTACTTATTTAATTAAATTATTAAAACCTGTAATACAAAAAGTGGTTAAAGAAAAAATAAATCAATATGCTGGAATACTTAAAAGTTTAACTGGTAAATTGGGTAATGTAGCAGATAAAGTAACGTAAAATTATAAAATTAAACAGACAAATCGTTGGTGTTTATCTCACTGATGGGATTAAGGAAGGAACATAATTAACAACCACAATAAAACCAAATTAGTTTAGAAGAATATGTACCGAACTAATTATGAGTTGGAAATGGATTAGTATTAAAGAATTAAAAGAAAAATAAAATGGCAATCGACTTTACAAATATTAATTCAATTATTGGTGGGTTTACAAAGGTATTAAATCTATCATCTATTGGCGGTCCACCACCAATACCAACACCACTTGTATTAGTTGGTGTGCCAATGCGTTCTGGTTTATCCCCAACTAAA
>Ga0222649_1000671_pt1 | contig 10602 bp, 16 predicted proteins | sample AntAcemetagen337_FD_179865 | JGI IMG/M metagenome (GOLD analysis project Ga0222649, IMG submission 179865) | Saline water microbial communities from Ace Lake, Antarctica - #337 | ecosystem: Environmental > Aquatic > Non-marine Saline and Alkaline > Saline | place: Antarctica: Ace Lake... | reverse complement strand
AAAATGGAAAAGAGCTTGTAAAAGTTAATCGTTTCTATCCTAGTTCAAAGACTTGTAATGTTTGTGGATATATAAATCAAGATTTAAAACTTTCAGATAGAGAGTGGACTTGCAGTTCTTGTGGTGTGATACACGACAGAGACGTTAATGCAAGTATCAATATTCTAAAAGAAGGATTAAAAATATATCGGGTGGAACGCTCGATTACAAAGGTGGAGAGGAAATCAGACTTTGGCAACAAAGCACACTCTATGAAACCCGAAGCCCAACCCATCGCCTCTGGCGTGGGTGGGTAGTTCACAAATCTTTGTATAGAGTTATTCCCAGATTTTCCATTAATGGAAACTTGTATAACAGAAAATAATTTAGCTATTATTATTTTAAAAAACTCGTAATTTAAAACAAAAGAAATTAAATGGTTAAAACATTTGCGGTTGGTTATAATGTGTTTGATGATTCTATTGAGTTATTAGAATCTTCTATAAGGTCAATAAGAGGTTCTGTTGATAAGGTATATGTTGTATATCAAACTATATCTAATTTTGGTAATCCTGCAACAGAACCTCTTGAAACCATATTACAAGACTTAATAGATAAGAAATTGGTTGATGAGATTTATCATTATAAACCAAAAGTAAATTTAGGTGGATATTATAATGAAATAACAAAAAGAAACATTGGCTTATTTATGGCTGAAGGTGATTCTATGGATTATTTTATGACTATGGATTCTGATGAGTTTTATTTGAAAGATGAACTTGAAAAAATAAAACAAAAATATATTGATGAAGATTTAGATAGTTCATATTGCCAAATGCTCACTTATTATAAAACAAGTGAGTTTATACGTGAACCACCAGAGGAATATTATGTATCACTTTTTTACAAAATAAGAGGTGGTATTAAGTTTGAAATGGGTTATCCTACATCAGTGTTAGTTGACCCAACTAGAAGACAAGAATCAGGTAAATATAGTGTGTTATCAAGAGAAGAAATACAAATGCACTATGTTTCACATGTTAGAAATAATAATTTGGAAGATAACGCTGTTACTTTTATAATACCAACGATAAATAGAGATACATTAAATAGAAGTATAAATTCTATATTAAATCAAACTAATAAAAATTGGTTTTGTAAAGTTGTGTTTGATGATGTAGAACCAATATTTTTTAATGATGATAGAATTGAATCAATAAAAATTGAAAAACTAGGTGTTATACATGATGGACATGGACAAGCTGGATTAGTTAGAAATTTTGGAATAGATTTAGTTAAAACCAATTGGATTGCATTTTTAGATGATGATGATACAATAAATGATAATTATGTAGAAATTCTATTGTCCCAATATTTAGATAAAGATTTTGTCATATTTAAAATGAAATATGAGAACGGTTTTACATTACCACAAGGTAATAACCTATCATTTGGTAATGTAGGAATTTCATTTGCATATAAAAAATATTTAAATATGAAATTTGAATCAAATAAAAATAGTGAAGATTTTGATTTGATTCAAAAATTAAAAAATAAAACTGATAATTATATAGTTAGCGATTACATAATGTATAACGTTAGACATTAATTTTAAAAATATGAACACATTAAATAGTCATTTTGATAAAATATATTGTATTAATCTTGATGAAGCAACAGAAAGATGGGATGGTTGTTTAGAACAATTTGAAAAATATAATATAACCGTAGAAAGATTTTCAGCTATTAAACCACTTGAAGGTAAAAATGGTTTATTAAAAGGTGAGTTAGGTTGCTTATTATCCAATTTAGAAGTAGTAAAAGATGCTTATAAAAATAATTATGAAAAAATATTTATTTTAGAAGATGATTTTCAATTTGTAGATAATTTTGATATATTATTTGATGAATATTCTAAACAATTACCATTAGATTGGGATATGTTTTATTTTGGTGGAAACCATACTAAAGGCTTTCAAATGGTAAATACTAATATCGCAAAAACTATTCATACATATACTACACATTCATTTGGGTTAAAAAATAGTATATTTGAACATATTATAGAATTATTACCAAGTGCTAAAAAACCAGTAGATGTTTATTATGCTGAATTACAAAGTATTTTTAATTCTTATGTAACTAGACCACATTTATCATATCAAAAAGAAGGTTATTCATATATTCAAGGTGGTGATGTTAATTATGATTTTTTAAAATAGAAATATCGTAATTTATAGTATATGAAAAAAATTAAAATATTTGATACACTTTTTTCCCATAACCCATATAGTTGTCTCAATTGTGAATCTGACTATTTAGAATGGGATGTTAATCCATCAGAAGTAAATAAAGGCGATATAGTTTTTTTTACTGATTCTTCTTTACATAAAGTAAACGATTTTAAAGATTTAGATATAAAAAGGATTGCTTGGTTAGTTGAATCCCCAGCGATAATAAATCAAGATATAATATTTCAATATATAGGCATATTTGATGAAATTTATACATTAAGAAAAGATTATTTAGAAATCTCACCAAAATTTAGGCTTTTACCAGTTTGGGGGTCTTGGATTAAATACTCAGATAGAAAAATATATGAAAAAAATAAATTACTATCAATAATTGCATCATATAAAACACAAACTGACGGTCATCAATTTAGACATAAAATAATAAACTTATTTTCAGATAAATTTGATGTTTTTGGTTCTGGTTATAATCCATTAGATGATAAATTATATGGTTTAAAAGATTATAAATTTTCTATTATTATAGAAAATACTAAAGCAGATTATTATTTTACAGAAAAATTATTAGATTGTTTTACAACTGGTACTATTCCTATATATTGGGGTTGTCCATCTATAGGTGATTTTTTTAATAAAAATGGTATCTTATCGTTTAATAATTTAGATGAATTAAATGATATAATAAATATGATTAGTAATGAATTATATATAGAATTAAAACCATATATAGAAGAAAATTTTTTATTGGCTAATAAATATAAAACCCCAGAGGATTATTTAATTAATTATGATATTTTAAAATGAATTTAGATTTTGTAGTATATAGTAATACATAATTTCTTGATATTTTAGAAGTTCAAATTTCTTTTTTATGTAAAATTAATAATAGGAATAATTTAGATATTAATTATACATATAATATCTAAATTATTCCTATTATTTCAAATCTTTGACCATTTCCGCCAATTGGAAAAACTATATTCATATTTTATTTTTTTTAAAAATATTATCAGCACCTAAAGTTGTTATTAAAATATAACCATTATCATTAAGAAAATTTATTATATTTATATCATTATAATTATTTTCTACTGATATAATAGTGATATCATACTTATTAAAATCTATATTTTTTAATATAGAAAATTCACCACCTTCAACATCTATGCTTAAATAATCAATTTTTTTTTCAGTTATTATGTTATTAAATAAATATGATTTTATTTTAGTAACCCTTTTATTACCACCAAAAATAGATATTTCTCTATTAACCCTATTTAAATGTTCTAAGTTGTATTCACTTAAAATACCTGATAACATTTCAGCGTAACCACTTACTTCAAGAAAGTCAACATCATTATCAGTATTACCAATAACCCCATGTATACATTTACAAATTCTATTTTTTATTAATTTTTCATAACTGGTTAATATTGGCTCAATACAAATACCATTCCAACCCTCTTTTTCAAAAAGTAACGTATTTGATAGTGTTATACCATCATTAGCACCTATTTCTATAAAAAATCCATCTTTTTTATCTTTAAAAAAATTTTCATATATGAAAATATCTTGTTTATCTTGTGAATAAGTGTTCATATGTTTAATATTTATTTCTATGGTGATTTATTATTTGTGTATAATTAGTATTCTTCATTTTAATTTTATTACCATATTGCGATGGGTCTCTAAATAATATATTTATATTGTAATAAACATATTATTGAATTGTGGTATCTATGGTCATTAAAATTTGGTAAATTTTCTAAGCCATAAGTGTTTTTATTATCAGAAAAAATAACATCATTTTTACAAAAATAAAGATATTCTTCTAAAAATCCAAATGTTTTTTCATATTTAATATTAAATACGAAAAAACATTTATAAAATTTAAGAAGGTTTTTTTGTTTTAGTTAAAAAGTAATATTATATTTGTGCTTAAACTAATATTTTTTTTAATGGCGAATATAGATAATGAATATCAGAAATTATGTAAAACTATTTTTGATAATGGTAAAGAATATGAAGATAAGAGTAGAGGTGTAAAAAGGTTACAAATACCTAGTTATACTTTCAAACATAGTTTTAATGATGGTTTTCCAGCGATAACAAATAAAAAATTATATTTAAAATCCATTATTGGTGAATTAATTTGGTTTTTACGTGGGGATAATGATGTAAAGTATCTAAATGATAATGGCATTAAGATATGGAATAAAGATGCATATAATTGGCATAAAAAATATGGTGGTATTTTAACTTTTGAGGAGTTTGTAAAAATAGGTATTGGTTCTGTAGGACAAAATTACAGTGTACAATGGAGAAATTATAATGGGATAACTGACCAAATATATAATCTTATTTCAGAAATGAAGAAGAATATTATGTCAACAAGATTGAAGGTTAATGCTTGGAATCCATCTGAATTAGAGTTAACAGCATTACCACCATGTCATTCAGAATTTCAAATAATCGGAGTTCCATTAGAAGATGGTAAATTTGGTTTTGAATTACATTGGAATCAGCGTAGTTGTGATATATTATTAGGAATCCCATTTAATATAGCTAGTTACGCATTATTAGCAAAAATTATAGAGAAGATAACAGGATATAAAGCGTTAGGAATAGAAGGAACATTAAAATGTGTTCACCTATATGATAACCAATATGAAGCGACTAAGGAGTTATTAAGTAGAAATCCTAATACTCATCCAAATTGTGATATACAGTTACCTGAAATTGATTATAATGTTAATATAGATGTATTATTTAATAACTTTAATATATCAGATTTTAAACTTATTAATTATACATCAGATAAAGAAATAAAAGTAGAAATGTTAGCTCCAACGAAATAATTGAAACTTAATATATCTTTATCCGTATAAGAAAAATAATTCATGGGATATAAATCAGAAAAAGCTAAATTATTTTTAGATGAAAAGCAGAATCAACATTTTGAAATACATGGCGTATTTGCTGATACAAATTCCAAAATAGCTGAATGGATGGAGGAATATGCTGAAAATAAATTACCAAATATGAATATAACAGTAGCAAAAATTAAAAAAGCATTAGAAAAAGATTATGGTTATGAGAATCTTGATTCTGAACGTGAGAAGTGGTTTGTAGATTCAATTATAAAGGATACTTTAGAAATTGTTAAATCACATGAACATATAGATAGATTAAAGAATCAATTAGAAGATTTAGGTTGTAAACATTATATGTTATCAGGTACAGATAGTTCTACCAATTGTGGTACTTGTGGTAAACCTAAAAATAAACATTAATATATGAAACCTTTATAAAACCTTATTCGTATAAGAAATAAATAAACTTAATTAAAATATATTATGGGAAGTTTCAGTTGGAATAAAGCAGATAAATTAACAGATATTGAAAATATTGCTTATGGAGCATCTTTTAAATTTTTAATACCAAAAGAGTTTGGTGGTGGATTCATAAAAGATAAATATCAAGATTATGGTAAACTTGGTATTAAAGATGATGGAGAATCTAAATATGATATGTATGTACTTTTAGCTTTTTGGAATAAAGCAGATGGTTTAAGATATGATGGTGAATATCCTTTAATGAAAGAAATTGATGATTATACTAATAATAATAGAAGATTAGGTATTAGTATTGGTTGTTATGATAAGGATATATTAAAATTAAAATATCCTCTTAAATTAGTATCGCCATCTTTCAAAGGTGATTATGAAGATTTGGAAACTTGTAGTTTAGGTGACCCTCACCAAGGCTGTGGTAGCATAAAAAGAAACACATACACGCCATATAATGTTAAATAATATGGAAGATTTGTTAGATTGGTTAGTTGATTTAGATATCCAACATTATAAAACCAAACAATTTCCTGATTATATACCATCAGGGAAATCACATTTCTTTTTAAAACGTTCACCAGAAAGATTTACAAGTATTGAAATTATTAATATATTTTACAATAAAGCTGATAAAGAACTTTTAGGAAGATGGAATTATGCTATTGCTGATGCAATGCGAAAATAATTATTATAATATAACTAATAACAAATGAAAAATTTTAACTTATTGAATGAAAATACTTTTTCTTCTAAGAATTTATTTAACAAAATATCCTTATTAGAAATAAGTACAATTGATAATATGTCAATTGGAATGGATTGGGTACATAATAACAATATCAACCTAGCACTTGTTGGTGGAACAGCTGTTGTTAATTATTTAAGTTCAGGGAGAGATTTAACACCTGATGTAGATTATTTAGTTGATAATATTAATGATGTTAAAAATAAATTAAAAAAAGATAATATATCGTTTTCTGATTTAAAATCTCATAATGGTGGAAACTTAGGTATAACAGTACCAAAGTTTAATATAGACTTTTTAGATTCTTCTGTAGGTAGTAAAGCATTAAATAAAATGATTTTATTAACTAAAACTAAAACTAATATTGGTGGAACATCTGTACCTATTATTATACCAGAATTGTTAGCAATATTAAAATTAGATTTAGGAAGAACAAAAGATATTGAAGATGGATTCGCATTACTAACTTCTGGGAAATTAAATAAAGAAAATTATTTGAAACTAGTAAATGGCTTAAAAAATAATTTATCAGATTATGAATCATTGTTAGGATACGCAGAAATGATTAAATAATATTTAAAATAATCACAATGTGATTAGTTGCATCTACATAACAGAACCATAACTGCGATGCTTAAAGATATGTGACAAACTGGAGAGTCAGTTACCTTTTTTAATGATTAAATAAACTAAATATGGCTCAAAGAAAGAGGTTTTTTAAATGATAGAGGTTGGGATGTAGAATGTGATTCTGGTATGAATTTTTACTCATTTGTAAAAGGAGATTACAGGTTTGAAATTAAATTAGATTGGCATAAAGAATATACTTCTTATGAACCAATCATAATAAACTTTATTGATTGTGGAAAAGAGTGGTGGGGCGAATCATTGAACGCTTTAATGTGGATTGGGCAAAACACGTTGCATACATTTAATAAACCTATTACTCAATCTATGTTTATTAATATTTGTGAACAATATGAAGTTTAGATATTAAAAAATAATAATTAATAACCAAGTGAATAACATATGAAACTTTACTTACCTCCTGAATCACCTTACCTAATGAGAGTGAACTACCCACCCACGCAAAAGCGATGAGTGAGTTTTACGCTCCGTTTTATAAATATGAAAAAATATATCTATTATTTTGAAACCTTTATTAATAATCTTACGTTAGAGAATATATAACTAAAAATTAAAATTATGTGAAACCACACAAGAAGAAGCATTTGAATTTATAAAAAATATAATAGAAAAGCAAGAGATAAGCCCCTTTACAAAAGGGAATATTACAAATGTTGAAATAAGAGAAGCTAAAGGAAAGGATAATGGTAAATCAGTAAGTTTATCGTTTAAAGGATTAAATCCAAAAGAAGTTCACTCATTAATATTAAACAATTTATGAAACTACTAATATTAATAACTTTATGTTTAATATTAGTAATGTACTATAGGTTAAACATGTTAAAAACAAAAAATAAAGAATATGATATCAATATCAAAAAGAATCATATTACTTTAGATTCACTTAAAATAATTAAATATGATTAATAAAGAATTATTAAATCAGATGATAACTGAAAAGTTAGTGAATGTTCAAAAACATCCAACTGCTGAATTATATATCTATAATTATAGTCAAAACGTTCAATATGATAAATTATGGAATGAAGTAACCTTACAAACAAGAGGTTTAATATTAGATTCAGATATGAATATTGTTGCAAAACCATTTAACAAATTCTTTAATTTAGAGGAACACCAAATAAACGATATACCAAGGCTTCCATTTGAAGTTTATGAGAAAATGGATGGTAGTCTAGGAATATTGTATTGGTTGAATGATAAGCCTTATATCGCTACTAGAGGAAGTTTTACAAGCGAACAATCACAACATGCTACAAAAACATTATATGATGTTTATAGTAATACATTTGATAGATTAGATAGAAATAGTACTTATCTGTTTGAAATAATATATAAAGAAAATAGAATTGTTGTAGATTATGGTTATACTGATGATTTAATTCTTCTAGCTAGAATAGATAATACTACTGGGTTAGATTTACCATTAGAAGATGTAGGATTTCCAATAGTAAAGAAATATGATGGTATTAATAATTTAAATGAATTAAAATTATTAAATTCAGAAAACAAAGAAGGGTTTGTAATAAAATTTAGTAACGGATTTCGTGTAAAAGTAAAGTTTGATGAATATGTTAGATTACATAGAATTATAACAGGTGTATCAAATGTAGCAATATGGCAATATTTATCTGAAGGAAAATCGTTCAATGATTTATTAGATAATGTGCCAGATGAATTTTACGATTGGGTACACTATACAAGAGATGAATTAATACATACCTTTAATCAAATATATAATGAATGTTCTTCAGTTTTTAAAGAGTTAGAAACAAGAAAAGAAACAGCGTTATATTTTCAAGCACAAAAATATCCATCTATACTATTTTCAATACTTGATGGTAAAGATGTTGATAAAAATATATGGAAAATGATTAAACCAAAGTGGTCAAAACCTTTTAAAATAGAAAATTATTATGGAATCTAAATTATTTGATAAAGATGGAAATATGTTAACCATAAATGAAGTTATAGAAAAACTACCATCTTTATTTTCACTAGAAAAAGTAACAAGAGTTGAAGTAATCAATCAATATGGTAGAGCTTTTACAGATTATAATATAAATAAAACAGATATTAGTTTACAAGATAATAATAGAACATTAAAAATTTTTATAAGTTAAATATGAAAACAGAGATTCAAATATTAATAATAATCTTTATCCATTGGATTGCAGATTTTTTATTACAAACAAAAACAATGGCAGTAAATAAAAGTAAAAGTAATTATTGGTTGTTTATACATGTTTTTGTATATAGTTTAACTTGGATGTTTATTGGTTTATTTTTCTTTAAACTAATACAAGTATTATTTTTTACAATAACTACATTTATTTGTCATTTTATTACCGATTATTTAACAAGTCGTTGGACGAGTAAACTTTATAAAGAAGAAAAATATTACGGTTTCCCTGCGTTTTTTTCAGTGATTGGGCTTGACCAGTTTTTACATTATTTACAATTAATATTATGTTATGGATACTTTACAACTTTGTAAATATTTAATTACTGTTAATTCTGAATTAATAAATAAAACAGCGATGAGTAATTGTCATTGTATAGGTTTAAATAGTTTTATTATTAATGAAAATCCAAAAATTAGATTATTCATCGCTGAACCTAATTGTGAATTATTTAAAAAGTTTGATTATTTAAATCCAATAATTCCGATTCATCCACATAAATATGATGATATATTTAGCCAACTTGAAGGTAATATGATAAATCATTTATATGAAGTTGGTAGTATGTATAGTTTTAAAAAATATCACTACAAAAGATTATCTGATAATGAAACAGAATTAGAATTATTAGATAACGAATATTTAGATTATTTAGGCGGTAGAAATAATATTATATTTTTAAAATCTAATCAATTACATACTGCAAATTTAGAAGGTGATAGGTGTAGTTGGTTAGTTACCGAAACATTTAGAAATAAAAATTTTGAACAGTTTGCGTATCATCAAGATTTAATTAAACGAAAAGAACTTTATATACCAATAATAAATGGTAGCAATTATCTTTATAAATATTTTAATTTATAATAATTGAAACCTTATTAAACTTCTTACGTTAGAGAATATAAATTAAAAATAATATTATGAAAAAAGTTATATTAACAAAGGGATTACCTGGAAGTGGTAAATCTACTTGGGCTAAAGAAATGGTTAATAAATTCCCTGGTAGATATAAAAGAATCAATAAAGATGATTTGAGAGCAATGTTAGATGATTCAAAACATTCAAAGGATAATGAGAAGTTTATTTTAAAAGTTAGAGATACATTAATATTGTTAGCATTAAATGAAGGTAAAGATGTTATTATTGATGATACAAACCTTGCTAGTAAACATGAAGAACATATTAAGCAATTAGTAAGAGGTATTGCAGTGGTTAATATACAAGATTTTACAGAAATACCTATAGAAACTTGTATAAAAAGAGATTTAAAAAGATTTAACTCTGTAGGTGAAAAAGTTATTCGTGATATGTATAATCAATTCTTATTTAAAAAAGAGGTTTACACAATGGAGCGTAAAGCCCACTCATCACGTAGTGTGGGTGGGATGTAAGCGACCTTATCTTAATTATTTTAAATAAATTTTGTTATTTCTTTAAACTTTTGT
>Ga0222649_1000669_pt1 | contig 10608 bp, 8 predicted proteins | sample AntAcemetagen337_FD_179865 | JGI IMG/M metagenome (GOLD analysis project Ga0222649, IMG submission 179865) | Saline water microbial communities from Ace Lake, Antarctica - #337 | ecosystem: Environmental > Aquatic > Non-marine Saline and Alkaline > Saline | place: Antarctica: Ace Lake | collected... | reverse complement strand
TGGGAATTTTACTTTTGTATAATATGTGATATTTGAGTTTTTTGTGTCTGTCTTCATCTGTTGGATAATACCTTCCACCACATTCACATTTTATTTTGGATTTGGATTGACTCATTGTCTTTTTATATTTCTACTTTATGATATACTTAACTCTTTAAGTCCTATTTCTTTAAGCAAAAAACGAATTCGGTTCTTCGTCCTCCTCTATCAGTCTAGAGATCGAATCGAGATGGCTTGTTTATCACTCTCCCGCTCTTCTTAAACGTCGACTCATCAATTATTATTGGATTGATTATCTCTCTCTTCAAGCTCATCACTCGGTTGCTTTCAAATACAAACAGCTTATAGGTTGCGGTGTCTTAACTGAGTCCCTTCAAAGAATCTTTTCAATGACATCCCCAGTGCTTTCCCTTTTGGGTATGCATATTCCTCATCTTGAATTTCCAATACATCAGTCATATTATTATAGCTATTATTATATAGCTGTGATAATATTTATCTACTTCTTCAACCACTTATTATGGTGATAGTACCTTTTTGCCCGCTCTTTAATCTTCTCTCTGTTCTTCACATAGTAGACTTTTTTCTGTAGTGATATGCGTTCTTTGTTGTCTACGTAATACTGCTTCGGGGTGCGTGCTGGCTTGTTGCGATTAACAGATTGATTAACATCTATATGATATCTCTCTCTCATAAATACATTCTTCACTTCATCTACGGTCTCTATCAGTACTATCTCAACATCATCATTCGCCAGTATATCATATGCAGATATGTAATGATTATTGCCATCTTTGTATCTGTTATATGCTGATTTATGGCAAGATAATCTGGTTTTTAAATCTAACTTTGTGCTTCCGACGTAACAGTCTTCTGTTGAATCGCTGACTAATTTGTAAATGGAATAATGTGGCATATTATTTTCTATACTGTATATATGGAAAATAATATGTTTTTATTAAACACACATCTGCGTTTATATCTTCATTGCATACTCACAGCACGCTTTGTATGCTTCCTGTTCTGTGTACTTGGCTTGCTTTCCTTTTACCGTACTTTCCTTATACGAGAAGCATGTCTTACTTTTATTCTCAATAAAGTAGTATCGGCACTTGCTTTTTTCATGTCTTACACCTGTTGGTCTTACGTCTTTGATGACTGTTGTCTGCTTAGACTTCTGCGTCTGCTTATCAAGTAATAGTGTATTGTACATGATGGATGGGTCGTATTTCTGGATATAAACCTTCTCTTTCTGTATTAATTCGTTCTTATTTGAAAAGGCTACCTTCTCCACCACTTCAATCTTGAAATGATCCGCTCCTAACTTCTGCACTTCCTTGTGAAATTTGGTTTTGTTACACTTCATATGCTGAATGAATCGTTCATCAGGTTGTTGGGTGGTGCTTCCAATGTAGATATTATTGTTGAGGTCGTTTGTGATCTTGTATATGCATCCTTCAGATGATATCTTTCTGGGGTTGATATATACACATTTAGTACTGTATACATATGGTATAACCTCTTTTATTTTTTTGTAGACGAACACATTATTATAACTGGTTGCTCTACTTAATGCAACATACAGCTCATTTCGATTCATCAGATGAGTTTCATGTACAGTGTATTTGAATCGAAAAGTAGATCCCTGTGATCGATTGGTTGTCATGGCATATGAGGGGATAAATGAGTTACAGAAGACATTATATCCGATCTCAACTGTTTCACCCTCGGCGTTCTTCAAATATACATGCACGTTATCGGTTCTAATGTATGTAAAGTCCTGGTTGTTGTAAAATCCGTCACCCTTTGTGTGGGGAGTTACAGGAGAACCCTTAATTAGTCTCACCTCTGTTATAAGACTTTGTGACCCATATTTCTTAGCTGGGATATCGAACTTATCTGGATTCCCTTTCATAGCCATTGTATTAAGTTCATCTACTTTTTTATTTGTTTTAGCTAAGAATCGTTTAGCTGTTCCATTACATATCCTAATATTGGGTGCTTTACATTTCAATACTTTATCAAGTTGAGTCTTTAGCTTCTTATCGTATCTGCTTCCTTCAAAATAGGATAATTCGAACCGGCATTTAAGCATGTCTGACCATGCAGATGAATCATCGTAATCATAGGTGATACCATATGAGGTAACATCGTCTTTACACTCAACTGGAAGACACTGTTGTTTATCGCCTACAAAGTACACGTTCACATTAAAATCACACCACAAACCGTATACAAGACTTGACAGATAGGCTGACATATTATACGCTTCATCTACTAACACAGCGTCGAATTCTAACGTATCACCTGCCTCATATCTGGGACGAATGTCTCCATCTTCTGAACGTTTGGTTAACCCCGCATGAACAGTTGTCGCTGGCATTTCAAGCTTCTTTAAATTATCAACTGCTTTGTTCGTTGGGGCCATGACCAAGCACTTTTTATCGACGAGTTCTAACTCATCGTATAATTTTTTCATCAATGTCGATTTACCATATCCCCCACCCCCCGTTATCAGGCCACTGCCTTCTTGAATAAGGTATTTAACTAATAGATCTCGTTGTTTCTGTTCACATATGTAGTTCTTAGCACCTTTGTTGATTTCATTTGAGACTTTGTTATTGTCCATATGTAATTGTGTGTATTTTGATGAATGATTTTCTCTAATATAACATCCTACATCATTCTTTAAGCCTGTTTGATTATTTGATGTATTAAGAACTGCAGGGTTGTAGTGCTCCTTTCTGTATGTCCCGAGCTCACCAAATCGCTTGTGTTCTCCATATTCAACATCACATTCATCTTTACCTTTCACTTTGTCAAACCCAATACCGTATATACAATCACGTCTGATCCCGTGGAGCTTGCCACATCCTATTTTATTAACCATGATCTTGTATAACTGCCATATGCTTCTATCGATCACTGATAAATAGATTGGGCGGTTATCTTCTGTCAGTCTGACTTTGGTTTGCTTCCTGCACATATGCATGGTTCGCTTACTGATCTCATCTTTGCTGAATTTATTAGAGAATGAAACTGGTCTGTATCCATCTTCATACATTGACTCACATTCCTTCCATGAACTGGTCATAAAGGACTCCATTGTTTTGCGGTATTTTGTACCATACATGCCTACCCCTATATTAGTTATCTGCTTGGCTTGTGATGGTGGGAATACATCATATATGAACTTCACAAGTGATTTAAATGTTGTCTGCTTTATACATCCCCTACTAAGGTACTGTTCTTTAATCATATCCTTTGTAATGATTTTGTACTCAAGGCATTTCTTAACGAATCCATAAGTGTAAAAGCAAGTTGGACAATATATGGCAAACCCATTATACATGTAAAACTCAGTAACTTTATATAAACCGCATCTAATATCCTTTCCATCATACGGTTCAATCTTGTCGTTGTCTGAGAACACGGGCACATCACCTAACAAATCATATAGACTGTAGCTGTCATTTTTACTAGAATCAATCCCAACCCCTCGCTTGTAGTCAAAGTCTTTCTCATCAACGTAATTTTCAAGTAATGCCGGACGTTTGAATGAATCCATGTACTCCAGATCTTTTACATTATATGATGATGTGGGTAAAACTCCGATTATATGCTTCTCCAGATCCTTATACAGACTAGATACGTTTCCACCATGATAACTGATTATATTATCAGGCAGTAGGTGCTTTGTTGTCTTTTCTTTGTAATGGGATAGTGTGTCATACATTTTGACCATATTATCATAATCAGGGATAATCAGACACAGTTTATTAGAGACAGGACATTCAAACATCGTCACATTGTAACCTGTGCAGTTCCATTTAGTGATCTCCCTGTCAACATTGAGTACGTACTTCTTGAATATGTTATTCCAGTGATCCTTAATGACTACATACTCTGACTGTGATTGTTGAATGTTCTCAATGAGATTAGAATCATTCTCTAACACCGTCATTTCGCTAATTAACACAGTACCAGCAATTGATTTTAATGGTTGTTTTACTATTTTGCCGTGTTCTGCGATTTGAGCTTTACATGAGTCATCTGTTATCCAATATGCGTGTTCGTTTTTCATTTTGATGAAGATGCTGTGCTTGCTACCTTTATTTGCCTCAGATTTGACTTCATGAAATGCCTGATTGTTTACATCCAGCAGATACATACCTACATGGGGGATATACTTTACTCTCCATTCAATTAACTCATCAGCACTGATACCTTCCTTTTGAATGTAAGCCATTTGATCATCTGATGGTCCATCATACTTTTTGATGTCACAAAACTGCTTAACGAGCTGAGGGATTGTATACCGTGTGGTCTTATCATGAAACTTAGTTGTCTTTAAGTACTTGTACAGTGTCTCAACAATGCACATATCAGGTATGTCTAGCTGAACATTTGCACCAATGCTCAAATCGATAGGCACATGTGTTGTGTCACGGCGACTAATCGTTTGGAAGTATCCTTTAGCTCTAGAAAGTAATTTGGATGTTGCATATGTGATAGCACTGAAGTTCTTTAATTTAAGAGTTCCTGTTTCTGGATCACCACGTATTATTTTATAATAATATACGCCATCATTTCCAAGCATATAATGAGCGTAATGTAAGTCCCTCGCCATATTGTCTAGTCTTTTATTGATCTCATTAATCATTGTTTGTTGAGTTGGCTTTGTGTCAAAATGCAATGTCATGCCAACAGATTGAAGATTCCATTTATTATTCTTGTTGTCATTGCGTGTGTGAATTTTATTGGTTATTTCAACAACCCATTTGACATTCATTTGGGAATATTCATGCAACCGTTGATTGAGATATGCTTTAGTTACCCCAGGACCGGTGACCCGCATTTCTTCAATTAATCCGTCGTTGACTAATTGCTTGACCTTCTTTTGTGCTTCTAAATAAGAGTAAGTTGACATTTTGGTATATGTTAATTAATATGTTATATATTATGGAGTTTGATAATATATAATATATTTGTATTTCTTTAAGCCTGTTTTCTTTAAGACAATTATAATTTAGTTAATTTATCTCGCACGTGCTTCTCTTTCTTATATGCCAACACCTTCTCACGGTTTGTATGATAGTATTCATTCATATTTTTTAGATGTGCTTCCTTATGCTTGAAGTAATATTTTTTATTCCGTTCAGCTTTGGTTAACGGCTTCTTCTTAATGTAAAGTTCAGTTGATTGGTTATCTGATGTCATCTTATGTATGTATTCTAGTATATTAAAATATTTAACTCTTTAAGTCTGTGTATATTATCAAATACACAATATAAATTTAATATATACTATAATATATATACCAATACCAATACCACTATGAGCGATTATCAATCCAAATTATTAATAATTAATTCGAAGGACCGGATTAGTGGCTCGATTAATCAATTCCATGTTAATATACACAACAACCATCTACACTCTGTTAAGAAGATTGTATTAATCAATGCATCTACAATCAATTCAGAATACAATATTAACACAAAGAACAACACACTATACTGTAGAGAGGACGCTGTAGCATATGCTGATATCACCCTGCCTGTTGGCTTATATAACTCGGATGATCTGATAACAGCAATGAACCTATTACTCCCTACAGGTGTTGTTATGTCATTTTCAACTGGGGCGGATAATCGATTTGTTTTTACCACGGACGGCATCACAACGTTTGATATGGATTATTCTCACTCAAGCATGTCTGATGTACTGGGGCTGACCGACAGCATATTAATTCCAGTATCAACCGCTCAATCTATGCAAGCTATACCTAATCTAGCGGGTCTCCAAACAGTCCACATTCGCACTCACGCTATCGCTCAGTCAAATTCCATCGTGTCGGACAACAGCCAGCAATCTATTATATCCTCATTCTCTGTGCCTGTTGAATGCGGATTTGGCAGTGCCCTTCTATATCATAATGAAAATCACTCTGGCGATCATGTGACATATGTTGGAACAAACAATTTAAATAACATAGACATCAGTATACTTGATCAGAATCTCCAGCTGTGTGAATTGCAGAAAGATATATCGTTAACCTTCAAGATATACTTCTAACCATATAATAAATATCTTTTGGTAATATATATATAACAATAATTATTATGCCATTTGATTTTATTGATAAACGACATCGGTTAAGTATTGCCTATGATAGCAAAGAAGACTTCCTGAAAGATATCCCACTCCACAGTGTAGATAATGCACGACAATATTTAGATAAGATGAAAGATTATGACATCGTCAAAGACGGATCACATGATGTGCGATATGATAATGAAGAAGGTAACTATGAAGTGTTCAGCAGACACCTCAGAGGTATTCGCCCAAACTACAAAACAGGTTCACGTAAGATACATAACTCTGTGGAACTCATGAGAGATGCTAATCAGACAATGTATGAACAACAAAATATATTCAGACATCCCAGCTTAAGACCTAATGTCGCACACTATATTAAAAAAGAAGAAGATACACTTAAGAAGTTCCAGGAAATGATGCACCCTGTCAAACCAGTAGACCCAACAACACTTAGTGAGTCACATCAACAAAAATCCAAATCACATGAAAAATCCAAATCAACTCATCCCTCAAGTGGTCCTACACCTACTCATAATAATACATCAACTCACCCATCAAGTGGCCATCCACCTACACCTACACCATCACCCGAAAAGTCTAAGATTACTTCGTTACTGGGCGGTCCTAAAAAAGGAGCACCAACAGCAGGTTCTGTCACATCCACACAGTCATCCGGCGCACCCACTCATAAACAATCAGGTGTAGGTGATGATCCGACTAAATATTGGGGATACATGACACAAGCACAAGCTTACTACGATGATCCAGACCTTTTAACAGCTGATGCCGATGAATATGTTGACCAATTATTGTCTCATATACCTAATAAAATGATTAGAGATTTAATAAAGAGCGGTGCGAAACAAGGTGTAAAGAACGGTATAAATATGATTAAAAATAAAATGAAATAAACAATATAATATTAATATATAGAAATAATCCAATATTTTTTTTATATAGGCATAATATATATATAACTCCAACCAATACCAAACCAATCATGAGTAACTACACAGATACTGAGAATAGCGGTACTATTTCCGATGAAAAATTATTCGAACTTATTAAGCGCAACGGGCTCAGCTATAGTGTCCCTAAAATCATGTCTCTGTTCTCACAGCGTCAGAAGATTAGATATGACTCCCTTTCTTCATCCACAGCCCCAGGAGGTAGTTTTTCTATCAATGTGTCCAACAGTGATATATTTGTAAACCCTAAGAATTCCTACTTATTTTTCGACGTGACATTCACGGGTGCTGTAATTAACGACATACCTTTTGGTTCTGCAAGTGCCGCAAACATCTTTACAACTAATAGATTCGTTCATTCATCGTCTCAAGAACTGTGTCACGATCGATTTGTTAATATCGCCAATTATTCGAACGATCTTCTTAAATCAAACGTGTGGATGGCAAATCAGGGTGCAAATAAGGGGTATGGCCACATGTTCATTGCAAATGAAGCAACAACTAAACAAACTTTCTGCATTGAATTGTCCGATTTATTTACTTTCTTCGATTCCGATCAGCTGATACCACCCTTCGCCATGAGTGGTAGTCAGTTACACTTTAATTTGGCATCCCTGAATGAAGCCATCGCAACTGTTGCTGTCACCGATTTCTCTGTCAGCAATGCATACGTATCACTTGACTCATACATCTTATCCGACTTAGCCATGAGTGCATTAGAGCGGTTATCATCAAAGGGTCAAGTTGAGTATCAATGTCAGGGCTATGAGGTTGTTACGGGTGTGGCAAATAATACCAATTCACTTAACCTCGAGTGTACGAAATCTCTGGGGCGTGTAAACAGTATATCAATAATCAATCGTCCGACTGCCAATGCTTCTTTGCGTTCCGAAGATTCGATGGTACCGGTAGCATATGCCGAAAATATACGGGGTATTTCACAAGTCCAGCATCGACTCAATTCAATGTACTTTCCAGCCAGCAAAGCCACATCTGCTCTTGAGATTCACATTCATGGAAGACAAGACGTTAGTGAACAATGCACTTACTCTTACACGAATGCACAAAACACATTTATCGGACAACTGGTTCATCAACCCCTTATGAGGAACGTTATGTTGCTATCATCCGGGCTACCAGTGAACTCATCTAGTGCACTAAGAAGTGAAATCACTTTCGCTAACCTGTCTTCCACAACAGTCATGGCAGTTGTAAGACACGTAAAGATTATCAGGTTCGTTCTGTATAACAATGTCACCATTTTAGTCTAATCTTAACACACCTTTCGAATTCATTATAGAATTAATTATATTTCCTTTTAATATAGAACATATAACTAATCAAATTCAACAATGGGTAATTCATTCGCATCCGCTCTTGAAACCAATCCAGAGACAACCATCGATAACGTATTAAAGACCATCATTGATGTAACTTCCGGGACTGACAGTATATTTGAAAAAAGACCAACTGGGGAAGATGGCAGACCCAAATTACAATTACCTCCGCCCGCAACTAATACACCATTACCACCTCCATATACTCCACCATCAGACCCCACACCGAATCCATATAATCCTTCAGATAATTATTGGAATGAACCCCGTGAACCAAATGGTCCTGTGAAACCGTATGAGGATGATTATGGATTATCTAACCCTACACACACTACACCACCAGGTTTTTTTGGGGATGATGCATATGTGAAATTCCCTGACCAATACGGTGGTGATTGGTATGACTCATTCAATGATCAACGAGGTCAAAATATTGCACCACCCGGCGGACCAGTTGTACCAAATGATGATAATGTAGTTGCACCACCCGGCGGACCAGTTGTACCCAATGATGATCATCGACATTCATCAACTATGCCAGTACCCGCTGGTGGATCATCCGACGGACCATCTGACCCACCAACAGATCCACCAACCAACCCACCAACAGATCCGCCAACATCATCACCAACTGACCCACCAACCAACCCACCAACCGACCCACCAATATCAGCACCAATTGATAAACCTGGGGTTGTTGGTGTTGGTGCTAATGGTGTATTTAAAAGTGTATTCATTCAGCCATTGAAAGCAACCAAAGTTCGACAAAAGCAACTGACTCACACTGATTTTGAGTCACCATATTCATCCAATCAGGATCGACAAGCCATCGCTGAGATCCAATTTGATATGGCAACTCATGACAAACGCAATGAAAGATATCAACCAATATGTAAACGAACCATTGATGATCCCAAATATACGGATGATACATTGACCAACATAACGGAAAACCCCAGACGCAGAAGAAAGACCATTAGAAAGGTAACTGATGCCAGATATATATTGAGTGACACAATGCAAAATGAGGCGGTCAGATCCAGATTTATTGACCAATATAGATTATAATTATTATCTCACCCATTAATAATATAATAAATTAATTAACATATCATCATTATATCATGTCATTAGAACAGGAAATTATTGACTTCATGGAGCAAGATCAACAGGATCAACAGAAATATGTAGCTGAGCAACAGCAAGGACAACCAGCTAAACCAGTTAAACCAGTCAAAGGAACTGGGGTTATTAATCCACAAGTGATTGAAACACTCGCATCCAGTAAATTTAATAAACAACAGCTTATGGATTTCTATAAATTGATATCCGATACTTATAATGTTAAGTTACTACAAGGCAGGCTTAAACGTCATACAAAAGAAGACATTGTTAATGCATTCACAGGATATATGAAGAAGCAGAAAGTTAATATCAATACGATAGATGATTTTAATGACACAATTCAGAAGCTTCAGAATAAATTTAATGAACACAAAAAAAGCATAAATAATAACATACAAAAAGTACCAAGAGATACACTGAAGGGTATTATGCTTCTAATAAATAGACGTGCACTCCCCAAAAATAAAGCTTTTGATTCCAAAATTATAAAGAAAGAGAAGAGTGGTGGTGTGTTGGCTGGAATGCTTACGAAATTCTTTAGTGCTGAGAATATTACCGATCTAAGACAGGTCATAGATTATCTGGATGAGTTGGTCCGAAAGTTAGCGAACGATAATTCACGGGGTGTGTATAATGCCCGACAACTTACAATTGAAGCTTTGAAAATATTAAATGCAGGGGATGAAACTGCACAAAAAATGCGAAAGGATGATGAAGACGAAATGCAAGCAGGTAATATTGCAGGAGTTGCCGAAGAAGAAGCACGGGTGAAGGCATTACAAATTCCACAATCCGCACCACCTGTTGATGAAGAGGGTGACATCGTGAGAGCCATTGATGCGTCTATCAGGGATGCCGAGGAGTTGAACGAAGTTAATGATGAGATTGAACCTCCTATAATTATAGAACAAGTACGAATAGTCAGTGATGTGGCACGAGACCCACGTATTGTAAGAGCTATAACTGAAGCACTTAGAGAGGTAGCTGTTGGTGTTGTTGCGGAAGATATGACTGACAGATTGATAAGGGACGCAATTAATCAGGTTGTACATGACAAAGCTAATACAGTGGCAACT
>Ga0222649_1000667_pt1 | contig 10652 bp, 6 predicted proteins | sample AntAcemetagen337_FD_179865 | JGI IMG/M metagenome (GOLD analysis project Ga0222649, IMG submission 179865) | Saline water microbial communities from Ace Lake, Antarctica - #337 | ecosystem: Environmental > Aquatic > Non-marine Saline and Alkaline > Saline | place: Antarctica: Ace Lake | collected... | reverse complement strand
CTCTTGAATTAATTGTTTTCCTAATTCTTCAGATGGAAGTATGTTAATAGTTTCTTGTTCAGCAGCTTGTGCTTGCCTTTCTTGCATTGCAGCTAGAGAAGCAGCATTTTGTTCTTGGGTTGCAAACTCACTACCCGCTCTTTTAATATTAGGTCTTGCCATTATTAATAATCTCCATTTAAAATAAATCTGCTAAAGGTACTGTTGTGTTGACTAAGCCTTCAATGTCGCCTTCTTTTATATCTTTTTCTATTTTACCTAACCAACCTACAGCTGGAGAAGAAATAACATGATCAGTGAATAGTCCTTGAAAGAAACCTTTATCCATCTTTTCAAAGTCATAAACTTCTACTACATCAAATCGTTCTAATGCTTCACCATACCAACCAGTTAACGCACTATACTGCATAGCTCTAACAAATACTCCATAATCTTCTTCTAGATAAGGGCTTATAGAACCATATCTTAAATAATCTTTTAACCATTGAGAGGCACCAGCTACTAATACTGCTAAAGCCATATACTTAAAGGTATTAAAAGCTAAAGGAGCAGAAGCATCTTTAAAATAATTAGTCCATAATCTAGGTAAAATAGTAGAAGACCAGTTAGCAGTAAATTGTAAGTACTGGGTAAACAAAGGCAGTCCATATCTAGCATCTTCAAAAGCAGAAGGAGCACCTCCTGGTTTTGTTCTTACTGCCATTTCATCAATGAACTTAGGTAACATAATATCCCACTGATTTAAAACAAATTCAACAGTTTCTTGATTTTGTTCGTCATTCAAACTATCAGGTTTAATATTTCCTAACTCATTATAGGCCTTGACTAGTCCAACAATATCTGCACCATAGAAAGATAATCTTTCAAACTCTCTAGCTTCATTCATAGACATATTATTTAAGTCTACATTTTGAAAGCGCATAATCATGTTATTAATTACATCTAGCCCCATCACCATTCTACTTTGTCTAACCGTATCAGTGAAAGGCTCCAAAAGGTTTAGCTTATAGAACTTACTCTGTAATTGTCTTAACAATTCATTAGCAGGTTGGTTACCTGAATATTGTTTTAAGATATCAGAGTCATCAAAATAACCTATCTCTTGAAGCGTAGATTGATTTTTGTTTCTTTTTAAATCAAATCCAGCAGCATCCGCATAACTTCTAGTAATATTAGTAGACATACCTTTAGCTAAATCTTTGCTGACTTTTAAAATTTCTTTAACTGTTTTCTTCTCAGTACCTACGAAATGGAAAACTAATTCTGTAGCTTGAGAGAAAATAACTAAGTCCATCATACCGAAAGAACTAGCAACTCGTAAAGTATCTTGTATATTAGTAATCAATTCATTATTAACTTTACCGAACTCACCAGAATGTTTTCTAATCTGATCAACCATATCCGCAGCTAATAAATCAGCATCTGTTTCAGAGATTTGCCCATCGCTAACCATAGAATTAATTAAGTTACTAATAACTTCATTGTTATCTCCTCTATATTCACGTCTAACTTTACGCTGAATAGAACTAACTGTTCTGTTTTTAACACCCTGTAAAAAACCATCAGGGAAAAACTCTTGTAAATTACTACCTGCTTTAGTATTAGTCATAAAGTCAGTAACAGTTTGATAGTCTTGATTAAAAATAGCTTCTAATATTTTTTCAGCTTGATCTTTACCAATAACCTGTCCGTCTCTTATGTCTCCCCAATTACCTTCTGATTTAGTAGTAGATAATTTCTCAATAAAAGTTTGAGCTTTATTTTTAACTTTAGTAGTATCAGGGATATTTCTACCAAATAAAACTTCACGGATTAAATTATCAGGAGATATTTCTACCCCTCCAAAAGCTAAAGCCACATCTGTTTCATAAAGGTGATTAGCAAGTGTATCTAAATCTATTAATAGTTTAGTAGCTGCCTCTAATTCTTTTTCATTTACAAATTCAGTTTCTAACTTGTTAGGGTTAAAATCTATCTTTTCAATTCTTGCAATTAAATCGTTAGTTGATTTTTCATTACGCTTACTAGAACTTAGCCAAGGAAATATAGATTGAATAACTCCAATTCTTTGTTGTTCTTCATTGAATACAGTATTACCTGACATAGTTTGATAAGCACCTTCTATGTTAGCTAATAAAGTAGCTTCTTTAGAAACAGACCCATCTTTTTTAATTAAGTAAGGTCTAATCATATTCTTAGCAGCACCTAAACCAGGGATATAGTTTAAAGCCATAATTTTATTTAAGGCTCTTCCCATATATGTTTTACCTGTATTAGTCCCTCTAGCTCTATCAGAGCGTTCTTCTAAAGAATTATCAACTTCAGTTTCGTAATTATACTCTTTAACTGCTGTTTCAACAGACTGGTAATCAAACTCTTTATTTCCTTCTACTGCTAATCTTTGAGTTAAATTAGATTTCTCTGGATCGTAATCCATTAATCCTGTTTTAAGATTTTGTACTTTGTTAATCTCTAATAAAGTAGAGCCAAGTCCAAAAGTCCCACCGATAGCACCACCCGCAGCAGTAGCATCAATCATACGCCATAAAAAGTCTTCTCTTTTCTTATCAGTATTAAGAGCAGCAGGTAAATCTTCATAACGAACCCCAGCGAACTGAGCCAATTCTTGTAGGCCTTCAGTAGTACCTTCTACTAATGCCTTAGCTCCTACAGCTTTAATAGCTTCACCAGCTAATCTACGCTTAGTCATTAAGTCAGTTAATTCTACACCTATTTTACCATGTATATCTTTAGCTCCATTTAAGACAAAATTATTTAAGTTATTTTTGGCTTGAGCAGTAGTAATAGTTTTACCAGTTGTAGTGAAAACATGTTCAGCATATTCTTTTGAAGCTTTATTTAAACCTTCTTTAGTTAAGAATTGAGTAGGTTTAAGTACTTTATCTAAACCAACTTTCTCTAAAATAGTGGCTACTGTACCAATAGTAATGGCATTCCCCGCACTAATATCTTTGTTTACTTCAGCACTTTCAGCTGCAGCATCACCAGTTATTTTTAAAAAGGTATAACCTAACGCTGTGACTGCACCAACAGTACCTCCGATTACTGTACCACCAGGCCCAAATAAACTACCTGCTGCTGCACCTGTTTTAGCACCACCTGCTAAGATAGCAAAATCAGGAGCATACATAGCTAAGTTGTTACCAAACCAATGAGCAAAATCTGAAGAATCATTTACATCTTTTAAAGAAAAAATAGTATTAGGATTAATATTCTCAGCAGTTTCTTTATTGATCCCCACTAAGTTACTTATAGCTTCATTTTCTGCTATTTGATTTCCTGTAGCATCTGCAAAAACACCTTTAAGGCCTTCAAAAGCCCCAACATTTTGTCTCCACCACATATACATAGAGTCGCCAAGCTGCTCTGTAGTACTTGGACCAGTATTAGGCATATTATCTTTTAGGTTAGCGGGTAGGAAAGCTTCTTCATACTCTGATAATGCCCCTAACGCTGGCATAGCGGGAGTCACTTTAGGCGATTCTACTAACCCAAAAAGTAAATCCATATTATAGCTAGATACCGCTTCTGCTTGAGAAGCACTATCTAATTCATATTTAGAAGGATCAAACTTACCTTCTCTAATTAAAGTATTTGCTAAATCTCTACCTGATTTGGATTTAAGATGTACAAGGTCTCTACCATATACATCTTTTCCAGCTGCTTTTACAATATCAAAACCATCTTCCTTAATACCTTTAGCCAACGCTGCTTGGTAAGGGTCTCCGTCTTTTAAACGAATATCCCTTTGTAAAATCGCTGCATTTTCTGTTTCTAAAATATTAATTTTTTCAGGAGAGTTAAGCCCTTTAATTCTAAGAGAAGTATTATTTTCTCTACTTATTAAGGTATCCCCATCATAGACATCATAAGTCTCATTATCTAATTTAACTTTTGGTGCAGGAATACTTCTGTCTGGTAATATACCCTCGAATCCTTCCATAAGGATACCTCTTTAATTTTATTGTTGTTTAATCTGTTGTCCAAAATATTCTTGGAGAAAGAACAATTCTTTAGAAAGCCCTTCAGGAACTTCTAACCTTTCAAATGCTTCTACAAATGCAAGTTCTTCTCCCTCTAATAGTCCTTTTCCAGCTCTATCATAGATATTTAAAGCTGATGCAGATTCGCTTGCCACATTAGTTTTTGTACCATTGTTATTTTTAACTGCAACTAACTTCTTTAAGTTATCTAAAGATTTACTAACTTGGCTTAAATCTATTGGTTTATTATCAGGGGTTTTCATACCAATCCCTTCAGTATATAATCCAGAATCAACAGCATCCATCAGGCCTTCATAATTTTTAACTTGTTTATAACCATTATTCTCATAATAATTCGTAGCAGCATTTGAGTAGGCTAGTAAACGTTGAGAACCAGCAGAATTAAGCATATAAAGGTCTGCTCTATTTCCCTGTAATTTCTGAAGCCTAGTAGCATAAGCTGAAACTAAAGCAGGGGGACTAAACGCTTTTACTTTTCTATAATTCCCATCCTCATCAGGTTTATTAAAGTCTGCTTCATCCTTGATAAAATTAGTAAGTTTACTTTGAACTGCTAAAGCTCCGTGTTGAGCAGGAGTATATTCGCTGTACTCTGAAAGATCAATAGGGATTCGCTGTCCACTTTTTCTATCAATTTGAACAGGACCTTGTGGGGTCTCTATAACTTCTACAACTCTATTTCCACCACCAAAAGTAGTTTTAAAATAAGTTTTGACCTTTATATCCTTTTCCTCTTCCTTCTCTGGAACAAGTTTAAGCTTACTAGCATCACCAGTTTTTCTATATTCTTCAATAGAGTCTTTAGTATGAGTACCTGCAGTAAATAACTTATCTGCATTCTTTATTTTCCCTAAGACATTGGTAGCATAGTTTTTAGCTGTCCAACTAAAAGAACCTTCATGGCTATACCCCATTAATCTTTGTCCTAAGTAAAGAACAGCAGCACTAGTTAATTCATTAGTGTCAAATAGATTATCTACTGAATTAGCAAAAGAATCTTTAACCTTATCGATTGCATCTTTACCTAATAATTTTTCAAAGAAGCCTAACTTCTCTTGAGGAGTATTATTTACCTTAACTTCTTCAGGGAAAATACCCCCGAAATCTTTTTCATTTTTAAAATAAGCTGCTTCAGCATTACTTCTATCTTCTTCTGATATATTTACTAAACTAGGTAAGGGATCTCCTGGTACATTTATTTGGTCCAATAGAGTAGGTGCATCAAGGTCTAATGCAGAATTTTTATCACTACCTAATGTAGAATTCATTTTAGGTTTATCAGGAGGTATTCCAGCACTTCTTTGTTCAGAGGAAAAAGGATTTTTTCTTAGTTCAGTTCTATCTTCACCATCTAAAACTTGAATATCCCAAGGAGAAACATCAGTAGGAATCTCTTGCCCTAAATTAATAGGTACATCTAAAGCATTATCTGAGGCAGAAGCAAATCTAGCTTCTAAATTCTCAGGTATAGCCGCTCTATCTAAAACTTGTTCCCCATAAGCTGCTCCTATTGGACCAAGGGGTTTTTCTCCACTAATACTATTTTTTACTCCTTCAACTCCACTATGATATGCTTGAAGTACTTGTTCTGGAGTAAACCCAGGGTTATACTCTTGAATCCCTTTAAGGATTTCTGTAGAACGCTGTCTGGCTTCTTCAGGGTTCAGAGGATCAATCATAGTATCAGGAACACCATGACCATATCCTTTAGTTCCTTCGTCATTACCGCCCATATATGCTACAGGCATAAGTCCATAATCACCTAAAGCCCCAGCAGGGGATTCAAGATAACGTCCTCCTCCAGATTCTTGCATACGAACAGAGTTTAAAACATCATCATCAATCCAAGAAGTAAGCTCTGCTTTACCCCCATCGTTGTGATATTGTGGGATTAAGCCACCTTCAGCAGCTTGTATAATACGGCCATGATTGTTCATTGCCTCTATCTCTTTACTATACATCTCTACTGATTGAGGGTTCATTACAAACTCACCTTCAGATAACCATGCAGGGATAGTGTCTACCCCTTTAGGGTCTCCAGGATGATTTGTTGGGTCCCCATAAGTGACATCACCATCAACTGGCTTAGGTATCTTCTGCATAGGTGGTACATGGAATTCATAAGACTCCGTAGTAGCACCATCAGATGCAGTCTTTCGGGTATATTTTTTAACATTATCCATAACTTATTCCTTATTTCCCGCCAGGTAATAACTTTAATTGTTGGAGAGCTGTAGTGTTAATAGGTGGCTGAGGGGCATCCATTACTCCACCAACTAGACTCTCATTACCCTGATTTAAAGCACCTGTTAACTGATTATTACCTTGATTTAAAGCACCTGTTAACTGAGTACCTTGGTTGTATTGTTCTGGTAGTTGAGTAGCAGGCTGTATAGAGACCTGAGGGGTAGCCATAGACTGGCCTACAGTGCCACCACCTTTATAGTGTTTTACAGGGCCACCATTAGCGAAGAATTGACCAGTAGCCATACGATCACTTAATCCAAAACCTTCCATTTGACCAGACAACATATCTGCTTGCTCACCAGAAATACCCGCATTAGCCATACCAATTTCCCCTGCAGCACCTCCAGCAGCAGAATCTAAACCTCCCATCATTCCACTTGCAGCTACCCCCATCCCCAAAGCAACTGGGTCTATCTCACCACCTGCTGCGGCACCCCCTAATTGGCCTCCAAGAGAGGCACCCATTGGACCACCTATTGCAGCACCAGCCGCAGTTCCTACTAACTTACCCATCATTTGTGACTGAGCATCAGCGGCAGCAGCTGATTTTTGAGCTTCTTGAGCAGAGCTTTGGGCACCTTGAGCAGCCATTGACTTATTCTTTTGAGCAGAAGCTTGAGTATCTTGCTGCATCTTCATAATCTCTTCCCAAGTCATTATTTTCCTCCTCCAGTATTCTCAGTAGTAGATTGGGTTCCTTGAGGAGCACCCGATAAGAAAGAACCCATAGCCATAGCAGCTTTCATAGGTGCATCATATTCCTCTTGTTGTAATCCACGGATACCTTGAGCAGCCTGTACTTTAGCTCTATCGGCTTCAATACCTTGAGCAGCAAGTTCAGAAATATCTTTCATACCTTGGCGACCTGCTGTTTGAGCTTGAGTACCAAGCCCCATAAGAGCTTGAGCACCTTGCCCTTTCTGGGTTAGATCTGCTTGCTGTAATTGTAGTGCCTTATCAGCCATAGCTGAATCCATAGAACGTTGAGCACGGGCAGAAGTAAGAGCACCCGCACTTTCTGCTTGTTGCATTAAATTACCACGGGTGTTAGTCATCATACGCTGCATAGCTTCTCTATCTAAGCCACCCATCATCTCTTGCCCTACTGCCCTGGCTTCCGTTCTACCTTCACCATACTGTCCTGTTAGGTCTCCAATATTAGCAGCTACGTTTTGTAGACTACCTAACCTAGTTTTGTAATCATCAGCTGCTTGCATACCTTGTTGGTAAGCTTGGGTAGCCTGACCTGTGTCTGCTACTTTTTCTAAATCCCCCGCCTGATAAGCACCCGAAGCTCTGTTAATAACAGGCAGTATAGCATCTCTAATTGCTGGATCTAATGTAGAAGAAGTGGTAGATGTCCCACCACCACCCTTAAAATATTTAGGTTCTTGTTGCATTAATCTCTCCTAGTTGCATATTGTAGACAACATATTGTTTTTCATATTGTTGCCCATTCATACCTTTTAATTTCTTAATAACTCTGTCCCACCCTGGTCTTCCCCAGAATGTTACTCTTTCACAACCAGCCAACTTCCCAAACTCTTCTAGTGTGTGGTGTGCATCTTTGTAGCCTTCCCAGTTTTCCCCAGTAGCAGTAACTAAATGAAGAGTCTTTATACCTTCCCACATAATTACTGTTGTTACTGTGATATTGAGAATAGGGCAATCAGTCCCCCGTGCTATCCAGAGTTGGTGAGAACCATTGATAATTTCTTTTGATAACTCTAATGCTGAGTTAGCACCAGAGCCATGCTTTAAAGCTTTACTAATCCATGATGAATATTCTTTGTAGTTCTCTAGGAACTCTTCTGTTTCTACATAGTCTAGGTGCATATTGTTATCCTCATAATAGTGTATAGAAGTAGTAGTCATCGGTTTCTATAAAGGGCCAAAGTACTTTAAGCTTTAGCTTCTAACTCTTCTACTTTCTTAGTTAATTCTTTTACTGCTTCTACTAGTACTGCTACAGTACGTGCGTAAGAAACTGCTTTGTATAGGCCAGTATCTTCTACTAACTCAGGTAATACTTTTTCTACATCTTGAGCTATAAAACCTATCTCAGTTTTATCTGGAGTCTCGATCTTATTAAAGTAAACACCATTGAGTTTATTCACAAGAGATAAAGCTTGAGGAATAGGTTCAATATTTTCTTTTAAGCGTTGGTCAGAAGTCTCTACAAGAGTTCCTGATACGTTTATATTAGTAGCGTTAACTGTAGTTGCATTTACTGTAGTAAAAGAGGGAGATGCTATTACACCGTAGGTAATAGAGTTATCCCCATCAGCTCCAAATAAAGATAGATTAGACCCTGATTTAAAGTTTAAATTTTCTGTATTAGAAGAAGCGGAAAAAGAATTAACTCCATTTATCTGAATGTTCTTAAAGATATTCTGAGAAGAACCTTTATCAGTATTAGTGAAAGTTAAGTCAAAAGGATCTGAGTCATTACCGTTAGATGTATCAGTCCAGTTAATATCAATACCAGAGCCTTCATTAAACTTAACTTCTTGAGTAGAGATAGGGACTTCAGTACCATCACCATCTTCAAGAATCCATGTAAAGGAACCAGGAGTAGTCCAAGAGTAAGCACCGTTACCCGTAGATGTCATTATTTGACCTGTAGTACCATTCCCCATAGCATCTAATTGAATAGTACGGTTTAGGTCAGCAGCATTACCTGTGAAACCATCAAGCTTATTAAGTTCTACAGCAGTAGAAGAAACAGCGGCTAGTTTTTGTAAATCTACTGTAGTAATACCACTACCATTTAAGCTATTTAATTCTGCGGTTGTAGTAATTAAACCATCTAGTTTATTTATTTCACTAGTTGTAGCTGTTACTCCATCTAGAATATTTAATTCTTGACTAGTAACATTAACTCCACTGAGAATGTTAAGATCAGATGTAGAAGCTAAAATACCGTCTAAGGTATTTAGTTCAGCTGCGGTAGCAGTTACATCATTAAGCTTAGATAAATCTAAATTATTACAGTTAGATAGTTTAATCTCATTAGCATCAACTTGAGTTAAAGTCTCAGATAATCCTGATCTAAAGTCTGTTTCGTTAGTTGTTAAACCTGTCACTTTGTTTTGAATAGTAGACAGGGATTGAGAGTTTATTGCCATAGTGTCTCCTTATCGGCCTCGTGCTGTAGCATCTACTGTACAGGTATCAGCTGCATGTATTCTACAAGATGTGGCAGATTTATCAGTTACCCATACACGTGTGTCTGCATTAGGTGTTACGAATATCTTAGGTGCTGCTTCAAAGTTCTCTGAGAATTCCCAAAGAGTTCCATCAGGATCTGATGAAGAAGCTGTGATTGCATAATCATCTATATCATCCATTATTTCAGTAGCAAAAGCCTCTAGCTTAAGGGCATTCCCAGAATCTAAAGAGATTACAGGAGCTTCTTTATTAGCTTTAAAAGTTAACTTTATTATAGAAGCTGATGCTTGCCTAAATGTAAATGTACGTTTCATAGTAAGATTAATATACTCTCTAGATGAATATATAAATTCGCCTTCTTCTCTTAAAGAGTAAGTACGAATGTTACTTGGATTTTCATTAGAACCTACATAAATAAAATTATTTAAAGGAGTACCGTCATTAATATAAAACTCATTAGTGTCTACTCTACTTGTAAGAATTTCAACAAGTACATTGTTTCTATCAATATCCCAAGGAGATGGATTAGTAGCTACTGTTTCTACATTATTTACATTTAAGTAGAAGTGTCTTTGTCTATTAACCATGTTAAATGAAATATCAGTATACCAATATAATACTAAATCTGTATTTAATTGACCTGTAATCTTATTAGATATTGAGTCATAAGTACCACCAGATATAACATCTACATCTCCTGGTAGGGTTAATTCAAAATCATCATCATTAACAGAGTAATGTTTAGTAGATAAGAAACCAGAATCACCATTATAAATAGCATTGTCTGTAGCTGAACCACCTGCAATATATATTAAAGCTTCATCAGAATGTTCTGAAGAAATACCGTTAACTGCTGTTGAGCGAAGTCTAAAAGAAAGAGTACCTTGACGTGAAGGTTGAAACTCTACTTGGTTGGACTCTGCGGGAACTACCGCTACATCTTTCCATTGGTTATCTGACTCATGCTTTAACTGAGCAGTGATTGTTGAGTACTGATTAAAAGGATCTAATGGGCTAGTCCAAGTTAATTTAACCGATGTTACTGTACCTACGTTTTCTACAGCTTCTAATATTAAATTAGTAGGATGTAGTGGAGTACTTGGAGATACTAAAGTAGAAGCAGAGGGATTAGATGTACGCCCATATAAACCAACTGCTTTGATTCTATATTCAAATACAGTAGATCTTACAGATATTCCATCTACAATA
>Ga0222649_1000664_pt1 | contig 10670 bp, 10 predicted proteins | sample AntAcemetagen337_FD_179865 | JGI IMG/M metagenome (GOLD analysis project Ga0222649, IMG submission 179865) | Saline water microbial communities from Ace Lake, Antarctica - #337 | ecosystem: Environmental > Aquatic > Non-marine Saline and Alkaline > Saline | place: Antarctica: Ace Lake... | reverse complement strand
TTTACCTATTAATGGTGCAGTTGTAGTTTCAACTCCTCAAAATATCGCTTTGGCAGATGCTAAAAAAGGAGTTGCAATGTTTCAACAAGAAAGCATTAATGTTCCTGTTTTAGGAATTATTGAAAATATGGCCTATTTTACACCAGAAGAATTGCCAGATAATAAATATTATATCTTCGGTAAAGACGGCGCAAAAAATTTAGCAATAGATATTAAAACTAAATTTTTAGGCGAAATTCCGTTAGTACAAAGTATCAGAGAATCAGGAGATGTTGGGCATCCAGTAGCTTTACAAGAAGGTACTGTTCTAGAAAAATCATTTAAAGATATTACCAAAGAAATCGTTTCAGAATTATTAAAAAGAAACTCTAATTTACCACCAACAGAAGTTGTGAGAATTACAACAATGAGTGGTTGTAGCTCAGTAAAAAAAACAAGCACATGACAGCACAAGAAACAATAGATAATGTAGAAAAAGCATTAGATGAAATCCGTCCTTTTTTAATGAATGATGGTGGCAACATCAAGTTACTTTCCATAGAAGATTTTATTGTAAAAGTACAATTACAAGGAGCTTGCACAGGTTGTTCTGTAAATCAAATGACTTTAAAAAACGGAGTTGAAGCAACTATAAAAAAATATGCGCCTCAAATTCAAGAAGTTATTAATGTTGCTTAATTTTTTCTTTAAAAAATTAAGATTTCACCAAAATGATTAAAGTAAAGTCATTGCGAGAAACTAAGTAATCTCGTTAAAAACGAGATTACCTAGTGATTCGTGTACTTAATGACGAAAAATAAGAAAATGATTATAACAGATATCTTAATTATTGGTGCGGGGCCAACAGGATTATTTACCGTTTTTGAAGCTGGTTTGTTAAAATTACGTTGTCATTTAATTGACGCTTTGCCACAAGCTGGTGGTCAATGTTCAGAAATTTATCCAAAGAAACCAATTTATGATATTCCTGCATATCCAGAAATTTTAGCAGGCGATTTAACTGATAAATTATTAGAACAAATTAAGCAGTTTCAACCTGGTTTTACTTTAGGCGAACGTGCAGAAACGATTGATAAGCAAGAAGATGGTTCTTTTATTGTTACAACAAATAAAGGAACAAAACATCACGCAAAAATTGTTGCAATAGCGGGTGGCTTAGGTAGTTTTGAGCCTAGAAAACCTCCAATTCCTAATATTACAAATTTTGAAGATAAAGGAGTCGAATATATTATTCGTGATCCAGAATTTTATAGAAATAAAAAAGTAGTCATTTCTGGTGGAGGAGATTCTGCTCTAGATTGGTCAATATTTTTAACTAATATTGCGTCATCAGTCACTTTAATTCATAGAAGAAATGAATTTAGAGGTGCCTTAGATTCTGTAGATAAAGTACAAGAATTAAAAGATGCTGGTAAAATTACCATGATTACGCCTGCAGAAGTAAAAGGAATTGTTGGTACGGATAAAGTAACGGGAGTTTCTATTGTGCAAGAAGGTGGCGAAGAATTTACGATTGAAACAGATCATTTTATTCCGCTTTTTGGTTTGTCGCCAAAACTAGGTCCAATTGCAGATTGGGGATTAGAAATAGAAAAAAATGCCATTAAAGTAAACAACGCTTTAGATTATCAAACGAATATACCAGGAATTTATGCAATAGGTGATGTAAATACCTATCCAGGGAAATTAAAATTAATTTTATGTGGATTTCACGAAGCAACCTTAATGTGTCAAAGTGCTTTTCAACGTATTTTTCCTGATAAAAAATATGTAATGAAATATACAACTGTTGGTGGAGTAGATGGTTTTGATGGTACAAGAAAAGAAGCACCAAAAGCAGTTATTAAAAAGATTGAGTAAGCTATCTCCTTATTAAGAGGTTACCAAGCACTCTTTTATTTAATTTTTCTCCTTAATTTAGATAAAAAATAGGATTATAATAGTTTTGAACTCATTTCATTTTAGTCCTTATGAATTCGGATTAGACTTATTTGGTTTACTTTGTTTTGGCTTAGGGTCTTTTGTTGTTATTTTTATATTGAATTTATATTACAACAAAATTCCAAAAAGCAATAACTCAATAAGCGAACTAACCAATCCAATATATCAAACAAAAGATATTTTGCTACAATCAAGTAGCAATGATGCTAATTTTATAATTACGCAAAGCTCAACATTAACTTTGGTTAAAATTTTGGTGTTTGTACTTATAGCTTTTGTGGTTTTCATTCCCGTAGATCAACTTTTAGGTATCGCAAATTCTATTTACTAGGTTTTTTAAAAATATACTTTCCTTTTTGTACCTTTGTTTATGTAACTAAATCGATTGAGATGTATTTAGACTTGTTAACACATTTAAAATTTCTAATAAAGCGCAATCCTGAATGAGGGTTTAATGTGTCAATTTTTAAATTTAAAAATATAATAATTGCGCTAATAAAAGCATCGTTATATTATTTTATGAACTCATTAATACATTAGTAAAATGCCTTTTTATCATAAATTAGGAGAAATCCCACCCAAAAGACACACGCAATTTCGTAAAAAAGACGGAACTTTATATTACGAACAATTGTTTGGTACCATTGGTTTCGACGGAATGTCTACCAACTCGTATCACGAGCACAGACCAACAATGGTCAAAGAAATTCGTAAACAATATTCTGTAAAGCCAAAAATTGCAAAAGCTAATAATATCCAATCGTATCGTTTCCGTGGATTTCAAGTGCCGCCAGAAAACGACTATTTAGAAAGTAGAAAAATTGTTTTAACAAACTCGGATTGTAATATTATTTTAGCGGCTCCAAAAAAAGCTACCACAGATTATTTTTATAAAAATACAGATGCAGACGAAGTAATTTTTATCCATAAAGGAACAGGAAAATTAAGAACACATCTTGGAAATATCGATTTTAAATATGGAGATTATTTAGTAATTCCGCGTGGAATTATTTACAAACTCGATTTTGACGATGAAAATAATCGACTTTTTATTGTTGAATCCTATTCGCCGGTGTATACACCAAAACGCTATAGAAATTATTTCGGTCAATTATTAGAACATGCGCCTTTTTGTGAACGAGACATAAGACGACCTTATGAATTAGAAACCTATAATGAACTAGGCGATTTTTTAATTAAAGTAAAAAAACAAGGCGAAATTATAGAAATGGTATATGCTTCGCATCCTTTTGATGTGGTTGGTTATGACGGTTATAATTTTCCGTATGCATTTTCAATTCACGATTTCGAACCAATTACGGGTAGAATTCATCAACCACCACCAGTACATCAAACTTTTGAAACAAATGCATTTGTAATTTGCAGTTTTGTACCGCGTTTGTACGATTATCATCCAAATTCAATTCCTGCGCCATAGTAACATAGATTCAGACGAGGTGTTATATTATGTAGATGGCGATTTTATGAGTAGAAATGACATTGAGGCTGGGCATATTTCCTTGCATCCGTCAGGTATTCCGCATGGCCCGCACCCAAGAGCAACAGAGCGAAGTATTGGTCACACAAAAACCGAGGAATTGGCAGTTATGGTAGACACTTTTAAGCCTTTAATGGTTACAGAAGAAGCCATGAAAATTGCCGATGAAGAGTATTATAAATCTTGGTTGGAAGAGAATAAGCATTAGAAGCTATTTCCTGCTTTCCACTATATCTTTTTTCTGAGTTCTCGATACAAATTTGCGAAAAAGCAAATTCACTCGAACTAAGAAAAAAGGATGTCGTTTCAATCAGGGCTAAGCTTGTTTAAAACTAATGGCCTTAGTTAAAGAAATAGCTAATTTATAAACGCAAATTTTAAAACACAAAGACCTCACAGGTTTTAAAAACATGTGAGGTCCAAATAATAAATATAAATAAATAAAGATTGAAGAAAAATTTCAAGAATTTCAAAAGATGACAATGGGCTTTCAAAATAAGCTCTAATTTTCTCTATTCTTGCATTTATTCTCTCTTTTCTATAAAACAAAAAGATGTCAAAAAAAATAGAATCAGTAAACTACGGTTTAGAAAAAATATTTGAAGGAGCACAAGATTTTCTTCCGCTTTTAGGAACAGACTATGTAGAGTTTTATGTAGGTAACGCAAAACAATCTGCACACTTTTATAAAACAGCATTTGGTTTTCAATCGCATGCTTATAAAGGTTTAGAAACAGGCTCTAAAGATTCAGTTAGTTATGTGCTAACACAAGATAAAATCAAAATTATTTTAACAACTCCGTTAAACAGCAAATCAGCTATAAATGATCATATTGTAAAACATGGTGATGGTGTAAAAGTAGTAGCGCTTTGGGTTGAAGATGCAAGACAGGCTTACAAAGAAACTATATCTAGAGGCGCAAAATCGTACATGGAACCAACGGTTGAAAAAGACGAATTTGGTGAAGTTGTAAGAGCAGGAATTTATACCTACGGAGAAACGGTGCACATGTTTGTAGAGCGTAAAAATTATACAGGAACATTTTTACCAGGATTTGTAAAATGGGACTCAGATTACAATCCGCCAAGTGCAGGTTTAAAATACATAGATCACATGGTTGGTAATGTCGGTTGGAACCAAATGAATACTTGGGTAAAATTTTATGAAGATGTTATGGGTTTTGTGAACTTTTTATCTTTTGATGACAAGCAAATCCATACAGAATATTCTGCTTTAATGAGTAAAGTTATGTCTAACGGAAATGGTAGAATAAAGTTCCCAATTAATGAGCCAGCAGAAGGAAAAAAACGTTCTCAAATAGAAGAGTATTTAGACTTTTATGAGGGTGCAGGGGTACAACATATTGCAATGGCTACAGATGATATTATAAAAACAGTTTCGCAATTAAAAGCAAACGGAATAGAGTTTTTATCAACGCCACCAGAAGCATATTACAGAGCAGTTCCTGGAAGATTAGAAACCTTTAGTCACGAATTAAAAGAAGATATAGAAAAATTAAAAGGCCTAGGAATTATGATAGATGCCGATGAAGAAGGCTATTTATTGCAAATTTTTACAAAACCATTAGAAGACAGACCAACCTTGTTTTTTGAAATTATTCAAAGAATGGGCGCAAGAGGGTTTGGAGCAGGAAACTTTAAAGCTTTGTTTGAATCAATAGAAAGAGAACAGGCTAAAAGAGGAACACTGTAAAAAGCAGAATCAAGATAGATAAAAAACCAAGAATCAAGAAAAAACTTCTTAATTCTTGGTTTTTTATTTTAAAAGACTTCTAATAAAGAGTAAATAATATTTAAATTAAATAGTAAATTGCAATCAAAATCAAAAATATCTTTTTTTTTGATTCTTAAAAATTCTGATTTTAAAAAGTAATGAATAGAGAAGAAATATTAAAAGCAATAGAAGAAAAGTACGATAAACTTGGGGTTCCTGTAGATGCAATGTTAGAAGGTTTACTCTGGAGTACACCAATTACCTATTGGGATTATATCCAAACAGACGCACTTTTAGGCTTGCAAATACCAAGAACAACACAGCCAGATGAAATGGTTTTTATCATGTATCATCAAGTAAACGAGCTTTTGTTTAAAATGATTTTATGGGAAATTGATCAAGTTGCAAAAATAGAAGAAGTTTCTGCTGATAAGTTTTCTATGCATTTAGGGAGAATTAGTAGATATTTTGAGATGCTTTGCAGTTCTTTTGATGTTATGGCAGAAGGTATGGAAAAAGAGCAATATTTAAAATTTAGAAATACATTAACGCCCGCAAGTGGTTTTCAAAGTGCACAATACAGAAAAATCGAATTTGCATCCACAGAATTAATCAATTTAATTGATGCACGTTTTAGAGATGATATTGACAGAAATTCTTCATTTAAGCACGCATATAACCATCTGTATTGGCAAGCTGCGGGAAAAAATTATACTACGGGTCAAAAATCGACATTATTAAATCTTTTTGAAAAGAAATATATGGGAGATTTTATTGATTTTATGGAAGATTACAATGATATCAACCTGTCTAAAAAATTTAAAGAATTACCAAAAGATATTCAAGAAAACGAAGACTTAATAAAAGCAATGCGTCACTACGATTATACAGTGAATGTAAAATGGGTACTAGCTCATTATAACGCTGCAGGTAAATATTTAGGAGGTAAAGATAAAGATTTAGAAGCAACAGGCGGCAGTAGTTGGCGTAAATATATGCACCCAAAATACCAACGAAGAATTTTTTACCCATTTTTATGGAGTGAAGAAGAATTGAAAAATTGGGGAACATTTTAAAAAATCATAAAGTTGTATTAAAAAGTTGTTTCCAAATTATTTGAAATGATTTTTTTTTGTTTTTGGAACGGTAATTGTCATTCCTTTTTTATAAGTTTGAGCCTTTATGAAAAAACATATCCTATTACTTTTTATATTATTCTTTTTGACAGCTACTTTTAGTCAAGAAAATCCTGTTGCTTTTAAAAGCGGAGAATGGTTGCGTTATAAAATGAGTTACAGTGGTTTTATACGAGCCGGAACTGCAGTTTTAGAGGTTAATGAAAAAGTATACAATGGTAAAAAAGTATTTTATTCTAAAGGTACAGGTTGGACTTCTGGAATGATTAAATGGTTTTTTGAAGTAGATGACTTGTATGAATCGTATTTTGATAAAGACAATGTAAAACCATATCTTTTTAAGAGAAAAATTGACGAAGGTGGTTACAAAAAGCATAGAATAACTTCCTTTAATCACGAATCTAAAAAAGCGTATATTCAAGATTTTACTCTACAAAAAGACACATCAGTAGCCTTTACCAACGCGCAAGATATGATGTCTTCTTTCTATTTTTTAAGAAATACAGAGACAAAAGACTTAAAAATAGGAGATGAAATAAAATTAGATTTGTTTTTGGATGCTCAAATATACCCTTTTAAGCTTCGTTTTTTAGGTCATCAAGTATTAAAAACTAATTTCGGAAAAGTAAATACGTTGGTTTTTAGGCCCTTTGTTCAGTCAGGTAGAATTTTTAGAGAACAAGAAAGTGTAACACTTTGGATTACTGATGACGCTAATAAAATTCCAATAAAAATGATGGCTTCCTTAAGAGTAGGTTCTTTAATAGCAGAACTAGAGAGTTATAGAGGCTTGGCAAATCCTTTTCAAAGTTTTTAGAAAAATTTAATAAAATTGCTTTATTAACTTCTACTTTTTAGATTCCCAATAAATCAATTTTATTTGTACTTTTGAAATCTATCCAAAAAAACGTAAATTTTTGAAAAAAATAGCAGTTTTATTAGCGCTAATTTTGAGTTTCTCTACTTGTAAAGAAGAAAAAGAGAAATCTATCGTTAAGATTAAAAAACAAAAACCAGAAATTAGATTTGGTTATAAATTAGATGATTATAAGGTGATCCAAGATACCATCAAAAATGGTGAAAGTTTTGGTCAAATTTTAGACAGACATCATGTTTTTTATCCAAAAATAAATGAAATTGCAAGTTCAATATCAGAAATTTTTGATGTTAGAAGAGTTAGAGCAGGTAAACCTTATACCATTTTAGCAAGCAAAGATTCTACAGAACAAGCCCAAATTTTTATTTACAAACATGATAAGATAAATGCAACCGTTGTAGATTTTAAAGACTCTTTAATTACGGCAAAGCGGTTTAAAAAACCCATTAAGGTTGTAGAAAAAGAAGTAACAGGAATTATAAATTCTAGTCTATCTGAAACTATGGATGGTTTAGGTTTAAGGCCAAATTTAACTTGGACAATTGCAGATATTTATGCTTGGACTTTAGATTTTTACGCACTTCAAAAAGGAGATTCTTTTAAGTTTATTTATGAAGAAAAGTTTATAGATGATACAATTTTTGCGGGTTATGGTAAAGTAAAATCAGCAGTTTTTAAGCACAAAGGAAAAAATTTATTTGCTTTTAGATTTGTTTCGGATTCTGTCAAAGGAATTTCAGAATATTACGATCAGACAGGTAATATGTTGCGCAGCCAGTTTTTAAAGGCGCCAATAAAATTTCAATATAGAATTTCTTCTAGATATAATTTAACAAGAAGAATTGCGTATTATGGTAATAAAATAAGACCTCATAAAGGTACCGATTTTGCTGCAAATATTAATACTCCGATTATTGCAACTGCAAGTGGAACCGTAATTGAATCCGAAAGAAGAGGTGGCAATGGAAACTATGTAAAAATTAAACACAATAGCACGTATTCTACTCAATATCTACATATGAGTAAAAGAAAAGTAAATAGAGGAAATTACGTAAGACAAGGAGATGTTATTGGTTGGGTAGGAATGACCGGTAATACCGGTGGGCCGCATGTGTGTTATCGTTTCTGGAAATTTGGAAAGCAAGTAGATCCTTTAAGAGAAAAATTACCAACGGCAGAGCATTTATCAGAAAGTGCTAAACCTGCATATTATAAATTTATACAACCTTTAAAATATCAGTTAGAAAACAAAAAAGTATCAGTAAAAAAACCTCAAGTAGTTACTGAAACGATTGCAAAAAAATAAAAAATGGCTTTAAAAAACATCAACCCAACTACAACCAATTCTTGGAAAGAATTAACCACTCACTTTAACGAAATTCAAAATATTAATATTAAAGACTTAAGTAAAGAAGACAACAGAAAAGAAGAATTTTCTATTGAATTTGATGACTTATTAGTTGATTATTCCAAAAACAGAATTACAAAAAAAACAATCAATTTATTAGTAGCATTAGCCAAAGAAGTTGGATTAAAAGAAGCAATTGAAAGTCAGTTTTCCGGTGAAAAAATAAATGTAACAGAAGACAGAGCGGTAATGCATACTGCATTAAGGAGCACTTCTGATATCCCTGTTTTTGTAGAAGGAAAAAACATTAAACCACAAATACAAGCTGCTTTAAGAAAGATTAAAAGTTTTAGCAACAAGGTTATTTCTGGAAAATGGAAAGGATATACTGGTAAATCAATTACTGATATTGTAAATATTGGAATTGGAGGATCGGATCTTGGACCAGATATGATTGTAGAATCTTTACAGTTTTATAAAAATCAATTAACAACACATTTTGTTTCTAATATTGATGGAGATCATGTTTCTGAAATAATAAAGAAATTAAACCCAGAAACCACCTTATTTGTAATTGTTTCTAAAACATTTACAACGCAAGAAACTATTACAAATGCAGAAACTTTAAAAAATTGGTTTTTAAAATCTGCAACTATTTTTGATATTCCAAAACACTTTGTGGCAGTTTCTACCAATTTAGAGGCAGTAGATAATTTTGGAATTGATAAAGGCAACGTTTTTTCTATGTGGGATTGGGTTGGGGGTCGTTTTTCTCTTTGGTCGGCAGTTGGCTTGTCAATCAGTTTGTCTGTAGGTTTTGATAATTATAAAGCTCTTTTAGAAGGTGCTGAAGAAATGGATATCCATTATAGAAATGAAGATTTTGATCAAAATATTCCTGTTATTTTGGCGCTTATCAGCATTTGGTACAATAATTTTTACTTATCAGAAACAGAAGCTGTTTTGCCATATTCTCAATATTTAAAGAAGCTTCCAGATTATTTGCAACAAGCAATTATGGAAAGTAATGGAAAAGGCGTGGATAGAAACGGTGATAAAGTTAACTATCAAACAGGAACCATAGTTTGGGGAAGTACAGGTACAAATATGCAGCATGCTTTTATGCAATTAGTACACCAAGGTACAAAGTTAATTCCTGCAGATTTTATTGGTTACAAAGAATCATTATATGGTTTAACGGATCATCATAAGAAATTAATGGCAAATTTTTACGGACAAATTGAAGCTTTAGCCTTTGGTAAATCCAAAGAAGAGGTTCATTTAGAGTTAAAGTTTTCTGGTGATGAAGATAAAATTAATCAATTATTACCTTTTAAAGTTTTTGAAGGAAACAGACCCAGTAACACAATTCTTTTTAATAAATTAACACCTAGGTCTTTAGGTAAGTTGGTTGCAATGTATGAGCATAAAATCTATACCCAAGGTATTTTATGGAATATTTATAGTTTTGATCAATTTGGGGTTGAGCTAGGAAAAGAACTTGCTAAAAAATTATTAAAAACGCAATAACCTAGTCGTTTTAAAGACTGCAAATCAATAACTTAATAAATTTTTAATTATTTGTTAATAAGTTATTGATATTTAATGGGTTGGTAATTAGGTGAAAACCATTTTTTTTATAAATTTATTTAACTTAATTTTACATTTAAATTTAACATTAAGTTAACACGTCAGTACTGTAAAAGAAAGAATTTTGCAGAAATTTAATAACTTATAAATAAACAATGAAAAATTTTAAAAACTTATTATTCATAGCTTTGTTCTTTGTAACAGCTACAGTTTTAGGACAAACTAAAATTTCAGGTATAATCGTTGATCAAACAAATCAACCTTTACCAGGAGCAAGTGTTTTAGAAAAAGGTACTAAAAACGGAACAACAACCGATTTTGACGGTAATTTTATATTAACTCCAAAATCAAATTCTGGTGTTCTTATAATTTCTTTTATTGGTTACACTAGAAAAGAGGTTGCTTTCTCTGCATCTAAAACAAACATTGGTACTATTAAATTAGCTGAAGATTCTTCTTTAGATGAAATCGTAGTAATGGCTACTTCATTTGCTATTGACAGAAAAACGCCAGTTGCGGTTTCTACAATTAAAGCAGCTGATATT
>Ga0222649_1000661_pt1 | contig 10687 bp, 11 predicted proteins | sample AntAcemetagen337_FD_179865 | JGI IMG/M metagenome (GOLD analysis project Ga0222649, IMG submission 179865) | Saline water microbial communities from Ace Lake, Antarctica - #337 | ecosystem: Environmental > Aquatic > Non-marine Saline and Alkaline > Saline | place: Antarctica: Ace Lake... | reverse complement strand
TTGGATCACTTTACGAATAAGAACATCCCAGTTCTCTGCATACATGACAGCTTCATAATTCAATATGACAAGGAACCTGAACTTCGTCGTATCCTAGATCAAGCCACTCATCAGGTCACCAATTACACCGTAAATCACGACATTAAGAATGAGAGAAATACCCATATAGGTAAGGTGACTGGCAACATTAAAGGCTATGAGGAACCTGTAGTAGTCGAGTTCTATACGCCTATCCGTGTTACCCCAACTAGTCACTATCTTGATCGGAAAGCTAAGTTTACCAAGTGGCTAGAACTATCTAGTAGTAACCTGTCCAAGTGAGTGTAGTGGTGAGAAACTAGGGGCAATTCTATGGCTCTCCCATTACTAGGACAAATAGAGATTTACTGTCCAAGAGGGGCAATATGAAACTTGAGTTCCACCACATCAATTATGTCGCAGAAGACGTCGATAGGCTGCATGACTTCTACACGCAGGTGCTTGGCCTTGATGATATCCCGATCCAGTCATTCCCCCGACCTGACGCCACATCTAGCAGTGGCTATGATGGTAAGATCAGGTTTGCCACAGACGGTAAAATGCAGATGCACTTGGCAACCAAGGACCTGACTGTCGCGTTCAAGAACAGGGAGGTGATCAATCCCATTGAGAGGGGACACATCGCCTTCCGAACAGATGACATTGCAGCGTTCATGGCACTTTTAGATAGCAAAGGTGTTTACTACTCAGACTATGGCACTGCGTTTGCCAAAGAATGGCATCAGGTGTTTTTCCATGATCCTGAGGGCAATGTGATCGAAGTCCATCAGGCTGTGGGCTGAGCGACAGAACGCCAAAACTGAAAGATACCGGTCACGGCCTCAGGGATAGCATCGGCAGCCTCACCTAGTACTTGTTGCAGCTGCTCGTGCGGTATGCCCATCACTGACTGGCCGTTGTCGTCCATCATATGCACCATGATAGGCGTAACCAGATGTCCGTCAGAGCCGCTCTCCGTCAGCCTCAGCCACTCCTTGGGGCGCAGGGCAACAGCATCCATAAAGCCCTCACACCAATCCATTGCAATCACATGGCCTGCCTTGGCTTCCCAGAAGATTGGCTCAACCTCAGGTTCAGGTAGGGTCAGCCCGTCCAAGATGTTTTCGTACAGATCAACGATGATTTCAAGAATATGGGGTGGCAGCTTTGTTGCCCGCTCGCCCATGGCAGTACTCAGCCATTCGTCTTGTGGGATCGTAACAGGGGAACATATGACACCATGCAGAAACCCATCCAGATCAGACAACATCATACAATCATCGGGGCTGTCATCAGACGACAGGTAAGCATCCAGACTTTCGAGGTCGATTTCATCTGACATACTGGAACCAGCTCCTAGTTGTTGCCATACTCACCAAATGACACCTTGGTAACAGACATGGACTAATGCGCACCGTGAACAAGCACATCAACAAAATATTTGTCGTTGTCATTACGTTTGCTTTGATCGCCAAGGCGTACGTCATTTTAGCATCATAGGCGTTTCAGAATGGTGTCGCACCTCATGGTTCAAAGGCTGGAAGCAATACCCAACTCGAAGATCACCATCACCTGCGGTGGGTGTCAGCACAAAGTTGAACATGAAGTAGCAAACCTATTGCTGGTAGTTGATGGCAAGACCACGACACATGAGGTTCGTACCAGAGCTACCTGCCCAAAGTGCCATCAGGTCGGCAACAATACATACAAAGTGATCTGAGCTGTTGTCTGGTACATCACAAAAAGTACCCGCTCTGAGCGTGATCTGCGGTTTCTTGCTGTGTCGCTCGAACCTATCGAAAGTTGTGACAAGATATCGACCAGTGACGCCATGACCAAGCTATCAGCCATCAGCGGCCATGTGATCTATTTATACTGCCGTTGTGGCCACTCTGCTGGTCTACCAGTGCTGGACCTGTTGAAGACCCTACCAGAGGCTACCACGGTATCTCAGGTCGCTCAGGCGGCGCGGTGTAAGGGCTGTGGGGTAAAGGGCAACATTGTGTCCACGCGCATCGTTTTCTCTTTGCCTGAGTGATGATCTATGAAGTCGTAAGCTGCCAGTGATATGGTACTAGAAATTTTAAATTAATGGTACTAACTTGATTTTGAGGCAAATGCACAAATCATTGTAAATCAAATACTTAAGTTGCTTACAGGGCTGAGTATGAGTCCGTGTGGGGGCACCATTTACACCCAAATAATACTTATTTTGTTGACTTTACGAGCTGACTCCCCTGATTTGGTACTAAGAGATGGTACTAGGTTGGTACAAGCAGTGCGACTGGTCAGACAAAAGAACGGCATGAAGCGGTCATCGACTGGATACTATTCCTTTCGTAAGCAGGTACCTGCGACTTTAAGAAGTCTGTGGGGTAAGCGTGAGGTAAAAGTGGCGCTTGAGACCAAGGATGAGGCGACTGCTTTAAAGCGGTGCTCATTGGTGTTGGCAGAGTTTAACGCCACGAAACTGAGGCTGACAAAGATGCTCGAAGGCGCTCATGATTTGACGCCACAAGACATTCGTAACATTGCAGACAGTCGAGTTCGTAAATGGGGTCTTCATCCCGATCAGGCTCCTGTCTTGAAGGCTGGTCATACCGTTGACGAATACGTTGTGTTTAAGGACGCTGAGCAGACGTATCTGGAGGTACGAGACATTTACTACGGGCTGGCTGCGGATGCTTTGATTGACGACGATCAACTTAAAAAAGATTATCAGAGTGGCAGGTGGGCAGAACCCAACTATCAAACGCCATACAAATCACAGAGTGCTTCCACGATTGAGAGTGTAACGGCGGGTATCGTCTCAGGTGCCATAGCGTCTACGACAACACCGACCTTAAAGACTGCCATGGTCTCTTATCTTGAGTTCTATGCTGAAAAGAACATTGGTGGAAATGCGCGTACTATCCAGTCTCAAACGACCAACACCAAGCGTGTGCTAACACAGTTTGCAGCTTTTATTGAGGGTGGTCGCGCTGTGAAAGGGTTTGATCGCCTTGTAACAAGTATCACTGTGGAAGAGGCCATCAGCTTCAGGCGGTATTTACGAGACCAGCACCCAAATACAGCCACTGGCGACAGTAACCTTCGTTACCCAAGCGCAGTGTTTTCTCATATCATTGAGAAGGGGCAGGGGCTGTATATCGGCAACCACCTCATGCGTAACCCATTCGCCAAACTCCGCAACAAGAGGCGTGAGGAGCAATTTACGAAGAAGAAGTGGCCTTTAAACCCAGACGAGTTTCGCAGGTTTGAGACAGCGGCCTGTCAGGCTGAGGATCATGTCAAATTACTTGTATTGTTCCTGTTGTACACGGGATGCAGAGTGAGTGACGCATATGGTCTTGAGGTGCGGGACGTGAATCTGACGGAAAACATCCCAACAATGTACCTCAGACATAACGGCATCAGGCGACTTGATAAGGACGGTATCCAAGCAAACATTCCCTTGGTTGGTCCCCTCCTAGATGGACTGAGGAGCTACAAATTGTCTAATAACCCAAACGACCCAATATTCCCTGAGTTTGCCAACATTACATCTGGTCGTGATAGAGCTTCGGCGGAGGCTAATAAGGTGCGCAAGCGGGCAGGTATTACGAGAGATGGCGTAACCGCGCACAGCGCCAGACATACGTGGCAGGACAGGTTGGACGCTGCTAGAGTACCCATTGCCGAACGAGACTATCTCATTGCGCACAAGACTAAGCAGAGTAGTGCAGTGGCACAGGCTTATGGTTCAGCTTACCCAGCTAGGAATATGCTCCAGAACCAGCTTGCTGCACTCGCTTGCACGGATTGGGGTGATTTTCGTACGTAGATATCTTATCAAACGTCTGATGGGGCATGCCCAAGACAACCAGAGCTTTGGGAATTATTCTGATGGGTTGGTGTTCGAGGAACTGAGGTTAGCAATCAATCGCGTTGACTGGTCGCAACAGTACCCCTGAGAGGCGTTCAGATGCCCTGCAAGCGTCCATGAGAGTGGCTGGTCAGGTGACGTCGCACCAATTCCGCATAGTAGCTCAGCTACGCTTCTTTACCTCGGTCGTTACCATGCTGCACAACTCCCCTGAGGGGATACCCGACAAGGCAATTTACTCCATCGTGGGTCACAGTCTTGGGAAGGACGTGCATATGAAGAGCTACATGGCAGGATTGAAGCCACAGGCACTGATTAAGGCTGTTGAGGCGATCAACTGGGACACTTGGGAGTGGCACTGAGTGACCTGTGAGAAGACACGAAACACTGGGCAGGTCTCTAACCGAGTAGCGTCGCCCCGTAACATTTAAGCGTAGTGACTGGAGCAGTGCCATGGCTTTGCGGGCGGGTACCATTGAGAGGGTTTGGTACGGGTTTCAGTATGTCAAGGACGACGATTTCAGCGTCTTGTCAGATACGAAACTCCGCTGCGCCAATACAATGGCACTTTTTGCCTCAGCTCATATTTCGAGAATTTATTTTGCCTTGGCACATCGCCGCTTGCACATGTCGCGCTGGGCCTGTCAGCGATTGTTGATGGAAACGCGCGCAACTGAACAGGTGGACGTTGGCATGACATCCCATGATATCCCAACGCGATCCAGTCGCGCAGTTGATTATCAAATGGAGCATAAATCCGACATTCCCCAAGTGGCCTGCGGTCTGACGTCAAGATCGCCTGATTTTGCCCTTTGAACAAGCGTTTTTCCTCCTGAGCGGTGTCTGTGGTCGCGCAAACGCTTTGATCTGGCCGGATCGGGCCGCGAACCCGCATCTTCCTGGCCTGGCGGCGACGTTCTTCAGCGCTTGAGACAGACCTGTCGAGCCGGTTTCGAGCAGTTGGAGCCGGGATCGCGGTCACGCGCATAGCGGTGGCGCTCGAAGGCGGTGGATCGCGGCGAGGATGGCGCGCACCATCGGGCCTGTGACGGCCACCTCGGCCAGCTGGAAGGTGATGGCGCGGGCGTGACGCACGACACGCGCCCCGATCTTGATCAGCTTGAGCTGGAGGCTGGTCAACGACCAGTCGGCCATGGCCTCGGGCAGTTCGATGCAGCGCAAGAAGGTGGCCAGGTTGTAGGCCAGCGCATGCAGTTGCAGCCGCACCTCGTTGTCGCGGAACTTCCGGCATGACAGCCGCGTCCAGCGAAAGGCATACTTGCCTTCCTTGATGTGCTGCTCTGCGGTGCCGCGCTGGTTATAGAACCGCACGACCCAATCGGGCTCCATCGGCAGGTTGGTGACGATGAAGCCGACTTTGGGGAACAGCTCGCTCGGGTGCCATTCGATCTTCGCTATGACGCGGCGCGGCTTGTCCCAGGACGCCGCCTGATACTCGAAGTCCTCGTAAAAGCGTTTGACCTTGGTCAGCGACGGCCGCCCTGCCGGTCGCGTCAGCCGGTGCGCGATTTTTTCCTTGAGCACCGTGTTCGTGGGCAGCCGGATGGCATAGAAATAGCCCGCTTCTTCCAGCCGCGCGTAGATCGCCGGGATCGCATAGGCGGCGTCGGCCCGGAAGAAGCGGCCTCCAAGGTCGCGGCCAGCGTAGCGGGCGATGACCGGATCGAGGACGCCCCGCCAGCCGTCAGCGCTGTGGACGTTGCCATGCCGCAGGGCACAACGTTCCAGCATGCCGAACTGGTTGAACAGGAAATTCGGGTGATAACAGGTGCAGTCGAAATGGCCGTTCCAGGCGGACCCTTCCTGATCGCCATGGGTGGGGCTGACCGAGCTGTCCATGTCCAGCACAATATACTTTAGGCCATTGCGATCATGAAACCGGTCAATCCATTGCCCGTTCAGGTCGGCCAGCGCCGCCCGGTTCTCGGGAAGGGCCAGCGTCTCGGTCTCGAACCGCCCCATCTGCGATGCCGAGGCTGCCTGCGCATCGACGGCACGGCCACCGACAACCTGGCGCATCACTGGATCAAGGGCGAGACGGTCGGCGTCGTTGACATCCTCGTAGCCTGCCAGCCGCCCATAGACGGATTGCCGGAACAGCCCATCAAGCCGATGGACGGTGTTCTTGCCTGGGCGGCTGTCGCGCAAGACATCGGAAGCGAGGTCCGACAGCCCAAGCGCGTCATCCAACTCGCGCATCACTAGAAGACCGCCGTCGGAACTGAGCTGCGTGCCACGAAATTCCAGCCGCACCCGGCGGTCAAAACCAAGTCGCCCATCACCCGTTTCGCGTGCACCCTCTGGGTGATCCATAAAACACGTCCCTCGCAGCCATCAACACTATGATTTATATAGGAAATAACTAGTTCAGGACAGCGAAATCACAGATTTACTTGGGGAATGCGGGATAAATACCTGTGGCTTCGCACCATTGAACAAATACTTTTGCTTGTTCCGTTCGCCAAATCAGCGCGGACGACAGCAGAGGAAACTGATAGGCCCTGTACAGCGTATTGTCGGTAAAAGATGCAACCGAGCGACGTCGAAGGTGCGTTGTATAGCTGAGATTTACGCAAGCCCAATGTGGTGCCTTACTATTCAAAGCGGCAGAAATCTCGGCAATCATTGGCGCTGCATCGTGAAAAAGCTGTGCATCATCTTCAAGGATCAGGCCAATATAGCAGCCACTCTGGCTCAATGCGCGCAAAGCCTCAAGATGGCTTAAAAAGCACCCTACTTCGCCACGGGTCAGGTCGCGCCCGAAAAGGTAATTGGCACGGGCGTTATCGTAAACTTCTATTGCCGTCACATAATCTGTGTCAGGCTCGACGGCACGCAACCGAGACCATGGCAAACCTGCCAGATTCAGATCGTTTCCAATTGCAAGCAGCCTTTCGGGTGACCTGTCCAGATTAATAACTTGTACAAGAATAGGCGTCATGAGGACCACATAGTTTTTAAGTTCATCCGATGATGTGACTTTGAACGTAAAACTGATAGGCGGCAAGCAGGCAAGAGACATTCCTCTGACAGCCTACTATCGTGTTTGACGTTCGCCTGTGTCTAGGCGCCAGACCAGTGGTTTCTGCCCATTCGGGTGTCTGAGGCTAGCAACTAAAACTAATTTCTTACCTTGGATTCTGAGTGGGAAACCCTTGGCGGCAAAACCCCTGCGCCAGAAATAGGGGTCCCAAGAAGCATAGCTTCGCTACTACTACGATACGCCAGCCTAGGCAGCACGAATACGGTAAAGACTCGCCCTGCTGATGCCCAGCTGTTCACAGACCTTGGCCTTGGACATACCTGTGGTCAACAATGACAAAGCAGCATCAGACTTGTTCATGGCAGTAGCCTCCAAGAAGAAGCGTTACAGCATGCTTGCCCTTAAACTTCTTTTTAGCGACAAAAGTCGCAGAATGTTAGGTTACATAAGGCAAACTGTTTATGAAAACCGAAGTGCGTTCTTTGGCATACGACCCAGACAGACAAGCCGTAAGAGAGGCTAAAGCTGCTGGACGATATGTTTATATTGGGCGTTTTTATCGTCAGCGTCCGAAAGGACAAACGAACTGGGGCAATTATGCTCCTGATGGCAAAGTCGACAAGAATAAGCCCGATCAACACGCAGAACACCTAAGGGCAGTGGAGGCTTTTCGACAGTGGGTAAAAACGCAGCCTAATTTAATGACATCTGTCGTTGAATTAAGGGGAAAGGTGCTTGTCTGCCATTGTAAGGGGCTTCCTTGTCATGGTCATGTTCTTAAAGAACTAGCGGATGAACCTGCCAAGAGGGGTCGCCCAGTTTCTGAAGTTGGTGCTTTCCAGCGACAATGTGCTAATGAACTGGGTGTTTCATTACGTACAATTCAGCGTTGGGAAAAAACTCGTCAGTTGATCAAGTCTGATCCAGAGTTGGCATCTAAAGCGACTACCCCAGAAGGCAGGCGAGAGGCTAACAAGATAATCACTCAACGCATGGCTGCTCACAATGCATCGGAGAAGGCTGCTAAAGCTATATTGTCAGCAATCAAGAAGTGGGAAAACCTCGGACCAGAAGACGCTGAAGTTACTCGTGACATACTAATGCAAACAGACTTCGTGGATCGTATTGTTGCATTGGCGCAGGGGAGCACGCAGGATAAGGATTAAGCGACATCTGTCGTGTAATTCAACTAGTCACTTGGAAATTAATTTTTTGTCTCGGATATTCAGGTGAAAACCAGCGCAGACGGATTCACCTGTTCAGAAAATAGGGGTCTCATGTCCTCACCAAAGGTTACGACGTCGTAAGGTTTCAAGCAGCTTCAGTGTTCAGTATCCTGTGAACAGACATTCGGCTGATGCCTAAACTTTCAGCAATCTTGTAAGTGCTGTTACCCTCAGCCTTCAACTGACGAACCTTGGCCCGATCAATGCGCTTCTTAGTTCCTTTGTAGAGGCCCTTGGCCTTGGCCTTTGCAATGCCCTCAGCTTGTCGCTTCTTGATGATGTTACGTTCAAACTCAGCGAAGGCTCCCATCATCTGTAGCTGTAGCTTGGCGAAAGCATCATCTGCTTCAGCACTGAATGTCAGTCGTTCAGACAAGAAGCTGATAGTGACGCCTTTATCGTTCAGTGTGCTTATGATGTCTTGCAGGTCCCTCAGGTCTCTTGCCAGTCTGTCGATGGAAAACACGACGACAGCATCACCTTCACGGGCATAGTCAATCATGGCCTGTAGTGCTGGCCTGTCCTTGGCAGACTTACCTGACAGCTTCTCTTCAAAGACCTTATCGACTTGTCCAAGGTCCTGACGGTCTAAGTTCTGACCTTCGCTTGAAACACGCTTGTACCCTATCACTGACATAGCAGTCCCCTTTTGGTAACATCTGATACTAGACTACGATGATTCTAGTCACATCAGCAAGTGAAATAAGTCTAATGTTACCCCACGAGCAGTAACACAGTAACAGCACCAATACCCTACACCCCATGTTACTGTTCAAATAGAGCAGAGCCAGCAACCACCATCTGTGAAGGAACATTCAACTAGCTAACTGGCTTTCACACTAAGCATGTTGCTGCGCTGACAGTGCTGATTGAGGCCCTCAGGGGAATGTTGGCTGTAGTATCCTCCGAGGGAATATGGCGCAGGCGCAAGCCGAGCAAACTCGTTTGACCCCATGGTGGAAATTAGCCTTTTGAAAAAAACGACAGCAAGGTGATAGGCGACGCCTCATGATGTTCGATCTGATACGGGTGCTGATAGTATTAGGGCGCTCCACTTCAGCGAACCAGAATGCTATCTAAGGCTACTCACTGCCATCATTATATCCGACTATTTTGATAGGATATAATCCTTTTAAATTCACTCAAAACACTGATTGCCTTATCGTATGCCACCTGCTGGACTGCCGACAACATGAGGTGATCCAATGACAGATGAACTTCTCAAAATTGACCGTTGGAACTCAGAGCCGTTGGATGTTCACACATGGTCGGACCATCCTGAAATAAAGCGACTATGCGACGACCTGTATGATTATGCCAATCTGGCAACATTAGAGCCAAAAGGTAACCGAAAAGCCAAGCGCACAGTCAAAGAAAGCCTCAGGGTCCTGATCCTTGATCTCTACGTAAAATGGCTGAAAGACCCGTCCATCAGCATCGGTTTTAGCAAGGGTAAAGACGCATATACTGTTGGCAGCCGATATAACGGACTGTTCATTCCTAGAAAGATTATTGAGGTTGAAGAGCTTCTTGTCCAAGCAGGGTACGTTGAGGAATTACCTCACTTCCACAAAAAAGGTGGACAGGGCAGAAGCTATACAACACGGATTAGGCACACAGAAGCACTTGATGGCTTATTCAATCAGTTGACCATCGACGTTCATGATATTGATACTCACGCAAATGAAGAGTGCATCATCCTTCACGACAAGTATGTCGATGACCCAGATGACGACACCAACAGAAAGATTGAGTATAATAACAAAGACCTTAGCCCTGATGAACTGGCCCTTGTAGATACAATCAGAGGTCAGCTTCAAGCCTACAACAAGCTCCTCAAGCATACCTTTATCGACATACCCAGTTACACCTCCTCGACCTTCACTCGCACGATAAAGAATGGGCCATATGCAGGTCGTAAGCAGACCATATCCCTTGGCCCTGACAACAAGTTCGTGATCCGTGTTTTCAACGGTGGCATTGCAGGTAGGTGGAAGCGTGGAGGTCGCTTCTATCGTGGTTGGTGGCAACAGATCGACAAAGAAGACCGCTGCAAGATTTACATCAACGACAAACCAACGCTGGAGGTAGACTTCAAAGCCTTCCACCCCAACCTTTTGTCGAATGAACTTGGAGTGAAGCTGTCAGGTGACCCATATGACCTTGGGGAATTGATACTGCCAGAAGTGATAACGACAAAAGAAGAACAGAGAGATTACGTGAAGCTGTTAGTCCTGATGGGGATCAATGCCGACAGCGACAAGAAAGCCTATCAGGCCTTCCGTAACAGTGATCGTAAGGACAAGCTGGGACAAAGCCTGACAGACATACAGCTAGGTGCGCTTCTGGATGCCTTCCTCGACAAACACCCTCAGTTCAAAAGAGTTCTGAATACAGGGCAAGCCCTAAGGCTAATGAATATCGATAGTCAGATTGCCAATATGGTGTTGGATCACTTTACGAATAAGAACATCCCAGTTCTCTGCATACATGACAGCTTCATAATTCAATATGACAAGGAACCTGAACTTCGTCGTATCCTAGATCAAGCCACTCATCAGGTCACCAATTACA
>Ga0222649_1000660_pt1 | contig 10688 bp, 11 predicted proteins | sample AntAcemetagen337_FD_179865 | JGI IMG/M metagenome (GOLD analysis project Ga0222649, IMG submission 179865) | Saline water microbial communities from Ace Lake, Antarctica - #337 | ecosystem: Environmental > Aquatic > Non-marine Saline and Alkaline > Saline | place: Antarctica: Ace Lake... | reverse complement strand
GCGGTGAGATTGATTACTTCCAAGCTAAAGTATTTAGCCTTGTTAGTGCCGGTGGTGATAGTGACACGCTTAGAGCTATTACAGCTAACTTGCGTATCGATTATCAAGGCGTTGTTGAAGTAGCTGCGTAATGGACTTATCTCTATTAATAGCAAATGATACAGCTGATTGCACTATTGTAAACCCGATCACGGGAAAGGATAGTGATATTGTCATAACGGTTTATGCTAGCCACACAAAGCAAGCTCAAGACGCCAGATTAAAAGCTGGCGATTTAAAAGACGTTGAAAGGTTTGCTGAATATTTGGCTGATATAACTACCGGCTGGGTTAATGTTGAACTTGAAGGAAAAGAGCTTATTTTTAACCGGAAAAATGCCTTAGATATTTACAATCATAAGGGGCAAATAGTAGCTGTACAGATAGCAAACTTTCTAGGTGATGAAAAGAGTTTTTTGCCCAAACGCTAGATGATTTGTGCAATTATGCGGATCAACTAGCTTGGGTTAATTCTCGGTCAAAAGATAGTAAGATTCCAAGGAGGGAATCACTAAAGTTTGACATGCCTAATATCGATTATTGTTATTATGTTGCAGAAATGGCAATGGAGTATGGGTTTAAAACTGAATGGTCAGAATTGAATGCGTGGAACAGTCTCACAGGGTCTAATTTAAACAGGTTTGAATCGAAAGCGGTGTATTTAATGAGCGTTACTTATCAAAACAAGCATGGTGAATATGACGGTAAAGACGCGCCACGTCCGTTTGTTGGTAACACTAGGCCAGATAGCAATTTAATTAAAATCGCGCTTAGGGGCAAATAATGACTGATGTTGCAAACCTATCAATACGAGTAGATTCTAAAGGCGTGCGTAGAGCTACGGGCGATCTGGACAGATTAGAAGGCAAGGGTGGAGCGGCTGCTTCAACAATTAAAAGACTCGGAACGGCATTTGCCGCACTTGGGGCGGCGGCGGCAATAAGAAGCACGATCAATTCCTTTGCTGAGTTCGAGCGCGGATTAATCGGCGTTGGAAAAACAACCAATATTGCTGGCGATGAGCTTGCAGGGTTAGGCCAAGACATTCGGGAGCTTTCTCGTGTTCTGCCTGTTGCTTCGTCTGAATTATTAGAGATTGCACAAAGTGCAGGCCAGCTTGGTGTTAATGGTACGGCTAATATTCTAAGATTTACTGAAACGGTTGGTAAACTGGGGTTGTCTTCTGACTTGGCAGGCGAGCAAGCAGCAACCTCGCTTGCAAGAATCCTGACAGTTACCGGAACGGCTATTAGTGATGTTGACCGACTCGGTTCTACTATTGTTCAGCTAGGTAATAATTTCGCAGCAACAGAATCAGAGATCACTAGCGCAGCCACGCGAGTAGCACAGGCCACCTCGCAGTTTGACGTTAGCGCGGCACAAGTACTAGGCATTTCCACAGCATTAAAAGCAGTAGGCGTGGAAGCAGAAGCCGGCGGTACGCAGATTGGTCTTTCTTTTCAAGCGATCAATGACGCACTGCGCGGTGGCGGCCAAGAATTGCAGCTTCTACAAGAAGTTACTGGCCGTGCAGGTGACGCACTGCGCGATGATTTCTTTAATGGGAAATCAGCACAAGTTTTTCAGGATTTTATAAACGGGCTTGGTGAAATACAATCTTCGGGAGGTGATGTTGCGTCAGTCTTGGGTGTAATGGGTTTAAATGGCGTTAGGGCAACTCAAGTCCTCGGTACGCTATCAACCAGAACTGATGTTCTAGCTGATGCTCTATCTCAAGCCAATAGTGAGTGGGAATCAAATATAGCACTAAACAAGGAAGCTGCGGTGGCTTCTACCTCATTTAGCGCACAATTGCAATTAGTTATGAGTGCTGCCGACGAAGCTGGGTCAGCTATAGGCGCAATTATAGCCCCTGCCGCTTTAGATGGGATGGCGTCATTTCGTGATGTGGCAATTTCTGTTGCTGAGAACATAGACACAGTGAAGACCGTAGGGCAAGGACTAGCACTTGTCATGGGTGCCAACCTTGTAACGGCAATGAGCAGGGCTGTTATTGGAATGAACGCGGCATCATTTGCAGCAACAACCCTAAAGGTGTCAATGGCCTTTTTAGGTGGCCCTCTCGGTGTGTTTATTATTGCGGCAGGATCTTTATTTCTATATGCGCGTAATGCCGCAGGCGCTAGCGACAGCACAGCATTGCTTGCAAAATCTGTTGATAAATTGACAGTAGCAGGAGCGAGAAAACGGTTACTAGAACTAAGCGATAATTTCGAAGATGCTAAAGAGAGGGCAAAAGATTTAAGCGAAGAACTAGCGGCTGTTCAAAAGTCGGAAAGTTTGTTCCCTGGGATGGCCGAGACAAAAGGTCTGCTAAAAACGGTACAAAAGAATTTTGATGACGCCACCAAAAAAGCAAATGAGTTTAAGCGTGTAAATAAGATACTAACGGATATTGTTAACGATCCAGATCGAGACGGAACGATAGCTGCCGCAGCCGCTAAAATTGTCGCTGAAGAAAAGGAAAAAGTAGATGCCATACTAGCCGGAAACATAGAAACAGCGGCGGCATTAGCTGCAAAAAAACAGTTGTTCCAAGATTCAGAGCAATTTCTACAGTCACTTAAAAGCCCTACTGATTTATTTAACGACCAAGTTTCTCAACTAGTAAAGTTCAGAACTACGGTTGACGCTGAAACGGGCAAAGCCTTGATTAGTTTTGATGAATATACACTGGGCATAAAGCTTGCTCGCGAAGAAATGGAGGAGTTGATTAAAAGCGGCAAAGTAGAAAACCCGCTAATTGCACAGGCTGACCAGTTCGCGCAATCAATAAAAACCTCAACACAGTTATATGATGACCAGATTGAAAAATTAAACCTTTGGAAAAATACCGTAAATAAAGCTACTGGTGAAGCACTAATAAGCCAGAAGCAATACGAGGTTGGAGTTGATCGGGCAAGATTGGCGCTAGACGGACTGAATGAAGCAGCCGGAGAAAGTAAATCATTATTTGGCGATTTAAAATCAGCATCAGAACAGTGGAGCAGGTCATTTGCCGATTCACTGGTTGAAGGCGGCCTAAACTTTGAGAACTTTGCCAATGGTATATTAAAACAGCTTCAAAAGATCGCGCTTGAAAAAGCATTCGCCCCAGTGTTTGGTGAGTTTGCTAGCGGCCTTACAAAATTATTTCAGCCTTCAACAATAGAAGGCTCTACAGCATCATTATTTGGTGGCGCACCATCAGCCAATGGCGGCGGATTCACAGGAAGCGGCCCCAGAAGCGGCGGTGTTGACGGTATAGGTGGATTCCCTGCAATACTTCACCCAAACGAAACTGTAATTGATCACACAAAAGGTCAGAAATCTGGTAACTCTATGAATATTGTGGTTAATGTTGATGCATCAGGCTCAAGCTCAACGGGCGATGAAGACGGTAAGAACATCGGAAACTTAATAGGTATAGCGGTTCGATCAGTATTGATTGAAGAAAGCAGACCTGGGGGTATGCTAGCATGACCACATTTAGCTTTTCACCCACTTATGGCGCATCTGAAAGCAACAAGCCAAAAGTAAGAAAAGCCGTGTTCGGTGACGGCTATCAGCAAAGAGTTGGTGATGGCATAAACAGAACGGCTAGAATGTGGTCGCTAGGCTTTGAAGGAACTAAATCTGACATAGACGCTATTGATTTATTTTTAGAAACTGAAGACGGCATAACAGCATTTGACTGGACACCTCCTTCTGGATCAGCCGGTAAATTTATTTGTAGCGAATGGACTACATCGATTAATGAGTATGATAATTGGGTGCTTAATGCAAATCTGCAAGAGGTGTTTGGAGAATGATATCAACTGACGTGCAAAAACTATCAGCCGGTAGCCTTATAGATTTATATGAAATAGACGCAACATCAATTGGCGGCTCTGTTTTGAGATGGGCAAATGAAACTAATGTTCTTGGGGCAGATATAGTCTGGCAAGGGAATACTTATACAAGACTTCCCATTGAGGCTAATGGCTTTGCCAAAAGCGGTAGAGGTACGCAGCCTCGACCAACCCTAAAAGCTTCTAACGTAGCTGGAACATTAGGTGCTTTGGTAAGAGATAACGAAGATTTAGTTGGCTCTAAATTTACGCGGCGTAGAACCTTTGTTAAATATTTAGATGCTGCTAATTTTAGTGGTGGCAATGCTTCAGCAGACCCTAATGTTTATTTTGCTGATGAAATTTGGTATGTTGATAGAAAGGCCTCAGAAAACGGGATATTTATTGAGTTTGAATTAGCCTCGGCAATGGATTTAACTAATGTCAAGCTACCTAAGCGACAAGTAACGCAGAATGTTTGCGCTTGGCAATATAGAAGCACAGAATGCGGATACGCAGGCGGCCCAGTAGCCACTATTGTAGACTTACCAACTAGTGATTCAGCGCAAGACGTTTGTGGGCATCGGGTTTCTTCATGCAAGCTAAGGTTTGGAAATAATGCGACTCTGCCCTATGGTGGTTTTGAAGGATCATCTAATTAATGACAATTAAAAGCGATATTTTAAACCACGCTAAGGAATGCTATCCGTTTGAATCATGTGGGCTGATTGTTATTGTCAAAGGGCGTAAACGATACAAGCCGTGTCGAAACATAGCGACAGGATTACAGTTTGCCATTCATCCCGAAGACTATGCTGATGCCGAAGATTCAGGCGTAATCGATACAATCGTACACAGTCACCCTAACTTATCGCCAAAGCCTAGCCCATCTGATTTAATTGGTTGCGAGCAATCAGGTTTAAAATGGTTAATAGTTTCATATCCTAACGGCAATATTTACGAGTTTGAACCTACTGGTTATATCATGCCTCTGTACGGGAGGTCATTTCAACATGGAACGGTTGATTGCTTTACTTTTATCCGTGATTACTATAAGCAAGAGCTTAATATAGACATGCCTAACTATGATAGAGCTGATGAATGGTGGCTAAAGGGTGAAAATCATTACATTGATAGAGCTAAAGACGCTGGGTTTTATCATGTTGACGACTTGCAGGTCAATGATATACTACTGATGCAAGTGGGCAGCCAAGTGCCTAATCATGGGGCGGTTTATGTTGGTGACAATAAAATAGCTCATCATCAGGTCGGTAGATTATCATCACTTGACATCTATGGCGGTTGGTACTCTAAAATTACAGCGGGAATATTAAGACATAAAGATGTGATATGATTAACACCTAAGCAGATAGGGGGATACCCCGAAAGTAAGTCACAGTAACTTATTTCTGTTTTTTTAATTTTACTGAAAATTCTAAACTGGAGAATTACAATGAATATATCCGTATCTGAACTAGAAGAAATTAAAAAGAATGTTAGGTTTTGGGAAAGATCAAGAGTTATTAACGTTCTTTTAGATATGAAAATGGATGACAACCGTAAGCGAGAATGCAACTTTTGCATCGAAACCTATAATGCATCATTATCTAATGCGGTTAATGCTTTGTTAGATGAGTGATGGCAGCATTAAATGAGGTAGTAATATCAAAACAATAATGCTATATGGCAAGCTAGGCAGGGACTACGGCAGAGTTCATCGTTATGATGTGTCTTGCCCTGCTCAAGCTATAAAGGCTCTCAGCGTAACGATAAAGGGCTTTAAGCAGTCTTTTATTGATGGTGGTTATTATCGCGTATTAATCGGCGGTAAAACTGAGCTTGATATTAACGAAACTATTAATCCCGTATCTAATAAAGAAACCATCCGAATCGTGCCAGTAGTTGCCGGTGCAAGTGGCAATGGCAAAATAATTTTAGGGACTGGTTTAATTTTAGCTTCGAATCCGCTAGGTGCTCTTTTTTCTGAAGTTAGCTTTATTACAGCAGCAACATTTACGTCTATAGGAACATCCTTAATTATTGGCGGAGTTTCACAACTACTGTTTTCTCCTCAACTACAAACAGGATCAAGCGAACGCGCAGAAAATAGGCCTTCGTTTATTTTTAACGGCGCAGTAAACACAACTAGGCAAGGAAATCCTGTACCTATCTGCTATGGGCGGATGATCGTAGGGTCTCAAGTTATATCAGCAGGGTTAACGGTAACACAACTATGATAATAAGAGGCTCAGGCGGTGGTGGTAAAGGCGGCGGAGGTGGTACTACGAGAGTGGCAACCGAAGCCCCAGATAATTTACAATCAAAGCAATTTGCTAAGTTTGTTGATTTGGTTTCTGAGGGTGAAATAAACGGTTTAGTTGATGGTTTAAAATCTGTATATTTTGACAATACCCCCCTTCAAAATGCTGATGGGTCATTTAATGTTAATGGTGTTACGTTTGACACTAGAGAAGGAATACAAGGTCAAACATATATTACTGGATTTGCTGGTGTAGAATCAGAAATTGCGGTATCGGTTGAAGTCACCAATGCAACTAGTATTGTGCGATCAATAACTGACACTGATATTGATTCAGTCAGAGTTACGTTGTCAGTGCCTAGATTAACAAGTCAAAACACAACAAACGGTGATGTAAGCGGAACAACCGTAAAGATTGAAATAGAATTGCAGATTGACGGCGGCGGTTATGTTCTATCGGTTGCTGATGACATTACCGGTAAAACTTCAAGCCGATATCAAAGATCATACGTTGTACCCTTAACATCAACAGGCCCGTGGGATATTCGCGTAAAACGAATTACGGCTGATAGTGATAGTCAAGCGCTGCAAAACCAAACTTTTTGGGATAGCTACACAGAAGTTATTGACGAAAAATTCGGCTATCCGAATAGCGCTTTAATGGCATTGTCATTAGATAGTGAGTTATATAATAACGTCCCAACGCGAGGTTATGAAATTGAAGGAATGATTTTACAAATACCTTCAAATTATAACGCCGCAACAAGAGTATATTCTGGCGTTTGGGATGGCACGTTTGCAACAGCTTATTCAAATAATCCAGCGTGGGTATTTTATGATTTAGTTGTAAACTCGCGCTATGGTTTGGGTGATTATGTTTCAGCAGACCAAATAGATAAATTTACATTATATGAAATAGCGCAATACTGTGACGAGCTAGTAAATGACGGGCAGGGAGGAACGGAGCCTAGATATACAGTTAATGTTTATCTACAGACTAGAGAGGAAGCAATTAAAATGCTTCAAGCACTGGCTTCGGCTTTTGGCGCAATGTCTTTTTGGGCCGCTGGTTCTGTTACATTAACGCAAGACGCGCCCAAAGACCCATCAGCTCTATTTACACCTAGTAACGTTATTAACGGTGCTTTTAGTTACGCTGGCTCAAGCTCAAGAACGCGATCAACTGTTATAGCGGTTACTTGGAATGACCCTGCCGATCTATACCGACAATCAGTTGAATACATCGAAGACGCTGTCGGAATAGATCGGTTCGGGTTTATTAAAAAGGAAGTTGTAGCATTTGGCTGCACGTCCAGAGGTCAGGCCCACAGATTCGGTAAAGCAATATTATTTACTGAAAGGATGGAAACTGATACGGTAACTTTTAGCACTGGTTTAGATGGGCTATCGATTGCGCCAGGTGAGATAATCCAAACATCAGACCCCGTTAGGTCAGGTGATAGACTTGGCGGTAGGTTTCAGGCCGCAACAACAACAGACTTTACTATTGATAATTCCGTAACTATTGACGGCGCTTTAGTTTATACACTGTGGGCAATAATGCCAAATGGCTCAGTTGAAAGCTCAACTATAACCACAGGCGCAGGAGCGACAACAACGCTAACGGTGTCTCCGGCATTCAGCAATACCCCTGAAGATCAATCTATATTTGTATTAGCTTCAACTAGTGTGAACCCTGAAAAATGGCGAGTAATTTCAATTAGTGAAGATGGTGTAAACGCCAGGATTACAGCACTAGAATATCGACCAGATAAATACGCAGCAATAGAAAGCAATATTAAGCTAGACCCTATACCAGTTTCTAATCTTCGGTTAATACCAAACAAACCATCTGGAATTGAAATAAATGAAGAACTTTATTTAATTACCGGCAGTGTTGTGGGCGTTAGAATGACAGTAAGTTGGGTGGGAGATACCGGCGCAAGGTATGAGCTAGAAACAAGACCTGAGAACGGGAACTGGATAAAGTTAAATTCACCAACCCCATCGATAGATGTTGAACCCGTTGTTGCCGGTAATCAGCAAATTAGAATAACAGCCATTAGTAGTATTGGTTTAAGGTCTGAAACGGCGACAGCTACGAAGATTATATATGGACTTACAATACCACCTGACGACGTTTCTAATTTCAGCTTGCTTGCTGTGACAGGAAGCGCTTTTTTAACATGGGATAAATCGACTGACTTAGATGTAATTGTTGGCGGCACGTTAAAAATCAAGCACAGTACAGATATTTCAACTCCAAATTGGTCTAACTCAATTGATATAAGTGGAATAATATCAGGCAATAATACAACAGCAACACTTCCACTAATAGAAGGCACTTATCTTGCTAAATGGATAGACAGCTCTGGTAATCAAAGTGTCAACGCGGTATCTATAATTACCAACGCGCCTAGTATAATAGGAATGAACTTTATAGAGTCACTAGCAGAAACGGGATTTACTGGCACACGTACAGATACCGCCGTATCAGATGGCGGATTAATTTTAGACTCTGCTAACACCATAACCGAGCAGTTAGGATTGATAAGCACATGGCCTAAATTATCAGCCCTTGGCGGTATAGCTTCAAGTGGTACTTATGTATTTGCCTCAGCCGTTGATTTAGGATCAATTCAAACATCAAGGATCACCGCTGCAATGTCAATAGCTGGGTTTGATGCTGATGATTTAATTAGTTCAAGACCCCTAGTAAGCACGTGGTCAAACATTGTTGGTGACTTAATAGATGACGCTGACGCAACTATATCTATTAGACAGTCAGATGATAATAGTACGTTTGGCGATTGGGAAACCTTGTTAATCGGAGATTATAAGGCTAGGGCGTTCCAATTTAAAATTGATCTCTCTAGCAATTATCCTACGCACAATATAAAAGTTAATTCTCTTTTAGTTTCTGTAGATATGCCAGATAGAATATCTAGCGGTGAAGACATAGCTAGCGGTGCAGCGTCAAAAACTATATCATATCCATTTAATTATCAAGTAGTCCCAGCAATCGGAATCACAGCCCAAGACATGGCAACGGGTGATTATTACGAAATATCAAGCAAAGCAGTAGGCGGATTTGATATTATATTTAAAAATTCGGGAGGCGCTGCAATAAGCAGAACTTTCGACCACATTTCCAGAGGTTACTAAATGGCACAAGAAGATTATGTAATTGCTGATCAAACGGGTGTTTCTTTCCTGTCTGATTTAAACGATACATTAGCGGCAATAGTATCAAACAACAGCGGAGCAACTGAGCCATCCACGACTTACGCTTATATGTGGTGGCCGGACACTACAAGCGGTCTATTAAAGCAAAGAAACGCCGCAGATTCTGGGTGGGTTACCGTTTTAACGCTATCAGGAATAACGGGCGCAAACATTGCAAACGTGGCCGCGGGTAACATTGTAGCGACTGATCAGCAAGCAGCGATTAATGAGCTTGATGCAAAAAAAACTGTTAATCCGGCAATTACAACAATCACAGGATCTACGGTTTTTACTCAATCAACAAACAACATTGGATTGACGGGCATAGGATCGATAGGATTAGCGGTTGGAGATGTAATAGCGGTTACAGACACAGACGACAACGACAAGGATTTTACTGTTGAAGTCTTAACCGATGCAGATAACATCATTGTCAATCAAGCTCATGCCGGAGGCACGACTAGTAAATCACTAGTGAATGAAACGATTAGCGCAACGGTTACATTAGTGGCTAGGGCTAAATTAGCGCCTGTTGGATTGGGCCAAGGTTGGGTCTCGGTTATGAGCAACAGGTCGTCGGGTACTATTTATACAAATTCCACGAAAAGGCTTTTAAAAATATCCATGTATATTTCAAGCTCAGTGGTTAATAGGGATCTTGATGCTTCGCTTGAAATAGACGGTGAGTTGCATATAAGGCTTAAAAATAACAAGTTTTCTGACACTTTTGCGTTTGCCATTATGGGTGAACTTATCACAATCGACTCTACTTATGAAGTGACATTAAGCGGTACGGATAACAATTTTAGAGAATTTTCGGAGTTGAGGTAATGAAACATTTTATAAATAAACGTGGCAAAGTATACGCCTACGCCTTGAATGGCTCACAAGACAACTATATTAAAGAGGGGTTGAAGCCAATAAGTGATGCTGAGTTGATCATTCTTCGCAGACCAACAGCTGAAGAAGCGGAAGCAACACGCATTGAAGCAATCAAGCAAGCCGCAGGTGATTTAATACTATCAAGCTATCCGGCGCATAAACAAGCTAACATGCTTGCCGAAGTATTACAGCTAATTAACAAAAGAATTACATCGACTCTCACGACCGAAAATGAGGCAACTTTGGCTACAATGCAAAGCGCGTGGGACTGGATTAAATCGGTTAGAGCTAAATCTAATCAAGCGGAAGATGACGGTACAGAAGTAGCTGATATAGTCTGGCCTTAAATAAATACGAGGGTAGTAATACCCTCGCATTAGCCTGTCTTCTGTGTCCATATCATTCGCCTAATTGAAATTAATGCCTGTTCTTCTACAGCTATTATAAAGACTC
>Ga0222649_1000658_pt1 | contig 10724 bp, 8 predicted proteins | sample AntAcemetagen337_FD_179865 | JGI IMG/M metagenome (GOLD analysis project Ga0222649, IMG submission 179865) | Saline water microbial communities from Ace Lake, Antarctica - #337 | ecosystem: Environmental > Aquatic > Non-marine Saline and Alkaline > Saline | place: Antarctica: Ace Lake | collected... | reverse complement strand
TAAGGGCTTTCAAACTGGCGATATTGTTAAAGCTATCGTAACCAATGGCAAGAAAATTGGTGAATATGTTGGTAGGGTAGCTGTTCGCAGCAGTGGCTCTTTCAATATATCCGTAAAAGAATTGGTACAGGGTATTAGTCATAAATACTGTGAAATACTTCACCGGAAAGATGGATATTCATACCAGTTCTAGTCTAGTAAAGCCGTCCTAGAAGGACGGGGTTTCCACCCACTTTTTTGATGAATTTTGCGCCGTCATTCTGGAATGGTATGCGTTCGAGTCGCAGCGAACCAACGACACAGCAAAATATAGCTACCGACAATTCGCAAAACTCGGTGTTCGATCTTGGATTCAAGGAATTACTGGATGGGTACCGCAAGAAATTAAAGCTTTGGGTGATTGGAAAATTGCGCGCCTCGAAGGTAAGGCCGTTCGTCGAAACCTAACCGACGCAATTAAAGCGTATATCGATCGCCACCCTGATCTTTCCGAAAATAACCGCAAGTGGTTGTACGTGAATGCGAGTCAGCGAGTTGATTTAGTCGTATTTGGGCGCAAGGCAAAAAAGTTGGCGACAGATTTAGGCGTAGAGCCGAACTGTTTGCGCGATGCGCTGACACCAAAAGAGTTGCTGCTGCTTCGAGAGGTAGAAGATACTGCCGTGCGACTAATCGATCTCCGCGACGTACATCCAGAAGAAGCGGTCGCCCAAACATCGGAGCGGTTGTTAATTCAGGTACAAACTAGAGCGTTGCGCGGGCGATCGGAGTAGAATTTAGTCAGCGGGCCGATCGCCCGCAACCTCAATTTTCTTTAGATGCACCCTCAACGGGCGTCCACATTAATCAGTGGGCGTCTTTTTTTTCACATGGCAGACCCTACAGTAAAACCTCCTATTCCAATTGTTCCCGTTAAAAGCGAGCCTATTAAGCCAGGTGCGGAACCCGCAAAGAAGCCAAATCCCGGAGTCCCACTGGCAAATCCCAAAGTAGGGAAAGCGGATCGCTTCGCGTCGATGACACCGGAACAACTCAAGGCTGTACAGAGCGATAACGTGATCCATCTCGGCAAGCTGGAGACGTCACAACCTACAGGCACCGCTGTAGGAGCCAGTAACGATCCGCCACCAGGGCCTCGATACAAAACTTACATCGAAGTAAAAATCGCCAACAAAACCTACACAAACTTAGACGGCGATTTTCTTGGAAGTCCCAAGGTAGTTTCGGCGACGCGACAGTATTCTCACGCTCGCATTTTGCTTAACGACCTCGACGAAGAAATCTTAAAAAATACGAGCGACCAGTCAGATTGCGAGGTGATTATCGGGTTCGCTGACGGTGAAAAACGCACAAAATTAAAAGGAAAGGTTTGGTCGATCGGGCGCATTCCGCCGGACACCACAGTAATAATGATTGTTGATCCTTCTGCCGGTCTTAAAGGAAGTACGAATGCTACAAATTCAGCAGCAGAAAAACCTTCGGAATTAGAGCGCCCGGAATCAGAAAAAATAGACCCACATAAACTGGCGCTTGCGCTTAAGAAAGGGAAGACAGACCCAAAGAAAGTAGCGGAGGCGCTGGCAGACCCGAAAAAAGCCGCAAACGAGGGGAAAACATTAAAATTTGGAAGTGCTTCAAGTTCTTTAACGAAGCCTGAAGAAGAGAAGCCGGATCTTTCTCCAGTTACACCACAAGAAAAAGTGACTGCGGAGCCAAAAGAAGAAGGAAAATTTCAGGCCACCTTTAAAGGTCAGTCTCCTAGTTTTGACAAGTTGATGGACAAAGTGAAGGAGGCGAGCGCACTAGCCACCGGCAATAAATTAAACTATTCCACAGCAGAACGGTTGTCATTTACCGGAGGCGCTGGTGATTCTCGACTAAAGTTCCAAAACATTACGGATTTTAACGGATCTAAGGGTGGTGAAGTGCTTCTTGGCGCGGGAAAGGGTCACGCCGCAGCGCTCGAAGCGATCCTTCAAGGTGACGTGATCGTCGTTCCAAATGGGGACACGATGAAACAAGTTGGTCCTGGTCAAGGCGAACCTTCGGGGGTGATCCTAGATTATGCCAACAACCGCGCAGTGTTTATCGGGAGACCGGAAATTACCAAGCGATCGCCGTTGCAACTGTCTTCAGGACAGGGTGCAATAACAGTCGTCTCTCCTAACATCGAGCAAAAAACGGTAAATGGTGCGACGGTCGCCACCACAGGAAAGCCGGCACAGCATCCTACTGGCATCGTAAAAATCCCCAGTAAAGGAGATATCAAATTAGCAGATCCACTCTCTCCAGGCTGTCCTTATACCTGGGGTGACATGACTAGGCAAGGCAAGTTTGTGAAGGACTTGAATCCAGAACACATAGAAGGCGCGGTCAAGATGTCGCAGTACCTCACGCAATGGACTGCGGAAACCGGAGGGACAAAATGGGAAATAACTTCTTGGTTTAGACCGGGCTGGTACAACGTACAAGTCGCCAGCAGTGGGGCGAACGGCCCGCACACACATGGCTCTGCTGTTGACTGCTGGTTTGAAGGATATATGAAATTCTATGACAAGTTAGACGCTTCTTGGGATCACGGTGTCGCTATTAGTCCAGCAGGTAGCCCTCCAGGTGAATTTATGCACATCGATTTGATACCTCCACCAAAACGGCGTTGGCCGTACAGTCGCCTTAGCTACACTTCTACGGGGTTGTTCTGATGTCTGAAACAAAACCGACAACTACAAGCCCGATCGCCCCTCAAACCACGATCGCAGATCCAACAAAGCCGACGACAACGCCTGCTGCGGGAACTACGGCCACGCCAGGTGCGCCCACTACTGGAGCCACGGTAACAGCACCCGCGAAACCAGAGGAAAAACAGTATCCATCGGTTGAGGATGTCATGTTTGTCTGTCCGACCGCAAAAAAAGAAACTGTCGCGAAGAACTTGCCAGGGCTTATTGAGGAGATGGCAAAAGCAGGATTAACTTCAAAAAACAACTTAGTCGGTATTCTAGCAACGATTCACGTTGAGACCGAGATAGATCCGTTCAATCCGATTGAAGAAATAGATGGTGCTAATCAGGCGATTAGAAATGGATACAACGGAGGCGCAAACTATTTCGGGCGTGGGTATATACAAATAACTCATAAGTACAATTACAAAGATGCTGGTAACGGTATCGGGATGGGAGATCAATTAGTAAATAATCCGGCAATGGCGTTACAATCTGAGATTGCCGCCAAAGTGACTACTTGGTACTGGACAGATAAAGGTGTAAACAAAGCCGCTGATGCGGGTGACTGGAGGTTAGTCCGTAGAATAGTAAATGGAGGATACACGCATTACGACAAGTTTGAAAGCGCAGTACAACGTGGTCTCCAGCGATTGACGCAAGGTGTTAAAGCTACCGGGGCGATCAACATGGGCGTGTCCTACGGTGCGAGCGACGCTGACACTGGTGGTGGACAGTCGAGAACTGTAGTTGCAACAGGCGTTCAAGGTCAGGCCGACATTCTTGCCTACGCATTAAACCTTCATGCGCGCGATCGCATGAATTCACATGAGTTTTATGCTGTACTCGACTGCGCGGCAGATCCGAAAATATTGGATTTAGAAGCACAAAAAACCTTTGAATTAAAAGGTGTGTCTAAGGAACTCGACGGTGTTTATACAGTCGATGAAGTGACGTTTTTACCGTTAACTGAGACTGTGCAGGCGATCGTGAAAGCCAAGCGTCCAGATCCGAAAGCCTCCGAAGCAAGAGCATTTTTATTTGATGCCCAGGGTTTATCCCCTAAAGTGGGTGATGCCAACGCAACAACAGGTCAACCCGGACAAGTCACGAAAGTTGCCGGCGAAGTTAAATTAGGGGTTCCTTTTAAATCTCAACTCGACAACGCTTTTAATCCTACTGGCGCTTGCAACGCGACAAGTTTGGCGATGGCATTAGAATTTTTAGGTGTCAAACACGCTGGCTCTGGCCAGTTTGAAGATGCGATTTATGAACAATTGCTAGCGTCCGGGCTACATCCGGGAACGGCGTCTGCAATGGTGGCGATCGTAGAGAAGTACGGAAAAAAAGATAAGCACACTGAAGTGGCGACCGACGATGAAATAAGGAAGCATCTTGACAAAGGTAAACCCGTTGTAATTCACGGTGATTTCACGAGACATGGGCATATTCTGTGCGTAGTTGGGTACAACGCTCAAGGATTTATTGTTAACGATCCTTACGGTAAGTTTTTGGGTGCGCTTGGTAGTTATGACAACAATGCTTCTGGGGCCGGGAATCTTCACGAATATGCGACCGTCGTTAAGACGTTCTGGCATCGAAAAGGCACTAACTCAGCTCACTTTATAGAATAGCTATGCTCCATCCAACTTTTTTTCAGATGCCTTTGTTCGATGATTCGCGTCGCAAAAAAAGACCCGATCCAGCAGAGGTCGGGTGGCGAATTATTGGATACTCAGTTTACAGTAATTATACTTTAGTTCGCTGGCGAGTTAAAACATTGGAACCTATTAGACCACCCAGCCCTAATGCTATATTTTCCCGTCGTGACATAGAGGGCGATATGAACGACGGAGAAACGCTGTACCGAGGACAACCACCAAACCACGAGATTGTCGGCTCGGCTTGGTGGCGGATTTCATTTTACGACGAAACCCTCAAGCTCGAAGCTGTACCTCGTGGTGGTATGGAAAACCCTTCTGTATGGAACCGTGCCGCCTGGAAAGCTGGCAGTTTTGGTCTGTCTTCTGCGACAGCAAAAGCACTGCGAGATCCACTTAACTACGTTACTTTTGAATATTAAATACCATGTCTGAAAATACGATTCGTGCGCTTACTCCTTTTTGGTTGTCTACGATCGGACTGTCGATTTTTGCGATCGCCGCTTTCGCCAAACTAGATTCGACTTCTTTCTCGATCGCCGCAACTTTAGCATCAACGGCGATCGGTGCTGCTGGAGGGGCTGCTGTACAACCAGACCACAAGAAAGTTAGAGCCCGCAACATAGAAAATATCGAGATGAATCCCCCTAGTTAAAAAAACAAAAGCCCCAACCAAAATTAATCGGTTGGGGCTTTTGTTTTAAAATTTACCGTCCTCTGCCGTCCCCTCTATTTATGGGGCCTTCACCTGTCGTATCGGGAATCGTTTGAAATTTCATTTTACTAATTGATTAACGAGATGTATCGCTTTATCATAATAGGCGTTGCGCTTGCAATATAAGTGGAAAAGCTAAAAGCACTATTTCGGAAAGGATGCAAGGTGTTCGGCGTGATAAGTACCTAGACGCTGAAATCCTTGCAGGGTGGAATGTAACGTGTTCGGTTGGTTAATAAAAGTTGAAATACTTCCCAGACTTAAGGTCGGGGAGTATTTCAAGAGGCCTTCACTTTAGGGAATGCCGGGAATTGCCGGGTCAAATGTATCTGTTGGAATTAAATGGGCATAGTCCTCAGAAGTGAGGCATAAAATAGCGGGGGGACACTGTACCCGAATCCAGCCCCCACTATCGGTGTATTGAGATATCTGAAAGTGTCTGGAAAACCTGATAACCGTGCGTAAGCCTCTAAGTTAAGGTTTAACCAATCTCCGGTAGAGGGGAGGTACAGGCATGATACTTTCGATCGCCCGTTATTAGAACCGTCTCTAAATTTTGACTTCATTAAAGTCGGGATCAATTCCATCTGTCCCCGTGCTCTAGGTTTTTTGTCACAAGTCACCCGCTCGACATAGAGGGGCATTTCAAGTTTATCGGGATTTCTCGCTTGCCAATCGATCGCCGCTTGTTGCTGTCTTGGGGTAGGCCCGATCGGGTCAAGCGCGGGTATAAACTCATTAATCGCATCGTACCAACTATGAATCTCAGGCTGTATGGGGGACTCCCAGTTAGCATTTAGCGCGGCGGTAACAATTAAGCGCTGTCTAAATTGCCCAAAAGCCGCGCCTATATTTAAGACGGTGCTATTGACGGTGTACCCGATCGCCACCGCCCGATCTCTCATGTACGCAAACTCTGGAGACTTTCGGTACATAGGCACTTGTTCTAGTGTGAAGCAACGCGGCATCCCTATCTCGATCGCATCCATAGACGCACGGATCATTGCCTGATTCTCGTTTCTTCTGTGCGTTCCGTTTGTCGCCACTGAGTAGTCAGCGCACACTGGGGATATGTGTGCTATATCGGCATTTCGAGGTAAAACAGGGCATCCACAGTCCGCGAATTCTTGTACAGTCACTAACCTTGTGCCTTTCCAGCCGTTCATCAGATGAATCTCAATAAAGGCTTCTGAGAGTTTACGATCACGGGGATCTAGCTCGACACCTAACACTGGCTTAATACCAGCTAACGCCATCCCACATTTGATCCCACCAATTCCCGAAAACAAATCCCAGCCTATCATCTGTTTTGCTTTTTTTTGAGTGGGAAAGGCGATCGGGCGATCGTCTGGTGCAGTCTGACTATCTATTACCAATTCAACGCCATCGTTGTCATATCGTGTTAGCCTGTTCATTATGTTTACCTGTACATTAGGTGAACTGCGATTGTTAATAGGCTCATTGCAGTGAGCCTGATCGCCTACTCATTATACTCTAGATATGGCGATCGAGATAGGAGAAGTAGATACAACTCTAGCATCAACTGGCGATCGCCCATAAACAAAAAAAACCAGCTACCAACAAGGTAACTGGTTTTTTGTTTTACGAGATGCGCTCGTACTTCATGAGTTTAACGAGGACATCGTATGCCTCACTATAAGGACTTTCAAAGTACCCTACTTTTGGGTGGGTACTTTGTCCAAAATCTTCGGGGTCGTAATCGTCCCAAAACGATACACCCATACCGACACAACGGGCAATCTCTCGATGAGCTGCGGACTTATCAGTCTCCCACATTTGAAGAAATGTGAAAGCGTCTTCTAATCCGGCATCGATCGCCAGTATCATTTTTTTGACACTTGCCTCAACCGATTGCACTTCAATCTCTATGTCGATTCCCGACATAGAGATCTCATCTGCGAATAGCTCGCAAATATCCTGGCGAGGTTGTACGAACCTTTCGCGCAGTGAACGAAACTCAGAGTCTTCCGAGTTTTCGGTTTCAGACACCACTGCGTCGGCTAGAAGCATCATTGCTATCGACCGAAAGTCGATTGCAGTTTCTTCGTATTGTTCGATTGATAGCATATGAGTTGTTATTTCTTTAGTACAAATCTATTATATCAAACAATACTTTAAATTGAAACAACAATAGCGGTGTTCTAACACTATTATTACGACTACTTATTCGCCTAACGAATGAGATGACTTGTACGTTCAATTCGAGCAGTTCTTATACCTAGAAGAAGGGAAAGATTACATCTGCTTGCGAACGGAAGTGTATCAAAAAAGAATTCTAGATAAATATTTATCTAGAATTCTTTTTTACGATCGCCCGCAACTACCTAAACCTCGACTACAATAGCAACAACAGATATCTTCGCTTAACCATCCTCGGCAGCCCACAAAGCTGTCGAGGATTTTTTATTGCAAAAAATATGGATCTCAACCAATTTATAAATCCCGAACTCCCCGAAGCGCACTTTCCCAATTTGCAGTCAGGGCAAGTTATCGGGTGGGTGCCAGCAACCGTAACCGACTTAGACGACCCAAAAGGGCTGGGTCGAATTCGAGTCAAGATCGACCTAATCGATCCAAATACTTCAATCAGTAACGTTGAAGACGGCTGGTGCTGGGTGGGCGAAAGATATACCGTCAATGAAAAAGCTGGAGGCAGTCACCGGCTACTGCAAACCGGAACGCAGATTGCCGCAATTCCGATGCTGGGCGATATGCGTCAATTGCTGCTGCTAGACTGCTTGCCCAATATATACGATCGCCCAAATCCCGATTTCAATCGAGCTCAGGGTCGGCACGGCGAAACGACTCCGGGTGGGGTGACGATCGCTAATGACGACACGAATCAAAGCAAGATTGAAGCATATCCGCACGGTGTTGTTAAATCAATTTCGGGTGAGGGAGACGTACAAACAGCTACCGCTGGCGGCGCGCGATCGCAGCTCACGAGAAATGGTGACGCGCGAATCGAATCACCGAAAGCGTTTTTACACGCCCTAGAAAATGGAGATTTGTCGGTAGCCAACGGTAGCGGGGCAGGACTCGACTTACAGGCAAGTGGAAAAGTCGGAATAAAATCGGCGTTTGGTTCCGGTGTCACTCTCGGTGAAAAAGGCGCTGTTTATGCGGGGCCTTTGAGCGAAGCTTCTGAAGCGGTAAAGAAAGCTCGTAATTTATTGCTGGGGAATATTGGGCGCGGACTAAAAATAATGGATCTGCTTGAAGAGATTATGGGGGCGCTCAAAGGTGAAGAAGCCGACCCACAGCTAGCTAGTTCGGCAATTAACAATTTGCTCGATCGCCTCGAAAAATACTTCTCAAAAGATTTTGAACAAGGTATCGAAACGATGATTGAGCTATCAAAACTTTCAGAGAAAGAACTTGGTCGCACAATTGGCGATCAGATCGGTCAGGCTTACGATATCGATCTTGCTTCGATCTTGGGTGAGGTAGAAAAGATTGTTGGTGGTGGTTTTGACGAGAGTTCCCTAGTAGCTATCCGTGAAAATGCAGCGAAGGAAATCGCAAAAAGTCTGGAGAAAATGTTTAAGTTTTTTCCCTCTCGTCTCACTCGCGTAAGCGCAGAAATGTACCTTGGTTCGATAACCCGCGAAGAAGCCGATAAATGGGCTGACGAAGTTCTTAGTGGTAATCCCGGTCAAAACGCTATGGACTTTATTACTCGGCTGATGGAAGGAGAACCTGGTTACGGAACGGTCATGTCGGCGATCGAACAAATTAGAGAAGGCGATCCTGGCTATGACGATCGCCTCAAAAAATTAGGCAAAGCAATTAAACCAGCAATAAGTGCGGCGTTCGGAGTTGACGTGGATGTTGAGGAAGAGATTAAACTGTCCGATATACTGTCAAAACTGGCTGAAGATGAAGATGTTGTTAAAGAATTAGCAGCTTCGCTTAATATTGAAGAGAAAGACTTGGAAAGTCAATTGAGTCGCGGTGTTGCACTGTCTAACTTAAGAGCGAGGCTCAAAGAAGTCGTACCTGCTCAACTCGTAGAGACAGGTATTTTCCCGTCAAAAGAACTGCGAGACAAGTTAAAACCAACACTCGAAGGATTGAAACATGACCCGGAAAAGCAGGTCGAGCTACTTTTGGCTGAGTGCGTTCCCAAAGGTTTTGAGTCGGTTAAAAATTTGTTGGGATTGCGAGTTGCAAGTTCCATTAAGGTGACTAAAAAACCGTGGGCGATCAAACGTCCGGGTGAAATCGAATCGACCAAAGACAAGGAAGAAATTATCGAAGAAATCGGAGAGCAGCAGAAAAAACTCTGCGAAAAAGCTGTCGGACCTTTGGAGGCTTGCAAGGTGTTTGTGCAACTCATTCCAACGGCTAGGCAAGCGATACAGTCAGTAATTCGATCCGACGTAGAACAACTCGACTGGTCGATGGAACAAATTAAAAAACTACTTCCAGACAACGAAATTAAAATTGATTCAGTTTCAGCGATCGCCGAGAGTGCTTGCCGACCCTTGATTTCTCAAATGCGTCCAAAACTGAAAGAAGCGCTCAAAGTTTTACAACCACTAATCAACGCAATTCCCGACAACTTCCATGCCACCTCGTTTGAGATATCGGAAGCCTCCGGCGAGATCGTAGCTGCCGGAAAAAATGTGGGTGGTCGCTTGGTTCTCAATGCAACGCAGGGAGCGATGTTTTCTCCCAATGGTAAAAGCTCAGTGTTTACGTCACCCAAAGATATGGGCATGAAGTTGGGCAAAGAAAACGCATTTAATGTGCACCATGATGAGGATAAGAAAGACGATGACGGACTGGAAGAGGCTTGGCAGACAAACTTTAACAAAGGATCGATCTCCACACGAAATTCCGAAACCAGTGTTAAATCCGCCGGCTGGGTGATGGATCGCAAAGGTGAGTATAAAGTCGCGTCTTATCCGGCGATCGATAAGGAGGGAAAACACAAGTTCGACTTGCATAAACCAGGCGTCGGTTGGACTGGTCAAACATCTGAGATGGGTGTTTCTGAAAAGAAAATGGGAGCCAAAACCTTTATTGATGAAGTTGCTCAATCTGCATTTGGCATGGAGGCAAGTGACGCCCTTAAAGGTGGAATTACATCGCTGGAAACATTTAAAGAAGGATTACCGCAGACAATGATGCGGTTCGCGGCTAACGAAGCGCTTGGCGCTGGTGGCCTGGCTACATTCCAGTCGATCCGGGATGGCAAACCGGAAGTGGTAATGGATCTGATTGGTGGCAAAGTCGGTGAAGTAGCTAAAGCCTTAATGCAAACATTGAAAGATGGAAAACCCGAAACTAACTTAGAGTTTAGCGCCAGCAAAACAGGACAAGCTTCAAAGGCGTCTATGCAAACTCTTAAAGATGGAAAACCCGAAACTAACTTAGAGTTTAGCGCCAGCAAAACAGGACAAGCTTCAAAGGCGTCTATGCAAACTCTTAAAGATGATGTACTTGAGACGCAGCTTAATCTCGCGAGTGGCGAAAAAGGTGGAATTACATCGCTGGAAACATTTAAAGAAGGATTACCGCAGACAATGATGCGGTTCGCGGCTAACGAAGCGCTTGGCGCTGGTGGCCTGGCTACATTCCAGTCGATCCGGGATGGCAAAC
>Ga0222649_1000656_pt1 | contig 10730 bp, 9 predicted proteins | sample AntAcemetagen337_FD_179865 | JGI IMG/M metagenome (GOLD analysis project Ga0222649, IMG submission 179865) | Saline water microbial communities from Ace Lake, Antarctica - #337 | ecosystem: Environmental > Aquatic > Non-marine Saline and Alkaline > Saline | place: Antarctica: Ace Lake | collected... | reverse complement strand
TGACTATGGGTGTATTCAATATGATAATAATTGTTCATTACGTCTTTTATACTTTTTAAATATAACGCAAAATTTGGTTCATTTGTAGACTTACCAAAAATATTGTAATTTTCGTTCATTAAACAATTAGGACATTTCACCATACACAAATCTTTTAATTCATGTGTAATTTTATTTTTTCCTAAATGTAAATCAGTACATTTTTTCCAAGTTTCATTAGATGAATAATTTTTCACAAAAAATAAGGGTTTTCCAGTTCTTTCACAATATTTTTCGTCTTCCTTGTTTAATTGTATTTTATTTGACCAAAAATCTAAACACATATTGTCATTATCCTTTTGTGATGGAAGTTTTATTTCAGGTTCTTTATCATACTTTTCTTCATACAAAGAATGTAATACTTTTAAACATTTCAAAAACATATACAATTGGTTTTTATCTAATATATGTAACTCTTTATCTAGTGCTTTAATGATATCTTCTTTATTCTCATATCTACTAGGATTTTCTGAAATAATATTTTGATTCAATATAAATAGTTCTCTTTTTATTTCTTCTTCCGTTTCAGGCGAATAATTTGAACCTCCGCCTTTTTGCGGTTCGATTTGTTTATGATTCAAAAAATTTATTTTGGTTTTACACGTTGATTCTGAAAATAAGTCTTCGCATACATCGCCTATAATATAATATATACTTGTTTCAAAACCAACATGAATGACGTTTCTTATAAATAATCCTTGTTCTAATAATATATTATTTAACATTTCTACACATTTTTTAAATTCTTGAAATATAGTTTTTACTATACCAAATGGTGAAGCGTTATTCATTATATTCATTGCATTTTCCAATACTTTTGGGTCCATTGTTAAGGTAGGTACATGTACATCTTTATGTGGTTCCGAAATAGAACCACCTATATATTTTTTTCGTGTTTTTTTATTATGTTTTTTTTTATATCTATGAGTCATTATAGTTATAAAATATTATTTTCTTACTCTATTTAATGCGGTATAAGTTGTATGAGTATCACTTCCACCAAAGGTAGAATCATTATAATTTAAGTTTACACTTTCAAGATTTTTGTATCGAGTATAAAGTGAAGAATCGGCCACTACTTTTCCATTACCACTTCCCAAAGACACCTGATTTGGTGTTACACCATTTGTCTCTATAGCACAAGATCTTGAACTTATTCCGCCACCCAATTTAGTTCTATTGACGTAAGTTTCATTCACCTGATTGGCGCCACCACACGATTGATATTTTCGAGACAAAACATCCCCCATATGAAGAGAAGTTCTAAAAGGTCCAATGGTAGATTTTCCAACATCTTCTCCTGTATTTGTTTTTATATTATTTGATTTGAATGCTTTTCGAAGAATTTTTCTTTGCATAGCTACATCCGAACCAACCATAGTGCTTTGAAATCCTACTTCTGAACGTTTTCCGTGTATTGTTCCGCCTAAATAACTCATTATATATATAATATAAAAAAATATGGTTTACCTAGGTCATAATTCTAGGAACAATATTCATTGTGATTAACTCTTGAAACAATAGTTTACAGCTATATGGAATTTTGACATAAGAGAAGTCGGTACGATTTTCACAAACATTACAAATATGAATATGTTCTTTATCATTGTATACAGCAATCATTCCACATTTTTTACAAACATTTACAGCATATTTATCTGACACATCATAAATACGCTCCTTTGTAAATTTAGATGCTCCATGGGATATCATACAATCACGCTCCATTTCACCAAACCTTAATCCGCCATCTCGACTACGGCCTTCTGCTGGTTGTCTAGTCAAATTCACCATAGGTCCAATACATCTACTATGCTGCTTGTCATTCACCATATGTTTCAGTCTTTGATAATAGACTGGACCAATAAAGATAGATGTTTTTATTTGTTCACCGGTTTTTCCGTCATATAATACCTCGTTTCCTTTGGATTCGTAATTATGTTTCTGTAGTTCTTTATATACTTCGTTCATATCCATTTCACCAAAACTGGTTCCATCCCCAAATAATCCTAATTTTAATAATAATTTCCCAACGATGGTTTCTTTCAATTGGGCAATTGTCATACGCGAAGGAATCGCATGTGGATTGATGATAATATCAGGACGAACCCCTTCTTTGGTAAAAGGCATATCTTGTTCTTCAATGATATTTCCAATGGTACCTTTTTGTCCGTGACGACTACTAAATTTATCACCTATGTTTGGTTTTCGCATAGCACGAATACGAACTTTACAAAATGTATAACCATCTCCATTACGGTCAATGTATGTTTTATCGACATAACATTCTTCCGTGGTGCGATAAGATTTACTTTGGTCTTCATATTTCACTAATTTTGTATTATCATTTTTATGGTCTTTGATTACCACTACCTTGGAAATAATGATATCTTTGTCTTCGATGATTTCATTTTCGTTCATAACACCCATTTTATTAATTTTATCATAATTACCAAATTTCATATTACGTGTAAGATTTGGATTTGGTTTGATACGTAATTCTTCTTCACCATTTATTTTTTTATCTTCGTCTTTTTCGGTATGATAAATAGTTGCATGAAATAATCCTCGATCTAAACTTCCTTTATTGATTAATACACTATCTTCTTGATTATAACCACTATGCGTCATAATAGCTACAATCACTTGATTACCACAAGGTAACTCATTTAATTTCATCATATTCATTACTCGCGTTTCAACTAAAGGTCGCATAGTATAATTCAATACATAAGCGGTTTTATCCATTCGTTTGTTAAAGTTTGACACATAAATACCTATTGCTTGTTTACCCATAGCACATTGATAGGTATTTCTAGGAGATTGATTGTGTTGAGGGAAAGGTATACACGATGCCAACACGCCAAATATAGTACTAGGATGAATTTCACAATGCGTATAACTATAGTTATCTTGAAATAAGTTTGGTTTCATACAAATCATAGAGGTATTTTGTTCCTCTGCGTCAATATATTCAATGATAGAATCTTCTGTTTTTAATGGAAGAATCAAGTCACGCCACACTAATTTATCTTCTTTGATTTGTTCAGTCATATCTTTGGTTAGTAATATTTTATTTTGCTTTACTTTGAACAAAGGACGTACTAGTCGCCCACATTCGTTGCATACATATATTTCTTTTAATTTATAGTTGAATACAATAGAACAATATATATGAATCATACCCTTGTATTTTTTCTCTTTCAAACTTAGAAACAATTCATTCGGTTGGTTTGTTACACCAATCCATCGTCCATTTACAAATATTTTCACTTTATCATAAAACTCCGTTGTATTGTAATTATCTAATGCGAATAAGTAAGGTTGAATATATTCATATATAGGTGTACTATCTGAATAAGTAGATACGTTTGTCATATAGCTGAGATTTTTAACAACACCAACAGACTGACCTTCTGGTGTTTCGGCTGGACACAAAAATCCCCATGTAGACCCGTGTAATTTTCGGGGTTCTATCAATTTGCCACTTTTATCAATAGGTGTATTGACACGGCGCAAATGACTCAACGTGGATAAATAAGTCAATCGATTTAATACTTGAGCAACTCCTACTTTGTTTGTATTCATACTTTTTATACCAAAATCACCTGTAGACAAAGCACGCTTGATTCCATTTTCAATTGTAGTCGATTTCACAATTTTATAAATATTGGTCAACGTGATAATATTGGAATAATCTTCGCTTGATTTCCATGAACCATTGTTAATTTCACGAATCACTTGTTTTTGAATATCTTTTACGACCTTATTGAAATAATTTCGAAATAAATTGTTTAATAATGTACCAGTTAACTCGACTCGTTTATTTTCATAAGAGTCTCGATTGGTCTGTTGTTCCATTCCACAAAAGCACTTGATTAATTTGTTTGTCATAAAACCCAATAAATAAACCTTTTCTTCTTTTGTTTTACAATGTGGAAATAAATCATTGGACAATACATCCAAAGCAAATTCGGTTTTCTTTTTATGTCCTTCATCTTTGTCCATGTTGATTGGTGTATAGATTACATTGGAAATGATATATTCTAATGAATCTTCATAATTGTTATAAGAGGTTCCTTCATAAATAGATGCTTTCAAATAATCTAAAATAGACGTTTCTTTTTCAATATCCAATACAACTAAACTACATATTTGTTTATCACTTTCTACACCAAGAGCTCGAAACAATACAAATAATGGTATTGGTTTTTTTAATCGTGGTAATTGTACCAAAATCTCATGACCATAACACGATAATTTAGAATGAACCATCATATATATTTGTTTAGGTGATATACATTTCCAATCCGGAACAGATCTGTACTCGGCCGTCCATAACCATTTGTTTCCAGGTTTTTGTTTAAAGCAAAATATCTTATTATCCGCCGGTTTTTCTTGACCCAAACAGGTTTTCTCAGAACCATTAATAATGAAATATCCACCTGGATCCATTTTACATTCGTCAATATTATCAGGATGAATATTTGGATATTGTTTTAATACACAAATACATGAATTTAACATAATTGGGATTTTTCCAAATTGTATTTTAGACAAATGAATATATTTATATTCTTCATTTTCAAGACGTTCGCCATTACGAATAATATATTTAATCTTCATATCAAGAGTGATATTAGAAGAATAGGTAAAGTTTCTAAGTCGAGCATCACTTGGAAACATTAATTTAGTAGAACCATTATTCTCATGAATTTCTGGACGATAAATTGACAAATTTTCAAATACTATTTCTACTTCTAACCTATATGTTTTGTATTCTGGAAAATAATCATGCGGTGATTTAACCACCAATGGATTAAACATATCAATTGTTTTCATCATTTGATTTTGTATAAAATCATTATAAGAGTCTACTTGATGTTTGACCAGTTGGTGTAGATGAATGTGTTTGAAATAAGATTCAATAACATTCCAACTATCACTTTCTTTGTACATTGCTAAGATAATTATATATTTATATTTAATTCAATTTTGTTAGTATAATTATATATTTTTTTTTACATAGAATGATATAATGAGTATTCGTAGTATATCCATCAATCAAAATGATTTAATGGTCAAACCTAAAAAAGAGCGTAAATCTAAAAAAAAAAACACTAATAGTTCTTTGAGTGAACCAGTTACTATTAATAGTACCAATATAAGAAAATTATTACTTGAAAAACTTAAACAACATAAAAAGACACAAAAAAATATTTTATTGAATAAAGACCAGTTTGATAGTAAAATTCCAAGTTATAGCAATTTAAAAAATGGTTCAAAACCTACTTATAGAGAATTACATAAAATGAATTCATCGCCATCATTGACGCCTTCAGTAACTCCTTCAGTAACTCCTTCAGTAACTCCTTCAGTAATGCCTTCAGTAACGCCTTCAGTACCTATAATGAATACATATTCTACCACATTTCCTGTTACACCTATAACCTCAATGGAATCAGTTAGTACAATAAAAGCTCGTTCCACTCCACATATTATCTTATGTGATGAAGACAAGCTCGACGAATTTGATTTGCCGTCTAAAAAACCATATATTCAAGCACGCGAAATAAAAAAAACATTTCATTTAGGAAAAAATAAAAAAAACAATAGTATAAATGTATTAATAAAATGTAATAAAACACGAAAAAACGTTGAGCATACTAAGTCTGAATTAAAAAAAACTAAACTAAATACTATAAAGAATTATTTAAAAACAAATAATTTAGTTAAATTTGGAACCACCGCACCAAGTGGGCTATTGAAAGAAATATATGAATCATCTAAATTATGTGGCGAAGTGTATAATAATAATTCAAATACATTATTACACAATTATAATATAAATAATAATTCATAAGTTATTTAATGGAAACTTGGTCTGATATAGACATTGCAAATCTAACCAACTGTCACGAGTTATCATGTGTAGTAAATAATACATTATTAACGCCCTTGAAATGGTTAATGTTTAAAGATAACCTGAAAAAAAAACTTCAGACCATTGGCGAGGACCCATCCATAAAAAAATTTTATATGTATTATGACGTGACCTTTTTAGATTTGATGATTCAACCTGAAAAATACAAAGAAATTTCACAAATATTTATTGAAAATTATGAATTATTCGAAGATAAACTACTGGGTACATTTATTTACGTGGAAAATCATATGATGAATCTAATGATTAATATATTTATGAAATTTTATAGGCCTGTAAGACCTCTTTTTATTCTAAAAACAAAAAGTATTAACCCTAACATTGTAAATGATTTATTAGAAAATCGTAAAAATGAAAATGAGTATAATATTCATTCACATTAATAATTTAATATTATAATGTATAAGATAAATTATAATATTAATGAACCAGATAAACTAATACAATATATAGAAGATAAATTAAAACCTGATATAAAAAATAAAGAAAATTCAGGAGAAGTATTTACACCTTTATCTATTATAAATGATATGCTTGATGAATTAGACGAATCATACAAAAAAGAACATAATAAAAGTATATTTACAGAAAAACATCTCACGTGGTATGATCCCTGTGTAGGTATTGGAAATTTTGTATTTTTAGTTTATACTCGTTTGATGAATGGGTTACCAATAAAAAATAAAGAACAACGAAAGAAACATATTTTAGAACATATGATTTATTCCAGTGAAGTGACGCATAATAATGTATCTATTTATAAACAAATATTTTGTGGGGATAAATACAAACTGAATATTTATGAAGGCGATAGTTTGATGCTTGACCCACAAACATTTTGGTCTATAAATAAGTTTGATATAATATTAGGAAACCCTCCATATAATTCAAATGGTACAAAACATAAAGGAAATAAAAATATTTATGTTTTTTTTTCAAAAAAGGCATTAGATAATTGGTTAAAACTACATGGATTTTTAGTTTTTTTACATCCTCCTGTATATAGAATACCTAATCACAAAATTCAACATACAAAAATAAATTTGAACGAACTATATACATCAAAAAAAATTTGTTGTATTAAAATGTATACTATAAACCAAATTATAAAATTAATGTGTGTAATGATGAACGCTGATTTTATAATCTTACAAAATACTAAAAATGAATTTTCTACAAGTAAAATCATAGATACAAAAGGAAATCAATATAAAATAACTATTCTTCCAAATGATTTTATACCTAATTTTGGCTTAAATATAATGGAAAAAATTAAACATAAAACTATATATGGAACAATTCCATTACTATTGAATAGTGAAATACATGCTCAAATATCAAAAGGAAGTCATTACAAAAATATACATGGGATTAAATCCAAAGGAATAAAAATTTTATTAAGCGATAAAAAACACACTTATTTAAATGATCCAAAATTAATTATAAATGGAATAGGAAGTTATAATTATGTTTTTCATGATAAAAAGGGTGAATATGGTTTAACTCAATCACCTATTGCCATTATAAATCCTTCACAGAATACATTACAATTCATACAATCTTCATTATTTCATTACATATCCAATTCAACTAAAATTATAGGTAATAATTTCAATATAAAAACCTCATTATTTTTACCTATTATTCCTATACATATTGAAATAAAAAATACAAATGACCTATATGATTATTTTAATTTTACAAAGGATGAAATTAATCAAATTAATCATTATTCTATACCATGTTATAATTTAAATGAATTATATTAAACATAAACATATATAATTTACTAATGTCAGGACTAGTCAATTTAGGTAATACATGTTATATCAATAGTGTATTACAAATTATTTTTCATATGAATGAATTAAATGATTATATAGATCAATATAATCATTATAATAAACAAACATTGGATTATCTCATGACGATCGAATGGAAATCATTAAAAGATATTATGAACAAACAAGTAGATATATCTCCAAATAGATTTATTCATATAAATCGCGAATTATTCAAAAAAAAAAATAAAATAGATTTTTTAGAAAATGAACAAGGAGATGCGAATGAATATTTTTTATTTTTTATAGAATGTATTCATAATAGCTATAATTTATTAGACAAAAAATCATATGATAATACATTTCTCCAAGAATATGCAAAAAAAGACAATTCTATTATTACTGATATTTTTCTTTCGTTGTTTGAAGTTCAATATATAGATGAAATGCGGAAAAAGGTTTCGTCTAGTTATGAGATCAATTGGAACCTTAATGTCTGTATACCACAAAATAACCATTTGACTTTATATGATTGTTTAGATTTTACATTCAAAGAAGAATATTTATGTGACGATAATGCGTGGTTAGATGATAAAACCAACGAAAAAAAAAATGTATATAAACGTGTAAAGATGCTATATTGTCCTAGTATATTAGTTCTTAGTTTAAAACGTTGGATAGATTGTAAAAAAAAAAATAAAAATAAAATTGAGTTAGACCCAATATTGGATATGTCTCGTTATTCTAAAGATAACGCGAATTACGAATTATTTGGGGTCATTAATCACGAAGGAAACCCATACGGCGGTCATTATTTTTCTTTCGTAAAAAGAGACAATCAATGGTTCATGTTCAATGACAATCAAATACAAAAAATAGATACATTTATTCATCCTTCTAATTATTGTCTCTTTTACAGGAAAATAAAATAAAAATAAATATAAAATGAGTTTAGATATAAGTGTAAATTCAACCGATTATTTACCACAATTTTATTCAAATATATTTCATCAATCATTTGATTCTTTTAAGATATCTTATATTTTGTTATTAGGTGTTGTTGTAATGGTATATATACTTATATTTGCCTTATTTGGCAACTCGTCTGGTTCAAGTGGTCCATTTATGATTATAGTTGAAATTATATTATGGGTTGTATTAATATTAGTAATAGGTGTAAATATACAAAATTATGATTATGATTTTTCTACTCAAATAAAAAACTTATTCAATTCAGAAACGACACAATTAGATGTAAATGTATCTAAAAAAGAAGATGTAAATGTATCTAAAAAAGAAGATGTAAATGTATCTAAAAAAGAAGATGTAAATGTATCTAAAAAAGAAGATACAAAATGTGAAACAACCAAAAATGGCGAAGTATTTCATATACCAAATAATATACATTCTTATGAAAAAGCTCGTTCTATATGTCGTAAATACAATGCAAGACTTGCTACCTATAGTGAAGTAGAAGATGCGTATAATAATGGAGCCAATTGGTGTAGTTATGGGTGGTCAGAAGACCAATTGGCATTATTTCCTACACAAATGGATATATACAATAATCTGAAACTTATTCCGGGACACGAAAATGATTGTGGTAGACCAGGTGTAAATGGTGGATTTATTGATAACAAACACGTAAGATTTGGGGTAAATTGTTTTGGTGAAAAACCTGAAGAAACTGAGCAAGATAAGGAATATACGGAGCGTTTAAAATTATCTTATTCACCTGCGATAGACCAAGAAGAATTAGACAAAATAAGTAAAGAAAAAGAAGATATGTTAATTGCGCCATTCAATAAAGATAAATGGAGTTATCAATAGTGTTTTTTTGTTTTACGAGGTTTTTGTTGCTTACATTTCAGAGACATAATTCGGGTTTTGTCTCCATAAATTTTATTCAGTATTCTTTTTTCAATGTGAATATCAAATGTTTTTTTTTTACATAATAAGTTTTCTTCATTTATTTCCGTGATATTTAATCCAATAGGAAAACTATTCATTATTATTATCTAATATTTTTATTTCGCTATTTATACTTTTTTTACGTTTTTCTTTTAAATAATGAAGTATGTAATTTACTTGATTATTATCTTCGAGTAATTCTTTTAGTCTTTCTTCTAAATATTGTAAACTATATGATTGGTAACTTTTGGTTTCATTGTATTTTATTTTTTTATTTTGAATGATAAGTATTTTATCTTTCAAGTTTTCTTTTATCATTATATCTTTTATCTTTTTTTCAAGATTTTGTTTTTCAGACCTTATTATAGAGGCGTTGTTTTGTATTGTCTTTAATTCATTTTCCAAAACGATCAATTTATTTATATCTTCTTTAAGAGAATTCATATATATATGCGTCATAATATTATTATTTATTTAACTTATGATTATAAATGAATATATTAGAACATTATGATGCAAGTGTTATAAAATTATCTGAACCTGAAACAAGTGACCATGAAAATTATTATTGTAGATTGAGTTACAACGATTCACCATTTATAATTCAAACGAATCGCGTATGTTATTCGTTTAAAGACTTAACCGAACATATATGTATCTCTTTAGCCAGTCAAGATTATGCTTTATGGGTGGAAAGTTTATATCAGTATTGCATTGAGCTTATATACAATAAGAGTTCTGAGTGGTTCGACGAAGAATTAACTTATAATGATGTAGAAAATTCATTTTTGTCTCCATTAAAAAGTAACATTCAAAAAGGATGCTATGATATCAATTGTTCTTTAGACCAAAATAATTTAGTCATTATAGATAGCAAAGGTTGTATAGTCCATAAATCTCAATTGAAAAATTACAAAATAGTACCTACTCTTCATATTAAGGGTATTCATTTCAATAGCAAAAACTTTATGTTAGATATTCTATTGAAATCCGTTATTGTTTTAGAACAATATGATTCTACTGAAACAAAAAAAAAACCTGAGCCTGAACCTGAA
>Ga0222649_1000652_pt1 | contig 10763 bp, 15 predicted proteins | sample AntAcemetagen337_FD_179865 | JGI IMG/M metagenome (GOLD analysis project Ga0222649, IMG submission 179865) | Saline water microbial communities from Ace Lake, Antarctica - #337 | ecosystem: Environmental > Aquatic > Non-marine Saline and Alkaline > Saline | place: Antarctica: Ace Lake... | reverse complement strand
GCTACCATCATCCATGCACGTGTGCCTGCGCGACGCGCTATCCAGCATACGCCAGTGGGGCATCCCCGGCCCTAATTGGCGGTGCATTGGCCCGACGGTTATCCCATTGCGGAGGCGGTAATAGTGTCCGGTTTTAATTTGGATTGCGTTCATATAGATTCCTTAGGGGAGTGTTGTATGCAACGTAAAGCGGGTGCTTAGGGCTACCGTCTTTGTTTATGGCGAAACATTTAATACCAGCACCTTTTAGCAGGTGCTGTAACTCTAACGCTCGGGGATCTGTTTGTGCCAGTTTGTTCTGCCCCCACCCACCAACAAGTATTCCCCCCGCTTCTACGCAATGCGCAGCCGCTCGCGCTACAAACTGATAGTTAAATTCCCCAAATGGGGATGCTTGCGTGTGTAGAGTCTTGGAATCTGTATGTACTATAGCGAACATATTAACTATAATAAGCTCGTTGCACTCCCAGCGAGTGGCCCACGTAATACATTTGCGCGAGGTTGGGTCGTCAGAAAAAACCCCAGCTGTGCTTGGGTTAAGCATGCAGAATACTGCTGGCCTTTTAGGCCTATTGGTAAGTACTAGCTGTCTTTGCAGGCTCCATCTATATTTGCGATCTTCGCTGAAGTTTGTTTCCCATGTGCTTGACAATGCCAATGGTGGTTGCATGAAGTGGGCTCCTTTACGTTTGATAGACACTCAGGACATATGTCCTTATTATTGTGCCTAGACTCTAGTGCTGTTAGCAATTCTCCAACGGCTTTACGCTCTTCTGAGATACGTAAAGCCGCCTCCCTATACCTACCACCAACAGCATACATAAGCTCTAGAATATTAATACTCCAGGCAGTATCTGCGGCAGGCCCCATACTTATATCCTCTGGATCGCAGCCAATAAGCTCCAACATAAACATCTCTACCGTGTCGTACATTAGAAATTACCTTTCGCTATTTGCTCGCTTAGAGTTTGGCTATCTAGACCTTCTCGGTCCAGCTTCTTTAACAGTTCTATGAACGCAGATGTCTTACGATAACCACCACGCCGTAGTGGTTTTATAGAATGCTTTCGTACAAGGAATCCTATGAACTCGGAGGCTACCTCTTTAGTCCATTCCGTACAATCCATAACAACCTGAGCATTTAGCGCATCAGTCTCCACCATAGTTAGAACACTGTCGCTAGCATTGGGCATATTGCGTATACGCTGAATTACATCATCAACATCCCGCATAACGCCTTCTGCTTTATTTGCTGTAGAATAGTCTAAGTATCCTAAAGACTTGGACCCATAAATGCGATCCAAGAACTCTACAACAACCTCTATATGGCATTTACGTATCTTAACTTTAACGCCATCATCAGTGCTAAAGGTCCTGCAAGCAAGCGCGCCAGCAAGTCGCAGCAACTTATGCCGCTGATCGGCAGGCTCCACAATTGGAATGCCTGAGCTATACCTTCCAGACATGGCAGTGGCAGCATTAAGCAAGCACTGCTCGAATCCATCTTCGTACTCTACATCCTTTTCTGTACGGCTCCAGGCCCACAGAACCAGTTGCTGAGAGAGTTCGCTAGTGTATACATGATCTACTTTTTCCCGCAAATGAGTGGGAATATTTATTATCTGGTATGCAACATCATTCTTAGAAACAGCCATAACCATATCAAAGCGCCGTATATCCTCCAGGTTTCCGATGAGTTCTCGCACAGCATCGACGCCGTAATTAAAATTGTCAATGTTGCGATCACTTCTACAATTAGAAATCCATATGAGGCGCGTGCGTGCGTTAGTCTTAGCCCTTTCAATTTTCTGAATTTCGGCGACGCCAGAGCTACGCATATCAGTAAGCACAGCAATAGCCTCGGTGGCCATGCCTTTACATTCTTCAAGTATAACAAGTCTGCGGTCGTTCAGGGGTATCGTTCCCCAGGTGACAAACCACCTGTTGCCGGTTTCTTGAAGCCCGCCCAACAAGCCTGCAACGGATGCACGTTTGGTGTCAACTCGCTCGCCGCACTTGTAGTGATTACTAAGGCGAATGGAACATTCGGATTTTCCCTGCCCAGAATCGCCAATGCAAAGAGCATCAACATAACCCTTAACAGTCTTACCCTGGAATGGGACATACAGAAGCGAATACCAAACCATATCGTAGAACATGTGTAAGTCGGGGCGGCTATATATCTTCGTAACGTTCGCAGATATATCCCCATGTATCTCGTCTAGCTTAACTGCTAAAGCTTCTTTCGTCCATTCGCTAGGCTGAAACGCCGTCAAGTCGTGTAATTCTGGCGTGATTGTAAATGAGTCAATGTCGTCTCCAGTTCGGTCAGACTTGTAAGCAATGAGTGTTGCTTGCTGCGTATCAGGCTCGACACAGACTCTAGCCTCGAACTCATAACAGAAATTAGTATCCAACCCATGAGCGACGGCGTAGGCTTTTCTAACAACCATTTCTCCAGTGCTGTGTCCCACAGAAATTTGCGGTATAAGCCGTAGTTCTTCAACGTTATTGGATTCTTCGACTTTAAATTCAACGGCCTGACATTTAGGGTAAACGCCAGAAAGAGCTTTAAGGGTCTCATTCTGTCCTTTCTTATTAGTATTAATAAGCGTAAGCATGTGTCTACTGTCGCTTGCAATACTAAACTCATAATTACGATTGTGTATAACGTGGCAATGAATGCAGTACTTGTTGTTAGCATCGCAAACTACTTTAGCTTTGCTGGGCACAATGAATGGGGCTGTACTCTTGGCAGATATTACAGCCGTGAACTTCACACGCTTGTTAAATAATCCACCGCTTGAACTGTTTGACAGTGTGGTGTCGTAGATCTTGGGATCATCTTCTTCTAGATCTGGCTTATCGGGAACTGTGTATACCTGCGCAGCTATGCAAAGCTTGCGGAAATCATCAACAGTAGCCTTCCGCTTTACAAAGTAATCTGTAACATCATTATCTTCTTTTGTACCACTAAGCGGGAGCCTAACTATGCGTACTGATAACGCTACTTTAACAAGATGCGCAGCTACTGCTAGTGCACCCGTCTCACCGGCGGCGTCCGTATCATAAACAATAAGAACATTAGCCCCGCCAAAATAGTTATTATACTCGGCGTCCCAATGCCCAGCGCCAGCAGTATTAGTGATAGCATGAAAGCCATACTGTCGCAAAAGAAGGGCCTTAAACTCCCCTTCCGCAATATAAATGTCGGTAACACCTTTGTCAGGGATTGGGTATAATGATGCCCCACATCCAGGAAGGCTTATCATCTTACGCTTACGGTCTTCCTCCGCGTAGGAATATTGCCGCACATTTACAATATCGTTATCTCCGTTATATACTGGTACAGTTATACGCCCACCATGTTTGGTGTTGTGGGCAAGGCCTAGCTTATATTTAATAACAGTATCTATATTGATACCGTGCTTATCCCGCAAACGCCCGAGGTACTCTGTACTACCTGCAAGCGTCGAATGCCATTCGTCCACCTGCTCGGGCGGAACACCTTTAACGCCGCTTACAGCGGCATTGATAGCTTTGCGTACATTCTCTACATGCTTGCCAAGCTTGGCAGCAATGAAGTTAAATACGTTTGTGGGCTTGCCACAAACGAAACATTTATATGCACCATTAGTCTGATGCACACGCCCATTGGCGTCCTTGATATCTTTATCTTCGTCCCCATTGTGGAAGGGACATTTAACAAATAGCCATTGGTCGCCTTCCTTGTGAAATGGTATCTGGGATACCGTTAGGGCTTGCTCGGGGGTAGCTGTGATTTTTGGCATCTAATCCGTCGCTTGTAAGCGCTGACTTCTTCTTTATCGCCCCAGTTAATACCTGATTGGTTAGGTCTGCCGCCTCCCCCGACTTTGTCAAGGAACTCGCAGCCATCACAATTAGGAACTTCTTTAGGGCAGGGAAGCCGGTAGGTGTAGTAATAGTTGCAAGTATAGTACTTGCTGTTTCGGCTGGGTTCATAGTAAGCGCAGCCCAGTTTCTCTATTAACTTCCTACAGTTGCAAATTGGTTTCTCGCAGGGCATATAAGACTCCAACACCGTCACACTGTTATTGTGTGACGGTGTGAAAGCGTGACAAGAATCAGAATGGTGCTTCTTCTTCTTTTTCGCCATCCTTGTGCGTTGTCTCCACATCCTTCAAGCTATTATTCATAAAGGCTTCTCGCTGTGCCTTGAACTCGCTCGACAAAGGCAACGTCAGGGCAAGTGCATCGGGATCCAAGAAACTCGCGGCACCAATAACTGGCACGACCCAATCATCGCCGTCTTTGCTTTCCTTCTGGAAAGACAGTTCCCACATAGCTCCTGCCAAAGGAACAGGACGCCCGTTATTCTTCAGCAGCTGCGCACGGTTAAGGAACTTCTTGCCTGTATTCCACGCAGAGCGCGCGAAGCTGAACAACATGGGCTCATTCCATGATTGCGTGAACTCTGGGCACAGGATAAGAAACGTGTAAGCTTCGCTGATAGCGAACTTAGGGCCGTTCTTAGTCTGAACCTGCTCACGTGCCATGCTGCGCTTTGCAAGCGCACTGTTGGGGTCTGTACTGCGATCAAGAATTTTCTTGTCTGCATTGCGATCAGGGTTCCACTCAATCCATTCTTTCCACCACATAAGTGGGACGATACCAATCGTGGTAGCTTTGCCATCTTCGCTGGGCCTGAGTACGGCTTCTTCAGACGCACTGTTAATGAAGGTGCCTGCACGAAACTTGCCATCCTTAACGGGCTGCGAACCATACTGCAAAAGAATGAGCCGGGGGATAATCTTGTCCGAGGCTCTCATGTCCTCGAAGTCGTTGTCTGTGTGCCCATTATAAAGGGCTAGGGTTTGCGCGTCGATAACGGCGGGCAGTTGGGGTTCGGTAGTCATAGGGGCTCCTACGGTTATTGTACCGTATTTTGGGGAAAAGTAAAGTTATTTGTTATGGGGCTTGAAGATATATTTGCGAATCTTTATCAGCCATCGAAAGAGTTCGTTGTAGTTTCCTCCATATTCACGAGCGTTAAACATGTTTCGCCAGATATGCGAGTTCTTATTGTACACAATATGCATGTCAATTGTGCCATTTTTATAGTGAATATCTATTAGCTTAGAGGAATTCACATACGAAAAGTTATATTCTGTAAGCCTATCTAGGAATATCTGTAAACCTAGTTCTCGCTTGGTAGTGGCACTCCTGTCTTCTCGTATATCAACAGCTTCTCCGCACGTCGTAGCAGTCTTGCCAGCACCACCGCTTTTGCTGGGGCTGGCTGAACTATCAGAACAAAGCTCGCGTGTGTATTCGGAAGGATTATTAGGCATTTTGGGTATTCCAGTATGGTGGCTTTTATTTGGGATAGTTCAAATATGTAGTCATATGTGTGTAGCGGATCGCTATCCAGCGTAGGAGCGCCGGAAACGGCTATCATAGCTTGGCAATCTTTATTTGGATTTTCGTACATTTAGGGTTGGCTCAAGGTACATGCTTATGAAGTCGGGCAATTCTTTCCCAGATTCCATCCACTTAACCACGAAGCTTTCTATATGCTTTGGATGAACATCCTCACGAATGCTCTCACAAGCTTCTGGGTCCTGCCGCATAAGCTCTATAAGTGCGGGCTTGTTGGCTGCGGATACGCTAATGCGCGCCTTCGTGTCGGGCTTAACTGTGAATACCTGCCCTTCATGAAGAACCTTTACTGATTCAAACCCTGATGCAGACACATTCTCGCCAACAACTGAGGATACGATAGGTAGCCCTAGGTTAGCTACTTTCTCGATGTCCTTGCCGATATCTTTAAGATCGCGCAAGTAGAAGAAGACTTCTATTACCTCCTCGATTGGATGCTGCGCAATCATATCTGTGAACATCGTAACTACTTGTTGGAGTTCTGTTGTGGCGGCGTTCAAGTATGCCGCAACGATTTTGAGATTCTCGGATGGTTTGCTCATTCTGGTAACTTAACCTCATATTCTACATAAGTGGTAGCAGCGAAAGGCTCCGCTACAACCAGTATTTTATTATTTCCTTCTCGTGAGTACCACAAGTACCCAACGATAGCTACTGCCCATGGGGCGAACCCTGCGAAATAGAATATATCCCCATCCTTATAGTGCAAGGCAAAGCAAGCTTCTATAATATCAATAGCCTCTTGTACGTGCTCGGAGCATGCGTGGAACTTTAAGTACTGTTGTGGATCTTGCAAGACTGTAATTATATTGCAGTCTGGGTACTCTTCCAGCATAGCATTAGGAAGCGCTACCATTGCTGATATGACAAATATATTACGCTGCATTTTGTTTCCCTCGGATTAGCTCCTTCAGTGCTTTTACGTCTTTCATGTATTCGGATACGTCTTTCTTACCCTGCAAAGCTGTGGCAATCTTGTACTCGATGGTATTTACGTATGCGTAATCACGATACAATACTTTGAACTTCTGCCCAATCCGATGATTTCTATCTTCTGATTGCTCGCGATCCCCAAGCGAGTAGCTGTTTCCGTAGTAGAAAGTGTAGCGGCAGCTATTGACTTCGGAATTCTGCTCGCCTAAAAGCGTAAGCCCTACTCCACCAGCTTTGGGGTTAGCTACAAAGACCCTAACCTCTGGGTCATTATTAAACGCATCAATAACATTCTGCCGATCCCTATCATGGGTAAGGCCATAGAACTTGACGTTACGTATCCCCATCTTGGTAAGGCCAGCAGAAATTGCCTCAATGTCGTAATGGAAAGATGCCCATATAATTAGCTTGGAATTCTGTACAACATCTTCGCAATCTTCCAGCATAACCTTAAGCTTCTCCCCGCCACCGGGAATAGGAATAACTTTGCGGGCTAGTGGGTTACGTGTGCCATCCTCCATCTCGTCTAGGTCTAGATTGTTATCGTACCCTACAGCAAACCCGCTACAGAATTGGCGCAGCTTGAGCATCTGAGCAATTACAACCTCAGCGCCAACCTCCACGCCATCAACCATTACAAGGAAATCAGATTCCATTTGCTCATAGACAGCACGCATTTCCTTAGGCATCTCGATATCACGAACTTCATAGCTCTTGTCAGGCAAGTCTAAACAACGATCTTTCTTAACCACAAGGCTGCATGATGCCATACGCTCCTTTAACTTTTCCAATTCCTTAAACCCAGTGACTTGATCTATGGGGATATCATACCCATGCTGCTCGACAATCATGCGCTTAAGCTCGCAGAATTCTTTCTTGTAAGCAGCAAACGTGTGGAATCCCAGTGTGCCTGGGTTTAACACCTCGAATTGTGTCCACAGGTCCAGGATATTGTTGGGGACAGGCGTGCCGGTAAGGATACGGCGACGCGGGACGATACGAGAAAGTGGGCGCAAAGCTTTGAATCGTTTAGATGTAGGGCTCTTGAAGTAGTGGCTCTCGTCGAGAGCCATGTAATCAGGTCGCCAGATAGCAATGAACTCAATAAGCGGGGCTACCATATCGTAAGACATAATAACAATCTGCATAGGAACAGTAGACGTAGCTAAGGCTCCAAACTCCCCGACGTTAAGCCCATCTAGAATTAAAGTCTTATAGTTAAAGATGTCGGGCATATTCTTGTGAATCTCCCGCTCCCAATTAATCCGCAATGCCTTAGGTACAATAAGCACAACCTTAAATATCTCGCCGCCCTGCATACGGCTGGCATAGATATTAAGCTCGTCAACAACACACTTAGACTTGCCTGTGCCCATTTCCATGAGCAAAGCAAAGAACTCTGTGTCAATCATAGACTCTACAGCTACGCGCTGATGCATCATGGGCTTTAGTTTATATGGAAACGTAAAGTCCGTGTCCGAATCATCGAATATATAGTTCCAGCGTTTCTCAGCAGCTTTTGCGTTAAGAACGTGGGTAATCTTTACATAGCTTACAGCAAGCTTAGCCTGCTCTGTAATCTCGTAATCAACACCAGCCTTGTAGCACGCCTTAATATGGGTAAGTGTTTCCTCATTGAGAGGAACCTTAAAACCTTTCCCATATTCATTATTGCACCAAGTTCGCTCCTTAAAGGAGTATCCAAACTCAGAGACAGCCTTATAGATCGTTTCTGGTATGTACCCCTCGGGGAGCCTTATGATTAAATGATGTGGTCCGTATAGATCCAATGTGAATAAGAAACTCATGTGTTATTCCTGTTAGCCTTAAGGCCAGTTCTCGCCACTTTATAGTGACTATTTCTGTATCTGTGCCATCATAATAGAAGCAATAGTCGTTGTTGTAGAATGTAATTATAGGGCAGTATATCCCATAGCCCCAGAATTCGCTCTGTATAACCTTACATTGTGGCCCCTTTAAAAGCGCTAGTATTTCTCCGGGAAGAACGGGCAAACTCTTCTTCGTCCAGCGCTTATACTCCACCCAAAACATAGCACCGCTATGAGTACGTATAAGTATGTCGGGCAGTCCTGCTTGGAATTGATTGCCAAACATTACTTTCACCCAGCATCTGCGATCCCGCAGAAACTTTACGAACTCATCACGCGATGTGTTTTCGAGGCGCATCTAGCCCTTGGGAAACGTATCGTTAATACATTTGAAATATTGGTTTTCTATTATATCAAGTTCCTGCAATTTTGCAAGATATTTACGCATAGCATCTACACAATACCGAAGGATACTATCTGTATCATCGGGATGCGAATGCAAATAGGTATGGTCATACGTGCAAAGTAATCTGCTTATATGTCCAGCGGCCATAGCACGATGCCTACGCGGCGTATCGTCAGGGGCAAAGCTATCAACGAGAATATCAGCAACACCAGACGTGAAGTATGTATTTCTTCCATACCCATTGTCCAAGAATTTGCCCAGCACTAACACTATTTTAAGTACAGCTTCGTAACTATCTATTGTGACAGACGCACCAGTGAGGGTTTTTATGACCTCACTGGTGCTCCTTCCCTTATTTGACACCGTCACGGTGTGACCTTGTGACAAAGTCCAAGCTGCTCCATAATCCGCATGAACTTCTTAATATCTTTCGGAGCACATATCGTGTACATATAGATAGCATTGTCGGCGTATATACCATAGTAAGCAGAGAAGAATAAGACATGGTCAAATATCCTATGCTCCGTTATTAGATTAACTAAAACAGAATGCATGCATACTAGATCAGGTAAAGTCAGATCATCATTCTGCAAATTATGAATCGTATATCCCGCTACCGTACGATCGTCCACAGAGTTATGGTGTGTAAGTATAACTCCAGGGCCGAATGCGCACGCCGTGATAGGCAATCCCTGATGGGTGTTCCTTTTATGAACTACTTTCTCGGGTATAGCGGGTGGTGCTATTCGTATGGGCAGTGGTACAACCGGTGTAGCCCCTGGTTTATTGCCCAGTCCCGCGAGGATCTGATTCAACTTCTTTAATGTAGTACTGGCTGAATTCGTAGAGCCATTGCGCATCAGCTACATGTCCTTGATATTCTGGGGATGAAAGTGTTGTGCGTAATGTATCGCTGGCGCGTCGCAGCCAGTCCCTATGCTCTACCCATCCCAATTCAAACATCATAGCGGTTGCAGTGTCATAATTCTTGGCTTTGTTCACAAGAACAACAATTATAGACCATGCATCGGGGCTACAGCCTAATTTCTCGGCCCAAGGGATTATAACGGTTTCTGGGAGTAGGTCCATAGACATAGTATATGCTCCTTATACAGCTTCGTCTTCAGAGAAAGACTCTGCACGACAAGTAATGGTTTCGGAAAGTTCGATGATCTCATCGTTCATCTCGTCAAGCTCATCTCCGTGGCCGTCGCGTTCGAGATCAGTTGCCAGATCGTTAGTCAATTTCTTGATAAGATCTAACTTCTTTACATATTCTTCGTACTTCATTGGGAACCTCGTATTTCTTTGCTAACATAGAGTTAGCGGTGTAGGGGTTATGCTGGCTGGACTTAGATTGTAGCGCTAATCCGAGAAGCAATGTAAGTTACTTCTTCGGAAAGGTTTGCTACAGCTTCTTTAAGATCGTGAACTTCTGCATGCATTTCAGTAATATCATCTCCGCAGCCATAAAATTCGAGATCAGTTGCCAGATCGTCGGTCAATTTCCTGATCGCATTTAATTTCCTTACATATTCTGCGTACGTCATTAGCTACCTCGTATCTATCTTTGTTAGCTTGTAGCCAACTACGTATATTTGCAATCCAATCCTCTAGGAGAATCAGTTGCATAGGTGTGATGTCACTACGACGCAAAGCGGCTAGGTATGCACCTAGCCGCTTCTCTTTATCTTCATAGTCTTTAACTATGCTAGACAAGCCTATTCAATTTCTTAACAAGATTTTCTGCCTCATCCGAAAGCATGCCCTCAAATGTGTCGAACTTATCTTGATTGGCAGCAAGCCATTCGCGTATCGTAACAATCTCCTTCAAACGTTCCTGCTTGCGGGCAATTCGCCCATCAAGTAGCTTTTGATAGTAGTCGCGTGTCTCCTGCGCCTTGACTATCTCCTTATCGCACTCGCGAAGAACGCCACCCTCGTTATAGACCTCAACCTGCCGCATACGACTGCGAAAGGTTGTTGCGAACAAACGCAAAGCGTTAACGTGGGCAAGTATGCTCCTACGATTCTTGAGAGCCTCGTCATCTTCTGTTTCGTCTGTAGGCGGCATAGCGGTAGGGTTCCTTTAGACAAAAAGAAACCGTATGCAGGGTACTCCTGCATACGGTTTTGGTAGGTTCACAGATCCAGGCTGAGCCCCTGTTCTGCGA
>Ga0222649_1000646_pt1 | contig 10835 bp, 14 predicted proteins | sample AntAcemetagen337_FD_179865 | JGI IMG/M metagenome (GOLD analysis project Ga0222649, IMG submission 179865) | Saline water microbial communities from Ace Lake, Antarctica - #337 | ecosystem: Environmental > Aquatic > Non-marine Saline and Alkaline > Saline | place: Antarctica: Ace Lake... | reverse complement strand
TTGAACGTCCTGATGCAACTGACTACACGATTGATGTAGAAGCTCGTTCCGATTACATTCCACCTGATGATGCTTTATTGGTTACGGTTGATACGTCTGAAGTAGAAGATGGAATATTAGCAGAAGTTCAGTCATCTAGCTACAATCCATCCGAAGACCAAACGCGGTTCTTGGTATATTTGAATAAAGATGTGGTTGAGGAGTTCAAAGAACTGGTTGCTGTCGCAGCCGACAAGCTTGAAATTACGCGAGAGGGGTTGGCAATTACTTGGCGATCGCAAACCATATTAGAAGCAATCCGCTTGATTGCTATTCAAAAAGATGCTTGATATAGAAAAGTTCTTGGCGGGATACAATGGCAAAAAGGTTAAGAAATACCGACGTAATTTATCGCCGGAGTTTATCGAGGCTGCAAGAGCCCGTATTCTGGCATCAAAGCCTTGGGAGAAGTCAACAGGACCGGTAACAAAAGAAGGCAAGGCTAAAAGTAGTCAGAACAATTTTAAACATGGTCGTCGCGGTCGGACAATGATTGAGGTTAATCGTGTTATTGCCTCTATAATCACAAATGACCAATGAAGAATCATTGTATGGACAGCGATTAAAGGGGAAATGGCGTGACGCTTTTGTTGACGCTCAAAGTTATGATTACGAAACTATTATTCGTGAAAGTTTCTATGTTGCTCACGGTCGAGTAATTAGCCAAATTGAGGGTGCTGGTAAGTTTGGCAAGGAAGCAAAAACTTTGCTGCAAGCTTGCGAGGTGTTGGTGGAGCAGGGGGAATTGTCACAGGAATTCGTGGAAGAATTGAAGCTGCGTTTGTTGGGACTTGATTTAGATGGAATGTTGCGAGCTTTCCAGGGTACGCTGGTTTTGGCTGATGGGGCGACGCGGTTAAGTAAGATGGGTGATATCCGTCGTCAGCTTGATATTTGTAAGGCGTTCCTAACGGCAGTACTAAGAAGTTCTGGTGATAGAATTGCACGAGAGTTGGCTTTGGCTTGCATTCAGCAGTTAAAGTTGGACGCTAATCTACCTATTGAACAGTTGGAGGCGCTTATAAGTGAAGCACAAGAAACCGAAGCCGAAACCGAAGCCGAAACCGAAGCAGAAGAAACGGATAAGCAAGAAGACGATTTGGTGCTAGAGGGGGATATCTGGGAATGAGAATAATTGACGCGCTACCACCAAAACGATATGCAGCAGCTGCGGCTCATGCTCGTTCCGACCAGTTTAAAGCCCTGAAAGCAAAAACAATAGCCCGTGTACAGCAATGGTACGCCGACCCCAGAACTAACCAAAATGTTTTGCCTGGGCTGTGGTTTGGCTATGGTAAAGATTCAATGGCTGGTGCAATTATTCTCAAAACTGCTGGTTTAGATTTTTGTCACCTTACTATTAATAATGGTGGTGATTTACCCCAACATTGGATAGTGCAGCCGGAATGGGAAGCGTTTTTTGGCGAAAATTTCTATTACGAAGAATATGAAACTGATAGAACTTTTACCCAAATAATTCGTGCTTACCTTGATTGGGGCAATCTTTACGGAATACGGACGAAAGAAGATAAAGCGCTTAATTTTTGGGATTGGGGAGGCGTAACAGAAAGTATTACATATGAAGCAATCTATCAATTCGATCATCTTTACGGAGAAGGTGAAAAAAATGTAATGTATTTGTGGGCTAATCGGCAAGGTGAAGGGCAAGAAAGGGCTTTTGAAATTGCTCGCGCTGGAATGTTTCAATTTCATGACCAGGACGATGAAAAGATGCTTCCTTACATTCGTGCTTTGCCATTAGGAGAATGGAAGGATATTGACGTTTGGGCATTATTGGTAAGCGAAGATAGTCCAATTTCACCTATTTACTCAATGCACCAAATACCACAGAAAAAAGGCAACAAAGCCTTTCCTAGAACTTTATGGTATTGTACGCCGGAAATATTATGCTCGCAGTATTATAAATGGTTGGCTTTTTATGCACCAGTTCAGTTAAAAGAGCTATGTGCATTATTTCCAGAGATAACAACGCGGTTTACTGCAAAAAGTCAAAAATAAAATGCCCAACCTAGAAGCTCTAAAACGCCGGCACTCCGAGCACGAACGCCACTGCGATTATTGGGAATTACTCACCGCTGTGGTCGAGGGTGGTGATTCGATGACGGACGAGAAAAAGAAAGCGTTATTGCCGAATCCCGATGGACGACCAGACGCAGTAATGAAGGAACGAGTGAAACTTGCTACCTACTGTAATAAAATCGCTCCCATCCTTTCGCGATTTAACTCAGAACTTTTTAAAAATCCAGCTACTCCGACTGGGAGTAATGATAGTTTCTGGAGTGAAGATTTTTTAAAAAATGGGGCATTACTTGACGGTAACGATGACGGAAGAGCAAGTTTTAATACTTTCCTAATGAATGCGATGATGACCGCACTTACTACAGGGAAAGCTGTAGCTCAAATCGACACTAAAAGAGCTATTGGTGCTGTGAGCAAAGCACAGCAGCGTGAGAGCGGGGAGCTTAATCCTTACGTCATTTTGCACCCACGTTCCGCGTTGTGGGATTGGGATACCGGGAAAGACGGGTTTAATTTTGTTAAATTGCACCAATTTCAACTAGTGCGATCGCAATGGGATAGCGCACCAAACCCGGAGCACATTTTTACCATCTACAAGCGTGAAAACGGCGCGGTACTAACATCTAAATACGTCGTGCGTAAAATTGAACGCGATTCCAAGCCAGCGGCACCAAAGCCTTTCATTAGCTCGGCAAATGAACGCGATATATCCATAGAAGCAATTATAGAAAATCAACCGATATTTAATGTTGGCGGTAAATTTGAGTTCCCGATTGTGACGCTGACTTTACCCAAAGCCTTGTGGATGGCTTCCCAGTTGTTCGACTGCCAGAAAAGTTATTTTACGCAAACAGCAGCGCTCGAATATGCGCTTTACAGCAATAATTTCGCGATGCCTGTAATTACGGGTGTTGACGACGACGAAGACCCATTACAAGGACGGTTAATGGGCGACGGTTATTATTTAACCTTGAAAACTGGGCAAAATATCACCACCTTTGAACGCAGCGGTGCGAGTATTCAAACCGCTATCGCTTATCGTGCTGAGGTGAAACGGGATATATATGATGTACTTCAACAAATCGCCATGAGCGCGTCTGATGGGGCTTCAATTATTGCTCGGAGTGGTGAAAGTAAGGCAGAAGACCGCAGACCTGAAGAGATTTTGCTCGAACGCTACGGACAATTGGTGAAGGAATTTATCCTTCAGATATTAAAGCCTGCTTCGATCGCCAGAGGTGAAATCGTTGATTGGGAAGTTACCGGATACGATGAATTTCTGGGGTTTTCAATCAATGAATTGCTAGCTGATATGCAGGGTATCAGCGCGGCGAATATTCCATCACCAACATTTAAGAAAGAACTTCAAAAGCATTTTATCAAGCGGGTTGCACGGGTTTATGACCTTGACCAAAATGCGGTAGAGCAGAGTTTGAAAGAAATCAATATTTCTCCTGGAATTGATCAAATCATTAACCCATAAATAATTATCAAAGGGATAGCAATTCCTATACAAATACAAATAATTCCAATTATTATTAATAGCTTTGGCAAGTCTAAGTCAAACATTTTTGGATTTTAGATTTTAGATTTTAGATTTACCCCATGCATTAATGCAGGGGCTTGAAACCTGCTTAGATTTCAGATTTTGATTTTAATCCAAAATCCAAAATCTAAAATTGTCTCGGTTAAATTAAGCCCTTCTGAAAATCAAAGGGCTAGCTGTACAAAATTCGTAAGTTAATTCAGCAGCAGCAATATTAGTAGGTAATTCCGAATACGGAAACGCGGCTTTTATGCCAGTTTCTATTGCTGACAAATTTAAATCCGCACCATAAGTATTTACCAAGCCAGAACTATTTGCAGCAGTTAACGCTCTCATATTGCAATTTTGATCGCACACGAAAGCCGTAAGGTAACTTCCGCTAATTAACTCTGCATCATTAAAAGGGATTGTTTTTATTCCATTTCTTTCACTTTGATTTAGCGTAATACTTTGAGAAGCTATTAATTCTTCTGGGTTGAAATCACCTTTTAAAATTCCAATATTTATGTTTACATTGCCAATTGGCAGCGAAACGTCATCATGTAAACTAATAATTAATTCCCTCATTGTTGTTGAGCGGGTATAAAAATAATTTAGATACAATTTATTTGCTTCAATAGGAATGATTACATCTATGTTTGTAACTTCAGGAAAAGTTATATATCTTTCTAGCGTCCCACGAGGTTTGCCTTCTGGCGAATATCTAACATACTTAGTATTATTATCTTTTAAATATTGCATAAAATTAAATTGGATAATTTATTCCATCGAGGCTAAAGAATCTTTTTGTTGAGTGAGGTGTAGCGAAAATATTTAGATCTCCTTCAGAGCTAAGTATTGTTGATATAGCCGATATTACAATATCAGAAATTGTCCATCCTGGAATAAGAAAATTACATCTTGTTGTCGGCTTTATTTCAAGATCAAAGATTAAGGCTAGTGTATTCTGAGCAAGAATTGAATTACTCTTTAAAATAATTCCTCGCAAGAAGCAAACTTTATCAATCACCCTATACGCTGGGACTGCATAATTTTGATCGATAAATGGCTCATAACCAACCTCAAAGTTATTAATATTAATCCACCCAGTATCTTTTCTGATTGTTTTTAAATTTTTCATTATTCTAGCAAATACATTATTTTCGCTATTCTCACATATCTATTAAGGGTGCTTGAAAACGGAAACAATTGTACATTCCCGTTTTTGTTAAAACGAAGATAACCATTTCCATTAGTATGGATAAAACCACCCGAATTAACAATAAAAGTCAAAGTTTTTTTTGGAGTAATTTCTGGAGGTAAAACAAATACTATTTCGTTAAGAGCATTGCTTCTTATTATCTCCCCTTTGAACATTACGATATTGCCATTCACTTGATAAGAAGCATACTCCATAGCAAGGGTTTGAGATACAGTATATCCAGGATTTAAATTAATTAAAGGTATCCACAATTTAGAATCTAAATAAATCATGAAGAGTAAAGTCTAACTTTAAGTTCACAATCAATAATTGCGTTTCCAACTAATTTTATTCTAAGAAAATTAATGTTAGTTTTTTCATCCATTACAGAATCAATTCCTGTAGAAGTGATTAATCTACTTAGTGCATTGTCAAATAATGTATTGTAAATATTGTTGTTGGAACCTTCAATAAATAAATTTACAGTAGAATCAGTTAAACTTGTCACATTATAAAATAAAGTAAATTCACAAGCTTTACTTACGGGATAAACGACTGATAAGTTACTTGAGTTCAAAGTAAAATCATAATCTGCAATTACTTTCCCGGAGATTAAAGTTGAATTGCTAAAATCAAGCATTATTATTCCTCGCAATAATTAATTCATCATTATTGAATTCAAACGGCATTGCACAAGTTTCTGCAATAATAATTTTTTTCATAATTAATATTCAAAATATACAACCGGACTTCTATCAAAGTTATTTGCTGTATAGCTAGCACTAACGAAAGTGTCCGGCAAAGTTGTATTTGTCGGATATGCATAGCATAAACTAGTTCGTAGAATGCCATCACTTGCAAGTCCGTATAGGTAGGCAATATTGCCCATTCCATGTGCAATTACTGTAGGGATTCTTTGGGCATCTGTAGTGTAATATGCTATCGCATACCAGCCAGATTGAATAGGCAAATTTAAATTAACTTGCTTTTCACCATTGCTTGTAATAGTAATTCCGGTGCTAAAAAGCTTTTTGTCTGGCAATCCGTTTTTAATTGTGTAAAGCCCTATTCTTACAGTTGCTCCACTAATAAATCCACCGTCAATTGTGAAATAAAGATTCTTTAATATCCCATTTGATAGATGGACAAAACCAAAATAAATATTATTAGCGTAAGCCCCATCAAACCTGTTTATAACAGTGAATACTCCAGGATAAGAATATTTTAATCCTGGAACAAATCCGGGATGAGAATTAAGCGTATTAGCTGGTAGAGAAAAATCTTTCATCGGTAAGCTACTTCAAAAAGGATAATTCCTGCACCACTAATATAATTAATTCTTAGTGTTTCAATCGCTAAATCAGAATACTTAAAGCTACCAATTCCATTAGCATTAATGACAGTAATTCCTGTAGTTGAATCAATTCCACTTTTAGACGGGTCTAGGCTATCAAAGATTGTTCCATTGCTTCCACTTATTCTTAAGGTTATAGGCGAGCTATAATTGCTAACTTGATAGAATATCGTAAATTCTTTTCTGTTAGAAAATGCAATATTGTACGTTCCTGGCGCAGTCAAAGTTGTCGTAGCTTTAGTTATTGCAGGAGAATTACTAACTGCATCCCTGACGCTATTTAATATATTTATCTGAGTTTGTTGATTAGCGGCACTCGCATCACCACCAGAAGAAGAACCACCCGACACTGGGAGCGGATTATTCTCAGTAAATTCATTCCGTATCGCTTTAGCTATATCTCGCGACATATCCTATAAACACCGTTTTCCCTCATTATTGCCAAAAAAAAAGCCTAGTATCATTACTAGGCTTCGGCGTTAGATATTAATCAAAAGGGTATGTCTGGGTCGTCTTCTGGTCATTATTAATTTTCAAAGTTTCTATTAAGCTGCAATACTCTCCCTCAAATAGTCTAAGAATTGGGAGAGCTGTTTCTCATCTAATTGGCTTCTTCCGCGTACCTTAAACAGCTCATGCAATAGCTCGCGAGCGGATTCAATCGAGATATTTTTGCGTTTGATGTACGATTCGATTTCGGAATTGAGAAGATTCCGGTCAAATGTTGGTTTTGAAGATGCAACTATATTATTCGCGTCTGGTTCTTCCTCTGCCTCAATAGGTGTAATTTTAGTAACCGCATTTCCTTCTTCATCTGTCTCTGTCTCTGCACCCATTTCTTCAGGAGTGTACACTCCAATTAGTACATCCGGGCAATACCACCGGACTCCGTTAGAAATGGCGCGACTAAATAGCATATTGCGCGGAAATTTCCGCCAACTGTCCCCGCCCGCGACCCCTGCCTTTTTAGCATCTTCAAGCGTGAAAGAAGATTGACCAATTGTTTCATTATTTTCATAAAAGTCAATGGTGCAAATAGCGTCCGTGTGTTGAATTACAGAGTAATTGTACTTACCGCTTCTTTTTACTGCTGCTGCCATCAAATTAGCGCCGATAGTGGGCTTTCCTTTAATAATATGAATGCCACTCATCGAGGCTACGGGACCGAATCCCATTTCAAGCCCAGCTAGCACCCTTACTCCAGCTTGAGCCGCCTCTTTGCTATCATTGAAATAGCCAGATTTAGCAAGCATTACTGACACGCGTAATAGGTCATCTACTGATTTTAAATTAATCATGAGCCTCAATTTTAATTATTAGGAAATCTTTGAAGTAATTCTTAGAAGCCCCGTACCTTCAGGTCGGGGTCATGTCACAGTCTTCACCCAAGGTTCCTTGGGCGTAATGCCATCTGATATAGCTCTCTGCCCTACTTTGAGTGTTGCAGCGGTGTATTTCCCCTTCCCCTACAGCTACGACATATCGCTGTGTCCAGTCATCAGGATCGTAGGCAATTGTGGCGATTACCTCGCCGGACGCAATTGCTTCCCAATTGTAAAAGCCGTCCGGCGAGATAAAGTCAATAGCCAAAGCCAAAGATGCTTGTTTCCATTGCGGTATTCCCTCGACTTGAGCTACTGCCTTTTTCAGAGAGTGCTGCATCATATAATCTTCAGCCGCTATCTGGTGCTTACAGTGTGCCTTCCTAAAATGCGTATCTCCGCATTCGCAGCTGTCAGATTCAGGCTCCAGGCAGTAGCCCGGTGTTTCAATTGCTTCTAGCCGTATACTATCAAAGTGTGGTTTAGCGTTTGTCGGTGCGGGTGTAATTAGTATTCGGTCGGAAGCCGATATGAGCTCCCAAGCAGTCGCAAAAGCCGCAAGCCTTGCTGGATTATTCGCTCCCCAAAAGATTGCTTGGCATCCTTTTATCCCCTCAATCGCTTGATCGAAGAGTATGGCTGATTCTAGATGGTAAGCATAGCATTCAAATTCATAATCCCAGGTGCAGCCTACGATTTTAGCCGCTCCAATAATCGCGCCGCGCTTCATGGTGCTTGCTTCTATTCCATAATCGGCAAGCCAGCTATCGGACGCTTTTGATAGTGAAGCATGAATTAAAATCCAGCCGCGCCTATCAGTTGGTTGTGACCGATATTCATATTGCTTGATGCCCATGCAGATGGCATAGGCATGGGGTGCATGGATCGAAATTGCTTTGAGGTTCTGTGGCATAATCTTATTGTTGAATTGCTTTGCGATCGCCATGGTTGATAGCCCGCTGATCGCAATTTTTTTTGGCTTGAATTCAATATATCCTATGGATAGCCAAATGTCAAGCCAAAGTACCATAAGATATTGTAATACCTTTGGGTGTAGGCAGCCGAGCCAAAAGGAGATATACTATGGATATCCTTTAAATGAGAGGTAGAAAATGGCTGCATTACAAAATGATGACTTCTTCAATGGCATCCTGGACGCTTACGAAAGTTTCAAGCACGAGAGCCTTGAAGATGCGATTGCATCAAGCACGAAAGCCTCATGGGGAGGCAGCGGCTACAGCGTAGAGCTGAACCCCGACGGGTATCGATTGATTTGGAACAATGATATCGGAAATCGATACGATTCACCTGGTGTAATCATCGGGGTTCCTACTTGTTCGGAAGAGGATCTTTCGATCGCATTTTATGATAATGCGATCGAAAGATTTGAGGAAAAATTCCAGCAATGGAAATCCGATTATCTCGAACGCTTAATCTCGAACGCTTAATTCAATGGCGGGTCGCTCCCGCCTTTTTATTTTGCCAAGCCAGCTAGTAATAGCTGAACTCTCAGATTGATATAGAAATAGAAGGAATGCCATCATGTCACTTTCAGCAAAAAGATATGGGGGAAGATTCTTGAAATCTTCCCTAAAAGAAGCCCTCTTTGAAGAGGGTTTCAAATATGAAGGAAAAATTCTGGAAGATATTTTCCAGAATTCCGCGGGGTACAAGCCTTGGGATTTATCCCAGAGTGAGGCGGAATACATATGTGAAAATAAAGACTCCCTCAGCATAGAGGAAATATTCAAAAGACTTCCTCGTAAATCCAGGGGAGCACGCTGGATGATACGAAGACTGTATTTCAATTCCGGCGAAGTTGATCTTAAAACTATCATTGCCGAATGGGTCGCGATTAAAGAACTGCGAAATTGGGAAGCCGCAAATGTCGGCTTATGTAAAAAGCTGGATGTTGATGCCAGCAAACTATTATGGATAGGAATAACATTTAGTTGGCAGGCAGATAGATTCTGCCAGCTTTATGAAAAGGTCTTCAATGAAAGAAGACCATGGGGTAGCTGTTACCAAGTTAAGCACCAAAAAGTCAAGGCTGTTGCTTTGACCCCCAACTACAATAAGTTACCCTTGTGGGTAAAAAAAGTCTTAGTTAATTCAGGGCAATGGATTCAAGGAGGATCCGATTGCCGGGTCGGCAACATTTGGCGCTTGGTCGATTGCGCCAAAGCGTGGAAACACGCTCCAGGACTACCAAAAGGAGTTGCCGAGAAAGTAGGGCGCTTGTCCCCGCGCTCTCGGATGCTCTCCCGATTCGCTTGGGAGAAAGCCAGGAGTGCTTTCTTCCATTCTTTCGCAGAAGCGTCATCCTGCAACTGGCAACGTTCAAGAAGTTGGGATGAGCAAAATCCCATTCCAGAAGAAAGGAAGGAGATAATCCTTTCTTTCTGGAAAGAGTTAAGGAGGCTATCTTCCCTCCCTTTAATGTCGTTAGCAGAAAAAATTCCCGATTCAGAAAACGGCTATATTTTCAGCAAGATAGCTGAAAAAACGATTGGACTTCCAAACAATTGTTTGGAGTCAATCAAAAAATCCTTAAACAAGGCTGAGTGGGCAGGTGCTATAGCCAGCTCAGCCACACCAAGTAAAGCTTGCAAAGCTTTGCTTGGGGTTACGGGGAAACTAACAATAAGCCTATTTACCAAATCAAATCAAGATAATAGGAATTGGGCGAGTGCGATCGCTTTCGGCAATGCCGATGCGATTCAGAAGATTTTATCAGCAGAAGTAATTGGTTGGCAACCAGAAGCTGTGGAGTTTCTGAAAAGTCTTCCGCTGAAGACAGCGGTAAAGCTGCTGTCTGCGAAGACTTTTAAACATCGGGGGGAGATCTACGACATCTCCTCCGACTATATCCGAGATACAGGGTATCTCTGGGAAAACATTCAGGAGAAACCCGACTTAGGGAGAATCCGCTGCTGGTTCTCAACTCACGAGCGCTTAAGCGCAGCTTACGTGAGAGAGATGCCGGATGAGCCTCTGCCAGTTCACCCTGACTGGGCAAGAGTCCATGGGCTGGCAAGTATTGACGGAGCTTGGGAAATCGAAATTCCCAAGCGCGTCGCTACGCTCAAATACTATGGCGAAATGTTAACCAATTGCGTTGGTGCTTACGGCAACGCAATTAAATCTGGTAGATCCATCATTCTTGTAGTGAGAGAAAAGGGGATCTTGACGCATTGCGTCGAGGTCGCCAATGGACGAATAAGTCAATTTTACCAGAAAAAAAATACCCGCCCTAAACCGGAAATAGAAAATAGTGTTTGCGCTGCTTTGCGGCAAGCAAAATTGATATATTAAGTCAATCAATTTTGGATTTTAGATTTTGCGGAAAGTTGA